>Ga0307378_10000186_pt1 | contig 115407 bp, 109 predicted proteins | sample UN1MG_FD_202238 | JGI IMG/M metagenome (GOLD analysis project Ga0307378, IMG submission 202238) | Soil microbial communities from Risofladan, Vaasa, Finland - UN-1 | ecosystem: Environmental > Terrestrial > Soil > Coastal area > Acid sulfate soil | place: Finland: Risofladan, Vaasa...
GCCTGGGCATCGCAGGATGTGGGTGCCAACGTGCAACCACTGACTTCTGATGCTTGGGCAGGGTTGCTGGAGGGCGCTGGGCTGAGAGAGATAACTGTGAGGACCTACGAAATCAACACCCAAGACGAGGCGAGAGGGATACTGCGGCGGTATGGTTGGGGAGGGATGCTGCGCGTGGTGTGGAGAATGCTGTTACTCTATGCCAGAAGTCCAGCCTACAGGAGATTCGTGAAGGGAGTACGAGAGGCTGGGGTCGCACCAGAGAACCTTGCGGAGTATTTCGGATACGGGTTATTTGTCGGGCAGAAGTGAATGAAGGAGTCAGTAGGCATCTCGTCTAACTCCAAGGTTCTTTCTTCTTGAGGGCTGCTGCCTAATCACTCGTTGCACCCGACCGCCTGATCGAGGCTACAATTGCAGTCGGTCTTGGATTTGCGGCGATTTGGGTCGAGTTTGGCCTCATTGCGAAACCCGGCAGCCGGTGAAGGCGAACCGTTGGGCGGCAACCTATTGACTGCAAATCCGTGTAGATATCTGTTGGTCCTGAAGTCGTCGCGAATGCCAATGTCCGACAGGAGCTACGACAAGACATGCGCTACAAGAGCGTCATCGTAACCAAAAGAGGCGGCCCGGAAGTTCTCCAGGTCATCGACAATGACCTGCACGCGCCGATAAGGGGGGAGGTCCGGATTAGAATCCTGGCCACGCCGGTGTGTCAAGACGACATCGCCGTCCGGCTTGGCAAGCGACCGTTTCTGGCCAAGACGCCCTTCGTGCCGGGTTATAGCATCCTCGGGGTGGTGGATGCGATCGGTGAAGGCGTCACCAGCGTCGCCCCCGGTGACCGCGTCGCTGCCTTGACGAATTTCGGGGGCTATGCCGAGTATATCTACCTTGGCGAAAACCAGCTTGTTCACGTTCCTACTACCCTGGACCCGGCGGAAGCCGTGGTACTCATCCTCAACTATCTCGTTGCCTACCAGGTGCTGCATCGGTCGGCACAGGTGAAGCCAGGCGACAAGGTACTTATTATCGGCGCGAGTGGCGGGGTAGGAACTGCTTTCCTGCAACTTGGCAAGCTGGCCGATCTCACCATGTATGGGATAGCGTCCCGCAGCAAACACAGCACTCTGACCGATCTGGGCGCGATACCCATTGACTACCACACGCAAGGTTTCGTGGAAGTGATCCGGCAAGCGGAACCCGAGGGCCTCGATTTCGCCTTCAATGGGATGGGCGAGGAGTACTTTGAGCGGGGATTGGCGGTGCTGCGGCGTGGCGGCGTATTGGTGCATTACGGTGGACCGCAGAGCTTTGCACGCTTCTTGCTTCTCATGGCTAAGTTCATTCTGTACAACCTGCTGCCGAATGGGAAGGCAGTCAAGGGATATGGAACTCATAGAGTGGATAATCGGCTACTCAAGGAAGACTGGGCGGAACTCTTCAAGCTGCTGGAAGAAGGCCAGATAAAACCCATCATTGCTGCCAAGTTCCCCCTCCTCCAAGCGGCCAAAGCCAATGAGCTGCTGGAAAGCGGCCAGGCCACCGGCAACGTCGTCCTGTTGGCGCCAGAGTTGTTGTAGGTTCTTCGGTTCCGCAATAGACCATCGCAAGATCCAAGGAGTTGAAATGAGTACTATTCAATTAAGAGTTGTAGGCGCAGGATTGTTCTTTATCTTCATCTTTCTTTCCGGTATCTGGCTAAGCAGGTCTGGAAAGCCGCTCAACGGGATCGCCTTGACGAGCCACAAATTGATCTCGCTTGCGACGGCCGTCTTCCTCGTCATGATCATCTACCAGACAAACCAGCTAGCTACACTAGGGGCGACTGGACTAGTCGCTGTCGTGGTCACCGGCCTGCTCTTTCTCGGCACCGTCATTGCGGGCGGCATCTTGAGCACTGGCAAGCCGGTGCCGGCGGCCATCTTGAGAATGCATCAGATAACACCGTTTCTGACGGTGCTCTCCACCGCCATGACCCTATACCTCCTGTTGAGCCGCCAGTGAGGAGAAGATGCCGCACCGAATCAAGACCATCAGTCTCTCGTTACCTTATCGTCTGGGTAGCGTAAACTGCTACCTCGTAGAAACCGACGCCGGGTTTGTCCTGATCGACACGGGGGGTTCGAGCAGCCGCGCCGACCTCGTTAGAGAACTAGAAAGCGCGGGCTGCAAGCCAGGCAGTCTAAACCTTATCGTCTTGACCCATGGAGATTTCGACCATACCGGCAATGGCGCTTTTCTCCGTGAAAAGTTCGGTACAAGAACGGGCATGCACATTCACGATTCAGGAATGGTCGAACGCGGAGACATGTTCTCGAACAGAGCATCAGGAAATGCTCTCTTCAGAAGAATGGTCCCTATCCTCTTCAGGTTCGCCAAGTCGGACAGATTCAAGCCCGATCTATACGTCGAGGAAGGCGACGATCTCGCTGATTATGGATTCGACGCTAGAGTTCTTCATCTTGCAGGGCACTCCAAGGGTTCGATAGGAATCCTGACAGCCGGCGGCGACCTGTTTTGCGGCGATCTGCTCGACAACACAGACAAGCCAGTTCTCAGTTCAATCATGGACGACTTGGCGGCAGCGAAGGCCAGTGTCGAGAAACTGAGAGGCTTAGAGATTCATACAGTCTACCCCGGGCATGGCAGACCATTCCCGATGGAACTGTTCATAAGAAGCCACCAGGAAACCAATGCGAAGGAGGAGGTCTGAATGTCGCAATGGAAGCAAGATCAGGTTACTGATCCCGAGACCGCAGATTCCCACTGGCATTTGCTCTACAGAATCGCCGGCGCGGCGGCCCTGATCTCAGTAGTGATTGTCCTGCTCGAGATCATCCGCTTCATCGCCTGGCCGCCACCCAGCACCGTGGTCGGCTGGTTCGCGCTATTCCAGAACAACAAGCTGCTGGGACTCCTGTCTCTTGAACTCTTGATCGTGGTCGGCAATGTTCTGGCGATCCCCGTCTATCTCGCTTTCTACATTGCCCTCAGACGAGCCAGTGTATCTTTCATGGCCATCGCTACAGCCGTGGGCTTGGTAGGGATTGCGGCCATCTTCGCAGCGAGACCGATCTTCGAGATGCTCTACCTCAGCGACCAGTACGCGGCCGCGACAACAGAAACGCAGAAAGCCATGTTCCTGGCAGCAGGCGACGCGATGCTCGCTATCTTCAACGGCACTGCTGCCCAGGTCAACTACGTCCTGGCGGCCATCGCCCTTCTGACAGTCTCAGTTGTCATGCTGCGGAGCAGTGTTTTCAGCAAAGTAACCGCTTATGTGGGCATCATAACAAATGTACTCGCGCTGGGTTTCTACGTGCCCAAGATAGGTATCATCCTCGCGCTCATTTCTGTCCTTCCCTTCTTGATAATATGGAACATCCTGATCGCCCGAAGGTTCTTCCAGCTAGGGCGTCTCGAAAGAAAGGAGCTTCCCCAACAATCGTAGTCAGAAGTGTTCGAAACGCAGGGTTCGGACTTAGAGCAGTGCGAGAGCTGCGGCACGTCTTCATCCAGCAGGTGGGGGAAGACCCATGAGTAGAAGCTGGTCGATCAGCTCGACAAGAGCAGTCGCCCCGAAACTCGGCGTTCGTTGCCGAATGATTGTACACTGCATCGGAGGTGAACGATGAAGACCCTGGTTATCTATGACTCGCTGCACGGCAATACGGAGAAGATCGCCAAGGCCATCGGTGCTGCCCTTGCCGGTGAGGTCGAAGTGCCGCGGGTGGGTGAAGTGGATCCTTCCGAAGTGAAAACGCTTGACCTGCTTTTCGTCGGTTCTCCGACCCACGGAGGCAGAGCGTCGCCGGCGATGCGAGAGTTCCTGGACAAGGTCCAGGCGCCTACTCTTGAAGGTACCAACGTGGCTGCCTTCGATACCCGACTCTCCACGAGATGGGTCGGAATCTTCGGCTATGCAGCGGGAAGAATCGCCAAGAGCCTGAAGAAGAAGGGCGGGACCCTCGTACTGTCACCGGAGGCCTTCTACGGCGAAGGCACCGAGGGTCCCCTGAAAGAGGGCGAACTCGAGCGGGCCGCCGCCTGGGCGAAAGAGGTCGTCGAGAACATCAGGTAGTTCGACGACCACACACCCTTCCGTAGCCGCACGGCATGCCGTGCGGCTACGATCACCCCGAAGACTCACCACGGCCCGACCACGCGACGCCGTAGCAGAACGGCCTCCGCAGCTCCCCCTTCGCCCAAGAGGGCCTTGAAGAAGAATAACCGGTGCGCGCAGGAGGCGTTTGACGTTGGCAGGCTCTTGGGGGATAGTCTGCTCAATTGGCATACGCCGTAGCTGTAGCGACAACGTGCGCCTAGTGCGCCAGATGGGGTGACCAGCCGGAAAGATGTCCGCATACTCAGTAGTTGGGCCGCACCAACTAGATGCAAAGTTCTGATTTGGATGGAGGAAGGGTTTATCAAATGGTATCCGTTCTCACCCAGAAACCGCTTAGGGTATTGAGCTGGTTAGCGATCCTCATAGGTGGTGTTGTGTTCATTCCTTCTTGCATCTTGGCAATTGCTTCTATGCTTGTGCCGCTTACGTCAATGCAAAGCGGCGTAACCGGCTTCTTGTCAACTCTGCTATTCATGCCATTCTATTTCGTGAGTATGGTCTTCTTTGGCAACGCAAGCATTTACCTTCTAGTCAGTGCCGCCGTTCTCGTTTTGGGAATCACTGCTTTGATATGGGGGCATCCTCGTCGCTCGGCTCGAATTTCGTTACTGACAACTATCTTGCCAGCGATCGCATTTCCTCTGTTGTATCATTACACCCCTCCTTTGGCCGCGGCTCCTGGCTACAGTATGCAAGTTGTTACACAACCCATTTTTCTCAACAGCATTGTGAAGATGTCGCAGGTAGTAACTGAAAAACGACCATGTGAGTACACCCTATTAGGGTGGAGTGCCAACAATCAACTTTATTATCAAGCCACTTGTGGCGAAGTGGAACTCTGGCGATATGATCCCTTGTCTAATCGTACCGAACGAATAACCACTGTTCCCAGTGACCTCAGCCAGGCAGTTGTCACTGACAATGATGTTCTCAACATGGTGCGTGCTGATGGCGTCAGGCCGAAAGAATACGAGTCAACGACTCGGCTTCTCCATATACAAAGCAAAGGGTATGTTTCACCTGATGAGCAATGGACGGCGGTTGTCACTCAACATACCTATGGGCCAGAGGATATTGTGGTCCTCTCCCAATCGGAGTAGCGCCCTGACTTGGGCCACCCAGCGGAACCGAACAAGAAAACCGTAATCACCTGAAGCGACGAGAGGGAAAGATCGATGAGCAACGGAAGAATCCTCCAACAGATGTTTGGTCTGACACTGGTCTTGTTGTTGGCGGCTGCATGCGGCGGAGCGCAGGTTGAGCCGACCACACTCCCAGAGACACCTACCGCCGCCCCCACGCTGACCCCGCCGACGCCGGCTGCAACAGCCACGCCCACGGTGGCCTTGCTGCCTCACGTCGATGAGCAGACCCCCACCCCGCCACCCCCGAGCGGGGGCGAGGTGGAGATCCGCATCCCCTTCGACATTTTCAGTCAAGGCGAAGCGCCTCCGGCCGACCTGCCCGAGTGCATCAACACCATCCCTTTCCGCCTGTCCAGCGATGGGTCCCGAACCATGATGGTAGGTGAGGGTCAGATTGACTGTCACTTCGTGGACACGCCGCAGGGCTCGCCCATCACCTTTCACGTGATCCTGGAATTCCATGGCGACCTGGACGGAGAGCTGCTTCCGGCTACACCCGACAAGCCATCTGGCTGGCTGGACGCCTACCTGCTGGTGGACGGTACAATCGTACAGTACTACACTGGCTACCCCCCGCAGGCAGTCAATCCGTGTCCAGAGAGCGACCCCTGCCGTACGCCAGCCTCGGACGTCATCCCGCTGCCTTTCGCGTATGAAGATGGCAGCACCGTCACCACGCCCTGGACTTTCATTTTGCACCTGCTATGAGGTAGAAGCCAACACGGGATCAAGCTCGGCCACGTATCAACGAAAGCGAGAGGGGGACCCTGGCAGTGAAACCTGGCATAGCCCTTTGTGGTCCCGCACGGCAGTCACGTTCTCAAGCGCCCTTGTTCAACTGGCCGAAGCCGGCTTCACCCTTTGTAGCGCGGGACTTCGGTCCAGCGTGGTTGCAGCAGTCATTAGCTGTCGTATCCAAAGCTCAGGGCTGTCCCCACCACACTACTTCCGGAGGTGAACGATGAAAACCATGATCATCTATGACTCGCTGTATGGGAATACGGAGAAGATCGCCCAAGCTATCGGTGCTGCCCTTGCGGGTGAGATCAAAGTGCTGCGTGTGGGCGAAGTAGATCCTTCCGAATTGACAACACTTGATCTCCTCATCGCAGGTTCTCCGACCCACGGAGGGAGGCCGTCGCCGACGATGCGAGAGTTCCTCGATAAAGTCCAGGCGCCTGCCCTTCAAGGCATCAACGTGGCTGCCTTCGATACCAGACACTCTTCGAAACTGACCGTGATCTTTGGCTACGCCGCAGGAAGAATCGCTGGCAGCCTGAAGAAAAAGGGCGGGACTCTCATAGTTTCACCGGAAGGCTTTCTTGTTACAGGCACCGAGGGTCCGCTGAGAGAGGGTGAACTCGAGCGGGCTGCCGCCTGGGCGAAGGAGATCGTCGAGAGTTAGAAGTAGTTCGACGACGAAACACCGTCGTATACAACACCAAACGTGCTGAAGCGCGTTCCCCCAACCGGCCCCGGTTCGTAGCACGCATGCGTAGGGCGAACCTGAAGTCTGCCCTACATTCCGCCGGGGCAGCTCCCCTCCCCGTCTTATGCTACCCTGTCCCGTGCTCCACCAGAGGCAACCAGAGCGCGGTCGCGTCCGTGTCGAACACGCTTTTCCGTGCCCTCCGGCCCCGCACTTGCCGCAGGCCTCCACTTCTGGTATAAATCAAGTCAACTCGCGTCTGCCCGAATAGACGTCCCAACAAGGAGACATTCATGCCAGAGATCCCTGATCTCACGGAACTTATCGCCACTCTGGGCCTGCTCGGCCAGGTGCTGTTTTGGATCATCGGCGCCTATTTCGTGGCCTTCTGGTTCAGCCTCATCGTCTGGACCTTTCGTGACGCCCGTGCCCGGTCGCGGGACATCTTCACCCAGGCCCTGGGCACGCTGCTGGTCGTGCCCCCGCCCCCAGTGGACCTCCTGGGGCTGGTCCTCTACCTCATCCTGCGGCCCCGTGAGACCCTGGCCGAGGCCTACGACCGCTCGCTGGAGGAGGAGATCCTGCTCCAGGGCATCGAGGACGTGGACGTCTGTCCCGCCTGCAAGCAGCTTATCCAGCCGGACTACATCGTCTGCCCCAACTGCTACACGCAATTGAGAAAGCAGTGCCCCGACTGCGGGCGTATCATGGAGCTGGGCTGGACCGTTTGCGCCTACTGCGGGTCCAAGACTGGCAGGACACGCGTTCCTGCGACCGCCCCCGAGGGCCAACTGCCCGAAGAGCATAGTGAGCCCCATTGACGTCTCCGTAATCGTCACCGTCAAGAACGAAGCCTCCGCCATCCACGGGCTGCTGGACTCCCTGCGCTCCCAGACCATCCCACCTTTGGAGGTGGTGATCGTCGATGGCGGCTCCACCGACGGCACGGTGCAGCGGATAGAGAGCTACCGCCCGCGACTTCCCCTCAAGTTGCTCCTTCGTGAGGGGACCAACATCTCTCAGGGAAGAAACGAGGCCATCAGGGCCGCCTCCGGAGAGGTCATCGCCAGCACCGACGCCGGCGTGCGCCTGGTCCCCAATTGGCTGGAGAAACTGACCCGGCCCCTCCAGGAAGACGCCTCCATCGACGTGGTCAGCGGCTTCTTCCTGCCGGACCCCCAGACCGTCTTCGAGAGGGCTATGGGAGCCACCGTGCTCCCCGTGGAAGGCGACGTCGACCCAAAGCGCTTCCTCCCCTCCAGCCGTTCCGTGGCCTTTCGCAGACAAGCCTGGGAGAAGGTGGGCGGATACCCCGAATGGCTGGACTTCTGCGAGGACCTGGTCTTCGACTTCGCCCTGCTGGACTCCGGACACAAGTTCTTCTTCGCGCCAGAGGCCGTGGCCTACTTCCGCCCCCGGGGGAGCCTGCGGGCCTTTGGGCGACAGTACTACCAGTACGCCCGAGGGGACGGAAAGGCAGACCTGTGGCGCAAACGCCACGCCCTACGCTACCTGACCTATCTCCTGGCTATCCCCCTACTGGTGGTGATGGGGTTGGTCCTTCACCCAGTGTGGTGGGTGTTGCTCATAGTTGGTGCCGCTCCCTATCTCTGGACCCCATACCGGCGGCTTTGGCCCATGCTCCGTGACCTGTCGCTGGGGGACAAGGTCAGGGCCATCCTCTGGGTGCCCATCATCCGTCTGTGGGGAGACCTGGCCAAGATGGTGGGGTATCCTGTGGGCATCGTGTGGAGAATCCGCCACAGAGATGTCTGTTCTCGCTAGCGCGCCTGACTGCCCCCGCTACGAAGACGGCCCCCGCAGTGGCGGGGGCCGTTCTTCAAGACAAGTCTTCCAGTCGGTTGCCGGGGCACAGCCAGAGTCCCGGCGGCCTGGCGGTCATGGTTTGGCCAGCGTCTCGTTGTAGGTGTTGTTGGCCGTGTTGGGATCGCTGAAGGGCACGTTCACGGTGCAGGTCATGTTATACCAGTACTGGGTCAGATCGACGGTGATATAGGTGTTGAAGGGCGTATCCTGCCCCGGTGGCAAGGGGCCGGTGATAGTCATGTTCCTGGGACCCATCGACTCGTTCAGCCCGAAGGTGGCACCATACGCCGTCTTGGCCCACTGGCATGAGAAGGAGACGGTGACGTTGGTCAGGGCTGCCCCCTCGCGGTTGGTGATCCTTCCATATACGGTCCCGTTGAGCAGCTTGTCCGCATACAGGTCGGTCATCGCCAGGTCCGTGCCAGAGGTCTGCGGCGCAGCTAGCTGGAACGACTCGGTGTAGCTGTTGTTTCCCGTGCTGGGGTCGGTGAAATCGACGGCCTGCACATCCACCTGGAATTCGTAGTTGTACTGGCTCAGGTCGACTTGCCAGCCCAGATTGATGTTCTGCTGCTGGCCGGGCGCCAGATTGATGGTATAGTCCTGGCCGAGAATGTTCTGGCCGCTGGCGGTGGGGGGAGTGGTCTTCGTGGACCTCGTTTGCGAGCCACTGATCCGCACCTTTTTGTTGGTCAGAGTCTCGGGGCCGTTATTGACGATCCGCACCCAGATGTTCCCTTGCGGCTGGCTGTCCGGATACAGGTCACTGGGCCAGACATCGGCGCCCGAAGGAGGCGACTGCGTGGTCGCCGTAGGCTGGGCCGGAGGGGGCGGGGTCGCCGTGGGAGCCTGAGGCGGGGCCGCGCTCGCCGTCGCCACCGGTGGTGGCTGGGTCGCCGTGGCCGAGGCAGGAGGTGGCGGCTCGGTGCCTGGTCCGACCTCAACGTGGAGAGTCGCTGTACGCACCTGAGGTCCGCCCGGCGCTTCCACCAACAGTTCGTAGGTGACGGTCCCCTCTGGACACTCCTCGCGCTCTCCGACAGGCTCTACCTCCTGCCCGTTGATGAACACCGGGAATTCGGGCGGGAGCACTTCCCAGTGCAGCATGGCGCAACCACCGTGGGGAATCACGTCGGGGTCGACGATCAGGTTGATGACCTCTGGCCCGCCCTCAGGCGGAGGCCCTTCGGGCCCAGGCTCCTCCACCTGGACGGACACGGTCTGACTGACCGATCCTCCAGGCACCCCGACCACCAGCTCGTAGCTCGTGGGTCCCTCGAGGCAGACCTCTTCCTCCCCCTCAGGGGCTACCTCTCTGCCGTTCAGAAACACGGGGTACTGCTCACCGGAACTCACCTGCCAGTGGAGCATGGTGCATCCCCCGGGCGGCACGACGTCCTCTTCGGCCCAGAACTGAATCTCCGGCCCGCCTCCGGGGATGGGTAGAATGTTGCATGGAGCACACCCGGCGAGCAACATCAGCGTCACCCCTACTGCCAACCCGACTAACCCAAGCTGTCCTCGTGTCCTCATCTCTGTCTCCTTCCTTCCGGCCTGCGCTGGGAGGGAAGCAGTCCGGCACAGCCCTCTGCGATTTCGACTACTATAGCACGCAGGCCGTATGCTGTCAACCGATGGATGGGCTGGGGCATAACCGTTGTAGAACAAGCTGACAGCTCCTCCTGCCGAAAGCGGCCCTTGCGCAGGCTGCACGCGCGGACTTTCTTCCGTCCTGCCAGCCTCTCCCGGCGGCTTTTTGTAGGGGCTCAGTCAGAACACATATAATGCGGAACAGACTCGATGGATTGGGCACGGAACCTGGACCTCCAATCCTCAAGACAGCCGCTCCCTGCCGCGTCCTTCCCAGAGAGAGGTGATGAAAGGTCGCATACTCCTCATTTACCCCTGGATCTACGATTTCGCCGCCTACTGCGAATGGACGGAGCCTCTCGGCCTCCTCTCCATAGCGGCCCTGCTCCGAGAGAACGGCTACCAGGTGGGCCTCATCGACTGTCTTGACAGGCGCCATCCGAAGTTGCCATCACGACTCAGCGATGACGCCTTCGGATGCGGCAAGTTTCTGAAGACCCCTGTTGACAAACCACCAGCGCTACGCCAGGTGCCGCGCCGCTACGGGAGATACGGCCTGCCCACCGAGGTCTTCCAGGAGGAACTGGGATCCCAGCCTCGTCCCGACGCCATTATGGTCACCTCTGCGATGACCTACTGGTATCCAGGCCCCTTCGAGGCCATCAAAAGGGTCAAAGTGCACTTCCCGGGGGTGCCGGTCATCCTCGGAGGCGTCTACGCCACCCTGTGCTACAACCACGCCAGGGAGAAGTCAGGTGCCGACTATGTGGTCAGGGGAGAAGGTGAACTCCACGCGCTGCGACTGGTCGATGGACTGACCGGCAATCGGTCCGACATGGACCGCTTGAGCAGAAATCTCGATGCGCTGCCCAGGCCCCTCCACGAATTGCGGACGAACCAGGGTTACGCGGCCATCCAGACCTCTCGGGGGTGTCCCTTCCAATGCACGTACTGTGCTTCTTCATTGCTGCACCCTCAGGGCTTCCGGCGCAGAGACCCTCGCCGTGTGGCCGACGAGATAGAGTACTGTTTTCGACAGCTGGGAATCCGGGACTTCGCCTTCTACGACGACGCTCTCCTGGTGGAGGCAGAGAGTCACATCCACGTCCTCCTGGACGAGGTCTTGCGGCGAGGGCTTGCCTGCCGCTTCCATACTCCCAACGGCTTGCACGCGCGCTACATAGACCGGGCTCTGGCCGCCAAGATGTACCAGGCCGGATTCACAACCGTCAGGCTCGGACTGGAGACGGCGGACGCCCACGAGCAGCGTCGTACCGGCTCCAAGGTCACCAACAGCGATTTCCAGGAAGCCGTCGGCCATCTGAGGGCGGCTGGCTTCAAAGCGAGACAGATCACCGCCTACATCCTGATGGGACTCCCCGGACAGTCAGCCAGGGAGGTGATGGACAGCGTGGATTTCGTCCACGAGTGCGGGGCACTGGTCCAGATCACACTGTATTCTCTCATCCCAGGGACTCTGGAGTGGGAACGAGCCGTGCACGAGGGACACATCGATGCCCGCGCCGACCCCCTGCTTCACAATGACTCCATCTACCCCTTCCCCTGGTGCCCAGCCAGTCTCGAGGATTTCGAACGCGCAAAGGCTCGCGCCACCGCAGGAAATCATGCCCTGGCTGTCTCCTCATGACAAGCCCCAGAGAGGGTGATTTCCATACTCATCCGTTCTATGTTAGAATACTTTTGGACCCCAGATCCGATCGTTCCATGGAGCCTGCGGGTCAGGAGGTTTTGCTTGTGACCAAAACTGGACGCAATGATCCCTGTCCCTGCGGCAGCGGGAAGAAGTACAAACACTGCTGCCTGCGCCAGGAGACGGCGGGCAAGTCCGAAGCCATGGGCCGCGACAGGGCCTGGGACACGATGATCGAGAAACTTCTCGACTTCTCGAGAGAGGCCCGATTCAGAAAAGATCTGGAAGCGGCTTTCGACCTCTTCTGGAACCGGAGCTATACCATCGAGCAGGTCAGCGAACTGGCCCCGGCGCAGATTATGAACTTCCTGGACTGGTACGCCCACGACTACCGCACGGCTGACGATGGGCAGAGGATCGTGGAGATCTTCCTGGACGAGAAGGGGCCGGCCCTTTCCCAGCAGGAACGGGACCTGCTGCGAGGTGACTCTGAAGCCCTGCTCAGTGCCTTCGAGGTCACAAGCTTGGAGGAAGGCCAGGTCATCGGGCTGCGGGACGTCTTTCAGGATCTGGAAACGCAGCTGCCCCACACCCCTTCTCTGCAAGGGATTAAGGCGGGTCAACTACTGTTGGCGCGCCTGGCTCTCTCCAACGGTTATCGCCGCTTCTCCTGGATCAGTGCGCTGATACCGCCCGAGGTAGTGGCAGACTTCAAAGCCCACATCAACGAGATGTTCGACCTGTACCAGGAGGAACACTTCAAGGCCTCGTGGGCGCAGTTCCTCCGGGAACGAAGCTACCTCTTCAACCATTACCTGCTCGAGTTGAGAGGCGAAGTGGCCCCACCCAGGATCTTGCTGCCCTACGCGGAGCGGGCTGAGGGAGGGCCTCGTCCCACTGTCCTCACGCTGGAGAACATCGGGCCGAAGGAACGCCCTTCAGTGGTTGTCCCAGGCAGGACGGAGGGCAAACCATCTTCGAGGGTACTGGTGCCCGGCAGGGACACCTAACGAAGACCTGTCCATCTTCTGGCACCACCTCTCTCAGGAGAGCACAGCGCTGAGCATTCTCGAGGCCGCGGAAGGCGAGACCAGGGTCGTGCTGATTGGGAGTTTAGAACACCTTGGAGAGGAGAGCCCGACGTAGCCGCTGAAGCGCCTTATGCGCTGCGGCAGCATGGGTCCTCCCTAAGGCACCGAGCAAGCGCTCCTCTTTGTCTAGGCTTGCGAGGAGACGGTTCAACGATAAGGGGTCGCCGCAGATGAACGAGCAACCCAGCGCGCAGACGGAATCGCACCAGGCATCGCTGGAGGCGAAGCTCTCCGAACTGAAGAAAGTTGTCCGTGAGATGGGCAAGGTGGTCGTGGCCTACTCCGGAGGGACCGACAGCACGCTGCTGCTCAAGGTGGCACACGACGAACTGGGGGATAGCGCCATCGCCATCACCGCCGTCAGTTCCAGCACTTCCAGTGACGAACTGGAGAGCGCGACCAGCATGGCCCAGGAGATAGGTGCGCAGCACATCCTTGTAGCTAGTGATGAGCTGGACGACCCGGAGTACGTGGCCAACTCACCGGAGCGTTGCTATCACTGCAAACATCTGCGCTTCGACAGGCTCCTGGAGCTGGCTCGAGAGAAAGGCTTCACCTATGTGGCAGATGGCTCTAATATCGACGATTTGGGAGACCACAGACCCGGCATGAGGGCCTCTCGGGAGCTAGGTGTGCGCAGCCCCCTTATGGAGGCCGCTTTAACCAAAGCCGACGTCCGTGCCCTGAGCCGAAAGATGGGACTATCCACCTGGGACAAGCCATCGGGGGCATGTCTGGCCAGTCGCATCCCCTATGGAACACCCATCACGCCGGAGCGGCTAAGACAGATCGATCATGCCGAACAGTTCCTACACAGTCTCGGTATCTCTCAAGTGCGAGTTCGGCTCCACGGGGACGTAGCCCGCATAGAAGTGGAAACGCACAGTCTGCCCCTTCTGCTGGACAACCGGTCGGCAATAGTGCGCCAGCTCCGAGAACTGGGGTTCTCCTACGTCACCGCCGACCTGGAAGGATATCGCACGGGCAGTCTGAACGAGACTCTCACCGATGAAAACCATGGATGAGCGACTCAAGACACTTCTGGAGGACGTCAAAGCCGGGAGGCTGGAGACTGACGACGCGCTTGCCCTTTTGCGCGACCTGCCCTATCAAGACCTGGGCTACGCACTGCTCGATCACCATCGGGGGCTGCGGAAAGGCTTTCCCGAGGTGGTCTTCTGCCAAGGCAAGACGCCCAGCCAGGTGGCGGAGCTGCTGTCGGAACTGTCCACGCGGCACGATCGTGTCATGGCCACCCGGGCCAATGAGGAGACGTTCAGAGCGGTACAGGAGGCCATACCGGAGGCCAACTATCACGCTCAGGCACGCATCATCGTGGTGGACGCAGCATCGGGGGAACCACGCCCCGAGACCGAAGGCCGCGGCTACGTACTGGTAATCAGCGCGGGGACATCTGACATACCTGTCGCTGAGGAGGCAGCGGTTACCCTGGAGGTCCTGGGAAGCCCCGTGCAGAGGCTGTACGATGTGGGAGTGGCAGGCCTTCATCGCCTCCTGGACAGGCGGGAGAGCCTCTTCAAGGCCAAGGTCATAGTCGCTGTCGCCGGCATGGAGGGGGCACTGGCCAGCGTCGTGGGAGGCCTGGTATCCTGTCCGGTGATCGCGGTGCCCACCAGCGTGGGTTACGGAGCAAGCTTCAACGGCCTTGCACCTCTACTCACCATGCTCAACTCTTGCGCGCCGGGAGTGGCGGTGGTCAACATAGACAACGGCTTCGGCGCTGGCTTCTTCGCCCATACCATCATGGGCCTGGCAGGAGAGAGATGAAGCTCGCCTACTTCGACTGTTTCGCCGGCATCAGCGGCGACATGATCCTGGGCGCACTCATCGATAGCGGTCTGGACCTCGGGGAGTTCCACAAGGCTCTTCAGGGCCTCCGCCTGTCCGGGTACGAACTCCAGGTGGAGAAGGTACAGAAAGGGGTGATTCAGGCCACGGACGTACAGGTGCGAGTGAGTGACGACAGCACCTCGCGCACGTTGGCCGACATCGAGGCTGTCATCACACAAAGTGAGCTGCCCGAGAGGGTCAGGCGACGCAGCATTAGCATCTTCCAGCGCCTGGTGAGGGCGGAGGCGGCCATCCACGGCGCCAAACCTGAGGAGGCTCATCTACACGAGGTGGGGGCCACCGATGCCATCGTGGACGTGGTGGGCGGTCTTCTGGCGCTGGACCTCCTGGGTGTGGACAAGGTCTACGCCTCTCAGCTCCCCCTGGGCCACGGCTTCGTGTCCTGCGCTCACGGGCTACTGCCGCTTCCCGCGCCAGCGACGCTGGAGCTATTGAAGGGTGTGCCTGTGGTTCAGCTCGACGTCGAAGGAGAGCTAGTGACGCCAACGGGTGCTGCAATCATCACCGGTCTCGCTGAGGAGTTCGGTCCATTCCCCCACATGGCGGTGCAGAGCATAGGCTACGGAGCAGGCAAGAGTGAGTTCCCTTTTCCGAACCTGCTAAGAGTGCTCCTGGGCACTCATGACCGGCAACCCTCCGGAACAATGGAGACCGCCGTGCTCCTGGAGACCAATCTTGATGACATGAACCCCGAGCTGTACGATCACGTGATGCAAGCCCTCTTCGATGCCGGGGCACTGGACGTCTTTCTGCAACCCTTCCAGGGCAAGAAGAATCGCCCCGGAGTCCTTCTGTCGGTGCTGTGCCAGCCTAGAACGGAGCAAAGGCTATCATCTATCATCTTTTCCGAGACCACCACTCTCGGCATCCGCCGGCTGAGACTGGAGCGCCTGTGCCTGGATCGCGAGACGGTGCAGGTCGATACCCCATACGGGCGCGTGAGGATCAAGGTGGCGAGACTGGACAATGGGATCGTCAATCTAGCGCCCGAGTACGAGGACTGCCGTCGTCTTGCTCTGGAGACCGGACAACCCCTCAAGGAGGTTTACGCGGCCGCTCAGGCCGCAGCGAGCAGCTGGCGCGATAGCCGCCGCTAACGCTGCACCACCCGCTCCTGCCGCGGTGCGGCGCCTCGCCAAGGATATCCCATGCGTGTGTTGCGCTCCCTCCTCGTGGTACTGCTGTTCCTGAGCCTAATCTGTATCCTGGGCCTCGCCGCCGTGTGCCTCAACATCAACTACCATGGGCGCCAAGACCTGGCCCAACCAGCGGATGCCATTGTGGTCCTGGGAGCACAGGTTCTGCCCGACGGCCAACCAGGCCCCGACCTGAGATCACGCACGGAGCACGCCGTGAGCCTATACTGGGCGGGCCTGGCCCCACGGCTGATCTGTGCAGGCGGCGTGCGGGACGATGCGGCCTCGGCAGCGGCTGTGTGCAAGGTCCTGGCCGTGGAACTGGGCACACCAACAGAGTCGATCTTCCTGGCGGATGGATCGGCCAATACTGAAGAGGACGCCCGGCAAGTGGCGGCCGTCATGCAGCAGCACGGGTGGCAGAGCGCGGTGGTGGTCAGCCACCCTCTACACCTCTATCGCGCCAAGCTCTTCTGTGAGAGAGAGGGCCTGACCGTCTACACCAGCCCCACGACCACAGACTTGGACAGGATAGATCTGCCCCTGCGCGGCTACTACACCATAAGGGAGTGCGCTGGTATCCTCTGGCCGTATCTCGAGCAGGCCGGCTTTCCCCCGGAATGGACTGCTGCCCTGGAGGATTGGGTCTACTCAGGGCCTTGAACGTGTCCCCAGCTTGGTCATGGGCCGAGCCGCAGAGTCGCAGCGACGGGGCCAGGCGACGCCCCAGCCTCGAACAGGCCCAGCGACCATTGCCGTCGCCTGTCAAACGGCGGTATAATGGTGGTCAGCTTTAGCCCGTGGCACTGGGCGAGACAAGGGACTGGCGGATGGAAGAGACGACGCCGGCCATACACGACATAGTGGCCTACACGGACCAACTGGAGGTCAGAGGCGAAGTAAGAGCGTGGCCTCCCCGACGTATCCTGGACGTGCTGAACAGCACGCAGACACCATACTTGGCCGTGGACGATGCATCCGTCATGCCGCTGTCCCGATGGGGCAAGGCACAGCCGGCCAGTGCCGAAACAATCGTACTGAACAAGGCAGAGATCATCCTGGTCTGGCTTGTCAGGGAGACCGCGATGGAAGCCTACGAATTCGCCACCGTGCACAAGGTCCCCCAACGGGTTATCGCCTACGCCGGGTCTTTCGTCGCCCAGGGAACGATGCACATCATCAGGGAAGCCACCTTGAGCCAGGCACTGGACGCCGTGAGCGATCAATTCGTAGCTCTCACGGACCCTTCTGTGCTTTGCCTACCCGTTACGGGCATCTCCCTCGAAGGAGGCCTGGTCCTGTGTCTGAACAAGGGCAAGATCATGGCCCTCCAGGCAGCTATATGAGACCAAGTGGAGCACGTACTTCACCCCGCCCGCCCGGAAAGGCCCAGGCAGTCCCAGAGCCGCGGGCCGGCACCCTGCATCATACGGTCCTACGCACTGGCACGCGACGCCCTGTGCACACAATCGCAATGGTGGTTGCCCTTGTCCTGTTGACCGCATGCGCGCCAGCCCAACCGACGCCGGCCCCGCTGGCCGAGCTGTCCGAGTACACTCCGCTCCCCACTCCGACGACGGAGCCCAGCCCTTCCCCAAAGCCGTCCTACCAGGACGACAATGAACCCAACGATTCGATGCTCCAGGCGTCAGGTCCCCTCGTTCCGGGACAGGAGCATCGAGGCTTCATCAGTGCGAAGGACGACATCGACTTCTTCTACCTGGAGATCGATACGCCCCAGATCATCCGGCTGTCCTTGACCAGCCTGCCTGCAGAGGTTGACTACGACCTGTACCTGGTGACGGGTGAGGAGGACGTGCTCGCCGACTCATCCAACTCCGGTCAACAGGACGAACACATCGAGTACACCACGAGCAGCGTGGGGGTCTTCTACGTGCTCGTCTTGCCGTTCAACAACTTCAGTCCCTCGGAATCCTATGCCCTATCCCTGGAGTTGTCACCTGCGCCGACTCCCACAGGAGAGGATACATACGAGCCCAACGACACTCCTGAGCAAGCCACCGGGCCCCTGGCGCTGGGGCAGGAACTCCAATCCTACATCTGGGATGAGGGGGACGTTGACGTCTACGCCTTTCAAATGAACCAATCGGGCACCATCCAGGTCAGCCTGACCGACATCACTGCCGTGGCGGACTACGACCTGTTTCTGTCGAACGAAGCCGGAGAGCCTCTCGCTTCATCCACACGTGCGATTGATCGCGAGACGATCGTGCAGTCACTGCAACCGGGGACGTACTACGTCACCGTACAGTCCTTCGCCGGCTTCAGCTGGAAAGAGCCCTATACGGTGCGGATCGACCTGGTGGAGCCCTAGTCTCTCGCGAGACAAAGGCTCCTTGTTCCTCCGTGAATATTAGGAGACCGAAGAGATGGCAAGCGTATGCCCTGAATGCGGAGCAGCCAGTGCAGGCGGTGAAAGATCCTGTCCCGCCTGTGGCGGGAGCCTTTTGGACTCCGGCAATTCGTCGAGGCAGGCAGAGACGGGTGGCAGCCCTACCAGCCGTGGCCCCTGGATTGCGACCGTAATCATCGCTGTGCTGGTCCTGTGCTGTCTCTCTATGGTGGGGATCGCCCTGCTGGATGAGCTGATGCCAGACCATCCCTGGCGCACCCTCGTTTTGGGAACATCCACCCCGACCGCCACGTTCCCACCAACTCCTACCTTCGGCTCACCCCGGACCGCCACACCCACGCTCACCGCCACGCCCGCCGAAGGCATGGATACCTTCGAGCCCGATGATACGATCGCGCTGGCGACGACGATCCAGACCGACGGCATTCCGCAGTCCCACACCTTGGACCCAGCGGGGGATCGTGACTATCTGTCCTTCGAAGTCGAGGCAGGAATGCAGTACACGGTGGAAACCGGGAACCTTGGGCCGGCTTGCGACACCGTCCTCATTCTGTACGATGAAGATGGAACTGAGTTGACAGACGATGATGATGGCGGCGAGCAGGAGCTGGCTTCTCGCCTCAGCTGGACAGCACGCGATGACGGAATGCTGTTCGCAGAGATGAGATCGTTCGACGAAGAAGCAGAACAAGGGAACACGGAGTACGATGTCTGGGTGTCCAAAAGCGAGCCTACACCCGTGGACGAAGACGAGTACGAGCCCGACGACACCCTCGAGCAGGCCAATGAGATACTTCTGGGCATTCCCCAGACCCATGGTCTTCACCATCCCGCAGACAGAGACTGGGTCTTCTTCGAGGCCGTGGAAGGCAAGACCTATGTCATAGAGACATCCGACCTGCGCGGTGGCATGGATACCATCATCTTCCTCCATGATGAGGAAGGCGAGAAGCTGGCGGAGAACGATGACGGCGGCTCGGAGAGCCAGGCTTCCCGCATAACCTGGAACGCCGGGTCCTCTGGCACACTGTACGTCGCGATCCAGGACTACTACGGCTACGAAGTGACGCTAGAGACGGGTTACACTATATCCGTGGTCGAGGGTGTTACCTATAAAGCGGACGCGTACGAGCCCGACGACAGTCAAGATCAAGCCGTCGCGATCGAGGTCGGTTCCTACCAGACCCACGACCTGCACGACACCGGAGACCAGGATTGGATGTGCTTCGAAGCGACGGTTGGCACCAATTACGTGATCGAGACCTTCAACCTTGGAGACAACATCGATACGTACCTGGCTCTGTACGATGCCAATGGTCGCCAACTGGCCGAAGACGACGACTCAGGCAGTGAAGAACTGGCTACTCTGCTGCGCTGGGCCGCACGGGAGACCGGCACCGTCTGCCTCTTGACAAGAGACCTGGGGGATTCGGCCGCAGGCCCGGGCACCGAATACTCGGTTGCTGTCCTCGAGGAGGGAGCCAAGCTGCTCTTCCCCGATGCGTATGAACCGGACGACACCATGGCTTCAGCCACAACTATGGAACTGGGACAAGTCCAGAGCCGCAACGTACATGTAGAGGCGGATCACGACTGGCTGTCTTTCCAGGCCGAGGAAGGTCTGACCTACGTCGTGGAGACCTACCATCTGGGAGACGGCATAGACACCGTCATCTTCTTGTACAACGAGAATGGCCAGGAACTGGCTCAGGACGACGATGACGGTGGTGAACCGCGAGCTTCGCGCATCACCTGGACCGCCGAGACAGCAGGCACCTTCCACGTCTTGGTGCGCGATTACAAGGATGATCGAGCCAACCGCGACATGACCTACGACATCTCAGTCTATGAGAGTGGGGAGGGCCCGGACCGCACAACATCAAGCGCATACCTCGCCGATGGCTCGTATCACATCGTGGCTGCAGACCCTAGCGAGCTAGTGGTGGGAGTCAGCCAACGGCTCTCCCTTGCCGAGTTCAGTCTGGAGGTAGATGCCCAGCAGGTCAGCGGGGACGACGACAACGAGTATGGACTGGTATGCGGTTACCAGGACGACGACAACTACTACGAATTGGCCATCTCTGGCGATGGGTATGTGGGGTTCTTCGCCAAACAGCGAGGGAGGTGGGAGCAGATCTCGCCCTTCTCTTGGACCGAAACCATCAACCAAGGATCAGCCATCAACCGCCTGCGGCTAGAGGTGGCGGAAGGTATGTTCTCATTGTACGTGAACGATCAACTGGCACTACAGGAACTCGACCAACGGTTTGGTGAGGGACTGATAGGTTTTGGATGTGGCTCCTTCACCGAACCGATGCTGCACTGCTCCTTCGACAATCTCAGCGTGTGGGATAGGGCAGGCACCCTGATCTGGGAAGACAGCTTCGATGATAACTCGGGAGAATGGTATCAGAGCCCGGTGAGGTAGAGGCTCGACCGGGCAACTAGAACGAATGGAGGATTTCGCATGAGGGCTATACACACTAGATACCGGCTGCCGGCGCCCGGCCTTCTGTGGCGCGTGGCGGCCCTTTCGCTCTGCGTTACCGTAGTCTTGCTGCTGAGCGGACTGGTGGGGTGCGGCACACCCGTGCCCACTCCCACCAACACGCCGACGACCCCAGCTGACACGGCAACGCCTGAGGCGGGCTCCACCCCAGAGGAGGACTCCACTCCGGAGGCGACCAGGGAGCCGCTGGTGCCCTTGGACGACGATCCAGTGTTGGGGTCCCAGGACGCACCGGTAACGATCATCGAATACTCGGAGTACCTCTGCCCCTACTGCCGCGTCTTTGCGCTGGAAACGCTCCCGCTTATAGAGGAGGAGTACATCGACACAGGCAAGGTGAAGCTCATCTTCAGGGACTTCCCTGTGCACGGCCAACCCGCGGTGGCCATCGCCATGGTCGCGGAGTGCGCTGCCGATCAAGGCAAGTTCTGGGATATGCACATGTTCCTGTGGGAGCGCTATGAGGAATGGTCCCAGAGTCAGGATATCCTGGTTACCTTTCAGGGCTATGCAGAAGAACTGGGCATGGACACCGAGGAGTTCACCTCCTGCCTTCAGGAGGGCACCGTTGTGGAGCGGATCATCGAGGACTATAACATTGGTGTGCAGGATGGGGTTAGCGGTACCCCCGCCTTCTTCATCAACGGCACCGCGGTCAGGGGAGCTCTGCCCTTCGAAGAGTTCCAGAAGGTGATCGAGGAGAAGCTGGCCGAATCAGGGTAGAGAGGGCGCGCGCAGAATCTCTTCTCGCTTTTGGGTGAGGTGAGAAAGCACACTCTCGCTGAAGCCCCGCTCTCGCGCGAAAAGCTCAAGATAGTCGTAGAACACAAGGGCCAGGCCGCGTGCGCCCTGTGAAGCCAGACGCTGCGCCTGAGCGTCAACTCGGCCAAGCATCTCTCGCAGCCCGGTCTCTCCCTGGCGGGACGCGTAGTCGAGGGCCTCGGCATACAGGCTCAGCCCCTCTTGGTATCGATCAGCATCGGAGATCGCCAGGCGCCCTCTGAGCCACTTCAGTTTCGCCATGGGCTCCCACCTGTCCAGCTCCAGGGCCAGCGCCTCAGCCTGATCAGCGCGCCGCTGGAATTCGTCAAACGCTCCTTCCTCGAAATGAAGGAACACCAGATTCATCAGAGCGACCAGTTCGCTCAGTTCCTCCGCTTGATCGTGCGCAATCTCATAGCTTGCTTCATAACACTCCAGCGCTTCGTGAACCCGGCTCTGACTGCAATAGGTGGCCCCCAGGTTGTTGAGCACGATGCCCTGGCCACGCACGTCGCCGCTGGACTTGCGCATCGCCAGGCTGCGGAGATAGCTGTCGATGGCCTCCTCCCACATCCCCTGAGCGTCGTAGGCGTTTCCTAGCTCGTTCAACTCTCGTGCATCAAGGTCCTCTAGACTCTTCCCCTCTACCATGCCCTCCTCTCTCCGTGGCCTCTATCGGGCAAACAGCTTCGCTATCTCGTCTCGTGGGAACAGCGGCAGGTGCACCATCCCCCCACGATTCTCCATCATCAGCCCTTCCGTCACCGGCACGATCCGGCCGATGATGGCCGACGGGATCTGTTCGGCAGCAAGAACCCTGACCAACTCGCTCGCGTCCTCCAGACTCAAAGCCAGGAGCAGTGCACCCGAGGCGATGGTGCCCATTGGGTCCAGGTCGTACTCCGCACAAAGCCGCCGGCATTCCGGAAGGACCTCGATCTTCCCCTCGTCCACCACCAGTCCTACCTGGGAGGCCAACGCCAGTTCGCGCAGGCCCGTGGCCAAGCCGCCCTCGGTGGGATCGTGCATGGCGTGGACGGCGAAATCCATACAGGCACGCCTGGCTTCGCGAAAGACGCTGATCCCCGGCTGACGAAGATACGCCTGGGCGCGTGCGATGAAGTCGTCGGTGTAGCCACGCTTTCGCAGATCGTCCTCCCTCTCCCGAGCGATGAGGGCGGTGCCTTCAATGGCTATGCCCTTGGTCAAGACTATGGCATCTCCTTCCCTGGCACCTCCAGAAGTCACCAGCCTTTCCTTCTCCACCTCCCCCAGCATCTGTCCGATGACCACGGGACGATCCAGGCCGTAGGTGATCTCAGTGTGACCCCCGACCAGCGAGACGCCCAGCTCACTGCAGGCGGCATGCATCTGCCGAAGTATCTCCTCTACAGAAGCCTCATCGCTGCCTTTCTCAGGCACAAGAACCGTGGCCAGGAACCACAAAGGCACAGCTCCCATGGTAACGACGTCGTTGGCGTTCACGTGGACGGCGTACCAGCCGATCTGGTCCGTGGCAAAGGTGATGGGATCGGTCTTGGCCACCAGATACCTATCACCCATGTCGAGGACGGCCGCGTCCTCTCCGACCCTGGCGCCCAGCACCACGCGCGCGTCTTCCAGGCGATATCGATCGAGCAGGCGTCCCAGAAACTCCATCGGCAGCTTTCCCACTTCGAATCTCTGTGCCAATGAACGTCACCCCGTTCCGAAGAAGGGCCCTGCACGGAAGGCAAGGCCTCGATCGCCATTATAGCTCAGTCCGCATCCTGGGGACGACACGGTCGTCCCAGGGCAACCGCCGAGCAAAGCAGACACGGCCCAGGGAAGTTGTGTCACCAAGGGAGCACACCAACATCGAACTCTCATGTCACCCAGGCCGTCAACGCTTGGGAATGCACAAGAGCCGCCAGGGAGCTGCCCGGCCGTGCCACCGATGGGTCCTGACAGTTTCTGGCAGGTATCGGCAGTACGTTGCACTCTCAGGGACAAGCCAGACAGTTTCTGGCAGCATCGTTGGGAGTTCCGGACAGTCTAGATGTGGTAAAAGCAACATGGGTCTAGCAAGCGGTCTCGGTCCGCTCCACGCGTGCTGAGCAGTCCGCGGAGTTGACCATGTTTCTTGCGGGAGGTGAAGAACCATGAGGACCATCTTGTTCTTGCTGCCGGCTCTTCAGGAAGTCCTCTCCCAGGACCTTCGCCAGATCAAGTACTCCCTTTTCCCACCCTTGAGCCTGCTCACCCTGGCGGGGCTGGTCCCTCGGGATAGGTACAGAATGCTCGTCAGAGACGAGCACGTCGAGGACGTCATCGTGGATGAAACCGTGGATCTCGTGGTCATGACAGTGTATGTATCCTCTGCTAGGCGAGCGTACCAACTCAGCGACTACTATGGAGCGAGGGGAGCCAAGGTGTTCCTGGGTGGGATCCATCCCACCACGCTTCCCGAGGAGGCTGCACAGCACGCCGACAGCGTATGCCTGGGCCCTGGAGAATCGGTTTTCCTGCACATGCTGGAGGACTTCGAGGCCGGCCGTTTGAAGAAGCAGTACCACGGCTACAGAGACACCAACCTGTCTAACGTGCCCATGGCACGGCGAGAGTTGATGAACCAGAGCAAGTATCTGGTGCCCAACACCATGGTCGCTTCCAGAGGCTGCCCGTATTGCTGCGACTTCTGCTACAAGGAGAGCTTCTGGGGAAGGGACTACCATGCGTTCCGCCCCTTGAGCGAGATCAAGAAAGAGCTGTATACGTTCAGGCACCAGTTCGTCTTCTTCCTGGACGACAACCTCCTGGGCAATCGCAGGGAGGCCCGAAGGTTCTTCGCACTGCTCAGGGAATATGACTTCGTCTGGCAGGCATCAGCCTCTCTGGACGCTGCATACACACCGGGCTTCCTCGAAGAGGCGTACGATTGCGGGTGCCGGAGCCTCTTCGTGGGGTTCGAGTCCGTGATCAAGGCCAACATGGAGCATGCCCATAAACCGCAGAACAGGAAGTACGACTACGCCGAAGCCATCAGAAGGTTCCACGATGCTGGGATCATGATCAATGGCAGCTTCGTCTATGGGTTCGACGGCGATGATGCGGATATCTTTGCCAGGACAGTGGAGTTCGCTATCGAGAACAAGATCGAGACGGCGACGTTCCACATCCTGACGCCCTTCCCCAAGACCAGGCTGTTTGCCACCTTGGAGCAGGAAGGACGCATCCTGCACCGGGACTGGGACAAGTACGACACGCGCCACGTTGTCTTCCAGCCGAAGCGAATGACCAAGGTTCAGCTGGAGGAGGGGTACTGGTGGTCCTACAAAGAGTTCTACAGGTACGGCTCCATCATCCGGCGATCTGTCGGGCTGCCCAACCCGCTGAAGAGAATACTATATAACGTTGCCTGGAAGAAGATGGACCCCCTCTGGGACTGGGCAATCGGCCACAACTTGATAGAGCATGTGCTGCCTGCGTTCGAGTTCGCCCTGGCCAGGGAAACGTCGCCTCGAAAACGTCAGCAAGACGCACAGTGGACACGGAGGGCGACACCAGATAGCGAGCGCAATTGTGGAGGTCCATCAGGGGTAGAGGCGGGAGTGGATGGGAGTCGAACCCACCATGGCTAGCTCGTCGCTACCCATCAACGGTTTTGAAGACCGCGGAGGCCACCGGGTCTCAACCACCCCCACGTGTTTTTATGATAGTCGCTATCACATCGGTAGTCAAGGGTGGCACCAGCGTCGCGACGGGCATGGGCAGAGCGCTCTGGGACAGCGCTGCATTCAAAGCGTCTCCCACCTCTGCCTCTGTCATACATCGTGGGTAGTTGTACAACGGGCCTCTGGGAGGTTCGTTATAGTACGGCCGGTTGCATCCCGGGCAGCCTGACGTCTGAAAAGCCTCGCCATCGGCCAGGGCCTCCTCGAGCTCGCTCCTCGGGAGGCCGAAGGTCAGAATCCGTCCCTGCTCTGAGAAGGAGAGGTCCTCGACCGAGCACAATCCCTGCACCAGTAGGTGCCGGGCCACCTGGAGGCGCCGGTAACTCTCCAAGGACGGTGGAGACTCGTCTTGCATCGCGGTCCCCCCAATGGGGGTGAAAGCAAAGAGAGAAGGGGTCACACCCAGACTGAGAAGCAGTGCCATCATGCGTACCAGCTCCTCCTCGGTCTCCCCGAGACCGGCCATGAGGTGCGTCGTAATGCGGCTGGGAAGGCGTCTCGCCGCCTCCTCGATGATGGCCAGCGAGGTGAGCAGTTCCCCGCCCTTGACACGACGATAGACCTCCTCGTTTGCCGCGTCGAGGCTCAGCCCCACCCTCTCCACGCCCGCATCGAGTAACTCCTTCACCTGGTCGGGGTTGGCCACCACCGAGGCGCTGACCGGGAGTCGGCGGCCCAGGCGAGCAGCGATCTCCTTGACTCTGTCGAGAGCTCTCGGACTGACCGTCACCTGGAGGCAGCAGCGCTGTATCCTGCCATCCCCATGGGCCGTCTCCACAGCATCAAGAATCTCGTCCTGATCCCACGATGGCCAGTTCACCCGAGACAGAGCCATGGCCGAAGCTGTACTGCTCCGCGCCTGGGCGCAGAAACCGCAGTCACGAGAACAACGCCCCCCCACCATCAGATAGGCAGTGGTTGGGGGGGCGTCCAGCCGACTATCCACCATGCCCAAGACACCGAGGGTGCCTGAGGAGACCTTAATCAAGCCTGTCAAGGCATTCTTACTCCAATGCCTCCTCCGCAACCGCCCCTGATTCTGCCCTTCTGCTCTTCAGGCGGCGGTAGAAGAACAGGCCAACCAGCCCGCAGACCACGACCAGAATAGGTATGTCGAAGGGACGCATTACCTCGCGTACCCTCTCCCAGTGCTCACCGAAGACGTACCCAGCCCACGTGAGAACCCAACACCAGATGAAGGAACCAGCGAAGGTCCAGACGGTGAACTTGGCAAAGCTCATTCTGGCCACGCCAGCCGGCAAGGAGATGAAGGTGCGCACCACAGGCAACAGGCGCGAGAAGAAGGCGGTGTGCTCGCCGTACTTCTCGAACCATCTATCGGCTACTTCTATCTCGTGAGTTCGGATCAGGATGTATTTTCCATACCTCTCCAGAACTGGCCGACCACCTTTCGCACCGATCCAATAGGTGATCACCGAGCCCACGGTGCACCCCACCGCACCCCACCAGCCACCCCAGAAGGTGTGCCACACCGACAACCCCTGCGCCTGGATCAACATCCATCCAGCCAGGGGCATGGTCACTTCGCTGGGCAAGGGTATGCACGCACTCTCGATGGCCATCGCCAGTACGATGCCGGCCCAGCCCACGGTCTGAATCAGGTTCTGTAGGAAAAGCACTACCTGGTGTTCAAAGGCTTCCAACGCGCTGTCCTCCTTGCGGATGATTCCGCTGATCCATCGATTGTAACACGGGCGGGAGCTTCCGGCAATGAGACGTTGTGGGGGAGATGAGGTATCAGGAGGCCTGGTACGAAGTGCCAGACGAGGACAGCGCGTCGGCCAGAGCGGCCAGTCGCGCCATGTTCGCCAGACTCAAGGAGACTCCGTGATCGCGCAACTCGCGATAGCCCATGTCTCTGAAGAGTCGATAGCTCGCCACCCTGCACATCTCGTCGTACAGTTCGGGCCACTTGTGGCCGCGCCTCTCGAGGCAGAAGGAGACGAACTCTTCAGCTAGAGCGTTGTCCTCGATGACCACGGACATCTCCGGAGACGAATCATCGGTTGAAAGAAGAAAGGCCCTGCCCCGGCCGCTTCAGCCCGCAACGTGGGCACGAGTATTCTACCCCAGCCCGCATATACTGTACCATAGATTTGACCAACATGGACCTTAAAGAATCGAGGGCTGCACCTTAAAGATAGTACACCTTGGTCGCCCCCCCATCCCACCGCATCGATCACGGTCCGGAGCAGACCGAGTTCGGTCTTACCACGCACCCCAGTTCGAATGGAGCAGCCGGCGTGTCACGGGATTGGACGCGTTGGCAGCGTACCCCAGGGCTGAGCCTCGTTCACGCCTTGGCTACCCTGCCGGCCAAACCTCGTCTGTGATGGTCTCCAGCCCCAGAGGACTGCGAACGCTGTCATTGAGGAGAGCCCAGCAGGCACTGCCGTGGGCGCCGCCATGGGCGCAGATGCCTGCATCGGCCGTTCTTCTCCGGAGATCCACGACATGGCCGCGGGCCATACTGTGGATTCCTTCATCAGCATATCCTCTTTCCTGCCCGCCGCACATGAGCCACTCCTCCCATCTAGGCTGCTCAGGCTCGGTGCTTCCACGTTTTGCAGAGAGGGACCCTTGATTGTATAATGTATATATAAGGAGATTGACTGAATGTGGCGGCTGGCCGGACACGACTGGGTCGTGGGTGTGCTGAACAGCAGCCTGGCCGAGGAGAAGGTGTCGCACGCCTACCTCTTCACCGGGCCGCCAGGAATAGGCAAGAGTACGCTGGCTCTCAACCTGGCTCAAGCCCTCCTGTGCGAGGCGAAAGACAAACCCTGCGGCGACTGCGAGCCCTGCCGCAAGACCCTCAAGGGTATACATCCTGACGTTTACGTGGTCGACCTCCGCTACCAAGCCCGCCTTCGTGAGGAACCCGAGGAAGCCCAAACGGAACTGCGGATAGACACCATCCGGAGCGTCACCCAGGAGGCGGGCCTGAAGCCCTTCGAGGCCAGAAGGAAGATCCTCGTCATCCCAGACGCAGAGGCCCTGACTAGTCAAGCAGCCAACGCGTTGCTCAAGACTCTCGAAGAGCCTCCCTCTCACGTCGTGCTCGTGCTCACCGCCGCCGATACGCGCCTGCTGCTGCCAACCATCGTCTCGCGCTGCCAAGTCCTCGCCCTTCGTCCGGTGCCCTTCAAGATCATTGAAGACGAACTGCTACTGCGACATGGTGTAGATGCGGAGCGAGGCAGACTTCTGGCCAGGCTGGGCGGTGGCCGCATAGGCTGGGCTATACGAGCAAGTCATGACGCCTCGATGCTCCAGCGTAGAGAGGACACGCTGCGAGAACTCGGGGCGTTGCCCAGGAAGGGGCGTCTTGACCGTCTGGAATACGCACGGCGCCTGGCTGGCAAAACAGAAGGCATACAGGAAACGTTGGAACTGTGGCTGAGTTGGTGGAGGGACCTTCTGCTGATCACGGGCGGCAGCCCCGACACCATAAGCAACGTGGACGTCGCAGCCTCTCTGGAACAGGAGGCCCACAGGTATGATCTCAGGAGCGTAGTCCAATTCGTCAAGGCCATTCACAGAACACAGCGCGCGCTGGAGATGAACGCTGATCCCCGCCTGGCTCTTGAAGTGTTGATGTTGAATCTTCCCGGACGAAGGAATTGAGAGGATGACCGTGCCCAGAATCGCAGGCATTCGTTTCAGAGACACAGGAAAGGTGTACTACTTCGATGCCTCAGCCATAGAAGACCTGGCAGAGGGTGAGTACGTCGTCGTGGATACCGCAAGGGGCCAAGAGGTGGCGCGAGTAGCCATCATTCCAGAAGAGACCCCCAAGGACATCTCTAAGGAGACCCTGAAGCCGATCCAGCGACGAGCGGAACCCCTCGACCTGGTACAGATGGAACACAACCGTCTACGTGAGAAGGAGGCGCTGGCCCACTGCCAAGAGACAGTGAAAGAGCATGGACTCCCCATCAAGCTGCTCAAGGCCGAGTACAACTTCGATGGTAGCCATCTACTAGTATACTTCGTGGCCGAGAAGCGAGTGGATTTCCGAAAGCTGGTCCAGGAGCTCCGCAGGACCCTCAAGACCAAGGTGGAGCTCCGTCAGCTTGGTGTGCGCGACGAGGCCAAGCTGATGGGAGGAATCGGCAGATGCGGCAGGGTACTCTGCTGCGAGAGTTTCATGCACGACTTCAGCCCGGTATCCATCAAGATGGCGAAACGCCAGGACATCTCCTTGAACCCTTCTGAGATCTCAGGCCTGTGTGGAAGACTCCTGTGCTGCCTGGCATACGAAGATGAATACTACCAGGAAGTGAAACACAAGCTACCACAAGTGCGCGAGATCGTCAGCACCACTCTCGGCTCTGGGGAGGTAAAGGCAATCAACGCCCTCAAGCAGACCGTGACCGTGGAACTGAAGAACGAGGTGACGGTCGAAGTATCAGCGGAGGACATCCTGGAGGCAACGGGTACGAAAGCCAAGCGCGAGCGTTCCTAGTGATGGGGACCATCGAATGAGTCCGTCCGCCCCATACGGCTCTTCCCGAGGGCTCGCAGGCGCTCCACCGAATCCGCGGGGACACGTACGTCACCCAGGGACAGGGGACCGTTCTGTTCGTAGCCGTGGAAATCCGTTCCGCCTGTCGCTATCAGACCATATCGCTGCCCTAGCTTGGCAAGTTCCTCCCGCTCCTCGTGGGAGTATCTGGGGTAGTAGGCCTCCAGCCCCACCAGCCCGCATCCGGCCAGTCTGATCGCCACATCCTCCTGGCGCCACGGGTGCGCCAGTACAGGTAGCCCTCCCGCAGCCCTGATCATCTCCAGGGCCTGTGTCGGGGTTAGCTTGTAGCGGGCCACGTAGGCAGGGCCACCCAGGCCTATGAACTTGTAGAAAGCCTCGTTGATGCTTCCCACGTAGCCCTTCTCTTGTAGCGCCTGCGCCACGTGCGGACGTCCGAAGGCTGAGCTATCGCCTGCGATTTCCAGTACGCGCTCCCAAGAAACGGGCAGACCCATACCAGCGAGCTTCCCGACCATCTTCCGGGCTCGCTCCCGCCTCGCTCGCCCCAGCACCTCCAGCTTCTCCTGCAAGTCCCTATCCCGGTGGTTCACATAGTAGCCCAGGATGTGCACCTCCCGCGACCCTTGCTCCGCACTCAGCTCGATCCCTGGAATGACCTCTAGTTCATGGCCTCGCGCAGCCGCCAGCGCCTCGTCGAGGCCATCCGTAGTGTCGTGGTCAGTTATGGCGATGGCTGAGAGGCCTTTCTCGAGGGCAACCCGTACCACTTCCGCAGGTGTGAGCAGACCATCAGAGGCGGTGGTATGAATGTGAAGGTCGACCCCGCCCATCTCAGAGCTTGCCCAATCTGTCCAGCAGGGTGTTCTTCACGTCGGGGATGGGGACGCGTGTCTGCTCCATGCTGTCCCTGTCTCGAATGGTGACAGCATTATCCTCCAGGCTCTCCACATCGACGGTGATGCAGAACGGGGTACCTATCTCATCCTGTCTTCGATACAGCCGGCCAATGCTGGCGGTGTCGTCGTACGCCGTCATCATCTCCATCCTCAACTCCGACGCGATCTGCTTGGCGAGAGCCACCAGTTCCGGCCTGTTTCGCAGCAGGGGGAACACCGCCGCCTTGATTGGCGCGAGTTCCGGATGTAAACGCAAGACGACGCGATTCGCCTTTCTGACCTTCTCCTCGCGATAGGCATCCACGAGAAAGGCCAGGGCGGCCCGATCCACACCCCCGGAGGGCTCTATGATGTAGGGGACGAGGTGGGTGCCGGTCTCCTCGTCGAAGTAGGCCAGGTCCCTGCCGCTGAAGAGAGTATGTTGCCGCAGGTCAAAGTCCGTACGGTTCGATATCCCCTCCAATTCCGACCAACCAAAGGGGAACAGATACTCTATGTCCTGTGTGGCCTTGGAGTAGTGAGCGAGTTCGTCGCCCTCGTGTTGCCGCAAACGCAGGAACTCCCGGCGCATCCCGTACTTCACATACCACTCGAAGCGCTCTCCCACCCAGCGCTGATGCCACTCCTCGTCGGTGCCAGGTTTCACAAAGTACTCGATCTCCATCTGCTCGAACTCACGAGTGCGAAACGTGAAGTTGCGAGGTGTGATCTCATTGCGAAAAGCCTTGCCTATCTGGGCTATGCCGAAAGGCAGCTTCTTGCGAGAGACATCAAGGACATTGGCGAAGTTGACGAACATGCCCTGCGCCGTCTCCGGCCGGAGGTAGGTGAGGGAGGCGTCGTCCTCAACCGGACCGAGGTAGGTCTTCAGCATGAGATTGAACAGGCGAGGCTCGGTCAGTTGCCCGCCACACTCTGGGCACACCCCGTTCTCGACTTGATCAGCCCGAAAGCGCTTCTTGCAGTTCATACAGTCAACCATGGGGTCGGTGAAGCTCTCCACGTGGCCGCTTGCTTCCCAGACGCGTGTATGCATGAGGATCCCGGCGTCGAGGCCGACCATATCATCCCTACGCTGGACCATATCCCGCCACCAGATGTTCTTGATGTTCCTTTTCAATTCGACACCGTAAGGTCCGTAGTCCCAGGAGCCACCGACGCCACCGTAGATCTCGCTGCTCTGGAAGATGAACCCCCGCCTCTTACACAGCGAGACTATAGTATCCATGTCCACCATCGGCTGTTCTTCAACCATTCAATCTCTCCATGTCCCGCGACATCGCCGCCGCCGTCTTCACCGTTCCTCCATGTAAGCGCATCATGATCCAGCAGCCGCCCTTGGCTCAAGGGCTGGAGTACCGGACCCGGCCTCCTCCCTTCGCAGAGCGTCCATAAAATCAACAGATTTCAAGCTGCGCTCCAGGAGATAGGTGGTGTAGCGACGCAGCATGCTCTCCAGCTCCAGGCGCGTGCTTGGCTCAACCTTCAATCTCCGACACTTACTGTAATCCCTGGACTGCAGATACAGCAGAGTCGCACGCGCCTGTGCAGACAGATCGCGACAGCCTCGCTGTCCCCGGCCGCAGTCCAGGCAGACCACACCGCCCTCCTCGAAGTTGAAAAGCGCGGCGTTCCCTCCCAAAGATTGAGTGCATCGGACGCACTCGTGCAGTTGAGGTCGATAACCCACGTAGTCAAGCAATCGCAGCTCGAAGTAACGGAGCAGAAGGTCCGTATCCTCAGCATCACCAAGCCAGGACAGCGCATTCTCCAAGAGATCGAAGAGTCGCCTGTTCTCCTCACCATCCTCAGTGAACTTGTCCACAAGTTCGGCAAGGTAGTAGGCGTAGCTGGTCAGCGCCAGCTCGACCCTGATGGGCAAGAACGCATTGATGGTCTCGGCCTGGGTCACGATGTCCAGGGTCTTCCCCTTCGCGATGAGGAGTCGGCTGTGAGTGAACAACTCGACATGTCCGGCCTTGCGACTGGTGGGCTTGCGGACCCCTTTCGCCAGGACCCTCATCTTTCCGAAGGCGGGGGTGTAGATCGTCAGCAGCTTGTCCGCCTCACCGAAATCATGCCTTCGCAGTATGATGGCCTCGGTGCGGTACAGCCGGTCCCTCGAAGTCATCCCTGCTACCCCCCTCGTACGGTGTTATAGCGATAGGGACGCTCCCAGTTCTTCTCCATCTTCTTCTGATAGAGTTCCTCGGCGTCTACGCCCAGTGCCGAGAGCAGGTGAAGAATGCGAATGATCGCGTCGATCAGTTCCTCTCCCACCTTGTCCAGTTCTGCGCCCTTCTTGTAGGCATCGGTCGCCTCTGAGATCTCGGTGTGTATCAGAGCCAACATCTCCCAGAGGCGCTCTTGTCCGGACGAGAACCCCTTGGCATCAGCCATCTCACGGACTTCCATCATCATCTTGTTGAGACCCTCGGCCTCCATCTGTGCAGAGCACCTCCCTGAACGCGCATCGGAGATAGCCTCCCGCTGACCCACGCGGGCAGATGTCCTTCGGCAGTTCCCCCGCCGCTCCCGTTGACCCCAGGCGATGCGGGAACGCCACGTGCTCAGCCCATCACACCGCCGGGACGATCGGGCCGCCGTGTCCAGACACCTGCGAAAGCTAGAAGGAGAATCATCGACGTACCTACCATGGGCAAACCACAGAGTGGTCTGCCTCCTCGCTCCTCGGCCGTCGCGGGTCGCCAACGCGGCGTCGAGCCATCGGCCACCTTTTGCTCGCCGGAGCCGTCGGCATTCACCACGAAGACCTCACGGTCTCCCTCCTCTCCCATGGCCAGGGCGATGGCGTTCCCATCTGGCGACCAACGCGCCTCAGGGCGCCGCCCCTGGGCTATGGACTGCAGCGCCCCAGTGCGGTCCATGGCGTAGACTTGTGTCAGTTCGTTCTCCGTCGACGTGAACAGAAGAGACGAACCGTCGGGTGACCAATGGAGTCTGCTGTCCCACAAGTCTCCCGACACCCTTTCCGACTGGAGCGCCAACTCGCCCGTCAGAGACTCTACAATCATCACTCGAAAGTCCCCTCCCTCCTCCCAGAGCAAGGCAGCGATGCTCCTGCCGTCCGGGGACCAGCGAGGCCAGAAACCTCCCTGATCCAGGGAGAACAGTATCTCCTGGTTTTCGGGGCGAACGACCTGCAAGGTGGGGTACTCTCCTCCCATAAAAGGGTCGCCGCTGTCCCGATAGACGAGGCGATGATCATCGGGAGACCAGTCAAAACAGTCAGCCGAGTAGACAAAGTCAGGTATCTCCCAAGTCGTCCTGCCATCGTGGTCCACGATCACGATGTAGCCTTCCATCTCCAATCCGGCCACGTAGACAGCGATCAACTCCTCGTCTGCAGAGTACCTCACCGCCTCGATCGGCCACAGCCCACTCACCCAGCGCTGTGCAACCAGAACCCTATCGGTGCCATCTTCGAAAGTGAAGAGCCGGAGGCTCTGTTCAGTGCCTTGTTCACTGGGAGTGAAGTCGCCGACGTACAGTATCCACTTGCTGTCCGAAGACCAGACGGGAGCATAGCCGTCGCCAATCTTGGAGAGGGCAGCCGTGTGGGCGTCGAGAACGTAGATCTCTTCGCTCCCCTGGCGGGTCGGCCCTCCCTTGACCAGCACCAGACGCTGGCCGTCAGGCGACCAATCCAGTGTGGTGAACCCCTGGGCATCCGCTAACTGCGTCCTCTCCCCGCTCCCCAGGTCGCTCAGCCACACACTCCCGCCGACCCCGAGATAGGCAATCTGTCCCTCGGACTGAGCGCCCACGGGAACCGCGACGAGCGCCGCCATTGCCAGGCTCACCGTCAAGAACGTGGCCAGGGCCAGCAGCACACTGGTTGCACTCTTCACTAAACCTACTCCCCACATACTCGCGATGTGCCCGGGACCGCAGCGTCAGCAGCTGCGCTCCACCTCACCTATTCGGCGTCAGGCAAGACCCCACGCCGTCGCCTCTTGATCTCGCCGCGCTGCCTCTTGGACTCGAGCCGCCTCTCCCTCTCTGCTCTCGTCGGCGCCGTGGAATAGCGTTTCTTAGGCACCTTCAATGCCCCTCGCAAGAGCGTCTGGAACCTCGCCACGACCTCTTCTCTGTTACGCAACTGGCTGCGACTGGACTGGGACACCAGGTGCAAGACGCCCTTCTTGTCCACATAGGGCGCTAGTCTCTGCAAAGCTCGGGCCCGCTGGTCATCCCTCAAGCTCGGGGAGTGTGCCAGGTCGAACACCAATTCCACCCGCGTCTCCGTACGATTGACATGTTGACCACCTGGTCCGCTGCTGCGCGAGAAGCGGAAACTCAACTCGGCCTCCGGGATCCTCGTTGTTCCGGTGATCGACAGCATCCCTTCATGGTCAGCGGCCACGTCCCCTCTCGGCTCTATAAGTAGTCCTGCCGCGGAGGACAGAAAACGTCCACCACGACCGCGTCCTCCGGCGCCACCGCGCTGTGGGGAATATCGCCGGGGATGTAGTAGCTATCCCCTGCCCGATAGATGCGTGCCTCATCGCCCACCGTCAATTGCATGCTGCCGCTGACCACGTATCCCACCTGGTCGTGCGGATGCGTATGGGTGCCCACCCCTGATCCCTGAGCAAGGGTGAACTCTGCCAGGAGCATGTTTGAGCCGTGCGCCAGAGTCCTCCGCCTGACACCCGGTGCCATCTCCACCTGTTTCACCTGATCACCTTGGACAAACATCCCCTTGGAAGCCATTTCTCCTCCGATCTCATCAGTCCAATCACGAACAGCGAACACCGGCAGTCGCAGCCTCGAACCTCGTGGCGATCATCCCTGGCCACCCAATGTGCTGGAGTTCACAGGTCCGAGCCCAGTCCTGCGCCGCACCACGGGCACGCCCTACCACCTCACCGTCTCTCAACGCTTTCCAGAGAATATACTCCCATAGCAGACCGTGCAGCAAGCGATTCTCGCAGGCGAGCCTTCCCTGAGTCCGTAGAGGCACGGCTTGCTTTACCCCTGCGGATCGAAGACATGTGTGCGCAGGGTACGTAGGGGGTGCTGGCGACACGATGATGGAGGTTTAGCCAGGACAGTGAGGTACAGATCCGTGAGCTGCTGCGCAACGGGCTGACACGATTGCTGCTCGGCGCGCGGGCGCCCTACGCCTCACTTCACCTGACGCACCGAAGCCTGGTGGAGGCCCGTCTATCCTCGGGACCTGGGTAACGCCCTAGGGCACACTCGTTACGAAGGGTTTGCCATCGCGATGGCAGAGAATCTGGGCCACGTGACGGCCGGAGTATAGGCACCCTGGCACACCTCCGCCGGGCACTACCCATTGGCCAGCCATGATGAAGTTGTCCAGACCTGGAAGCGTCCTTCTCACCATGGTCGTGAGCACGTCGGGGGTGGGCAGCCAACCCATGTAGGCGCCCTCATGATTGAGGGTATAGCGCCACGTCGTGAACGGTGTGGCGACATCCGTCAGCTCCACCCGGCCTGAGATGCCGGGGTAGCGATGCTCCAGCCTGTCCACAACTTCTGCGGCCACCCTCTTCTTCTCGTCACTGTAGGCCTGAGGGTCATTGCGGAGATCCTTCCAGTGTTGCCACTCCGTCTCGAAGATAACCTGTACCACGGTCTTCCCAGGAGGAGCAAAACGGTCGCTGTAGTTGAAGATGCGCAGACTGATGCCGCCTATCTCCTGGCGGCCCACTCTGAAGGGCTTGCCCAACCGGACTGTGCTCAGCCAAGGCTCGCCGGTGAAGTGCTGCGCCGCCCCGAGGCTAACCATTATTATGGGGCGAATCAGCTTCCAGTCACGGTACATTCTCTCGATCCTCTTATCCACGTACCGTCCGCCGAGCATCTTGAAGATCGTGCTATACCCCTCTGCAGCAGACACCACGACGTCGGCACGATGCTCGGTGCCGTCGCCGAGGCGCACACCCACCGCCCCGTCTCCCTCCACAAGTATCTCCTGCACCGTGCTCTTGTAGCTCACCATGCCGCCGAGATCCTTGTACCGCTTCTCGATGGGCAAGACGAAGCCCTGCGATCCTCCCTCCAGCAGACCCATTTGCCGATCAGGGAGCATCCCCAGGAGCATGAATAGGAACCATACCGGCACCTCTGGCATAAACATGTTCTCCAGCACGAAGCGCAGCCAGGGATCGTGCAGGTCTTGCACGTACTCCTCGACCGGTTTCTGATACTTCCCGACGAAGTACCCGAGGAACCGGCGCATGCCCCACACCAACTTCAGCCAGTCCATCGGGCCGGTGAGCTCGGGAGGGTTGCCCATGCCCACCTTCCCCATATCCAGGCCTCGGGTTGCATGTGCCCTGTCCATCAGCTCGTCTATCAGCGTCGCATCGGACGGCGAATGCGCTTTCATCTGATCAGCCAAACGTTCCAAATCATAGGTGACCGACAGCTTCCGGTCACTAGCTTCGTCGACGAACTGGACGTAGGTGTCCATCTCGACGAAGCGATTGGCCTGGGCCGTACCCAACTCCCGGTACATCTCATAGACCTCGGACCCGGGCCTGCAGTTCATGATGAAGTGAATGCCACCATCGATCAGATAACCTTCGCGCCTCCAGCAGGCCGCCACGCCACCCGGTGTCGTGTGATGCTCGAAGATGTGGGTACTGTAGCCATTCATCTGAGCGTAGCATCCCGCCGACAGACCGGCCAACCCAGCGCCGATGATGATCACTGATTTGTCCCTCATTCCTCCTTTTTCCTCCGTGCCGCCGTATCTGGTGGTGACCGGACTAAGCTGGCGTCAGCCGCCTACAGTTCCCTAGCCCTCGAGGACAGACAGTCGCGCCCAATCTTGAGGACATACCCACCAACGAAGAATCCGTCGGGCCTCCAGCATACCGCATGTCCGGCGACGGCAGGCTCGCAAACCAGGGAGATTATCTGGGTTCCGTTTCATGCCTGCTCACCACAACCCGTTCTCTTGTTCCTCGGTCAGCATGAGCAGAATCGCGTCCTCGTTGCCCGCCACGAGTCTGGTCGCCCTCTCCTCCGGGTAGTGGTGCTCGACCATCAGGTACCCCACCAGGAAGTCCCGGAACTCGTCTGTCCTGCCCTCCAGGTGCAAGGACAGGACCTTCGTGATATTCCCCCGCATCTTGAGGTAGATGCCCACGGGATCAGTTGTAGATTGCTGAGCACTGTGCTGTTCCATAGACATCGCGCCATGCCCCCGGAGAGGTACGCTCAGGCACATACTACTACACCCCCACCTGGAGAGCAATGAGCAGTGACCAAGAGAGACTCGTACATGTTGGCCCACAGGGCACGGATTGCAGCCCCTGGGTCTGCTCTGTTCCGGAGACCACCAGTGCGAGAGGCGACACGGGCTGCAAATAGCACCCCCTGCTGGGGACTTGACAACGCCAGAGAAGCAGGGTAAGATAGTGTATAGCTAGATATACACGGGGGCCGTGATGAGAAAAGACAAGAACATCATGATACGGGTTTCCAGGGAGACTCACACTGCCTTCAAGAAGAAAGCGGCCGAAGAAGGTACCACCATGAGCAGGATCATTCGCGAACTGGTGGACCAATACCTGACCGGAGAGCTCAGGGCGACACCCAGCGATTAGCAGGCCCTGGTGATGGTGTGCGGAAGCTGCTCTGGCAACACGACGGCGCTGGGCCACCTGCGCGTGGCTATCCCATATTCGTTGCCTGGCTCAGCGCCCCAGGCCCTGCGAGACGGCTTTGGCGGGAGGGGGAACAGTGCGAACCGGCAGCGGTCGAGTCGCGCAGAGCTTCTTCGGTTATCATCCCCGCGGTGTAGAGCAGTTATCCGGGAAGATGGCTGCGACAGTTCCATGAGCAGACCCGACTTATGGATGGCAACCGATACCCGGGGGTCCAGCGTTGGCGTGGACGGGGCAGGAGGTGAACCGTGAGTCCCAAACTGAGGGCAGAGGTCACCCAGCTGAGCATCGAATCGGGGACTGAGCGAGCCGCAGCCGGCGACTCGGGCTTAGCGGAGGTGTCTGTGCTTATCCCCGCTGCCAGAGGCAAAGGAAACGTCTACCTGCTGGTCCAGGTCAGCGGCGAGCCTGTGGGCAAAGAGGCCATTCACCGAGAGCTGATCGACGTCATTGTCGAATCCTATTCACGGATCCCGGGCGGCGTCACCAATGGCCTACGACAGGCCATCAGGGCAGGGAATCACTTCCTCTACGCTAGAAACCTGGAATCGCTGCCATTGTGGCAGAGGTTCGGCGAGACGTGCTGCGCCGTGTTGCGGGGGAACGAATTATACATGGGCGTGGCAGGCGAGGCACAACTCTACGTTCTGCGTCAAGGGGATGTCCGTGTCTTTCCGCCGTCCGCTGTGGACACTTCTGTCAAAGCGATGGGGGCCGCGCACCGCTCCCTTCCCCCGCTGGGTGTGGACGAGTTCCTGAGAGAGGTTGGACTGTACCACTACTCCATCGAAGAGGGAGACCTCATCGTCCTGGCTTCCAGTGGGCTGCCCCGGATCGCCAGCGAAAGTCGACTGGCACGGGCTGCGCAAGGAGGAGCCCGCCAACTGTTGGATACCCTCAAGTCGCTGGCCTCACACACCGACCTCTCTGTACTCCTGATCGAGGTTCGAGCCGCGGGCGTAGAGTCAGTCCCACGCTCGAAGACGGCTCGTCTCGACGCGAGGGCAGTGACCACGCAGACCAGGTCGGCCGGAGTCCCATCCAAGAAGAAGCGATCGACGCGCCCGCCAGCAAAGGGCATCGCGGCGGGTTTGGTCGCGGTGCTGCTCGCCCTTGGCGCAGGGATTCTGGCCCTCTTCGCGGGCCTGGCGAGAGCAGTGCAGGTCTTCTTCTCCTGGCTGTTATCCAGCGGCTTCCTGGACAAGCTCGGTCGCGGACTGAGATACGGCCTGGTGAGTCTCCTTCAAGGTATGGGGACGCTCACCAAACGTATGCTTCCTGAGTCCGAGCCTGTACCCGCAGACGTGGCGGGGCCACATGTCCGCCGCTTAGTGGGGGTGACGCCAGAAGAGAAGAGTTCGCGCCTACCCCTCCTCCTGGTCCTCGCCATCGTCGCCATCGTCGTGGCGGTCTCTGGAGGCCTGGCCATGCGCACCCAGGCCCGCAATGCCCAGGTTTCGCAACTCATCCAAGATGCTCAAGCCCAGATACAGTTGGCGCAGACAAGCGGGACTCCTGCCGATACCAGACGTAGCCTGACACAGGCACTGGGATACCTGGACGAGGCCCTGGCGCTGAAGCCCGGCCACGCCGAGGCAACTGCCTTGCGCGAGGAGGCACTTATGTCGCTGGATGGCGTCAACCGTGTCGTTCGCCTCGTGTTCTCCGGGCAAGTTCCCTTCCCTGATCCCTCCAGCCAGCCCAAACACGTACTCCTGCACGACAACCAGATCTACGTCATCGACCAAGGCACCCAGACACTCCACAGCTACGAGGCAGATTCAATCCGCGGCACCCTGGACGCGGCCGCAGGCACGGTGCTGCTCAGTCCCAGCAACCAGCCTGCCGGCCTAGTCATCGAGAAACTCACCGACTTCGCCTGGGTTGGAGAAGGCAGCGGCCGGGAAACGGCTAGCCTGCTCGTTCTGGTCAACGATGCGTCACTCCTGCAACTCGATAGCTCCCAGGGTCTCACTCAGGTGTCCATCGCCGACAGCGAGGCCTGGGGCGATGCGCGCCTCATCGAGGGCTACTCCGGCTATCTGTACGTCCTGGATGCCCAGGAAGACCGGATACTGAAGTATGCTCCCACTGGGAACAGTTATGACTCCTTCCCCATTAGCTACTTTCAGCCCGACACCGTCGTGGATCTGGAAGGCGCCGTGGACATGGCCATAGACGGCTACATCTACGTCCTGGTAGGCAGCAACATCCTCAGGTTCTCCGGCGGCGTGGAGGAGCGATTCTCGGTGAGTGGGCTGGAGGATCAAGACCTCCAGAATCCAGTGGCTGTATACACTTCCCCAGAGACGCAACATATCTACGTCGCAGATGCGGGCGCGGGGCGCATTGTTCAGCTCACCAAAGAAGGAGCCTTCGTACGCCAGTTCTTCCCGCCCAGAGACGAAGAGGGTGTTTTCCAGAGTCTGCAAGGGCTTTTCGTTGACGAAGCCCAAGGTCTTATGGTTGCACTCACCGCGGAAGGTCTGTTCCTGGCCCCGATTGAGCAGACGTCTACCGCGATATAGTAAGGCGTTCCCGGGAGCGCGCCCGGTAGTCGCAGAATCTACGCGGAAATGTCGATGGGATGAGTCATGGCGCCGACTCACCCCAGCGAACGCATGAGCAGTACCTCTTGCTTCTCCGTATCGCACGCGCAACCGGCCAGGCTTGTTCCCCGCTCGTCGACTGTGGTAGAATGCGGCTGTGACCTACGTTCTTGGTATCGAGACCTCCTGCGACGAGACGGCTGCGGCGGTGGTCAAGGATGGTCGCGAGATCGCCTCAAGCATCATCGCCTCTCAGGCCAAGATCCATGAGCTGTATGGAGGGGTCTTCCCGGAGATCGCTTCGCGGCAGCATATCCTGCACATTGTACCGGTAGTGGAACGGGCCCTGGCCGAGTCGCGCCTCGGCCTGGACGAGATTGGTGGTGTCGCCGTCACATGTGGGCCTGGCCTGGCCGGATCGTTGCTGGTGGGGGTCAACATGGCCAAGGGTCTGGCGTTCGCCGCAGGTCTCCCTCTCATCGGGGTCAACCATCTTGAAGCGCATATCTACGCCAACTGGCTTGACTCGAAAGACCAGATTCTCTTCCCTCTGGTGTGCCTCATTGCCTCCGGGGGGCACACCAACCTCGTCCTGATGAGCGATCATGGGCAATATGAGCCTCTGGGCCAGACCCTCGACGATGCAGCCGGAGAGGCTTTCGACAAGGTGGCCCGTCTTCTGGGCCTAGGATACCCCGGCGGTCCGGACATTCAGAACGCGGCAGAAAACGGCGACCCCACGGCCTTCGACCTTCCGCGAGCGTGGCTCGGAGGCACCTACGACTTCAGTTTCAGCGGCTTGAAGACGGCAGTCCTCTATCTGGTTCGCGAACTCGGGGCTTCAGACCAGCTGCCTGTACCGGACTTGGCAGCCAGCTTCCAGGCAGCGGTAGTGGAGGTCCTGGTGGAGAAAACAAGATTGGCTGCTGAGGCCAGCAAGGCTCGTCAGGTCCTCCTGGCAGGGGGGGTTGCAGCCAACACCTTGCTGCGTAGGCGGATGGCAGAGGCCATCCCAGTCCCCGTGCTGTGCCCATCCCCTGTCCACTGCACGGACAATGCAGCGTGCGTCTCAGCCGTCGGTTGGTTCAAACTCCAGGCAGGCGAGCGAGCCGGGTGGGACCTCGACGTCGTGCCCGGCCTGGCGCTGATTCCATCCGAGACCCGCTAGTCAAAGACTCTCGCTACCCGGGGCAACTGAGAGGTTGGAGTGGAGCAGACCACGATCAGGAAAGCGTATCGCAACGCCAAGAGCGAGGCGGAGCGCTATCTGGCGCCCAGGGAATGGATCTCCTGGCTAATCCTGAGTCTACGCTTCCTGGCCCTTGCTCTGGCCGTGATCTTGTCCTTCCTCGACCGCTCCCAGGTTGGAGTTATGGTGCCCATCACCCACGTCACCCTGGCCGCGGTGGCCTACAATGTTGTACTGGTGGCTTTGGCCCGATATGTGAAGTGGCTGCGGCAGACCCTCAACGTGCTGGTCGTCGATACGATCATCACCACCCTGTGCGTGTACCTGACTGGCGGTTATCACTCCGGCTTCTTCATCATCTACTTCTTCATCGTCAGCGGAGCAGCCCTCTACTTGAATCTCGTCGCCATCACCCTGGTGTCCCTCATTCTGGGTTTGATCTACGTGGGAGCATGCTTTGTCAACCCAGCGGGCATTTGGACGGCCAATGCAGTCTTCATCATCGCGGGCAAGGTGGTCCTGCTTCTTCTCGTGGCACTGCTTTGCGGGCTGCTCCTGGAGCAACTGCGGCGAGAGCACTCCGAGACTGAGCGCGAGCGTGCGCTGTCCGCCCGCCTGTCTGCTCTTAACGATCTGTTTCAGCGACTGAGCACCAGCCTGGAGCTACAACCCACGATGCAAACCGTGGTGGACGCGTGCCGCCAGTTGCTGGGCGCAGATGTGACCCTGACACTACTCCGACGTGAAGACGGAACCGGATTGCAGGTCGCGGCAAGCAGCGGACTGGGGTCGGGCGCTGCACAGCAGGTACTGGCCGTAGACGATGGTTCCCTGAACGGGCTCCTCGCCCTCGATGCTCCCCTAGTCCTTCTTGCATCAGCGGCGGAGGCCGCTCCCGTACGCCGCTTCCTCCAGGCCGAGGGTATACTATCCCTGGCCATCGTGGGACTGACGCTCGATGAGGAAAGGCTGGGTATGCTGTGGGCGGGGAGGCGTTCCCACGAACCTTTCACAGAAGGTGATCTGGCTTTTCTGAATGCCCTGGCACAGGAGGCTGCCCTGGCCATCCGCAATGCGCGTCTCTACGAACGGGAGCGGCAACAGGTGCAGAGGCTGCAAACGCTGGAGGCGCTCCAGGCTGGCTTCGTCTCGGTCGTGTCCCACGAATTGCGTACGCCCCTCACCTGCATCAAGACCTCTGTGGACATGCTCGAGAGCACCCAGCATCGAGATCTGCCCGAGGTCAGGGAGGAGCTGCTGCGAACCATCAGCCATCACACGGGGCGTCTGGAGACGCTTGTGGACGACCTGATGGACGCGACCAGGTTGGAGGCCGGCCAACTGACTCTCTCTCTACAACCGACCGACTTGCGACTCCTGGTAGAGAGAACCGTGAGAGCCTTCGCACCCTTGGCGGACGGCAAGAAGCAGAGTATCGAATTGGATCTTCGTGAGCCTCTTGAGCCAGTGTTGCTCGACCGCCACCGCATCGAGCAAGTGCTTACTAACCTCATCTCCAACGCCCACAAGTTCGCTGCCAAGGGCGGGCATATCGGGATTACCCTGGCCCTGGACGACGGACAGCTCCTCCTGACTGTAAGGGATGATGGGCCTGGGATCCCCACTGACCAGCAGGAACGGATCTTCGACAAGTTCTACGTGGTGACCGGCTCGCGAGGCACTACCGGCGTCGGGCTAGGGCTATACATCGCGCGGCAGTTGGTGGAACTCCATGGTGGGCATATCTGGGTAGAGAGCGAGCCCGGCAAGGGAAGCGCCTTCCACGTTGTCCTCCCCACAGAGCGGGACGATCCCTCGGAGTTGTAGACCGTTGCAGCGGAGCGCGAAAAGATAGCTGAATCAAGGCCGTCAAGTGAAGATTCTTATCGTAGACGACGAACCCGACGTGGTGAAACTCATACGAATGACCTTCGAAGTTCAGGAACCGGGCTGGGAGGCGCTCGTGGCCCGCGATGGGGAAGAGGCACTGGCGGTCTTCGAGAAGGAGCAGCCGGACCTGGTGCTCCTGGACATCATGATGCCCGAGATGAGCGGCTTCGATGTCCTCAAGGAACTGAGACGCTTCTCGGACGTACCTGTCATCGTGCTCACGGCGAAGGGGAGCGAGATAGACAGGGTGATGGGCCTAAACCTGGGAGCAGACGACTACATCACCAAACCCTTTGGCCACTGGGAACTGGTGGCACGAGTCAAGGCAGTCCTGCGTCGGGCGCAGGGGATACCTTTGAGCCACGAACTCCCCTTCACCAGTGGCGCGGTCCACATTGACTTCGAGAGACGACAGGTCAGCGTGGATGGTCAGCCAGTATCGCTGACGGGTACTGAGTATCGGCTGCTGTACCACTTGGTGCGCAACGCCGGCCGCGTGCTCACCCACGAGACTCTGCTCGCTCAAGTCTGGGGCCGGGAGTATACCGACGAAATCGACTATCTGAAAGTGTACATCAGCCGCCTGCGCAACAAGCTGGAGAAGGACCCCCGCAACCCCGAGTACATCATGACTGAATACGGCGTAGGTTACTGGTTCAGCAAAGCCTAGCCTCGCATCGTCCTTTTTTACCAGTTGTTAACCTCCTTTGCCGCCCCGCTTTACCCCTGTAAGGTATGATCGTATTAGAGGGCGTAGTACTATTCGCAGACGAATGGGGGATTTTATGTCTCGTGCTGAGTTCCGAAGAACGGCCATCACGATTGCGCTTATCTTGGTTGCGGTTGCGGTTGCAGCGGGGGCAATGTCCTTGTATCTCGTTCACTAGCTTCTGAAGCAACACTCGGGAAAGCGCCTCCCTTCGCGCGGATGTGGCCAACTCGCCAGGTGAGGACAAGATGCTTGCCTTTGTGCTCAGCGGAGGAGCTAATCGGGGCCCACTGGAGGTGGGAGCCCTCCAGGCTCTCCTGGAACGAGGTATCGTTCCGGACATGCTCGTAGGCACGTCTGCCGGGGCAATCAACGCTGCCTTTCTGGCGATCGACCCCAGTCCTGACACCGCGCGCGATCTCGGCCACATATGGCTGGCAGCGAACGAGGACGGAGTCTTCCGCCGCCATCGGCTCACTATGCTCTGGCGGCTTGTGACCGGTAAGGATAGCCTGTACTCCAACGAAGGCCTCCGATGTTACGTCGAGCGGAGCCTGCCTCCAGGAATAAAGCGGTTCGCGGACATCCAAGCGGTGAGGCTCTTCATCGTGGCCACCCGACTGGACACGGGTGAAGTCCGAGTGTTCGGGCATGACCCGCAGGAGCACCTGCTTGACGCCATCATGGCCAGTACTGCTCTGCCTCCCTTCTTCCCTCCCTGGGCCTGCGGAGATGAGCTTCTCATTGACGGAGGAATATCGGCCGACCTTCCCGTGAGAATCGCAGTTGCAGAGGGGGCCAGGGAGATCTACGCGCTTCACTTGGTGGATGCGCCCCAGGAGGATCGTCCAATACATGGATTGCTCAGCATTGCCGAGCAGGCCATCAACACCGTGCTCTCCCGCCAGCTCCAGATCGAGTTGCAGGAATCGGAGGGCATCAAGGGCGTCACATTGAACTACGTCCCCCTCACAGGATTCTATGGCTTTCCTCTTTGGGACTTGAGCCACACTAAGGAAATGATAGACGAGGGCAGACGGCAGATGGAGCAGTATCTCAAGGCGCCGCGAGGGGTTGCTACATCTAAGCGGTCATCGTCGCTGCGCTCAGCCCTCAGACGAGCCGTACAACGTGTTCGCAGAGGATTCTCGCGGGTATCGATGAGTCGATGGATCCCAGGACACCATCCGGAGCAGCTGTCGGGTTCCGCAGAGAGTAGATCATGATCAAGGGTGAGAGACATGGGTAAGATCGCCGTCGTCACCGACAGTGTCGCCTGTGTGCCGCCGGAGCTAGTGGAGAGGTATCACATCCAGGTTGTGCCATTCCACGTGATCTGGGACGGGCAAGCCTACAGAGATGGCGTCGACCTCAGCCCAGCCGAGTTCTATCGACTCTTTGGTCAGAGCAAGGCGTATCCCACCACCTCTCAGCCCTCCCTGGCAGACTTCGTCAGAGTGTATGCCCGTCTCAGCGAGACCGCTGAGGGCATCGTCTCCATCCACATACCGGCCGAGTTGACTGGAACGGTCAGTGTGGCCCAAACGGCAGCCCGTGAGGCGGCGTCGGTACCTGTGGTCGTGATAGACTCCGGCCTGGCCACCATTGCACAAGGTTTCGTCGTCCTGGCTGCTGCACAAGCAGCCGAGGCCGGGGGGAGTCTGGAGGAAGTGGAGGCCGCCGCCAGGTCGATGATACCGAGGGTTCACTTCTACGCCACCTTGGATGATCTCAAACATCTCCACCGGGGCGGTCGGATCGGCGAGGCGGCCACACTGCTTGGTTCAAAGCTCAGAATCAACCCCATCCTGAACCTGGAGAATGGAAGAGTAAGGGTCGTGAGCGTGGTCAGAACAAGGGGTACGGCTGTCGAGAAAATGATAGACATGATGCGGGAACAGACAGGAGATCGCCCCCTCCACGCATCTGTGTTCCACGGCGACGCCCTCGCGGAAGCAGAGCGCATAGCCGAGGAGATCCAGTCCAGCTTCAACTGCACGGAGTTCTACATCACGACGTTCACGCCGGTCATGGGTGCTCACACCGGGCCAGGAGTGATCGGCCTGGCATTCTACGCCGACGAGACCGATGAGCCTGCCGCCACAGACTGCGGTGATGGAAACAGCCGGCTCGGCTTCCTCTCTCGGTCCCTATCGCTGTGGAGCCTGGGATAGACCTCGGCCTGCATAGCTGCCGCACCAAAGCCCTGGCAGCCGCCTTCACGCCTTCTCCAGGCCCGCGAAACTGACCAGGCAGCGCTTCAGGCCGACGCCCTCGAAGACCACCGTGACCTCTTCGTCATCGCTGAGGACCTTGCTGCTGATCACGATCCCCTCTCCGAACCGTGGGTGGCGCACACGATCGCCGTCTCGAAACTGGGCCTCTGTAGACCGCTGGAGAGGCTTGGGCCACGGATCCGCAAAGCTCTGCCCCTGAAGCAGTTCGCCTGGTATGTCAGCCAGAAAGCGAGAGGGCTCGCTTAGCTCGTCCCTGCCAAACAGCGCCCGGCGGAAGGTGTGGATGAGGTATAGACGCTCCTTCGCTCTCGTAATGCCCACGTAGAACAGGCGACGCTCCTCTTCCAACTCCTCCTGAGTGTCCATGGATCGGTTGTGGGGCAGCACGCCCTCTTCAAGTCCCACGATGAACACCAACGGAAACTCCAACCCCTTCGCCATGTGCAGGGTGAGGAGGCAGGGTGCCTCCACCTGCTCATCCAAGTTGTCCACATCTGACACCAAGGCCACTTCCTCCAGGAACGTAGTGAGGCTCTCTTCCACGGGGAGGGAGGAGTATTCTCTGGCCACACCGCGCAACTCGTTGATGTTCTCCCAGCGCTCCTCTCCTTCGTCACTGCCATCGCGGACGTACGATGCATAACCGGTCAGGTCGAGAACCAGATCGAGTAGCTCCAGCACACTGAGCTCTCGTCGTACTGCGATGAACTTCTCTATCAGGTCCAGGAAGCTGAGGAGACTGGCCCGGCCCCTGCCAACTACTGGGGCGTCCTCCCGCTGGCGCAGCCTCTGCAGGGCCTCGAACAGAGACACCCCCTGGCTCTCCGCCCACGATGCCAGTTGCTCCAAGGTCTTCTGCCCGATGGCCCGGCGAGGCACATTGATAATGCGAGCCAGGCTCACAGCATCTCGAGGGTTGTGAATCAGGCGCAGATAGGCCAAAGCGTCCTTGACCTCGCGGCGCTCGTAGAAGCGCGTCGCTCCCACCAACCTGTAGGGCATCCCAGCCCGCACGAAGGCCTCCTCCAGCGCTCGCGACTGGGCATTCGTGCGATACATCACCGCCAGGTCCCCGGGCGAGTACCCCTCCTCGGCCATCAGTCTCTCTGCCTCTTGGAGCACAAACTGGGCCTCTTCCTGCTCATCGTAGGCCTCCATGGCGGTCACGGGGACTCCTGGCTCATTCTCCGTCCACAGCCTCTTGGGCACCCGCTCCAGGTTGCGCGAGATGATGTTGTGTGCTGCATCCAGTATGGTCTGGCTGGACCGGTAGTTCTGCTCCAGCAGAACCACCTGCACGTCCTTGTAGTCCTCTCGAAAACGCTGCACGTTGCGGAAGTCGGCGCCTCGCCAGGCATAGATGCTCTGATCCTCGTCCCCGACCACGAAGAGGTTACGATGCCGAGCAGCGAGCAGCTTCAGAATCACATACTGGGCCGCGTTGGTGTCCTGGAACTCGTCCACTAGCACATGTTGATACTGGCGCTGATACTTGTCGCGGACCTCTTCGCTACTGCGCAGCAGTTGCACTGTGACCATCAACAGGTCATCGAAATCCAGGGCGTTGTTCTCCACCAGAAGACCCTGGTACCGCCGATAAACACGAGCCACCGCCTCGTGCTCGTAGCGGGCGGGCGCATACTCGCCGGGACCGATCAACTGGCTCTTGGCCCTCGAGATGGAGTTCTGGATGGCACGAGGAGCGAAATCGCTGTCGTCCAGGTTCAACTCTCGCAGGCACTGCCGGATCACGCTGAGTTGGTCGGCGTCATCGTAGATCACAAAATCGCGGCTGTAGGGGAGGAGTTCAGCCTCCCGGCGCAGGATGCGCGCGCAAATGGCGTGGAAGGTACCGATGGTTATCTGGCGCAGCACCTGCTGGCCCAGCAACTCGTTGAGCCGTTCCTTCATCTCCCTGGCTGCCTTGTTGGTAAAGGTCACGGCCATGATCCGGTAGGGAGAGACGCCGCGGTTCTTGATCAGGTAGGCAACACGGTGGGTGAGGACCCGTGTCTTGCCGCTGCCGGGCCCGGCCACGACCAAGGTGGGGCCGTCAGGGGCCTCCACAGCCTCCCGCTGTGCTGGGTTCAGTTGGCCAAGGATGTCTTCCATGTTTGCCTCGATCACCTGGCAATTCTAGCATAGGCAGCACCCTGAGGCTAAACCAAGTCTGAGGCGGGTGATCACGGGGGTCGAGCGAGGAACACATATCAGGGCCCTACGGGAGAAGTGCACCCATAGCTCCTGCCCAATATGTGGGGAAGAGGTCGAACCCCATAACTCTCCACAGTTGCATGGCGCGCGGACGCGCAAGCAACACCAAGCGAGGAAGATCCATTCTGCGGCCGACGCTGGAATCGCCTGAACACTTCTCGTCCTGTCGGACAGCATGGGCTGGGGCTGGCGTTGAGTGCGGTGGGATGACGTTATGCTATGAATACCCTGGCAGGTATCTGCCAGATCCTAGCAGGTTATGTGGGTAAGGGCAACCTGATTGCTCGCATAACGAGAGTTGTGCCAGATGGCGTATACTGTGCCTTCCGAATTCAAGGATTCTGGTCTCACCTGCCTTGCCTTGTGTTGTGGAATGGTTCTATTGCCAAGGGAAGGCACAGGTCAACCAGCAATGGGTTCTCGTCTATCGTCTTGCTTCGCGTCGCCGTCAAGCAACGGTTCGATGCCATCATCGCACATTGACATCTGAACACCGACTTGATCGCACACCTGTTGGTCATCCAGGGCAAACTCTTCAATCAGCTTGACGTACTGCTTCACATAGCTGACCGGCTGTTGAATGGCAAAGGCGGTCTCTTCAGGGGTCATACCCTGCCGGGAGGTGGCGAAGTGGACGCGGGCAAAGTCCAAGATGTAGTGGTCTACCGCCTCAGGTGAGTGGAAGGTCTCCCAGGCGATGATGTGCGTCGGCTTGCCTTCGAGATAGGCCTTTCGGCAGATGATTTGCTTGTGAGTGACAGTGCGTCCCATATCGTGGAGATTACCCCGTCGTGGGACAACCTGGCCTGTCTCGGCTTCGTATTCTCGGATGAGCTGGGCGATGTGACTATGACTACGGTGGAACAGGAGAGACAGGTCAGTGCCCGTCAGGACACCACCTTGTGCGTAAGCCTCGTTAGCAACGCGCACCAAGGCACGCTTGATGACTTGGGACTGCTTTACATTGTTGCGCAGGTCGGCGACGTCATCCTGATTGGCCAGAGTGATCACGACGGGCACCTGGCGTGTGTGGGTCATGGGCTTGCGATATCCAGGTCGCTCATCCAAGGCGACCGCCTGCCACACGGTCTGTCCTGGCTTCAGACGATCGCGGGCAATACGATAGGAGTCTACCAACTCTAGGAGCTTGTCCACGAACAACTCAATCACCCAGGGGCCGCCCAGCCGTGGGAACTCCCGTGTGATGAAGCGGATGAGAGATTGACGCAGCGTTTTGGCCGCTTGAGGCCGATATTGGAGCTCGCGGTGATGTTGCCTAGGTGGGATCATAGCTGCGTCCCCCTTTTTTCCGCCTCAGGCAGGCAGGGTTCGCTGTCGAGCTGGCTGGGACGAAACCCGTTGGCTTTGACTGTGGCCATGATCTCGTTGATGCGCTCCTGGTACTCCGGAGTGTTGTAGCGCTGGTACAAGTGTTGATACTGGCGCACCAATGTCGGGGAAATCTGCATCAGGAATGCAATCTCGTCTGTGGGATAACCGTCGCGAGTGTGGGCAACGACCACCGCAAAGGTGACGACATAGTTGGCAATGGCCGGTAGCGAATGGTAGATACGTCGTTGAATCTGGGTGAAAGTGTAGCGCTTCAGATACAGTCCCACTGCCTGCACGCGGTGGCTGAGGGCTCGACCTACGTCTTTCTGCTGCGAGCGGAGGGGGACAACCACATCCCGCTCTGCCAGGGCTTTCAAGTCTCGACTGATAGTGCGCAGGCCACAGTTGAAGATGCGAAAGGCAAAGTCCTCGGCGGTCAACAGGGCTCCCTGGTCCAGAGCCTCGTGGGCCATGCGCTCAATCTGCCGCTGCTGCAAGGAGGCCGTGCCGTTGGGCTTCTGAGAGAGACGGTATCGGTGATCGTCCTCGCCCGCGTAGAGGGTCGAGACCACTGGCACCATCTTGCATTTGGACAGGGGCTTGTATCCCGGTTCGTCGGCCGAGACAGCGGTCATCGCCAATTGACCAGCCTTGATTGCTTCTGGCCGAGAGAGCCAGGGGAAGTAGACTTCTTTGACCAGATCGGTGAGGGCCTCGGCCTCGAACTGGGAGCAACCCAGTCCTTCTTTACCCCGCATGATGAAGACCTGGTCGAGCGTCTTGACTGTCAAACGGCTCAGTCGTTCACGTTCCGGTTGTCGTATCATGTGGCAGCCCCCCTGTTCAATCGGCGATCCGATCGCCACATTCTACAGGTACCTGCCATATGACACAACTATAGTTTGACGAAGAAATGCAATGCTTGCGCAGGTAGAACGGTTCTGCTAGAGTTGAAGCTGACCAGCATCTAGATATGGTGAGGTGGCCGTTCGGCGGTACAAGATGCAGCAGTTTGTCGCTTCGCCCACGCCTAGAAGCTTGCCATGTTGCGCAACTTGTGCCAAGGTTTGTTGACATAACGAAGAAGAAGCGCTCCAGCCGACACCTTGCGCGCCGGGGTTTGAGGCGGTAAGGCCGCTGTCTGCTATCCTCTTCGTCGATGTTTTGGCAATCGAAGGAACGCCTGTCAAGCATGTGTGCAAACGGTGTGAAGTCCCATGAGGGACTTGTATGCGGATAGCAGGTGTCCCAATCGCGGGCAAAGCACAACAATCGAGATCAAGGAGATGATTCCTGGCCGGTCCAAGGAGTGCATTCATTGCGAAACTGTGTTTTGGTTCTCTGGCGACGATGGGCGCCGGGCATAGTGAGCTCTCGATGACTTGGAGGATCAGATGACAAGCCTCAGCCGAGAGTTCACCATCACAGTGTAGAGAAAGAGAGTCAGTTAGTCTGAATAGAGCTTCGTCGGGTGGAACAGGGACACCGTCGTGATGCCGAATGGCGCTGCAGTGTGGCGGATCGATCGGTCGTGAGCCTGGGTTGTGGCACCGTGACCCATGAGCATTGATTCCATCTTCCCGAAACCCAAGGACTGGTCCACGTTTGAGGACATCGTTTGTGACGTTTTCGCCAGAAGACTGAACAACCCCAACTTGCAGCGGTACAGCGTTAGTGGTCAGAAGCAGTCAGAGGTCGACATTGCGGGACTAACTCAGGACGGGGTCCTGGGAATTCAGTGCAAGCATCATCCTGCTGGGAAGATCGCTGCGAGCGAAATCGATAATGAGGTTGCCAAATAAGAGGGTTTCCGGCCGGAGCTTGATGAATTCGCTATCACGACTAGCGCGGATCGGGACACCACTGTGCATTCGCACGTGCTTGAGCTGTCCAGGAGAAGAGTGAGCGAAAACAAGTATCCTGTCACCATCAAGTTCTGGGAAGACATTTGTGGATGGCTCTCCGAGTTCCCGGACTTGGTTTACAGGCATTTCGCCAAGCACTTCCCCATGGATGAGTTGGAGGAGATCCGGATTCCTGCATCAGTATGCGGCCCAAGAACAACCCTACGGTGGCCGGTGACTCTGGCTAGCCTGAAGAAGAACGCCATCCCGTGCATCGTGCTGCTCTTCCTCCTCCAGAGCACGGCGCTCCGCTGCAATCCCGTGGTCCGCGCTAGGTGGGAACTCCTTACTCAAGAGCCCATAGTAGTTGAGCCAGCCGTCATGCTCCGCGCTTGGTGGAGAATCCTCTGGCTGCGGTGGTAGAAAAGGGGTGGCAAGCGCACAACCTCACTCACACTACAGCCGGAGGTAGCTTTCTGATGACCGATCTCACCGACTTGTGCGACTATGTCTTTGTTTGTACCGGTTCAGACCTGGGCTAGACGACTTGCTCGGGCAATGACGACGCGGTTTGAAACGTGTACGATGCCGTGATGGAGACCATCTCAGCACATGGCTCGCTGGCCACCCTTCTTGAAGGGGGCGCTAACCCCTCGCTCCGGTACGATCGCAACGAGGCGCTCCTTGTCTACTTGGCACAGCGGATCGAGGAGGTGATCGCAGAGGACCTATTCCGAGCGCGGGCGGTAGATGTCGTGCACACCCTCATCACCGACCTCGACTATCGCCTCGTAGCGGACTACTTACGGGCTCGCCGTGCGGGCGATGCGGCCGTCGTAGGCGCGTTCGAACGGCTCGTCGCGTCAGACGACATCACGGAGAGAAACAAGCTGCTCTACGAGTTGGCGCGCGCTCGGTTTTCCCGTTTCGCGGCTTCCGGCGTCGACGGAGACATCGTGTCAGTCCCGCACCCTGAGGAGGTCTTTTCTCGATCCGAGCGCGGATTGATTATCTATCTCAGGGATCGAGCGCTACAGTCGCCGCTAGTCGCCCTTCTTGATGACATCGGTGCTCGACTGGGGTACTTCATTGAGCAGCAATACGATCTGCCCGGGTTCAATGCCCTCGTGCGCCAGGGTGTGGTGAAGAAATGGTGTTTGCCAGACGGGACTACGATCGTCAGCAAGCGAGATAACCCCCACAAACCCGGACGATTTCGCACCGAGCAGCTCAACTACGAGGCGGTGTTGAGCAGGATGGCAGGTCACTCCCAAGACCGGTTGCTCCTAGGCCGGGCGGCCGCTGGTGGCGGCGTCTGGCTAGCGGTGGTTCGACCATTTGCTGTCATCCGTGATGGATACTCGGATCGGTGCTATGCCCTGTCCGTCGGGATTGATGGCACCACCCTTGAGGCTCTGCTGCTCAACGAACGCGACCCGGCGATGCGACGTGCTCATCTGGCTCATTACCGGTGGCTGCTCGATGCGCTCTACGACCGAGGTATTCTCTGGGGCGACATGAGCCCTAGGAATACCTTGGTGCAGCGGGCAGGGCAGGATTTCATCTATCACATCCTCGACTTTGAAAAGACTCGCGTGCTAGACGGGTGGGCTACCACTGCTGAGAGGATCGCGCATTGCCGAGGACAGGTATGTGTCGAGGAGTTGGGGGTGGTTTGCACACCGACAGAGGTAGAGGAGTGTATGGGCGACTATTTCGCACCGGCGGCGTGGGACCTTGAATCGGAGGCGCCGCTGCCGTTCGCTCCGCGACCGGAGGTGGCCGACGTACTTCGCGGGCGAGGTTTGCATGACGTGACGCTTGGCACCTACAACCGGACGGATCTCGAAATCATGAGCGTGCGCACCCCGGACATCGACCCGTTGTCGGGTCGACGTCGGTTTCCGGCCCACATGAACAGGAAGCTTGAGCACTATCTCAGTTGCGCTGATTATGACGATGCCACCGAGTACGATCGAAAGACGACCGAAATCCTGATTGCCGCCAAGCACCACGACTGCTTCGACTCCATCTTGAATGTGCTGACTCGGGCCACCAATCGAGTCGAGAACGCGTTCATCAAAGCGGAGTTTGAAGCGATTCTCGACGGGTCCTCGACGTGCTACGTGATACCTCCGCGGCATGCCGTCGGCGCACTGGTGCATACCGTCGATGTACTCTATCAGTCACGAGAGCGCGCAGAGGACCTTCAGAGCGTGTGCAGCCACTTGGGATCAGAGAGGAGTACTGGACCGGACTGATGGACTCCTTCACCAATTCTGTGCAGGACCGAGTGCCGGTGGTGATAGATGAAACCGTACGTCTTGGGCCTGTCGGTCTCAGACTAGTGAGCAACGTTCCCGCGTTTCTAGCACTACAGTACTTTCGCCGTTTGGCGCGCAGCGCCCATCACGATGAGGCGCCTCAGTTCGAGCTGTGGCGCGTGTCGCTTGAAGGAGTCGACCTCGACCGAGAGTATCTCCTCGAGCATGTTGATCGCACGTACCGCGGGACCAGCTTCCTGCGCGGCTACTACGCTGATCCAGGCCAAGCCAGAGACTCGTTCCCTCTCCGCCCAGGAAGGGGAGTGTCTGGCTTCTCGCTCGGGCATATGGCTCCATTGTGGCATGCTTCGGAATGTGGGCCTTGGGGTTGTCTAGGTGCACTTGATCCCCGCCGTTGTCCCACAATCACTCCCTGACGAGACACAGGTTCTGGCAGTGATGGCACACTCACTCCTTGACCGTATTTCGCAAGCGGCAGAGAATCCTAGCGGTCAGAGAGTATTCGTCGTCCAGATCATGAAAGGTCTGGATGAGCATGCGACGGGCGAACTAGTTGTCGATGCCAAGGAGTTGAGCAGAGGTGAAGGATATCATGCGACCGCTTCGCTGGCTAGGTGTCGGAGATTCCCGAAGGAGTCAATCGCTATGGAGGTTCTAGCGACCCTTTGGTGGAAGTCCATAACTCCCTTCGGCAGGCAGAGGAAGTGGTCACGAAGTCTAGGCCAGGCACGGTAGTTGTTCCAGATTCGGTGGGATGATGTAGAGGCCACAAGATGTTGTAGTCTGTGATGGATGGATCCACTGTAAGTGGCGGGCATTTCGAATTCACACCAATCATGAAACAATCACCAGCCACGTGGCAACTTGAAAAAGGAAGCGATTGTGGTATCATCTATTTCAAAGTGGGGCACATGAAACGACTTCAGCTTTGTCGATCTTACCTCACGCGACATGACCCAGACTTTCTTTGCTTGTCCTTTTCCGACGGACCAGATGCCAAGAAGTGTCAGAACGACTCGTGCACTTCTGCTAGTAGATGTCTTTCTCATGCGTAGTCCAATAAAGGAGGTGGATTATTGATGTCGGAAAATGAGAAGTCCCTTGTCCAGCGCTTTTGGAACGGTGTGTGGAACGAAGGAAAGATAGAACTAGTCGATGAGCTAGTGGCATCAGATTTCGTTGCACACGATCTCCCCCCAGAGATGGCACATGGACCTGAAGGGTACAAAGAGTATGTGAGAGCAAACCGAGCCGCGTTTCCCGACGGACAGGATGTTATCCAGGACATCATCGCTGAAGATGATAAGGTTGTGGTTCGGTACATTGGGAGAGCTACACATCGAGGTGACCTCATGGGGTTCAAGGCGACTGGCAAGCGGGTAGAGGTTCCCGGAGTGGAGATCTTCCGTGTAGTCAGTGGCAGAATCAAGGAGACTTGGTCGCTCTGGGACACTTTCGGGTTCTTGGAGCAGATCGGTGCCATTTCTCTGCCCGAGTCCTAATAGGTGGGAGGCTAGATTTGTCAGCCACAGAGTGAGTTGGCGCGTGGACTGCAGCCCTGATGTGACGGTAGCTCAGCACGACCCGGGGTACGGGCACGCCGTCGAGCGAGTGTCAGCTTTGCCTAGCAAGAAAGGGCTCTTGTCCGGGGAAGAACGTGTGCCCTGAATCTCCCCAGAGTTGGCAGAATCTGCAGTCCTATATTGGCCTGACATTCAGATTCTCCTGCTATCACGATGTGAGGAGTCTCTTCGCCTTTGGACGGAAACCGTGGTCGGAGCATCGAAATCAGCGGGGATGCTCAGGGAACTGTAGTAATCTCCGGTGATGGTAATGTAGTCGTCTTCCAGACAAGTCGTGTATATGTTGACAGGGAGGCTGCTACCGCACCGCTGGGCGTCAACCCATACAATGGATTGTCAGCTTTTCGCGAAAGCGATGCAGATCGTTTCTTCGGTCGTGAAGAGCTAGTTGGTCGTTTGTGGAAAGCCTTCCGATCTCTCTATGACCTCACGCCAGAGGAGCAAGCTTCGCCGCGGATTCTTTCAGTTCTAGGACCTTCTGGCTCGGGCAAATCTTCTGTGGTACGGGCAGGTTTGATCCCAGAACTCGCTCGGCGTCCCCTCCCAGGACTTGAGCGCGCACAGGTCGGCGTTTTCAGCCCAGGCTCGGATCCCGTCGAGGCACTTGCGGGAATTCTGGCGCAAATTGCGACCAATGATCCAGCACCTCTGTCTAAGACGCGCGAGTTCTCCGAGCAGCTCAGGACTCCAAGTCGAGATGGTCTGTATGATGGGCTGCGTCGAATAGCGAGGCTGTTCTGCAATACTGCCCTCTCTCCATTGGTTCTTCTTGTTGATCAGGCGGAAGAGATGTATTCTCTCAGTGATGATGCTAACGAGCGCAAGATCTTCATTGAGAATGTGTTGCATGCTGCTTCGGGTCCAGTACCTGGGGTTTCAACAATTCTGACCCTCCGCTCTGATTTCCTTGGTGCCACTCAAGAGCATCCAGATTTCAACAGGGCTATCGCCGATCTGGGTTTCATCGTTCCAACGATGAACTTCTCAGAACTTCATCGTGCAATAGCTCAGCCCGCGATAGAGGCGGGACATCCACTTGACGAGCGCACCGTAGAGTTGCTAATCTCCCAGACAATAGGCAGAGAAGGGGCACTGCCTTTGTTGCAGTTTGCGTTAACACGCATCTGGGAAGGAATGAGCAATGGGATTCCGGCGATAGAAACATTGAAACGCCTCAATGGTGTAGGTGGCGCACTTGCTGATGAAGCTCAGAGTATCTATGATCGACTAGACGAGCTGCATAGACAAATAGCTCGGCACACATTTCTTGATTTGGTACAACTTGACGAGGATACTCGCGGAACTCGGCGGCCTGTACCGATTCGCTACCTTTCAGACTATGAGGATCATCGTCCAAAAGTCGACTATGTGCTCCGCAAGTTCTCATCCCCGGCTGTTCGTCTGATTACTCTTTCTTCTACTATTGATGGTATGCCCACAGCGGAAGTAACACACGAAGCGTTGTTCGAGCATTGGCAATTACTGCGCAATTGGATTTCCGAGGGCCGAGATGATATTCGACTCAAGCAGCGATTGGGCTTGGCTGCCCGGGAGTGGGATGAAAGTGGCAGAGAATCGGGATACCTGTACCATGGAGCCCGACTGGCGCAGATTTTTGAGTGGTCGCTGAAACCCAGTTCTCATCTGAGTTCCCTTGAACGCGCATTCATTCAGGCGAGTGTAGAATCGGAAGTGGATAATCTCTTCGAGGTTTCCCCTCAAGTGCTTCCTAGCGTTGTCGATAGGCTCACCGGATTTGGCTCCTGGGTTGAACACCATCTTCTCAAGATGCGGACTCAGAGCGATCTGACAGATGCTCAGCGCAGAAGGTTAGTCTTGGCGTTACTCCCGTTTGACCCGAGCCTGTTGGAAGACGTCAAAGAGGAGCTCTGGAGGGTTCCGGCTGAAGAGTTTCTGGTCTTTCGCGATGCGCTACTTACGCGAATCCACTTGCTAAAGGATGCTCAAATAGACGAGTTCTGGCAGGTATTTCATGATGCGGCGACCTCCGATGAGAAGCGATTCAGGTCTTCATGCGTGCTGGCCGCTCTTGACTCTCGCAGTCCAGCATGGATGTCAATAGCCGAGGATGTAGTGCGACTCTTGGTCAGGCAGAATGCACTTCATCTATCCATTTGGGTAGAATCACTTCGTTCCGTCCAATACCACCTATCAAAGCCGCTACTATCTGTGCTTCGCGACGAGAATGAACCAGTTATCCGCCGTGATTGCGCCGCCTTTGCGCTTATGTCCCTTGCTGGGAGTGATGCAGAATTGCTGGCGAGCTTGATTAGCGAGTGCACAGAATCCTCCTATGAGCAGATCTTTCGACAGATTACTGTGGCTGAGCATCTCCAAGACATCGTGGAGGCGTTGAAGGTCATTGCTCAGGAAGTACCTGATCCCTCTTTGTCGGAAGGAGATCGGGTCAGACTAGGGGGTCGGCGCGCGGGGGCGGCGATAACGCTGCAACGACTCAAGGAGCACAAGGCGTCTCTTGACATATTCGACATCTATGACGATCCTGAATCTCTCACGCAGTTTGTGCACTTATTGAAGGCTCGTTCTCTAGAACCATCAGCCATTATCGAATGCCTACATCTTGCCGAGAACGTACACGCGAGATTTGCCTTGTTATTGGGCATCGGTGAATTCCAGTTGCAGCAAGTTGCCGAGCCTCAGCGCGATGAACTGGTTGGTCTAGTGATGCAATGGTATCAAGCAGACCCTAGTTCTGCAATCCATGGGGCTACAAAGTGGCTACTCCGCTCGTGGGGATTCAGCGATTTCGTAGAGAAAGCTGACAAAGCACTTTCCGCACAGGAGGCCAGCGTTCATCGTGAATGGGCTGTGCGGCACATCAACGGAGATGTAATGACCTTTGCTCTTCTTGATCTTGGCTCATTTATGATGGGTTCACCCGCATCAGAGGTTGGTCGACGTACCTATGAGCAACTACATGAAGTACGTCTGACACGGAGATTCGCAGTCTGTGATGAACCTGTAACGCGAAGAAGGTTTGAGCAGTTCTTGAAGGCCACGCAATGGAAAGACTTCCCTGACGGCATAGAGAGATTCAGCCCTGATCTAGATTGTCCTGTTGTGTGCGTCACGTGGTACGAAGCAGTAGCTTACTGTCGGTGGTTATCCGAATGTGTGGGTCTGAAAGACTCAGATCAATGTTACGAATCGCCAGACAAGCTGCGAAAAGGGGATCATGGATTCCCGTTGAACTGGCCGCTTTTCCCTGAAAGATCCGGATTCCGTCTGCTGACGGAAGCGGAATGGGAATACGCTTGTCGTAGCTCAACAGGTACAGCATACAGTTTCGGCAGTGACAGAACACTCCTTAAGCATTATGCATGGTTTGTAGAGACCACGTACACCTCGCAGCCCGCGGGCAGGCTAAGACCCAATCTGAGAGGTCTTTTTGATATGCATGGAAATGTATACGAATGGTGCCATGATTGGGTTGCCGATTATCCTCCTGGATGTGTCACAGATCCACTTGGCCCTACTTCCGGCAAACGAAAGATTCTGCGTGGAGGTGGTTGGAACTACTACGGTAGGGACTGTAGGTCTGCAGATCGCTACAATGATATCGTTCTACCCACCTACAGATACAGTTCCTTGGGGTTTCGTATCGGTTACACGCTGGGGGAATCGGAACTGTTGCCTGCGGCTGGCTAGTTGGATACCTTTGGACTTGAGCATTTGATACATCTCATTCGTAGGAAGCCCGTCAAGCGGCATGGGAGGGGAAGAGGTATCTCCCACAATGTCCAACATTTGTCGGTAGAATCAAATAGACCCATGATTCTTGAAACACTAGCCAGATACTACTGAGATATGAAGACAAGATTGGCGCACAAGACTGGCTTGACTAGCCAAGTGGTTGAGATCGCAAAGAACTTGGGAGCAACGCTGGCGGGCATTGCCAGCGTTGAACAGCTCAAGGCAAGTCCATCATTTCTCGTGGCCCCCACTATGGACCCAGCCACAGGGATAGGGATGTGGAAGAGTGATCTAACACGCGAGGAGGTTGTCTGGCCTGAAGGCTTCAACTCTGTAGTTGTTGTTGCCCTAAAGCATAGCGAGAAGCACCCCGACCTCGACTGGTGGGACAACTGGTGGGAAAACACAAACGGAGGAACCCCAGGCAACCGCATCATGATGTCTATTACTGCTGGATTATCAACATGGATAAGGGAAGAACTGCATCTCAATACGGCCAAACTACCCTATTACATAGAAGATGGCGGCACATTCCTTAAAGATGCGGCAGTAATGGCTGGTCTTGGAAGCATAGGAAAGAACAACATCCTGGTTACACCGGATTACGGTCCACGGGTCAGGTTGTACGCACTGCTTGTTGATGAGGAGCTAGAAGCCACTGGTCCAATCGGATTCGATCTCTGCAGGAGTTGCAGCATGCCCTGCAGGGCAGCTTGTCCACAAGACGCGTTTGGGGAGGTCGTTTTCACAGAGGAAAGAACGATAACTAGCTGCCTTCCCGGAAGGGATGGAAGATTCAATAGAGTCGCATGCAGTGTCCAAATGAGAATCGATTTGGACAAACCCGAGGAAGTTCCAGTCGCAGAAGGAAACCCTTCTACAAGATTGTACATCAAGTTCTGTAGAAGGTGCGAGATGGCTTGCCCTGTTGGTGAGGGGATATGATACACAAGACCAGTCGCAGAGAGCATTCAAATGCTACTTCGAACTGGGAAAAGGTATGATAGATCGGCATCGTCTTGAGCCTAACGAAGAGTTGGCGTTGCCTGTTTCCTGGTTGATTCTCAGGTTACGTGGGTGGGCTGGAATACGTATGGTATCATGTCTTTCCACATGATGTGACCGGTGCAGCCGAAAGAGCTGCGCCGTACCCGTGCATCCCTCTGAACCACCTCTCCGCACCTGGGCACGAGGAGCCGGGTCTTATGATACCGGTCGCGGAGGGGGGCGCTTTGGCTGCACCACCGAGTTCATGAGTGACCGGCATGAATGAGTTGCTCCCGTTCTTGCTCCGCCGGGAGAACGTGGCTCGCTACGATGATGGCACCGTCATTATTTGTGATCGGCGCAAATACCCTTTTGAGCGCACGTTTGTACGTTGTCCGGACGTGGAGTCCGTTGCTTGTGCTGTTGAGCAGATGGTCACGCAGGGAGGGGGGCCTTGGGTGGCGGCCGCCTATGCTATGGTCGGCGCGGCGCGGCGGGTGGACGGTCGCTCCTTCGGGGAGGCGCTGTCCCAATTGGAGTCGGCGCGGCAACGGCTTGTCGCTGCTCGGCCGACCCACACGGGGCTGGCCAGGAGGTTGGACGATTTCATGCAACAAGCGGATCAAGTCTTGCAGGTTGGCGCGCCATTGGAGGCCACTATGCTCAGGTGGGTGGAGGACATGCGGGATCGGTACTATGCGCAAATGGAGGTGACGGGAAGCTATGGAGCCGATCTCCTTGAGGATGGTGATGGCGTGCTGACCTCGTGCTTTGCGGAATCCTCCTTTGTGCTCAGTCTTATCACGGCCGAAAGACAGGGGAAGCGGATTCATGTCTGGGCGCCAGAGACACGGCCCTATCTGCAAGGAGCACGTCTTACTGCCCCTAGTCTGCACGAGATGGGCATCCCGGTCCAAGTCATCAGCGACAACATGCCGGCTTACATCATGTCTCAGGGGAAGATCCAGAAGTACTTCACGGCAGCCGATTTGGTCACCCTTGACGGGCATGTGGTCAACAAGATCGGGACCTTTCAGAGCGCCGTGGCGGCTCATCACCACGGGATTCCCTACTTTGTCTTCTCAGTGTCGCCAGACCACAGCAAGCCGAACGCGGCGTCTATTGTGATTGAGGAGCGAAATCCGTCTGAGTTGCGTACCTGTTGTGGCGCCCTCACCACTCTGGAGGAGATTGGGGCTTACTATCCCGCCTTCGACATCACACCGCCTCACCTAGTTGCCGGTATCATCACCGAGCATGGAGTCTTGAGTCCATATGATCTGGTCCGTTACTATGGCCGAAGCATGGAAAAGAGGGAGACGCAGAGAAGCGTGTCGTCAGTACCGGCAGACTGCAACGACGCGGTTAATGGCATAAGGGTTTCCATATCGAGTCACAGACGTGGATGATCGCTTTGCAGAGCGAGAGACGCCAACGAGCGAAGTCCACAAGAGGTGATTACCTTGCGAATGCCACGCTGGCAACGCATGAAGGTTCAACTCCCCAACTACGACAAAGACAGAGCGATAAAGGCCCTGTCGCTTGTAGCGGCCCTCAGCGTGGTTCCAGGCCACATGGACGGTGGAGATCTCCGTCGGATATGTGGTGCTGCGGGGGCTTCTGCTTGGCCTTCTTCGGGCGTACTATGTCTCAGAAGCTTCACACTGGTACGCGGCTGGAGCATGGGACACAGTCGCTTTGCATTCAGCTCCCAGCTGCCCATCTCCCTCCACTGAGCCTATTCAGTACAATGCAACACCAAAACGAGTTAGTCTACCGGGTATTTGCGCGATATTACCGCGCATTCTTCCAGAAGAGAAAACACTTCAAGAATCAATCCCTTGCACTCAAGGAGCTGTTGGAAGTGACTCGTATGCCCCAGAATGCAAGGATTCTGGATGCTGCTTGTGGTACAGCAGATGTGCTAGATCATCTTTATGGGCATGGCTATCGTAATCTGTTCGGCATTGATGGCTGCCATGAGATGTTGGCCGAAGCAGCATCTCTCCAAGCATTTGGTTCGCTTTCTCTGGTGCGTTGTCGTTGGCAGGATGTAGACACCTACTTCTCCAGTCACGGACAGTTTGATCTCATATTCATGCTTGGACTATCGTTGTCACACGTCAAGAGGGAAGAGATTCCGGGATTTGTCAAGAAAATGAAAAGCGGTCTGAGGCAGGATGGTGTGTTTGCCTTCGACATGCGCAAATGGATATACGATCAGAATGGGGTTCTTGTTGAGCCCAATCGCCCGATTGGCGTTTGGAGACAACTTGGAACGATTCTGATCGAAGGACAGAAGCACCGGGCGGAGGATCACTGTGTGTACGACAGTGAGGGATACCAGAAGGTTACATATCGCTTCAAGACAGGGATCACAAAGAACGCGGACTTCGTGGAAAATGTAGTCTCGTTTTGCATTTTCGATACACAAGATGTGCGACGATGGCTTGAAGACGCTGGTCTTGCTGAGATGACCTTTCATCGCTCACAGCATTGGCCTCAGCTAATGGTTTTCGCTAGAAGTCGACAGTAGCGTGCATTCCCTGGACTGTCTTCTGCGCCGAGGTCTGCGTGGCCTTCCGAACTGCTGCATCTTAGAAGACTTGGCGAAGGCGTTTCGCTATGCCTGACCTAGGTTCGGTTTGGGCAAGAGCAGGTGGCTAGGCCGCAAAGGAGGATGCCTTTGGGTAGGTGCTCCTTCAAGGGGATACTCCTCATGGCCCCTTGAATTGGCTGGAGACTTGCAGTAATGCATGCGGACCCTGTGAGGAAGATTCTTGAGGAAGTCAGAGTTCACGTATGTCTAGGGAAGGGTCGGGGTGTGGGCGCCAGGACCCGAGGCGCGATAGCTCGTCCTGAGTATTGCAGAGGAGCGCATTCTGCATTGTAGTCCGGGTGTCCACAGGGCTTATCCTAGAAGCCTCAGCTTTGGCCACCACGTCGAGTTCCTTGGCTTACGGTCTCCGCTGGCCGCCTTGGGAATCTGGAGTTCTGGACTCCGGGACTCCGCAACTTGGGCGCAGAGAATCTCGATATTGAACAGGAGGTGGAAGAATGGATCCGATCACCATTATCGTAACGGCATTGGCGGCAGGGGCAGCAGTAGCGGCCAAGGACGTCTCTGCGCAGGTAGTGAAGGACGGATACGCAGGTCTCAAGGCCCTCATCGTCCGAAAGCTCGGTGAGAAGACGGACGTGGCAGACGCGTTGGAGTATGTGGAGAGAAAGCCCGAGTCCGAGGCGCGGCAGGAGGCTTTGAAGGAAGAATTGGATGCCGCCGAGGCAGATCAGGATCATGAGGTAGTGCAGCAAGCGCAGGCGTTCCTAGATCTGTTGAATGAGCATGGGCTTGCTCGTTACATCAGCTACCGCGCCGAACTGCGCGGGCCCGGCGCGATCGCCCAGGGAGAAGGGGCGGTAGCGGCAGTTGAAGGGGGGGTAGCGATTCACGGGGACGTGGAGGGCGGCGTCATCGTGACCGGGGACAAGAACGTGGTCGGAGAACCAGAGCATAGAGACGACTGATATCTCCAGGCCTAGGCCCCGAGGCCGCCGCCAACATCCAGTAGTTCGAAGGCCTTGGGAATGCCCCGGCCAGTGAAAAGGATTTCCTTCAAGCATGTCTGCTGTACACTACTTGGCGTTGGCGCTCGAGCCGAGTGTTTGGCGATGTCAGCATGGCTTCAGTAGCCACAGGGGCAAGCCCTTGCGGCGGCGAACGTCGAATCATCATCACCGTGTGTCGGCCAGAGCACGTATTGCGGACTAGCAGGGGCGAACTGTCGGTGCTTCCCCAGCCGTTTTGGACGGCCAAACGTGCAAGGCGTACTCCTCAAATCAACGGCTACGTCAACACTCTCGCCGTGAATGACCACATTCTTGCTGCTGCAATGAGGACTTCAGTTAGGTTGGGCAAGAGTCAATAGCCAGAATCGCCGAATCCAAAAGGAGTTGAACCGTTTCCCTTGTCCATGTATCGAGGCTACCGGCAACCTGGGTGCAATTGACTCTCATGAGCTCGATTCGACACGGAGCGGGTACTGTGACCGTGGTGAGCTGCGGACTAGACTGCTGCGGACTCAATCCACAATCAGTTTGACTGCGAAAGTGCTGCGGACTTGGCAGAAACGAAGGCCTGCGGTGGGCGGAGACCTACTAGATATGGGCATGTTGGACGGTAGAGTACTACATATTGTATGGTGCGGATTCGGATACTGCTGATGACTTGGAATCCGTTGGAGTAATACTCCGTTCCGGTTGAGACACTACCAGAAAGTAGGACGGGCGCACCTCTATGGTGGGCCTGTTGCATTATGCTGGGAAAATCACGGTACTTATTCTGCTGCAAAGCCACATTATGCCGCCATTGTCCGGCAGGCCTGCCCGCATAATGTCCCTTATGCGACCAAACCGCGGCGCCAAGAGATGGGAGCGATGAGAAGATGCCGAGAGCCGTGCCGCCGTCCCCGATCCAAGAACAGCCGCAATCACATCGTAGACGTGCCTATCACCCGGGCAGCTCCCATCCGACTAGCCGCGGCTCACAGCTGCACCTAGTCACGGCCCTTACCCCATCCCCGCCCACAATAACCACGTCTCGAATGAGCGCGCAGCACTCGCCGCGCCTCCATATCTTGGGTTCGGTGGGATCTGCGACGCGCTCCTCATCCACCTTGTGATCGTAGCATGCCTGCGATGAGGCCCTCTGGGCAGCGCGCACCCGGAGCGCCGACTCCGCGACAGCTCCAGTCCCTACCCAGCGCTGGCAGGCACCCATCTCGCTCGATTCACTGCGCTGCTTGATGCTAGCCGCCCACCGTCGTATAATGTAGGCCCTGCGCCACCACCTCAGTCGAGATGAGGGGGAGATGATGGATGAGCAAACCCTCAACCAGGCTTTCAAGGAACTACAAGCGGTGCTCGGCGAGCGAGCCACCCGGGACAAAACGCACCGCATCGGCTATAGCCGAGATTGGAGCCCCCGTCACCGTTCCCACGTAGATCTTCCCGACATCGTCGTCGTCCCCAAGACCACCGACGAAGTGGTGGAGATCGTCAAGATAGCCTATCAGCATCGTTTACCCATCGTGCCCTTTGCGGGGGGCACGGGCATGGGTGGTGGCGTTGCCGCCTGGAAGGGCGGCATCGCCATCGAGACCAAGAGCCTCAATCAGATCCTGGAGTTGGACGAGCAGAACATGATGGTCACTGTCCAGGCCGGGATCACCATCTGGGATCTCAACGAGCAACTGGCGCACCACGGACTGTGGTTTCCCCACCAGCCTGAAAGCAAGCGCGCATGCACCATCGGCGCCTCCATCGGCTGCGACAACGACTCCACCTTCGGTCTGCGCTACGGCAAGATCCTGGACGTGCTGAGCAACGTGGTCTTGGTCACAGGCGAGGGAAAAGCCGTACGTATCGGTCGGCGCAAGGCTTCTTTCACCTCCACCGGCTACAAGCTGCTGGATCTCATCGTGGGTTCCGAGGGCACCCTGGGCGTCGTGGCCGAGGCTACATTGCGTGTGTTCCCTCTGCCTGAGACAAGGCTGGTGAGAGGCTTTATCTGCCGTAGTCTGGAGAGCGGCATCAGGGCACTGGAGCGTTTGCTGGCCAGTGGCCTGGGGGTCGAGAGCGCTCACCTCAACTGCCGCAGGAGGCTGCACTTCTACACTCACGCCTACCGGGAGAAGTATCAGCGCGAGCCAGACATCCCCGACTGGGCCGAAGCGATCCTCTTCCTGTCCTTCGCCGGCGACAGTGAGGTGGTGGACTTCAGCTTGCAGAAGGCGACCGGCATCCTCGTAGGCGAGTTTGCTTCCGAGGGTGTCAAGGAACAAGAGATGGTCGATGGCTGGTGGGCGTCGAAGCACACTCTGGATTTTCTCCCCTTCCAGCAGAAGTGGCCCGACAGCCAACGACAGAAGAAGTTTGGAGCCGCCGACATCGGACTGCCCATCGGACGAGTGCAGGAAGCCTACCAGCGTTTCCTCGACATCGCCTCCAGATGGGGGCAGGACATCCTGGGAATGACCGTATACAACGAGTCACCCAACAAACCCACAGCCAGCATCAGCTTCGCGGTCTTCGTGGACGATTCGACCGAGGAGAGCGTGGCCAACTTCTACCGCTACGTCAAGGAGATGAGTGCCATGGCGGTGGAGATGGAAGGCACGATGAGTTCCTACATCGGGGACGGCGACCGCCTGGGTGGTTTCAACGAGTTGGAGCACGGAGAGAGCTACTCCTACATGAGACGCATCAAAGAGGTATTCGACCCCCGTGGGATATTCAATCCAGGAAAGAAGTTCGAGTCGCGATGGATACCAAGAGTCTAGAGCAATACGCTGAGGATATCTACACCTGCAACCGCACTCGCTGCGCCTTCTGCATCGCCGACTGCCCGGTGTACCGGGTCAAGGGCTTCGAGGCGTACACCAGCCGCGGGAAGATGATGATCGCCAGAGGGCTCCTGGAGGGTCTCATCGAGCCATCGGCTGAGGTGCAAGAGATACTGGACGGTTGCTTGCTCTGTGGCTACTGCCAGGCCCGTTGTGCCCTCAACAACCTGGAGGTTTTCACAGGCCTCCGGGCGCGTATGAACCAGGAGGGTCTCTCCGCCCCGGAGCACCAGCAGAAGGTCGCCAGGATAGTCAGCGAGGGCGTCCTCTTCGATCGACCTGCGCCCCTGAAGAGACAAGGCACAACCCCCTTGTACCTGGGGTGCCTGTATCAGAGCAAGCCGGTCGAAGCGAGGATGATCATCTCCGTATTGGAGCGAGCTGGCCTCGATCCCCTCGTGATTGAGGAACCCTGCTGCGGGTACTTCGCGGAAGCCGTAGGCTTTGACGAGGACTTCGAACGCATCCAGGAACGGTTCAGAGAGGCCTACGGCACAGAAGCTGGCGAAGAGATCCTGACCCTGTGCCCCACCTGCACCATTACCCTGCGAGACAAGTACGGCCTCCACGTCAAGCACGCCATTGTCGCCATGGCGGAGAGGATGGAGGGATTGAACCCCCGCCAGCTCAATCTCAAGGCCACCTATCACGACCCGTGTCACTTAGGACGCATGCTAGGAGTCTTCGACGAACCCAGAGACATTCTGCATGCCCTGGGGGTGGAACTCGTGGAGATGGAGCACAATCGTTTGTTCTCCAGTTGCTGCGGGGGTGGCGGCGGGGTATCGGACACCGATCCAGACCTCGCGCTGGAGGTGGCGAAGAACCGCATCCGAGATGCTCTGAGCGTGGGAGCGGAGAACCTGATCACCGTCTGCCCTACGTGCGAGCCCACCCTTCTTCGCGGGGCAAGTCGGCTGGCCAACGAGACGGACGTTTTCGTTGACGTCCGCAGCCTCTGGGACCTCCTCGACGAGGCACTCCGGCAAGAAGAGTAGCCGAGTATCGCCCTGCTAACCCTCGGGCTGCTCTCCCTCGTCCTTCGCCCCTTTTTGCTTGCTCCAGTAGTCATCTATCGCCGCTCGGACGGCATCCGCCGCCAGGTTCGAGCAGTGCATCTTCTGCGCCGGCAGACCCCCGAGCGCGTCGGCCACCGCCTTGTTCGAAAGCTTGACCGCCTCGTCCAGGGACTTCCCCTTGATCATCTCCGTGGCGATGCTGCTGGTGGCAATGGCCGCTCCGCATCCAAAAGTGCGGAACTTGACGTCCTCTACCCGGTCGTCCTTGACCTTGATGAACATCTCCATCACATCCCCGCACATGGGGTTCCCGACCTTGCCCACCCCGTCAGCGTCCTCGATCACCCCCACGTTCTGGGGATCGGCGAAATGTTTCATCACCAACTCTGAATACATCTCCGTTCTTTCTCCTTACTAGCGACGAGCCTCCCGCTCTCCATAGAGCGGAGACATGGCTCGCAAGCGTTCTACTATGGCTGGCAGGACCTCCGAGACCCTATCCACATCCCCCTCGGTGTTCTCGCGACCCAGCGTCATGCGGATGGCGCCGCGGGCAAGATCAGGCCGCACCCCCATGGCCAACAGCACGTGCGATGGGTCTGCAGATCCGGTAGAGCATGCTGAACCACTGGAAGCGGCGATGCCCTCCAGGTCAAGACCCACCAGTATGCCCTCACCCTCTACGTACTCAAAGGCGATGTTGGCGTTGTTGGACAGGCGCTTCTGGGGATGGCCCAGCAGCCAACAGTTATCAATAGATGAAAGCACACCCTCTATCAGACGGTCTCTAAGGGCCGCGAGCCTGATGCTCTCCTCCTCTCTCCGCTCCTCGGCCAGCTTCAGCGCTGTAGCGAGGCCCACGATGCCCGCCACGTTCTCGGTGCCCGACCGGAGGCCACGTTCATGCCCGCCACCGGTCTGGATTGGCAGGACTCCTACCCCCTCTCTCACGTACAGCAGGCCCACCCCCTTGGGCCCATAGAACTTGTGTGCCGATAGGGTCAGCAGGTCCACATTCAACTCTTGCACGTCCAGGCTCAAGGCACCTGCGGCCTGCACCGCGTCGGTATGGAAAGGTATGCCATGGCGATGCGCTATCTCTCCTATCTCAGTGACGGGCTCCACGGTCCCTACCTCGTTGTTGGCGTACATGATGCTGATCAGAATCGTGGTCTCGGTGATCGCCCTTTCCACGTCTCGCGAGTCCACCAAGCCGTATTCATCCACGGGGAGGTATGTCACCTCGAAAGCAAACTGTCTCTCCATCTGCTCGCAAGTGTGGCTCACGGCGTGGTGTTCCACAGAGGAGGTGATGATGTGATCTCCCCGCCTCCGGTTCATCCAGGACACACCTCTGATGGCCAGATTGTCGCTCTCTGTCCCACCGCTGGTAAAGACTATCTCCTCGCCCCTACAGTTCAAGATCCTGGCCACGGTGGCGCGAGCCTCCTCCAACCCCTGGCGCGCCTCCCTCCCCAGAGAGTGTATGCTGGAGGCGTTGCCATACCGCTCACTGAAATAGGGCAGCATGGCCTCCACGACCTGAGGATGAACAGATGTCGTCGCCGCGTGGTCGAGATACACAACTCTCCTTTGACCCATTGCTCCTCCGCCCTGACTCGTCAACGATGGAACACCGAAGACCGACACTGCGCCACCCTCTCAGCCCATACTGATCGGCTCTACGAGATCCGCTAACGTAGTGGAATCAAGGACCTCTACCATGCCCTCGTGCATTCTCTTCCATACGTCACGAGCTGTGCAGACCCCCGTGCGGGTGCATGAGTCCTCCCCCTCGGTTCCGGGGATACACTTCAGGGGCATGATGTATCCTTCCTCCAACGCACGCACGACGTCCCCGACTGTGATCTCCCAAGGAGCGCGAGTCAGTTCGTACCCGCCACGGACACCCCGGGTGCTCTCCACCAGATTGGCAGCTTTCAGCAGCGGTGCAATCTGCTCCAGGTACCCGAGCGAGATCCCCTGAATCTCGGCCACGTCGCTGAGGGAGATGGGGCCCTCGCCGTAACGACGGCCCAGTTCTATCATGGCCCTGAGACCATACTGTTCCCTGGCTGAAAGTTTCATGGTTTAATTCCCAGCGAATACTAAGGATTAGCATACCATAACTCGTTCGTCACGTCAAGCAGGCCTTGCCGACAAACGGGATGGAGCCTCTCGCTGCTTGTGCGGCGAGTGTGCAAGAACAGCGCTGTCGCCTGATCGGGGAAGAGCGAACATGCCCGGGGACCGGGGCACGGCATGGCTGGCCCGGCAAGCAGCGATGGGAGACAATGGTGAGGAGGTGCGGCCTGCCCTCGCAGGCCTGGCCACGCGTACGCGGTCTTCTTACCGGCTCGCCGTAACTAAAAGGCGCTCTTGGCCACGTGCCCCAGCCTCTAAGAGCGCCACAAACCAAGCGGCTGATCCTTCGGAGGCAACCCGGCTACCCTAGTTCGCGTGAACCTTAGGCCCGTGGCTTTGCGTCCCCACCTTTCGATGGGTTTGCCTTTGTCACCGATATGCTGTTGAGGTCTTCTACGGGAGAGACTCGTTTCTCATGACCCTCAAGAGACGGCTCTCTCGGGCCTATGACACCTGAACCTTGGTCGACACAGGTACGTGGTTCTTCTGCAAGGGTCCGTCGGTGACTACCAGCGTCACCTGCACCTCGACCACCATCTGCAGAGATTCCACCGTTATGGTCCCCGTGTGCGTTCCCACGCCAGTCGGGAACCCCTCCAGGCGCACCGTAACGGCCGCTTGGCCAGTCCCTGCCCCCAGGCTCAGTTTGATCCAGCCCGGGTCAGCACTGGCCGTCCACCCCTCATACGTGTCTATATTCATCCTGTATTCCGCTGGGATCGTCCCCGGCGAACCCTGTGCCCAGAGGAAGACCATGGTGGTAGGCACCACCGTCAGGGGTACGTCAAGGTGTATGCTGTCCGTGTTTTCCAGGATGGTGGAGCCTCTTTTGATCTGAGCGTACACCGTGGTCGGAGAGCCGCTCTGCATGGATAGGGTCCAGGCCTTGTTGCACGCGTAAGGCTCCCAGGCGGACCAGGCACCGCCCTCGTTGTGGAACCTCATCTCCTGCGCCCACCCCTGGCCGTAGACGTAGAGCTGCACTTGCAGGCTGGTCGTCGACCAGGCCTCTCTATTGATGACTACCGGGTAGACCGGATTGCGTGCGCCGAAGTCCATCGTCCAATAGTGGCCGTACGTGGAGACGGCGGAGTAGGCGTGTCCGCCACCGGCCTCACGAAAGGCGTCACTCAGCATGTTCGCCCTATGCCCCGAGCTGTTCATCCATGCCTGGACCACGGCGCTGGCCGACCCGTACCCGGCAGCGATGTTCTCTCCCAGAGCCTGAGCGTTCACGTACCCGGCGTTCGCGATCCTGGTCACCCAGTCAGGCTCACACACAGGCTCACAGGGGCAAACGTGCGCGAAGCAATCGTGGCTGGCCATCCAGTCGCTGTGGTACTGCGCGGCCAGCATCAACTCCGAGGCGGCCTTCAAGGGAGGCAAGCCGTTGTTCGCACGTTCCACGTTGGTCAGGCGCACCAGCTGGTGTCTCGGAGGTTCCGCAGGAACGCCCAGCGCCGTGGCCGCGACCAAATCCTCTTGCAGGGGCTCCGCAGCTACAAACTCGACGAGGCCGGTCTCTCCGTCGCTGTTGATGTACCCCAGCGCCAGGGGCGTGCCCGTTCCTTCTTCGCCCCAGGACGGAGCAACTCCCAGCATCAGCAACAGAAGAACCAGCGACCAGACCACAGGCCGAGCCGCAAGGATTCTGTTCACTGCCCTGCCGAGGCGCTTCATACCTTATCCTAAACCGTCTCCGGCCTTCGTCAAAGCAACCCAGAACGCGCCTCTCGCCAAATGCGTCCGGCTCGAAGCGCGCCGCTACTGAAGAAGTTGTCCTGGGGAGGCAGCCCGGCTGCCCTAGTCCTCTGGAAGCTTAGGCCGGTGGCTTTGCGCCCCCACCTTTCGATGGGTTTGCCGTCGCCACCGGTCCACTGTCTAGGAACAGCTCCCTACACCACGATAAGTATACCGAAGCGCTGTCAGCCAATCAATGGGACAATGGTACCACCCTTCGCAGAGAGAGCCCCCCAGCCACGGCTTGGTCGTAGAACGGTACAGAGGGCCACGATCTGGACAGATGGGCCGGCGGACTACCGCATGTAGTACAGCGCTGGAATCGGGACCATGAACCACGGCCTCGGCTACGCCACCTCGCCAGACGGCCTCAACCGGACGCGCGATTCCGGCAACCCCATCTTCCATAAAGACGACATCGGCTACCCCAAATACCACTGGCGCCAGAACAGGAGCTACACCCCCATGGTCTTGCGGGCTGGCACTCTGTGGCTGATGTGGTATTCCGGCGAGGACGGAGGGGGCAAAACGATCGGATGTGCAAATCGGGCCGGGAAGGGCCATGATCATGAAACCACGCAGTCGGCCCCAAGCCTGTTCCCTCAGCGACAGATCTCCGCGCCATGATAGCGCAGAGCCACGCTGAAAGCGTGCGGACGGCGAGGGCTACATGGCTCCGTTGGAGGAAGGGCACCCGTTCGATGTTGTCGAGAGAAGTCTAGTGGGCCTCCAGGGCGCTAAGCAGCTCGCCCTTCAGAGCCCCAAACTGGCCAGACGTCATCATCTCCGGGAGCCTCGGGCGCCCGAGGGGGATCTCCATTTGGAGTCTGATCCTGCCTGGTCTCGGCGTCATCACGTAGACCCGGTCGGCCAGGTAGACCGCTTCGTCCATGTCATGGGTTACGAAGATGATCGTTTGACGGAACTGGCTCCACACACTCAGCAGCCACTGCTGCAACTGGCGCCTGGTGAGCGCATCCAGGGCGCCGAACGGTTCGTCAAGCAGCATCGCGCTTCTCCCGCACAGGAAGGTCCGCAGCAGAGCTGCCCTTTGTCTCATGCCACCTGACAGAGCGTCCGGATAGCTATCCTCGAAACCCTCCAAGCCAAACAAGGGGAGGAGGCGCTGTGCCTCCTCCCGCGCCTCTTTCCTGTCCGTGCCGCTGATCTCTGGTCCCAGGATGACGTTGTCCAAGACTTTGCGCCAGGGTAGAAGCAGGTCCTTTTGAAGCATGTAGCCGAGAAGCCCAGTGCGATCGAGAACCGGCCGACCGTCCAGGAGCACCTCACCGGCGTCGGGTTCCATAAGGCCGCAGACTATGTTGAGCAAGGTGCTCTTGCCACAGCCACTGGGACCGATGATCACGACGAATTCTCCCTTCCTGGCGGAGACACTCGTGCCACCTAAGGCGGTCATCAACCGGCCGTCCACGCGGAAGGACTTGTGAACCTCGCGTAATTCGATTTCGCTCACCGTGTCACGGGAGGAACTCATTGGTGAAGGCCTCCTCGGCGTCGATGTGACGGGGCAATAGCTCGCGATCGGCCATCCAATTCGCATAGCCTTGCCAGATCTCCAGCTTCTGCTCGCCCCATCTGGGCGCATCTGCCTGGTATCGCGGACTCAGCCACTCCTGGCTCCTCCGGACCAGATCGGCATTGCTCTCAGGAGCATGCTTCAGCAGGATCTCGGCCGCCTCCGCTGGGTTGGCGATGGCGAACTCATACCCCCGGGCGGTAGCTGCCAGGAAGCTCCGCACTAGAGCAGGTTCCTCAGCCACGTTCTGCTCGCTGCTGATAATCACCGGCGTGTAATAGTCGGGCACGCAGTCGCTCCAATCATTCAGCATCACTACGTCCAGAGGAGTGCCACGCAGCTCAGCCTCTATCCCAGTCCACCCATAGAAGATCCAGGCGAAATCCACATCACGCCGTATCACCGTGAAGTAATCCGCCCAGCCTATGTCTATGAACTCCACCTCGTCCACATCCCCGCCATCGCAAGACATCAGCACATCAAGCACGGCTCGCTCGATGGGCGAACCCCAGCTGCCATATCTCTTTCCCTCGAAATCCTTGGGGCGGGTGATGTTACGATCCTGGGGGCTGGCAAACCCAGAGGTGTTGTGCTGGATGATGGCGGCGATGGACAGGATGGGCACGTCTTCGGCGCGCGCGTATGATACCTCCTCCTGATAGCTGATGCCGAAGTCAGCCTGCCCCGCTGCCACCACTTGAACAAGCGTGCTCCCCTCAGCCGGCTGGATTATCTCCACCTCCAGACCCTGATCACTGTACCATCCCTTCTCCAGGGCGACGTAGAGTCCCGTGTGATTGGTATTGGGAAACCAGTCCAACAGCGCCACCACGTGTGTAGGTGGCGCTGTGGCCGTGGGCTCCACCGCCTGACACCCAACGGCCGCCAAAATCACAACCACCAGCACCACCGCGTTCCAACGGCTTCCAGACATCGCCTTCCTCCCTCTTGTCAGAATCACTGCGGAATCAACCATCGGTGCCCCCGAGGGGTTACAGTTCCTCCCACACTTCCTCTCGACGAGCGTAATACCACGGCAGCAGCGAGCGCTCCAACAACATCACGGCGGCGAACATGACAATGCTCAGTAGCGAGGTCACGGCAATGGCGGCGAAAACCCGATCTGTCAGAAAGTTCTTTGACGACCGGATCATGAATATGCCCAGTCCGCGGCTGGCTCCTACCCACTCTCCGATGACGGCACCCACCACGCTATAGGTGATGGCAATCTTGAAACCGGAGAAGAAAGAGGGCAAGGCTCCCGGGACCCGCACCTTGAGGAACATCTGTCGCCTACTCGCCCCCATGGCCCTTAACAGGGCTATCAGTTCTGGATCGGCCACTCTCAGCCCATCGGCTGTGCTGACGACGATGGGGAAGAAGCACACCAGGGCCACGACGATCACCTTTGGCAGAATGCCGTAACCAAACCAGATGATGAGCAGGGGAGCGAGGGCCAGGATGGGCACCGTCTGAGAGGCCACCAGCAGCGGGTACACGGTCCGTCGGAGCAGAGACGAGAAATCTATCACCAGAGCCAGTCCCAGGCCCACTGTTACGGCCAGTCCCAGGCCCACCCACGTCTCCTTCAGTGTCTGCCAGGTGTGCGGCCCCAGTAGCTCTCGCGCCTCGACGCCAGCCACGACGATTTGCCACGGCGAAGGCAACAACCACTTGGGCACCTTCATCAACCAGGTCAGCACCTGCCAGGCAACAAGCAACAGTAGTATAAGAAGCAAGGGGGGTGCGTACTGCCGTGCCAGACGCAGGCCGTCTTTGAGCAGGGGAGATAGGGCCTGCGTCTCAGAGCCTGGACCAGGTTCTGTCTCAGATGAAACGTGCGACTCTTTGGCTTCCATCACTTCCTGTATTTGGCAACCTTGTCGGCGATGGTTGTGCCACCCACCACATCGACGATCTTGACGAAGGTTATGACCCGCTGCGCCCCGGCTTCGAAGCAAGCCCGGTGTCCAGCCTTGACGATCTCCAGTAGCTGGTCCAACTCGCCCTCCATGGTGGTCTCGTGAGGGCCGACCTCATACTTGACGCCCGAGTGCTGTACAATGTCGATGGCCTTGTCCACCACGGGATAGGGGTCGTCACAGATGGGAATGACTTGGAAGCTGACGGTGATGCTACTCATCCTACCCTCCTGCCGAAGGAGACAGATCATCTTCTGATGGCGCTTGATGGTGATGCACCAGTAGCAGAAGCCCTTCTTGCACCTTGACTCTTGCTCGTTCTGCAACTAGCACGTTGCTAACTCCGCGGGCCGCGCCAAGCTTCAGGGTTCCGCCGTGTAGGGCATACTCCAACCCTTCGGTGTGGATGCCCTCTACGTCTGCCGAGAGAGGCAGTAGAGACACCAGGTCGCCTGGTATACCCTCGATCGCGATCTCATCCCTGATGAGGATCACTTCCTGGTTGCCATCAATCAGGCGTGCTCCCACTTTGCTGAGCTCCGGGATGGCCAGGAGCATGACGTTGGCCATGGTATGGTCTATGCGCCCCCCAAGCGCCGCCAGCAAAACAAGCTCCGTCGCCCCCTCAGCGAGCGCGTATCTGATGGCCAATTCAGAGTCTGTTTCGTCCTTGCGCGAAGGGTGCTCGATGAACCGACAGCCCTCCCGCTCCAGCTGTTCGCGAAGCTCCGTCCCCAGCGAGTCCATGTCGCCGATGGCGACCCGCGGTTGGAGCCCCATAGCCAGCGCATTTCTGGCTCCTCCGTCAACACAGATCACTAAGTCCTCATCCTCCAGACGAACTCCAGGATAGGGCGGCTTCGGCATGGGTCCGTTGGCCACGATCACGACACGCATTTTCTCTCCAAACAAAGAGCCGCTACCCAGGCAGAGCAGCGGCTCGTGACAGCACTCAAGCAACCGTCCCTACGCTGGCATTACCCGGATCAGGTTCATGGGGTCGAGGGCATTGTGGGCCCTCCTCTCAGCCCGGCTCACCAGGCTCCCCTGGATGCTTCTATTCAGTTTCCGTTCTGATTATACAGCAGGTCGCAGAATCTGCAAAGTCCGATAGTCAGCGCAAACTATCCCACCGGGCGTCAGTCATCCCCATCACCACCAGTATCGCTCGACGCCCCTTCGATGTCTTGCCGCTTGGCCTGCTCCTCTGAATTCCTGGCGACAAGAAGGGTGCAAGCGCCATCACCCCGGGCGGCACATTCCACCTCGGCAGCATCGTATTCCTCGGAGTCGGTCAGCCAGTGCAATGCCTCGATCAGCATCCCGGTGCTCCCATGGCAGATCGTGCTCTCTGAGGTCCGTCCCCAGCATTCAGGGCACTTCTCGACGACGAAGACCAGATCGTCTCCATGCTGCTCGAGCCGGGCCTCCTGATCACTCAGCTTAGACAGGACCTCCGCCAGGGTATTCAGGCCAACCTTCACCTTGGCTCCAACAGGAAGCAGACTGAAGGCAGATCCGCCATCAGACCGCCTTCTGTCACCGGAGACCTCAGCATCGCTCGGCCCGCCCGGAGACAAAGCCCCCTTGCCCCATGCGGCCCGTACATCTCCACAATGGCCTCGTTGACGGCGGCGAAGTTCTCGAAGCTGAACTCGCGATCGAGCGTGTCTGGCGGATAGTGATCGATCAGGTTCCCCAACCCGGCCAAACGGAGAACGGCAGCCACTCCATTGCTGCCCATGAGATCCTCAATGGCTGCCAGGTAGAGCCGCGCCAGCTTGTCGGAGTACTGCCTCTCCTCGGGGGGGCCTGATGCCTCTCTCAGGTCACACCTCCGCCAGTGTCACTGGGGTCTACAGAGTGAGTGATCTCTTGAGTTGCCGGATTCCGGTTCGAGTGCCCACCACGTAGGCGAGGGGGTTACCCGTCAGCTCCATCGGGCGGCAAGTCACACAATCTCTGCCAGGTCCTCAGCGGCACGCTTCATATCGAGGAGCAGCAAACCCAGCCTGGCCGTGCTCCGGGCGAGCACCGTCAAAACAGCTTCCTCACCGACGGCCCTCAGGATCACGTATCCGTTCTCCCCCCGTATGTGGACCTGTTCCAACATGCCCCGCCCGAGCTCTCCAGCGATGCGTTCACCGAGAGACAGCATGGCAGCAGACATCGCAGAGACGCGATCCTCTTCTACACCGGGGGGGAGGGAAGAAGCCATGATCAAGCCATCCAGGCTGACCACTGCCGAGGCCTCGATATCAGGGGTGCTCACCTGGAGATCTCGCAAGCGCTCCACCATCTGTACCGTCCTCGGTTTCGCCATCAGTTTCCCTCCTCGGGCAAGTAGGAAGCTCTCGTCTGCGGGTATTGTGGAGCTCTCTGCCCCCTAGGTGCGGTCGACGGGAACCGCCTCGCTGACCTCTCTGCCCTGCTATCCTCCTGGGGCTGACTCCAAGATAGAGTACAGCAGTTCGAGAAGCACGTGTCTCACGCTCTCGCGTTCGGTGGCAACACAAGACAGGACCTTGGTGTCGGAAGGCAGCCTCAACGCAATGCGGAGGTCATCGGGTGACCAGGCATCTTGCACGTCCTGCTTGTTTGCCGCTATCACATACGGGGTCGGGGAGTATCTCAGGAAGCGGCCAACTATCGTCTTGGCCTCACGGAAGGTCTCTGGCCGTGCACTGTCCACCAGCACCACGAAGCCCAGCATCCCTTCCGAAAGGATATCCCACATGAAGTCAAAACGTTTCTGACCCGGAGTGCCAAACAGATAAAGAACCAGACCGTCGTCCACAGTGATGCGGCCGAAATCCATGGCCACAGTTGTCCGGCCCTTGACGACCCGTGAGCCGTCCGTGATCTTCTGCTCGGTGGATACGACATCTATCTCGCTGATGCTACTGATGAACTCAGTCTTGCCAGCACTGAAAGGTCCAGTGATGACTATCTTGACGGTTTCCATGCACACACCGTTGAAGATCCGGAGTCGCGTCACCGAATCAGGGCCAACGAAGGCTGAGCCTACATCCTCTTGACCTTGTCAATGAGACGAAGAATCAGACTCCGTTTCACGGGCGGGGGCGCGCTCACTGCCTCTGACGCCGCAGGAACCCCCGTCGGTGCCCCCGGTATCACTAGTTCGACGAGCCCTGCTGAGAGCAGCCCGTAGACAATCCTCCTGATCTTGAAGTCGCCCATGGAGTTGGCCTTGGCGATCTGCCTGATGGAATTGCGCGGATTGATGAAGGAGATGACCCTCCACTCCTCGACGGTCAGGTTGATGTCGCGCAGTTTGGCATCCGGGCGCTCTGTGAACTTCAATGCCATGTCCAGGTCCGGCAGCTCATTCTGGAGCATCTCGTATTCCTTGACCCGCCGGCTGCCCTCCATGATAATGTTCTCGAGGTTGATGGGAACTGTGATCGCTCCCTCTGAAGGAAGCCTGTTGGGTTCGAAGCGAAACAAACCCTCGGTCCAGGTGAACAGCAGATACACTACGTCCAGAGTGTGGGACCGGACACTCTGGATGATGTCCTCCTGGGTCACGAAGCCAGCATTGATAAGCAGAAGGCCCAACTCCTTGTCGGCGTTGCTCCTGGAACGGGCGCGAACCACACGAGACTGCTCCTGACTGATCTTGCCTGCCTTCGCCAGCATGCCGACTAGCCCGTCCTCCTGGCCATTCAGAGAGGCGAAGACCAGCTTTCCTTCCTTGAAGCAGACCTCCGCCTTCTTACCGCGCCCCTCGATGGTCAGCGAACCGGTCTTGCGCGCGAGATTGATGAGGTTGAAAAGCTGAGTGACGTTGAAATCCTTGAGATTGCCTTTCAAGGCCATCTTTCGGCCCTCCGCACGCTACAAGCATCAGCCGCTGGGGTCAGGTCCAAACAACGCAGGAAATGCTGGTTCAGGCCCACTGCTCCAATCCAGCAAGGAGGTTGAGAAAGGGACATGAACGGTTTTTTATTATACATCCACCTTGCCGGGAAGTCAACCGCAGCGGAACTCCGCCCTGGGGCGCGTGGCCTGGGTAGCCTGCGCCTTGAAGCGGCAGTCGAGGATACCATACGCCGTCGCCAGAGAAGCTAAGCCCGCTTAATCTCTTCTGAATTCTAGTATATGCTTCAGAATCATGTCAATAGCCTAAAGGTACCACCGTTGACTTTCGGCAACGGAAAACCTAGAATCTGCCCGGCAGGCACAGCGCAGTCAGAATGAAGCTGGACCTCTGCGCTGGCATGCCAGCCCAATGGGCAAGATCCGTCTCATCGAAGGAACGAAAGAGGATCTCTTGGCGCGAGCACCAGTCCACGGCAGGATGCATCTCTCCATGGGTCACGAAGTGCTGGCTGTGGGAAACATGTGCGCTCTTGGAGATGAAGGCTGAATGCTGGCTGGGTGGAGAACATCGTCGCTGCCGCGAGAGAACTGGCAAGCTGATCCCGCAGACACGGGTGTGCCTCGTGCAAAGACGGTCCCTTGCCCCGACCCCAGGTGGGCCAAGTGAGCTCACGATCATGATGATTCACGACTTCGAGCTGCAGGCAGAAGCGTTCCACCAGGAGATGTACCGGGAGTACTACCTTGCGGAAGCCGGCCTCAAGGAACATCTAGAGATCACCCCCATCTACGAGCGCCATGCCCATCTCTTCGACGAGCGCCTCGTCAGAGAGCTGCTGGCGTCCGCAGACGACCGGCAGAAACGGTACGTCACAGAGTGGGTAACGCTGGAATACCTGGAAGACCTGGTCAAAGGGCTGACCGAGCACGTCGCCAACGAAATGAGGAAGTCCACGGTGCAGTGGGACGGGCAGCGGGTGTCCTATCACGATCTACGGGCCATGATGGCCAACGAGCCAGACATCCTTCGCCGACATCAACTGGATGAGTTGGAGCGCAAGATCACCGCCGCTGCCAATGAAGAGCGGGCAGCCCGACTCACAAGCCTCCAGGACAAGGCCAGGGAACTGGGCTTTGAAAGCTATGCGGGGCTGTGTGATCAACTGCGGCGTCTCAGACTCAACGCCCTGACGCAGCAGATGCAGGCCCTGCTCGACAAGACGCGAGAGGTGTTCTTCCATCGGCTGGAACTGTATCTCCACGACATGCAGATTTCGGTCGACGACGCCCGCACGTGCGACATTCTCGCACTGTTCCGCGGCAGGCAATTCGATCCCCTCTTTCCCCGGGAGTCAATGATGACTGCCCTGACCAGTACCCTGTTGGGGCTAGGCATCGATACCGCCAGGCAAGAGAACCTGGAAGTGGACACAGAGGCCAGGGCCCTGAAGACGCCGCGGGCCTTCTGCGCTCCCATCCGTATCCCGGAAGAAGTCAAGCTGGTCACCAAGCCCATCGGCGGTCCGGACGACTACGCCAGCCTCTTACACGAGGCAGGACACGCGGAGCACTTCGTGCACGTCGATCCAGGGTTGCCCTTCTCCTACAAGCGCCTGGGAGACAACTCAGTCACGGAGGGATACGCCTTCCTGTTTCAGTATCTGCTGCTCAACAAGCGCTGGCTACGCCGGTCGCTGGATGTTGAGGACAGCGCGGAATACGTCAGGCTTGAGCGGTTCCGGAAGCTTTGGCTCCTCCGCCGCTACGCCAGCAAGTTGCTGTACGAACGGAAGCTGCACACCCAGCTGGAGGGAGCCGAGCGCGAGTACGTCAACCTCCTGGGCGGTGCACTGGGGGTAGCCATAAGCGCCGAGAGCTACCTCGCCGACACCGACGATGCCTTCTACTGCGCTCAGTACCTGCGCGCCTGGATCTTCGAGGCTCAACTCAGGCGCTGGCTCGAGGATCAGTTTGGCTCTGAGTGGTTTGCGGCCCGTGACGCCGGCCAATACCTTGTCTCCCTGTGGAAACGAGGACAGGAACTCAGGGCCGAAGAACTGGCCCGAGAAATGGGATACGACGGACTCCAGCCAGAATACTTGATGGCGGAGCTCATCGAGCACGAGGACGACTGATCGTCTGCCAGGCGACGAGGCTTTCGTCGCCGTGCGTCTAGGAGTGACTATTGGAGATCACCTTCTGGGGTGCCGCGCGAGCGGTGACCGGCTCGCAGCACCTCATTGAAATCAACGGCAGCCGGATTCTGCTGGATTGCGGCCTGTTCCAGGGCCATCGCGCCGAGGCCTTCGAACGTAACCGCCACCTGCCCTTCGATCCCCGGAGCATCGACGCCGTGATCCTCTCCCACGCCCACATAGATCACAGTGGCAACATCCCCACCTTGGCCAAAGGGGGCTTTCGAGGTGACATCCACTGCACCATGGCCACCGCCGATCTGGTTTCGATCATGCTCCGGGACAGCGCCAACATCAACGCCAAGGACGTGGAATACATCAACAAGAAGCACGGACGTAGGGGGTTCCCTCCGGTGGAACCTCTCTACAGTGTAGAAGAAGCCGAGAACGCCCTGGAGTACCTGGTGGCACACAAGTATGGCCGCAGGTTTCCCGTGGCCAGAGGTGTGCAGGGTATCCTCATGGATGCCGGGCACATCCTGGGCTCGGCGATCACCGTTCTGGACACCAACGAGAATGGACGTAGGGTCCGCCTAGGTTTCACAGGCGACCTGGGCCGACGCAACCTGCCGATCTTACGTGACCCAGTGATGGTACAGGACCTGGACTACTTGATCACAGAGAGCACATACGGCAATCGTGTCCATGACGACATCCGTCTGGTGGAGGACGAGCTGGCCGAGATTGTGGTGGAGACACACTCGCGGGGAGGAAAACTCATCATCCCCGCCTTTGCGGTGGAGCGGACGCAAGAGGTGATCTACTCGCTGCACCGCCTCAAGAACGCAGGACGAATACCTGCCCTTCCCGTCTACGCTGACAGTCCCCTGGCCATAGACGCCACGGAGATCTTCCGCCTACATCCCGAGTGCTTCGACGAGGAGACGAACGAGTTCTTGCTCCGGGAACAGGACCCCTTCGGATTCGGAGGTCTCCACTACCTGAGGACCGTGGAGGAGTCGAAGCTCCTCAACGATCTGGAAGGCCCCATGATCATCATCTCAGCATCTGGGATGTGCGAGGCCGGCAGGGTTCTGCATCACCTCAAGAACAACATCGAGAACCCTCGCAACACCGTGCTCATCGTCAGCTTCCAGGCCGAGCATACCCTGGGCCGCCGCATAGCGGAGAAGCAGGAGAAGGTCCGCATTTTCGGCGACGAGTACCGCCTCCGCGCGCAGGTGAAGGTCATTGACGCTTTCAGCGCGCATGCTGACAGCGACGAACTGCTATCGTGGATCAGCCGCACAGCGCCCCATCTGAAAGGGGTTTTTGTGGTACATGGCGAGGAAGAGGAGTCGCTAGCCCTGGCAGATGGGATCAGCAAACTTGGAGTCCGTCAGATCTTTGTGCCTCACCATGGGGAGAGACTCAGCGTGTGAAGGCCCAAGCGCCTACGGTCTGTGGTATCGGATCACCTCGGCCACAGGCAGTCTCTCAGGTGCCTCAACCTCGGTGGACGCAGGCACGCCCATGGGGATGAACATCACGAGATCCAGGCCATCCTCGATGCCCAACATCTCCCTCATGGTCTCTCCCACGGCGAGGGGACCATCCATGGCACAGGTTCCGTATCCCAGGGAGTGCGCCTTGAGCAGCATGTTCTGAATGGCCATGGCCACACTCTTCTGCACCGTGTCTATGACAATGGGCTTCACATCCAGGCCGACATCCCCCAATGCTCTGGTCTTCTCGAGCACCGTGCTCATGGGCATCTTGAGCACCGGGTTTTCGTATGGCTTGGTGCAGGCCACGATTACCAGCGGAGCGTCGGCGAAAAAGCTGGTGTAGCTGCGCAGGAACCGGCAAAAGGCAGCGATCCTCTTCTCTCCCTGATTGAGGGCTTCCTTCGAAAGCGCCTGGAACTTGTCATAGACCACCTGGGCCATCTTCGCGATCGTCTCCCTGTCCTCCACGACGATGAACCGCCACGGTTGGATATTGGTGCTGCTGGGTGCCCAGCTACCAGCCTCAATGATCGCTTCGATGTCGTCCCGAGGGATGGGCACATCGGACTTGTACTTCCTGATACTGCGTCGCTGTCTTATGGCATCGTCCAGGTCCATGCTATCCTGCCCTCCTCTCACATCTGCACCATACAACACCGGCAACTGCCGGTCGTCACGCACTCCGGACTGGCTTGAGCTTTCTCGCGTCTTCACAGCCACGATCACACCGACTGAGCTCCATCCAGCCTGGACTTCTCGTCGTTCGACAGACAACAGCGGATGGGTGAACAGCTTCTGGGTCTCCTTCCAGGTCCGTGGCGATGCCGTGATCCGAAAGGCCCAGTTCAGAAGGCGACTCCAAACATCCTCCTTGAGGACATACCCTCCCTCCACCACGACCAGTCGTCCTCCAGGGACCAGCACCCGTGCCATCTCTGCCTGGGCCGCAGCATCCAGGATGAAGTAGTCAGGGAAGGTGGTTACCAGAGAGTCGAAGATCCCGTCGGGGAAGGGCAGATCCTCCACGCGCGCTCGGCAGATGGGCGCTTTTCCTCCCCTGCGACGGAATTTGCACGCCGTAATACCTGCCATGTAAGGAGAGCGCTCTATGCCCACGCAGCGGTAGCCCTCGGCCACCAAATCCCAAAGTAGATTGCCCGTGCCAAAGGCAACCTCCAGCACCCGCTCTCCTCGCAGTTCCGGCAAGGCGGCTCGTTGCCAATCGTGCCACCTCCCGCGTGACACGATGCGGCTCACCCCATCATACGCCCAGGCGAACTCGTTGTAGAAATGGCTGAACGCGAACTTGACGAACCTGTACCAGAGGCGCAAAGGTAGAGTCCCCTGATCAGTATTGTAGGTTTTTACTTCTGCCCGAGCAAACGGTGACATGGCAGCGCAAGCCTACCTGCGCTACAATTGCGGGCGTCGGCAGCTGAGCGGAGGTGCCATCATGAGAACACGTATCAGGGCCCCACGAGGGACACAACTCACCTGCAAGGGCTGGGGACAGGAAGCGGCCATGCGTATGCTGATGAACAACCTGGACCCCGAGGTGGCAGAGAAGCCTGACGAACTGATCGTCTATGGAGGTCGGGGCAAGGCCGCGCGGAACTGGGAAGCCTTCGACGCCATCGTAGCCGCGCTGAAGGAGCTGGAAAACGATGAGACGCTCTTGGTCCAGTCAGGGAAACCGGTGGGCGTCTTCCGGACCCACGCCGATGCGCCTCGGGTTCTCCTCGCTAACGCCAATCTTGTGCCTGCTTGGGCAAGCCAGGAGTACTTCAACGAACTGGACGCCAAGGGCCTCATCATGTACGGCCAGATGACGGCTGGCAGCTGGATCTACATCGGAACGCAGGGCATCCTTCAGGGCACCTATGAAACCTTGGGAGCGGCAGCTCAGAAGCACTTCGGGGCCAGCCTCAAGGGCAGGTTTGTACTGAGCGCCGGACTGGGAGGCATGGGAGGCGCTCAGCCCCTGGCCATCACCATGAACGAGGGTGTGGGGCTGGTGGTGGAAGTGGACGCGGCTCGCGCCCAGCGGCGACTGAATAACGCCTACGTCGATGTGGTCGTGGACGACCTGGAGGAAGCGATGACGCTGGTGGAGCAAGCGCTTTCCAAGGGAGAGGCGAAGTCCGTCGGGCTCATCGCTAACGCCGCCGACGTCTATCCCGAACTGGTGATCCGCGGTGTGGTGCCAGATATGGTCACTGACCAGACACCAGCCCATGACCCCCGCAGCTACATACCACAAGGACTGTCCGTAGAGGAGGCCCAGAGACTGTGGGACACAGACCCCGAGGAGTATACCCGTCGCTCCATCGAGTCCATGGGGCGCCACGTCCGGGCCATGCTCGATTTCCAGAAGCAGGGCGCCGTCGTCTTCGACTATGGAAACAACATCCGACAACGCGCCTACGAAGCGGGTGTGAAGAACGCCTTCGACTTCCCCGGCTTCGTTCCTGCGTACTTACGACCCCTCTTCTGCGAGGGCAAGGGCCCCTTCCGCTGGGTAGCGCTTTCGGGAGATCCCAAGGACATCTACAAGACCGACGAAGTCGTGATGCGAGAGTTCTCCTACGACGAGCACCTGGTGCGCTGGATCAGGATGGCCCAGGAGAAGGTCAAGTTCCAAGGGCTGCCTGCACGTATCTGCTGGCTTGGGTACGGGGAGCGGGCCAAGTTCGGGCTCATAATCAACGAAATGGTGGGACGAGGTGAGATCTCCGCGCCTATCGTCATCGGACGCGACCATCTGGATGGGGGCTCGGTGGCCTCACCCTATAGGGAGACTGAGGCGATGAAGGATGGAAGCGACGCTGTCGCTGATTGGCCGTTGCTGAACGCCCTGCTGAATGCGGTCGGCGGCGCGACGTGGATCTCCATCCATCACGGTGGCGGCGTCGGGATCGGCTACTCGATTCACGCCGGACAGGTCATCGTGGCTGACGGGACGCCGGAGGCCGCTCGACGCCTGGAGCGCGTCCTGACCACCGACCCCGGTTCCGCCATCATACGGCACGTCGATGCCGGCTACGAGGAGGCCAGAGACGCCGCCAAGCGCCACGGGATCAAGATTCCCATGATGAAGCGGGACTGAGAAAGGGCCTGTACAGACGATGTCACCCGATCTGGTAGTGCACAGCGCCCCGCAACTGCTGAGCCTGGCCTCGCCGGAAGGCCCCAGGCGTGGCCCAGCGATGGGCGAGCTGAGCCTTATCACAGATGGCGCCGTGGGCATCCAGGGCGACCGCATCGTCCTCGTTGGCAACAACCAGGAAGTCATTGCTGCGGCGGGAAGCGGCTCCACGCTCATCGACGCCTCCGGGAAAGTAGTCATGCCCGGTTTCGTGGACCCCCACACCCACGTGGTCTTTGCGGGGGATCGGGCCTCTGAGTTCGAGATGCGCCTCCAGGGTGCTTCCTATATGGAGATCTTGGCCGCTGGCGGCGGGATCATGGAGACGGTCCGGGCCACGCGAGAGGCCAGCCTCGGGGAACTCGTAAGCCAGAGCCGCAAGCGACTGTACAGGATGCTGGCCCACGGCACCACCACGGTCGAAGCAAAGACCGGCTACGGCCTGGATACCGAGAGCGAGCTGAAGATGTTGGAAGCCATCCGCCTTCTGGACGAGACCCATTCCCTGGACCTCGTGCCCACCTTCTTAGGGGCTCACGCCATCCCCGTAGAGTACAAAGGACGCGTGGACGAATACGTCGACCTCGTGGTCGACGAGATGATGCCCGCGCTGGAGCCGGCAGGGTACCTTGATCATCAGCCACCTCTCTTCTGCGACGTATTCTGCGAAGAGGGAGCCTTCTCCGTGCGGCAGAGCCGGCGCATCCTCCAGAAGGCCAAGGACCTGGGCATGGGGCTAAAGATCCATGCCGATGAATTCAACGCACTGGGCGGCACCGCCCTTGCGGTGGATCTGGGTGCCACTTCGGCAGATCACCTGGCCTGCACTCCGGACAAGGAGATCGCGCTGCTGGCGGACTCCGATACCGTCGGTGTGCTCTTGCCCGGCACTCCCTTCGGGCTGGCAGAGGATCACTATGCTCCAGCGAGGAAGATGATTGACATGGGAGTGGCGGTGGCTCTGGCCACGGATCTCAACCCGGGGACATGCTACTGTGAATCCATGCCCTTCATTTTGGCCTTGGCCTGCCGTCACATGGGCATGACCCCGGCGGAAGCGATAGTGGCTTCTACCATCAACGCCGCGCACGCCGTCGGTCTTGGCCACGAAGTGGGGAGCCTGGAGATTGGGAAGAAGGCAGACCTGCTCGTCCTGGACATCCCCGACTACCGCCACCTGAGCTATCGGTTCGGCACCAACCTGGTACAAACCGTGATCAAGGCTGGTCGAGTAGTATCGTAGCGAAAGCGAGGCCTCCCCTTGGAACTCTACCCCCTGTCCGATGCTGACAAAGTCAAGATGTTGCGCAAGCTGGCGCTCTTCTGGGACGGCCAATGGTTCCTGCACAGCGCGGAGATGTTCGGCCTGGAGGAGGCGATTGATCTCAACGCCGCTGTACGCACCGCCTTCGGCCGTATCGAGATGCGTACCATGCTCAAGGCGCTGGGCAAGAAGAAAGCAGACGACCTCGCTGACGCCGTGAGGATGATCGCCACCCACTCCGACCTGCTGCTGGGCCCGGGGATCAGAGCCGACTACGAGGTGGGAGAGCGCCGGGCGCAGGTTGTCGTGCGGCGCTGTGCTGCCTATGAAGGCGCCAAGAGAGCTAACCTAACCAGGCAGGACCAGGCCTGTGTCACCTGCGAGACCCTGTGGGACGCCTGGTTCAAGGTCCTGCTGCCTACAACGGAGATTCGCGTCCAGTACCCTCGGCGGCAGGGTATGGGAGATGCCGTCTGCGAATTCGTCGTGGAAGAGGTCCCCTGAGCCTTGCGATGCCTGCCGCTGTGTGATATACTTAGCGGAGAAGTTGAGACGCTGTGGTGGACGTAGCTCAACTGGCAGAGCACTGGACTGTGGATCCTGTGGTTGCGGGTTCGATCCCCGTCGTCCACCCTCTCCACGAAAGAGGAGCCGCGGCTAGTCCGCCTGCGCTCCTCTTTTGCACTCTTGGGCCTGCTCCGCGGACCGGCCCACCTGGCTGACGGCGAAGCGACAGGAGACGAGATGACTCACCGATCAAAGGACGAACCCGACCATCAAATCACTACGCTGCTCATCGACGGACAAAGCCTCTCCATCGACGACGTGGTCAACGTCGCGCGTCACCGCGGGCAAGCAGAGCTGTCCACCACGGCGCGAGAACTGGTGAAGAACTCTAGGGCGTGGGTCGATATGGTCGTCGATGAGGGCAAACTCACTGTATACGGACTTACCACCGGCTACGGCTCTCTGGCCGAGGTGAGTATTCCGCCGGCAGACATACAAAGCCTGGTGCGCAACATGATCATGAGCCACGCGGCGGGGGTCGGTGACCCTCTGGACGAAGAGGTGGTGAGAGCCACCATGCTCATCCGCGCCAACACGCTGGCCAAGGGCTACTCTGGCATCAGGCCGGAGGTCCTGGACACGCTCTTGGCGATGCTGAACGCGGGTGTGCACCCCGTTCTGCCGGCAAAAGGCTCCCTTGGTGCCAGCGGCGACCTAGCCCCTCTGGCTCATCTAGCCCTGGTGCTGTGCAGGGACACGCACGGAGGCGAGGCCTTGTACCAGGGGCAGCGCATGACGGCCGAACACGCGATGCGCCAGGCCGGCATCCAGAGAGTGTCTCTCCAAACCAAGGAAGGGCTGGCACTGATCAACGGCGCCACTGTCAGCGCGGCCCTGGCGGCCTTGGCCGTGTACGATGCGGAGTTGCTCGTCAAGAACGCTGAGATTGCCTTGGCGATGAGCCTGGAAGCGATGCGTGGAGTCTCGGATGCATTTCACGAGAAGGTGCACGCCGCACGCGGGCACGACGGCCAGATCAGATGCGCCGCCAACGTCCTCCATCTGATTGAAGGGAGCGAGCTCATAGACTCGACCAGCCGCGTGCAGGACGCCTATTCCCTTCGCTGCGCTCCCCAGGTCATCGGCGCGGCACGGGACACCCTGGCCTTCGTGCGGCTCGTGGTCCGGACGGAGATCAACGCCGCCACGGACAACCCACTCATCTTTCTCGACCTTCCTCACGACAGGGATAACAAGGCCATCTCCTGTGGCAACTTCCATGGCGAACCCCTGGCGCTGGCCATGGACATGCTGAGCATCGCGGTGGCCGAGCTGGGAAGCATATCGGAGCGCCGGGTCTTCCGGCTGCTCGACAATACACTGAGCGCAGGCCTCCCGGCGATGCTGGTCGAGGACAGCGGCCTCAACAGCGGTCTAATGATGGCCCAGTATACGGCCGCAGCACTGGTGTCCGACAACAAGACGCTGGCCCATCCGGACAGCGTGGATTCCATCCCCTCCTGCGCCAACCAGGAGGATCACGTCAGCATGAGCGCCAATGCAGCGAGGCACGCCAGGGAGGTAGTGCGAAACGTGGAGCAGATCGTGGGCATCGAGATGCTCTGCGCAGCCCAAGCCCTCGATTTCAGGCGCAGGGGACTGGAGTTCAGCACAGTGGCGTGGGAGGAGGATAAAGCCCTTCAAAGACACAAGAAGGTGGTAGAATACGAGCTGAAGAAGGGAAGAGCGGTCAGCAAGGCCCGCTTGGGCAAGGGGACTGAGGCCGCCCATCAGGCCATCAGGGCCCAAGTTGACTATTTCGACCGTGACAGACCCCTGTATCCCGACCTGCAGCGCGCTGTTGAGATGGTCCACAGTGGAGAGATCGTCAGTAGCGTCGAGACAGCCTTGGGTGGTCCTATGGCAGGGGCGGCGGAGATGGTGGTCAAGCCAGTCTAGCAAGGCCCGTGCGGCGGCTTCGGACTCGGCCGAACATCCACCACAGCGACGTCAGAAAGGGTAGTACGAAGTGTCAGCGACATTGAAACCGAGACTCCCCAGAGGTATGCGGGACATTCTGCCCCAACAGATGATCCATCGTCGGTACGTGATCGACATCATCCGGGAGGTGTTCGAGCGCTTTGGCTACCAACCTCTCTCTACGCCCTCTGTGGAGCTGCACGAGACGCTGACCGGCAAGTACGGCCCGGACGCTGAACGTATGATCTACGAAGTCTCACGGAAGGGTGGGAAGGAGAAGTTGGCCCTGCGCTTCGACCTGTCCGTGCCGTTGTCACGCGTCGTGGCCATGTATCCGGACCTCCAGCGACCGTTCAAGCGGTACCAGATTTCCCCCGTGTGGAGAGGCGAGCGGCCGGGCAAGGGTCGGTATCGCGAATTCTACCAGTGCGACGTAGACACCGTGGGCACCTCCAGCATGCTCGCCGACGCCGAACTCCTGAATATCACCCACGACATCCTGACGCGTCTGGGCTTCCAGGAGTTCGTGATGAAAACCAACAACCGCAAGATCCTCACGGGGATTGGGCAGTTCGCCGGGGTCCCGGAGGATCTGCTAGGAGGGCTCTACCGCTCCATAGACAAGCTGGAGAAAATCGGGCTGGAGGGAGTCAGAGAAGAACTCAAGTCCAACCAGATACCGGAGGACGTGATCGAGAGACTCCTGGAACTGCTGCAGATCTCAGGAGACAACGAAGCTGTTCTGAGGGAGTTGGAAAAGCACCTCGCCGAGTACGCCATAGCACTGGAGGGGATAAGGGAGCTACGCGAGATGCTCTCCTACCTGCACGACATGGGCGTGCCAGACGAACGGTGTCAAATCGATTTCTCCATGGTCAGAGGCTTGGATTACTACACCGGGCCCATCTACGAGACGGTGGTGGAGGAACCACGTGTGGGGAGCATCTGCGGAGGCGGACGGTACGACGAGTTGATAGGCACGTTCGGCGACAGGAGCTATCCGGCCACGGGCATCAGCTTCGGCATCGAGCGCATCATTGACGTGATGGAGGAACTGCAGATGTTCCCTCGCGAGGTGGGCATGACCAATACCCAGGTACTGGTCACTGTGTTCGGCGAGGACCAGCTTCACGCCTCCATCCAGGTGAGTGAAAACCTGCGCGATGGAGGCCTCAACACCGAGCTGTACTTCGAGCGCGACCCCCTGGGGCATCAGATAAGGTACGCCCTGAAGAAGGGCATACCCTTCGTCATCATCGTCGGTCCGGACGAGGCAGCGGCGGGCCAGGTGACCATCCGTAACCTGCCTCTCAACGAGCAACGAACAGTCACCAGAGAGGCGATGGTAGCACAGGTCAAGGACTGGGAGGCCAGCGCAGGAGCATGATCAGCATCAGAGGTGTGATCTTCGATCTGGGGAACACACTTATGTACATGGACAACGACTGGGACGTAGTCCGACGCCGCGGAGCACAAGATCTGGTGGACTTCCTCATGGAGCGCGGCTTTGCCCTCGACCCTTCTCGGTTCGCGGAAGAGTACCTCTCGCTACGCAGGTCATTGTACGCCAAGGCTGTCGAGGAAGCTGTGGAGTACACCGCAGAACACTCTCTGCGGACCTTGCTAGCCCAGTCGGGCTATGAACAAACGAGCCTGGAGTTGGTCCAGGGGGCAGTGCGTGCGTTCTTCGCTTTCGAACGAGAGCAATGGAAGCCCTATCCCCAGGCCGAGGCCACCCTGCGCCAGCTCTCGGCACGGGGGTACAGACTCGCTCTCATCTCCAACGCCACCGACGATGAGCTCATTCAGGGACTGGCAGAGAGATCCGGCATTCGAAAGTGGTTCGACATCACCCTTAGTTCGGCTGGAGTGGGGCTCCGCAAGCCACACCCGGGCATCTTCCAGGTGGTGCTGGACGAGTGGGCGTTTCCGCCCTCACAGGTGGTGATGGTCGGCGACACGCTCCGGTTCGACATCGCGGGTGCCCACAACGCCGGCTGCAAAGGCATTCTGGCCGCCTGGGATCTGTACCCTGACTACGATGCGGAGGCGGATCACGTCGTGCCTGACGCCGCGGCCGAGAGCCTGGTCCATCTTGTGGATCTGATTCCAGAGTTCAGCGAGCGATATTCGGCAGGGAGCGTCTAGCGAGATGGCCATCAAGGCGGTCATCTTCGACCTGGGTGGGGTCTTGGTACGCACCGAGTTCCCCGAAGTGCGACGCCAGTTGGAGTTGCAGCTGGGATTCCAGCCCGGGACTGTGGACCGCACCATCTGGGGAAGCAAAGAATGGGAGTTGGCTCAGATCGGAGCTCTCTCCTATGAGGAGTACTGGGAGCGCGTGGGGGCCACGCTGGGCCTGGCCACACCCCAGGAGATAGCAGACTTCCGACGCCAGTACTTCTCAGGCGACCAGGTCGACCAGGAACTCGTCAGCCTCATCGAAGAGCTCCGGCCCCGTTACAAGATCGGGCTGCTAAGCAACGCCCCGGACAGGCTGGGGACCTGGCTGGAGAACGAATGGGGGATCAAGCATCTCTTCGATGCCATCGTCTACTCAGCCCAGGTGGGAATGGTCAAGCCGGATCAGAGGATGTTCCAGCTCATCCTCGAGCAACTGGCGGTTGAGCCCTCCGAGGCCCTGTTAATAGACGACTACCCTCGCAACGTAGAGGCCGCCCTCGCTCTGGGCATGAAGGCCATCCGTTTCACCAGTACCGAAGCTCTGCAAGATGACCTGCGGCAGTATCTTGTGCGGGACACAGGGGACGGAGGCCCTTGAAGATCGACCTACACGTGCACACCTGCTGCTCCGAGGACTGCTGGGTTTCCTGGGAGGCGGTCACCGCAGCTGTGCTCAAGAGCCCGGTTGATGCCATCGCCGTGATGGACCACAACGAGATAGAAGGCGCTCTCCGACTGGCAAAGGAGGCGCCTTTTCCTGTCATTGTGGGCGAAGAGGTGGCGTCCGAACAAGGCGAGATAGCAGGGCTCTTCCTTAAGGAGTGGATACCGCCGGGCCTCTCCATACAAGAGACGATGTCCTGCATCAAGGGGCAGGGCGGACTGGTCTATGTGCCTCACCCCCTCGCCCGCGACGTGCCCAGTGCCGTCGGCCTGCGCAACCTGGAGACTATCCTCGACCAGGTGGACATCCTCGAAGGCTTCAATGCCCGCATCCTGTGGTCAGCAGACAACATCGTTGCACAGGAGATCGCCCGCCAATACAGCATTCCCATCGCTGCCGGCAGCGATGCCCACTTCGCTAGGGAGATCGGCCGCGCCGGAGTGGAGCTGGACGATTTCGTTGACCCCGAGAGCTTCCTGAGCAGCCTGCGCACAGGCCGCATCTTCGGCCGCCGCACCCCTTATCTCTATAGCTTCGTCACCTGCGGCCTGTGGTACGTGGACAAGGCTCGCCAGACGCTGGCGCGCCTCGCCAGGCCGAGCAGCTCTCCACACCACTAGCGGTCCTGGCGGGCGATCACATGCCGGCACACACCGGACTGCCGCGACGCCTCGGAACTGATTCCGCCGAGTCGCCGCCGGAACAGCACTTGCTCTCCTAGCCTCGCCCTGTGCGCTGACACTGTCCTCTGACTCCATATTCGGTCGCCCATACACGCTTGACTTGACGGTGTACGCCCCCTATAATGAAACCGCAGCGCCAGTCGAGCGTAACAGGGTGACCATAGCATGGAACTTCAGAGCATTCTGGAGGACATCGGCGACGAGCGGAGGCCGCTCTCGTATACCAGGCTCTACATGCTCTCCCATCTCAGTGGCGAGGAGCTTCAGTTCTTCGCCAAGCGCTGGACAGCGATCGGCACCACGCGGAGACGCGAGATTTTGACTGCGCTGGTGGAGCTCGCTGAAGCCAACATCACCGTGGACTTCGGCCGGATTTTCCGGCTCGGACTCCGCGACGAGGATGGGGAAGTCCGTGCTCACGCTGTCGACGGGCTATGGGAGGATGACAGTCCCGACCTGGTGGACACATTCCTGGAGATGCTTTCTTCCGATCCCTCCATCGTGGCACGGGCGGCAGCAGCCACGGGCCTGGGCCGCTTTGTGTTTATGGCGGAGCTGGAAGAACTAGATGAGGAACTGGGGCGCAAGATCGTAAAAGCCCTGTGGAGGGTCATCGAAGATCCCACCGAGGCCCTCGAACCAAGAAGGCGGGCCGTGGAAGCCATAGGCTTCTCATGCGAAGAGGGTGTTCAGGGCCTGATCGAAGAAGCGTACCGGAACCCGGTAGAGAAGCTGCGCGTCAGTGCTGTCTTTTCTATGGGGCGGAGCGCCGACCGATCCTGGGGACCGACTGTGGTCGGCGAGTTGGGCAGCACCAACCCCGAGATGCGCTTCGAGGCCGCCAGGGCATGCGGCGAACTGGAACTCAGGGAAGCAGTGCCTTCCTTGATCACGTTGATCGCCGACAGCGACAGAGAGGTGCAGCAGGCCGCCATCTCCGCCCTGGGGAAGATCGGCGGGAGTGAGGCTCGCAGCGCGCTACGCATGTGCTGCGAAAGCGAAGACGAAGCCATCGCCGCAGCAGGAGACGAGGCCCTCGCCGAACTGGAACTGACCGCCGGTCTGTTTGACGTGTTCCTCGATGACGAAGAAGCCTAGCGGGGCACGAGTGTGATCCTGCTCTCCGTCCTCATCGACATCGTCCTCCCCGTGTTCGTCATCATCGGCCTGGGGTTCGTTGCTGCAAGGATGCTGACCATCGACGCTCACACCCTGTCCCGCGTGTCCCTCTACGTCCTGGGACCGGCCCTGGTCTACTCCAAGCTGGTCGAGACTACAGTCACCAGCACCGACCTGGTGCAGATTGTTCTCTTCACCGTCGTAGGCACCCTGCTCATGGTGGCCCTCTCCTGGGCGGTGGCCAGATTGCTGCGTCTGGATCAGTCCAAAGAGAGCGGCTTCATGCTCACCAGTTCCTTCAACAACTGCGGCAACTACGGCCTGCCCCTGGTCCTCTTCGCCTTCGGCCAACAAGGGCTGGAGCGAGCGCTGATCTACTTCGTCACCGCCGCCTTTCTGGTCAATACCCTGGCCGTGTTCGTCGCCTCGCGGGGCAAAGCCAGGGTCACCACCTCGCTGTCCAACATCTTCAGGATACCCATGATCTACGGCATCGCGATCGCCTTCCTGGTCAGGTTAGGCAACATCTCTGTGCCCGCCCTGCTCTCCAAGCCGGTGGAGATGGTGGGAGAGGCCACCATACCGATGATGCTGCTACTCCTCGGCGCGCAACTGGCGACAAGCTCCTTTGGCCGGCAGATACCTCTGATCTGCGCAGCGACTGTCGTCAAACTCGTAGGGGCAGCGGTGGTAGGAATTGTCTTGGCGGCCGCCATGGGTCTGACAGGAGTCACCAGACAGACGTGCATCGTGGAGCACGCCACCCCTACCGGCGTGATGACCAGCATCCTGGCCATCGAGTTCGGGACTGAGCCGGAGTTGGCCACCGGCGTGATCTTCGCCTCCACTCTGGCCAGCATCGCCACCATGACTGTGCTCGTCAGCTGGCTCAGCTAGGTCCTCAGCCTGCCCGGCGCACCTGACGGGAAGCCAACATGCAGCAAGCCAGAAGGATCATCTTCTTCGACCTGGAGACCCAGAGGACCTTCGACGAGGTCGGCGGTAGGCACAACCTGGACAGGCTGGGCCTGGCCGTGGCGGTCACCTGCGACTCGTGCACCGACGAATACCACGCCTACACCGAGGACCAGGCGTCAGAGTTGGTGGATGAACTGGCAGGCGCGGACCTGGTCGTGGGTTTCAACGTGCTGGGCTTTGACTACCCGGTCCTGAGGCCTTACACAGGGTATCCACTGGAGACGCTCCCCACCGTGGACATGTTACGCGACGTACACCTGCTGTTAGGATTCCGGCTCTCCCTTCAGGCCCTGGCCGAGGGTACCCTCGGTGTCGGGAAGTCTGCGGACGGGCTCCAGGCCGTCCGGTGGTTCCGTCAAGGAGAGCTGGAGAAGGTGGTCGAGTACTGCCGGCGAGACGTGGAGATCACCAGAGCATTGTACGAGTTCGGCCGCGAGCACGGGCACGTCCTCTTCTGGGACCGCACAGGCCGGATGCGCAAGGTGCACGTCCACTGGTGACGGGTGCCCTTACCTCGGCCCGGCCGCCGTCGCCAAGACCCCGGGAGTCTGCTATAATTGCCCCCATCTGGATGGGAAGATGCCCGAGTTCGAGTCAGCCTACTTGAGACTGCTTCGCACAGGAGAACTCCAGCAGCGAGTGGAAGAAGCCCGCGCTGTTCTGGAGGAGTGCCGACTCTGCGGCCGTGAGTGCCGCGCCAATCGGCTGGAGAGCGCCGAGGGCGCCGTGTGCCGTACCGGTGCCAAGGCCGTGGTCTCCAGTTTCAACGCCCACTTTGGCGAGGAAGACCCTCTCGTGGGCCAGCATGGATCAGGCACCATCTTCTTCGCCAACTGCAATCTCAAGTGCCAGTTCTGCCAGAACTACGAGATCAGCCAGCTAGGTGAGGGTAGAGAGGTCGAAGCCAAAGAACTGGCCGCGATGATGCTCCACCTCCAGGAGCGCGGCTGTCACAACATCAACTTCGTCAGCCCCACCCACGTTGTGCCCCAGATTCTGGAAGCCTTGTTGATGGCGGCCGAGAACGGCCTGAAGGTCCCGCTGGTTCACAACACCGGCGGCTATGACAGTCTGGAGGCCTTGCGCCTGCTGGACGGCGTCGTGGACATATACATGCCCGACATGAAATACGCCGACGAAGAAGCGGGGCGCAAGTACTCCAAAGTCAAGAACTACCCCTCGGTCAACCAGGCGGCGGTCAAGGAGATGCACTGGCAGGTCGGGGACCTGGTGACGGACGACCGGGGCGTTGCCGAGCGAGGCCTCCTGGTCCGGCACCTGGTGCTGCCCAACGATCTGGCTGGCACTGCCCAAACCGCCAGGTTCCTCGCGGAGGAGGTTTCACCTGATGCCTATCTCAACGTCATGGCCCAGTACAGACCCACCTACAAGGCCCATGAATACCCAGAGATCGACCGTCGTCCCAGCCCACAGGAACTTCAAGATGCGGTGGACGTCGCTCTCGACGCCGGATTGACCAGACTGGACGAGAGGAAATCCCACCTCGTGTGGGTGCTCAGGTAGGGGAAGGAGATGTCCACGCTCGCGCGGCTGTCTGCCATAGTGCACGGAAGGGTGCAGGGGGTCTTCTTCCGGGATTACTCTCGCACGCAGGCCATCGCCCTGGGCCTGACGGGCTACGTCCGCAACCTTCCTGACCGCACCGTGGAGACCGTGGCCGAGGGTGAGAGGGAGGCCCTGGAGAGCCTCCTGGCGCAGCTGCGTATGGGGCCACCGTCAGCCAGAGTTGACCGGGTGGACGTTCAGTGGGGAGATCACCGCGGGGAGTTTGTCCGCTTCGAGGTGCGTTATAGATGAGGAGAGAACCCGCGAGGATGGCTTGGCTCGTCCTGCTCTCAGCCTTCGCCATCAACTGCGCCCTGGTGGTAAGCATTCCCCTTCTTTTCCGCTGGTACCTCCTCCATGCTACCGTCAGCCACGAAGCCACTCTCGAGGTGATCACGGGCACGGTGCTCGTCTGGGAGCCCGGGAGGCTTACCCCTATCGGGGTGACCAGCACCACCGTTATCCCCGAGGGCAGCACAATACGCACCGATGCCTCATCGAGGGCCTTCCTCACCCTCTTCGACAATAGCACAGTCACCCTGTCCTTCGACACCGAGGCCAGGCTGGCCGCCATGCGTTCCCCGCGCTTCGGTTTCGGCACTACTCCCGACTCTATCCACCTGTACATTGCTCAAGGAGGGGTGAACACCGGGGTTGCTGTGTCCGTCCATGGTCCGCGGGAGTTCCTGGCCACGTCTCCTCACATGACGGCAGTGCTCAAGGAAGGAAGCTACTCCGTCAAAGTCACCAACGACAGCAGCCGCACCATTGTCCATCTGGGCACGGCCCAGGTCACTGCCCAGGGGAGTAGCGTGGCCGTCAAGCAAAGGGAGCGGACGACAGTGAGGGAGGGCCAGCCACCCGAGGAACCGATAGCTGCCGCCCAGAACCTCCTCGTCAATGGGAGTTTCGTCGAGGACCTCTCCGTGGGATGGCAAGCGTACAACGAGCAGGGCGGAGACGGTGGCGACATCGATGGCGAGATCTCCGTCCTGGAGCTTCCCGACACCACTTCACGGGCGGTCAAGTTCTCGCGCTTCGCAAGCGGGGGCAATCATTGCGAGACGGTCATCAGACAGGACCTGGATGAAGAGATATCCGATCTCGCCACCTCCATCAGCCTCTACCTGAAGGTCAGATTGGAGAACCAGAGTCTGTCGGGTGGAGGGTATCTGAGTTCTGAGTACCCCCTCATGATGCGGCTGGAGTACGAGGACGTCTATGGGAGTGCCGGTCAGTGGACTCATGGCTTCTACTACCAGAACACGGCCAACAACCCCACCATGTTCGGGGAGAGGATCCCGCGGAACGTCTGGTTCGGCTACGCCAGCGGCAACACCCTGGAGACTATCTACCCCCGGCCGGCCCGATTGAAATCCCTGCTGATCTATGCGTCGGGTTGGGATTACGAGAGCTCGGTCACGGACATCAGCCTGGTCGTAGAGTAGGAGAGCCGTGGCCGAGACCGTCACCAGGGAATGGATCGAGGGACAGCGGGCGCACAACTACCACCGTACGCCGGAGCGGAGAATCCAGAGCCCCGAGGCCGCGCTTGAGTTTGTAGACGAGGTAGGCTTCTGTCACTTCTGGCCCATCAAGGGGGCTGAGCTGCCCAACCTCTTCCAGGCCATCGCTGGCCGGGTCCGTGCCGTACCCATGCAGCACGATGACCCTGATATCGACAGATGTTGGCGCTGGAAGGATGAAGCCCTGGGAAAACGCCACTGGTACTACGGCAAGCTGTTGCGCCGGCGAGCGACGCTCGTCTCGCTGGAGCAACTCCCCCTCTTCTACGCCGCCAGCGAGAATCTGGGCGACGTGGACGACTATCTGGAAGAGTACAGCGCCGGGCAGATGACCGCCGAGGCTAAGTGGATCTGCGAGGCGCTGCTCGAGGAGGGCCCCCTGGACACCATCCAGCTCCGGCAGAAAGCGGGCCTGAGCAGTGGCGGCGCCAAGGGGCGCTTTGATCGCGCTCTGGTGGAGCTGCAAGCCGGCCTCAAGGTCCTGCCCATTGGCGTGGCCCGAGTCGGGCGCTGGCGCTACGCCTTCACCTACGAGCTCCTGCTGAGACACTTCCCCGAGTTATCAGAGCAGGCACGCGTTATCAAGAGGTCTGAGGCCCAGCGCCGGCTGGTCCGCCGCTACCTGGAGAACGTAGTGGCCGCGGACCGGGCGACGGTCAAAGGGCTATTTCACGTCCTCAAATGGACTCCGGCAGAACTGGAGAGAGCCATATCGGCCCTCCTGGAGGAGGGCGTGGTCCGAGAGACACAGGTAGAAGGGTTCCCCGAGGCGCAGCTCGTATCCCTGCGCCACCTGCAGCAAAGAGCTTAGGCCATAGAAAGGAGCTAGAGTATGGAGTTCACCACGTTGGTAGAGACCAGGCACAGCGTCCGGTCCTACAAGACCGACCCCATAGAAAAGAAGAAGCTACAGAAGGTGCTCCAAGCCATGCGCCTGGCACCCACGGCCACCAACCGCCAGGCCTTTCAGTTCATCGTTGTCCACACGAAAGGCCGGGAGGAGGAGCTGAAACGCATCTACAGGTCCGACTGGTTCACTCAAGCCCCTTTGGTGATCTGCGCGTGCGGTATCCCGGCAGAGAACTGGGTGCGCATGGACGGCAAGAACTACAACGACGTGGACGTGGCCATCGCCATGGATCACCTCATCCTGGCCGCCACCAACGAGGGTCTGGGCACCTGCTGGATCGGCGCTTTGGACGCTCAAGCCGCAAAGGAAGTACTGGGTCTGCCCCAGGGGGTGGAGCCCATCGCCTTCACGCCGTTGGGATATCCTGCGGACGAGCCCAAGCCCAAGAAGCGTAAGGAGCTATCGGAGCTGGTGCGCTATGAACGCTGGTAACTCAAAGAGCGACCTGGCCAACGCCGCAGCCTACGGCGGTGAGGGCTGGTCGCCCCGCACTGCCGGACTGCGTGAGGAGATCGGTACGGTCTGGAACCCCTGCGGTGTGAACACGGAATGGTCGCCTCTCAGGTCCGTCCTGCTGCACCGCCCCGGCGCCGAGCTGGAGAAGCTGGCTGACCCGGACGCGGTGCAGATGCTGGCCCCGGTGGATGCGGCCCGAGCCACGCAACAGCACGACGCCCTGGCCCAGGCCTATAGGGACGCCGGAGTCGCTGTCCACTACGTCCAACCAGACACCACTCCCACTCCCAACCAGATGTTCGTCGCCGACCTGATGTTGATGACCTCGGAGGGGGCCATCGTGGGACGGCCGGCCTCGACGGTGCGGGCCGGGGAGGAGCGTTGTGTAGCGCGGCGGCTGGGAGCGCTGGGGATACCCATCCTGCGCTCCGTGCGGGGCAAGGGCACTTTCGAAGGCGCAGATGCGGCGTGGATCGACCCGCAGACGGTCCTTCTGGCCACGGGGTTGCGCACCAACCGGGAGGGTGCCCACCAGGTTTCCAGCCTGCTGGAGGAGATGGGAATCGAGGTCGTCCCCGTGGGGCTACCCTACGGAGCCATGCACCTCATGGGGCAGGTCAGGCTTGCCGATAGGGACCTGGCCATCGCCTGGCCCGGCCGCGTGCCCTACGCCGCAGTGGAGGCGCTCCGCGACCGCGGGTACCAGGTTCTGTTCCTGCCCGACCTGGAGGAGGCGGTGAAGGGTTTCGCCCTCAACTTCGTGACCATGGGCCCCAGGCGGATACTCATGGCCGCCGGCAACACCGTCACCACCAACTTCTATGAGGAGGCCGGCATCGTCTGCCATCAGGTACAGGTAGACGAGCTCCTCAAGGCCGCGGGAGGCATCGGCTGCCTGACCGGTATCCTGGAGAGGGAGCTGATGGGCTGAGACAGCCAGTGTGAGGACCCGGCCTATTCCACGTCGCTGACCCAGATAACGTCGTTGGAGGAGATGCATGAGCGAGGAGAAGCCTTACGTTGTCTGCCTGACCTTCGACTTCGATGCCATGTGTGTGTGGCTGGGCGGTTACCGGCGGGTGACACCGGCCATGCTCTCCCGGGGCGAGTACGGCGCCCGGGTGGCCGTGCCCCGTATCTTGCACCTTCTGGCCGAGCATGGCGTCCCGGCCACCTTCTTCGTCCCCGGCCACACCGCCGAGTCTTTTCCGGGCGCGGTGGAGAGCATCCTTGCCGCGGGCCACGAGGTGGCCCATCACGGTTACGGACACCAGGACCCCAGCACCCAGACGCCCGACGAGGAGCGGCGCAGCTTGGAGCGGGCCCTGGCGGTATTAGAGCGGTTCCTGGGGCACCCGCCCCTGGGCTACCGCTCACCCTCCTGGGACTACAGCGAGGCCACCCTTCCCCTGCTCCTGGAGCACGGCTTCCTCTATGACTCCAGCCTCTCCGCCGAGGAGTTCCACCCCTACCACCCCAGGCTCGGCGACCAGGTAGGGGTAGAGGAACCGCTTCAGATGGGGGAAGAGGTGGACATCTGGGAGTTCCCGGTGGACTTCTCCCTGGACGACTGGCCCCACTTCACCTTCAACTTCGACCCCCTGCGGGTGGGCCTTTCGGCGCCCTCCAAGGTCATGGAGATCTGGGCGGGGGACTTCGACTACCTGGCCGAGCACGAGCAGACCGGCGTCTTCACCGTCACCATGCACCCTCAGGTCATCGCGCGGGGCCACCGCCTGGCCATGTTGGAGCGCTTCATGGAGCACGTGCTCTCCAACCCCTGGGCTCGCTTCGCCAGGATGGGGGACGTGGCCGAGGAGCTGGCCGCGGGGGCAGTCTACTAGTCCAGACCTCGGAGGCCTTGGAGAGCTCCGAGGTCTCAAATCTGAGCACACGGCGTAATCAGCCATGCCTGTACTGTCCCCTCAAGACGTAGGAATCATCCTCAGCTACCGCTGCCACAGCGCGTGCAAGCACTGCCTCTACAACTGCGGCCCGGGCTGGGAAAAAGAACCCATGTCCAACGAGACGCTTCGGGAGGCACTCCATGCCGTGACCACCTGGCCCCGCACCCCGCAGGTCCACTTCACTGGAGGTGAGCCGTTTCTCCACTTTCCGCTGCTGCTGGAGGGTGTGCGATTGGCCTCCCAGCTGGGTATCACCAGCTACGTCGAGACCAGCGCGGGCTGGTGCGTGGACCAGAGGGAGGCGGTGGAACGCTTCGAGACCCTCAAGAACGCAGGCCTTCAGGCCGTGCTGATCAGTTGCTCGCCCTTCCACGCGGAGAAGATCCCGCCGGCCAGGACCCTGGAGGCCGTCCGCGCCGCCCGGGAGGTCTTCGGGTCGGAGGGGGTGATCCTCTACCTGCCCGACTTCCTGAGGGTGATCCAGGCCTTCGACCTGGACCGCCCCACCCCCATCTCGCGCTACGAAGAGGAGTTCGGCGTTGAGGGTGCTCGCAGGATCCTGTGGCAGGGGTACAGCATCATCTCCGGCGGTCGGTCGGGATACGAACTGGGGCACATCGCACCGCGGTCAAGGGCGGAGGCCTTCGCCCAGGCAGACTGTGCGATGGACATCCTCTATGCCCACCACTCCCACCTGGACCTGTACGGCAACTACATTTCGGGCTTCTGCGGGGGCCTCTCGGTGGGGGACTGGCACGACCTGTCCCAGCTGCGCCTCGACTTGGGCGAGGGCCGCCACCCAGCGCTGATCGAAATTCTGGTGGAGCGAGGCCCGTACGGGCTCCTCGAACTGGCCCGCACAAGGTACGGCTACCGGCCCCTGCCCGACGGCTACGCGGGGAAGTGTCACCTCTGCGTGGACGTGCGCCGGCATCTCTTCGAGACAGCAGATTTCGCGGAACTGCGGCCTCCGGGGTTCTACGCCAGCTTCTGAGCGGGCTCTGACCGTCGCCAAACCTCGGAGGTGTCTACCCATGGGCGTGTAGGGGCGAGTCGGCGACTCGCCCCTACGATGGCTTACCGTTGACACACGGCTCCAACTGTGCTATACTTCGAAACAAGAGTGCAGGCGGCGCCAAGACAAGATCTCCTCTTCGCTTGAGGCTGCCCTGCACCACCAAACAGCGTTCTCCGTTGTCGAAGTGGGCGGTGGCCAACCCGTAGAGCTGGGGAGTCTTGGAGACCTCCGAGGTCTCAAAAGGGCAGGGGTAAAGAGGTTGAAGCATGAACCGAACGAAGCACGACACGGCAAGCAACGCGCTTGGGATAATGGCCAGTATGCGAGGGGAACTCAGTGAGCGGTTCACGGTAGTTCGGATCGGCGTCTTCGGGTCTTTCGCCAGGGGCGATGAGGGTCCTGAAAGCGATGTGGATATCATTGTGGAATTGGCCGAGCCCACCTTCGATCACTACATGAATCTCAAATTCAGATTGGAAGAGATTCTGCAGCGCCCCGTGGACCTGGTCATGGCGGAGACCGTGAAACCACGTCTCAAGCCGATCATCGAACAGGAAGTGGTCTATGCCTAGGGACCCTCGCCTGTACCTGGATGACATCCTGGAGGCCACAGGCCAAATCCAGGAATACACAGCATCACTTGATTACGGCATGTTCGCACAGGACAGGAAGACCCAGGACGCTGTGGTGCGTAACCTTGAGATCATCGGCGAGGCGGCCCGTCGCTTGCCGGAATCCATGAAAGAAAGTGCCCCGGATATTGAGTGGCGGAAAATCGTTGGCTTGCGCAACATCCTGACCCATGAGTACTTTGGAGTGAGCCTTCCCGTGGTCTGGGATGTTGTGGAGAACAAGCTGGGACCCCTGGAAAGCGCCTGCCGAAAGCTCCTGGACATGGTGGACCGGAACCAGCAGCAATAGTCGCCCGACGGCTACGCCGGGAAGTGTCAGCGCTGCGTCGACGTGCGACGGCATCTGTTCGAGACAGCAGATTTCGCCGAGCTCCGCCCCCCTGGGTTCTACGCCAACTTCTGAGCAGCCTTTGTGCCGCGGCCGTCCCGGCCCTCGCCCTCCGTCGAGAGGTTTGACGCCATCGCTGCCGACACGCTCTCTGGCCGTTGTGCATTCACTGTTGACACACAGCGCAAACTGTGCTATACTGTATGACAGGGGGTGCGGGGCGGCGCCACTACATGATCTCCCCTTCGCTTGAGCCGGCCTTGCACCACCGACCGGTTTTCTCCATTGTTGAGGTAGCCGAGGCGCGGGCAGGGGCTTGGCACGTGCGTCGAGAGCTCCGAACCACTACCAAGCCCAGGTCAACCATGCGGAAGTGCTCGCAGTGGCAGCTGACGAGGTCATAGACACAGCGGTCCCCTGTTTCCAACGCTGGAGATGCCCATTTTGTGTGGCCTGGGCGGCACGCGATGTAGCCGGGACGAGTGCCCAAGGCGTTGAGGTTGGCCACAAGATGCAAAGAGGGTGATCCAGGAGCGGTTGCATCGAGACCGGGAGGAGAAGCACGACCTGCTCCGCCATGTGGAGGAGTGGTTGGACGGGCGCAGGAGAGGGGAGTGTCCAGGAATCACTGGAAAGTAGTTTCAGTCTTGGCATTTGCTGTGGTAGCTGTGTTCGGTTGCCTTGGTTGGTACGTGTCGTATTGGATAGATTGGGGAAACATGCTGGAGGCCATAGTAATGGCCATAGGGAAAGTCTCCAGCTACATCATAGTGATCCTAATGATTGCTGCCTTCTTTTGGTGCTTCAAGTGGGCGATGGAGCAATCATCGGAAAGGCGAATCGTTGGTGCCCCGGGCTGGACGGACTTGATAGCCATAGAACTCGTGCTCGGCTTTCTACTCGCGCTAGCTAGTGCTTGCGCCCAAGGATTTGTGGAATAACTAGAGGCGTGAGCCAAAGCCGGGATGAGAGGAGCGAGCGGACAGGCTGATTAGGGATGCAGAGGAGTCGCTGAAAGGTCACAGACGTGGTGGCGTCGGCGGTTCGCTTTCAGTAGTTGGAGTACTGGTTGGGCTGAAATCCCTGTCAGCAGGTCGGGGATTCCAGACCAAAGGCGGATACGTGAAAGGGGCGCAGGTGTGACCATGGATTTCGTGACGTTGCTTGGACGCCCAATCACCAGACATCAAGTGGTCGCTGCGCTTAGGCATTTCGACTCGGCATACCCCGACACCAATGACTACGATAGATGGTTGGACAACAGGACGTACAAGTACGCACTTCGACACGCTGGTCGACTATACCCCTGCAAGTACATCCTCAGTGTGGCGAGCGGATTCGATCTGACTAAATTTGGCGGTGGGCAACAGACCAACAGCAAGTTCCGAAGACTGGGCTTTGAGGTCATAGACAAGCCGTGGCAGTGAGCCGAGCCTGATCGGCACGATTCCGACCAAGCAGTGGTGCAGCGCGCCACCCGCTGGCAGAGACAATCGTGCCCAGTCCATTGCTGTGCGCTATCCAAGGCGATTCAAGAGATCGTTCTTGGATACAACCCAATGGGATAGCCGAGTCAGCGAGGTGAACCATGACACTCAGCTCCAACGCCCAAGAACTAGGCCTCATAGCTCAAGAGATAGGTGCTGAGGTTGGCCGGGGGCGCTCGTCTGCTGTCCGCGCCGCGTGAGCGTTTTCGGCATCCGTTGCATGGATACTCACGACCAGGTCTCCCAATGGAGACACCTGCAGGCGATGGCTTGCATCCTTCCGGCCAGACCCGCCTTGATCAGAACGGGCATCATAATCATAGGGAAATCGGGGGACCTGAAATGAGGGAGATGCTTTCGACGTGGGGCGGCAGAGCAGAGTTCGACTACGAAGGCTCAGTGGCGGACGCGACAGACATTTGGTTTGGCCTCAAGCCTTGGCACGCCAGAGTGACAGGCGATGAGTATGCTGCTTTGTTGAAACACTTCAAGGACCGCACGGTTCTGATGGGGACTCCTCGCGAACCCCCGTCAGGCAGTGTGGGTTCGTGGCTCCAGCAAAACGTTGACAAGAGGGCACTGGCATCCTACGTCGGTGCGATTCTCGTCTACGAAGGGTATGCACAGAGGGTTCCGGGAGAGTCGTCTATGATTCGGTTCATCAGAGTCACGCCCTAGCCAAGGTCAGATTGCGGGTTGAGGACCCAAGACATGGCTAAGGAACCCCTTCACCATCTCCTATGGGCCAAGAAGGAAGAGAATGGCCGATATCACCCCCTTATCTGCCACCTCATCGACGTTGCCGAGGTTGCACAGGCCCTCTGGGACGAAGTCCTCACCGACAGCATCCGCGCCCACTACTGCTCCCTGCTTGACCTGCCGCCCGAACAGGCCCGCGCACTCCTCTCCCTTTGGGTAGGCCTCCACGACCTGGGCAAAGCCACCCCTGTCTTCCAGGGCGGTGACAGGGCCGCTCTCGAGCGTCTGAGCGGCTTCGGGCTCAAGTTCCCCACGCGGTTCGTTGCACAGAAGCCTTCCCACGGCGCGATCTCGGCGAAGGTGCTGGCAGGCCTGCTAGAGTCGGAGACCGGGGTATCGGCCGATCTGGCCAAGCTTGCCGCCCGTGCGGTGGGGGGGCACCACGGCACATGGCCGTTACTCCTAGAACTGCAGCGGCTGGGGGAGAGAGAACTGGGAGGCGACGAGTGGGGAGAAGTGCGACGCCACTTACTCCGCGAACTGGTCGGCCTGCTTAATCCCCCGTCCCTCGGTGCATTTGTTCCGCCCGGAGAAGAGAACCCCCTCGTCATGCTCCTCTCTGGTCTGTGTGTAACCGCCGATTGGGTTGGCTCTATGGAGACGTACTTCCCCTTCTCTCAGACCCCCATCCACATCGACGAATACATCGGCCATGCGAGAACCCAGGCGCACCGGGCACTCCAAGAGCTGGGCTGGGCAGGCTGGTCGCCCCCGACAACACCGTTGTCTCTTGAGAACCTGTGCAATGTCGCCCGGCCTCGCCCCATGCAGGAAGCCGTGATAGCACTGGCCCAGTCATTGAAGGAGCCAGCGCTGGTGATCATCGAAGCCCCCACTGGAGTCGGCAAGACGGAGGCAGCCCTCTACCTGGCCGACCATTGGGCGGTTACCTGCCAGCAGCGGGGGCTCTACGTGGCCATGCCCACCATGGCCACCAGCAACCAGATGTATGGGCGTGTACAGCAGGTCCTTCGCCATCGCTATCCTGACAGCCTGGTCAATCTGCACCTGGTACACAGCCAGGCGCGATGGCGCGAGGACGTGACCGCTCTCCAGTTGGACACTGCGGAAGAGGCAGGGGGCGGCAAGGTGGCTGCGATGACCTGGTTCCTGCCCCGCAAGCGCACGCTGCTGGCGCCGTTTGGCGTGGGCACAGTCGACCAGGCCCTGCTCAGCGTGTTGCAGGCCCGCCACTTCTTCTTGCGCCTCTTCGGACTCAGTCACAAGACGGTGATCTTCGACGAGGTGCACGCCTACGACACCTACATGTCTACCATCTTCCAGCGTCTTCTGGGGTGGCTTCGCTGCCTCGGAACGTCAGTGGTCGTGCTCTCCGCTACGCTTCCAAAGCAGACCCGCCGCGAGCTGCTGAGGGCCTACTCTGGGAGAGACGCACAATTCGCCGAGATGGCTTCGTACCCAACCATCACCTGGACCATGGGGGACCAGAGCGGGGTAGTGCCGCTGGAGAAGGGAGAAGAGCGAGTGCTGGCCTTGGACTGGATAGGCCGTGAGCCGGAGGCCATCGTGGGGCGCCTGCGCACGGAGCTGAGGGAAGGGGGGTGTGCCGCCGTAATCTGCAACACAGTCGGCCGGGCTCAGGGCGTGTATCGAGCCTTGCGCAGCCTGGAGATCATGCCGCGGGAAGACTTGCACCTTTTCCACGCCCGCTTTCCCCTGGCCTGGCGCGATGAGATAGAGGCAACGGTACTCTCGGCGTTTGGCAAGAACGGGGTGCGGCCAAGGAGAGCAGTGGTGGTAGCCACCCAGGTCATCGAGCAGAGCCTGGACCTCGACTTCGACCTGATGATCAGCGACCTGGCGCCGGTGGACCTGCTGATACAGAGGGCCGGTCGCCTTCACCGTCACACGAGAGAAGGTCGCCCCGCTTCCTGCGCTCAGCCGCGCCTCCTCGTCGCGCGGCCCCCTGAGGTCGATGGGACGCCCGCCTTCGAAGCGGACGTCTATGTCTACGAACCATACGTGCTGCTGAGCTCCTATCTGGCTCTCCAGGGGCGCGATCGCCTGACCCTTCCTGCTGATACAGAGATGCTCATTGAGGCCGTCTACGGCGACCAGCAACCGCCAGCACAGCTGCTGACAGTGCAACTCAGCAAGGTGCTGGCGGAGGCCGAGCAGAAGATGCGCCGTCACGAAGAGGAACACGTCTATAAGGCCCGGCAGAAGCTCGTGCCGGATGCCGGGGCCGATGACCTGCTGGGAAAGCGCAGTCTTGGCCTGGAGGAGGACAGCCCAGAGCTCCACGAGGCTTTCCAGGCCCTCACCCGGCTGGGCAGGCCCGGCATCTCCTTGGTCTGCCTCCACCGCGGACCTGGCGGGCTTACCGTGGAGCCCGACGGCTCGGGACCGGCAGTGAGTTTGGAGGAGCCGCCTACCGCCGAACTCACGAGCCAACTGGCCATGCATACCGTGTCCGTGACCCCCCGGCCGGTATTCGATTACCTGCGAGCGCAGCCCGTTCCCGTGGGCTGGAAGGACCATCCACTGCTGCGGAACCACCGGGTGGCGGTGTTCACCGATGGCCTTTGTGCGTTGCCGGGCACCCACTACACATTACGTCTGACGCGCGAGTTCGGACTCGAGGTCAGCAAGGAAGGAGGTGTGGATGAAAGTCACGTTTGATCTGCTAGAGTCGCCCTGGATTCCCTGTGTCCGCGGGGACGGGACACCGGCGGAGTTGGGGCTGCGCGAGGCCCTGGCCCGTGCCCACGAGATGCGCGAACTGCACGGCGAATCGCCGCCGGTCACGGCCGCGCTGCATCGCTTGTTGCTGGCGGTGCTACACCGCATCTTCGGACCGGAGTCCCACAAGGAATGGGGGACGCTGTGGCAGGCCGGTCGCTGGGACGAGGCGGCGCTCGACGCCTACCTGGACCACTGGCACGGCCGGTTCGACCTCTTCCACGCCGAGCGACCCTTCTACCAGACCCCCGACGATAGGGTCAAGCCCAAATCCTTGGCCACCCTAATCCAGGAGGTGGCCTCCGGCCACAACCCTACGCTCTTTGACCACCACACCGACTCGGGGGGGTTCGCTGTCGTGCCCAGTCGGGCGGCGCGTGCGCTGGTTGCCGCGCAGACCTTCGGTCTCGCCCACCCCTGCGACCCTTCTCAGAAGCTTTACTTCACTGACGGGCCCTGCGCGCGGGGCATCTGCTTTCTGGTCCAGGGGGATTCCCTGTTCGAGACCCTGGCTCTCAACCTGCTGCGCTATCCCGATGATACGGTCATGGTCCACCGGGCCGACGACCAACCCGCATGGGAGATGGACGATCCTTCTACTCCAGGGAGATCTCGCCCCCGCGGGTATCTGGACTACCTCACCTGGCAGAGTCGGCGCGTGCTTTTCACTCCGCCGCCAGCTTCAGACGGCCTGCCGGTCGAGGAGATGACCATCGCTCCGGGCCTCCGCCTCGACCCCGACGTGCTCGATCCCATGAAGCACTACCATCAGGACGAGAAGCGTGGCCCGCGACCGCTGCCGTTCCGGGAGGATCGCGCGCTGTGGAGGGACAGCGCCGCCCTGTTTCAATTGTGGCAGGCGGAGTATATTCCGCCACGAAGCTTCGACTGGTTGGCTTTGCTCGTAGACAGCGGCTACCTCGATAAGTCTCAGACCAGGCGATGCCTTGCCCTGGGCATTGGTGCATATCAGGATCGCGTGGATTTCTACCGAGCCGAGCGCATGCCGCTCCCTCTCGTGTATCTACAAGAGAGGGGCGTCGTGGAGCATGTCCAGACCGCCCTGGCAATGGCGGAGACGGGGGCTCACCAGCTCTGGGGTGCCACGCGTAGCCTGGCCACCGTTCTTGTCTGCCCCGGCGGTGAACGCCCGGCACGCGGGAGCGAGAAGTGGAAGCGCATCACGGAGTTGACAGAACATTGGGCGGTCGAGCGCCGCTACTGGTCACGACTGGAGACTCCCTTCATGCAGACAGTGGAGGCGCTGCCCCGGGATGCGGAAAGCACGTTGGAGCAGTGGCGGGAGATACTCCTGCGAAGTGCCAGGGAGGCGTTCGACCACGCAGCGGACAACTTGGCTCATGATCCGAGGGCTCTGAAAGCGGTGGTTCGGGCCAGCGGTCAACTGGCGGCGGGGCTGGCCAAGGCGCTGCCGGCAGGGCAGTGAGCTGTCCCGGAGTAGCCATCGCCCCACTTGCCGCACAGAGATTCATAGCCAGAGGAGGTTGGAATGAGTCAAACCGAGGAGTTCATAGGTTATCTGGAGCGCCGCCGCGAGGACCGCGCTGCCCTGGCCGCGTTGCGGCGGGGTCTCGGGCACCCGCCGGGCGCGGTGCCCGAGATGTACCGATACGTCGTGCCCTGGCTCTCCGACGATACCCCGCCCTGGCGGGAGGCGGCCTTCTACACCATCGCCGCGCTCTTTGCCTATCACCCAGAGAGCGGAGGTCGGGGCAACATGGGCGATCACTTCGCTCAAGCCCGTGGAGGCCTGGCCGACGAGACCGCCATCGACAGGCGGTTCACGGTCCTGCTGGCTGCGCATCCGGAGGACCTGGACTTTCACTTGCGCCAGGCGGTGAGTTTCCTCAAATCCAAGGACGTGCCGGTGAACTGGCACCAACTGCTGGTCGATATGGTAGCCTGGGAACACCCGGAGGGCTATGTACAGCGCCGCTGGGCGCGGGCCTTCTGGGGCCGCCGGCCTCAACAAAAAGAAGAGAAAGAGGAGGAGTAGAGATGTTTGTCGAACTGCACATGATTCAGAACTTCAGCCCCAGTAACCTCAATCGTGATGACACCAACAACCCGAAGGACTGCGAGTTCGGAGGTGTGCGCCGCGCCCGCATCTCCTCGCAGTGCATCAAGAGGGCCATCCGCACCTCGCCTGAGTTCGCACAAACCACCGGCGTAGACGTCGGAACACGCACGAGGTGGCTCAACCGCCTGCTGCGCCAACGCCTCGTGGACGCCGGCAAACCGGAGGCTGAGGTGGATGTGGTCCTTCCAGCGTTCTTGGGAGAGTACGCCGGCAAACTGGACAAGGAAGGTAGTCGTACTGCTGTGCTCCTCTATTTGAGCGAAGAGGAGCTCAACGATCTGGCGCAGACCATGCTGGGGAACTGGCCGGGACTGGTCAGCGAAGAAAGCCGCGAGGCCACGGTAGAGCAGCTGGTCAAGAGCCTGGTCAAGGGTGCCCGGGGCGTGACCAGCGCCCCTGACATCGCTCTCTTCGGGCGCATGCTCGCCGAGCGCCCCGAGCTCAGCCTGGAAGCGGCTTGCCAGGTGGCCCACGCCATCTCCACCCACCGGGTGACCATGGAGATGGACTTCTTCACCGCGGTGGACGACCTTCAGGAGAGCGAGGAGACGGGAGCGGGCATGATGGGCTTCGTGGGTTTTGACAGCGCCTGTTTCTATCGCTACGCCCGTATGGACTGGCGACAGCTTGTGGAGACCCTCAGGGGAGACGAAGATATGGCGCTGCGCACTGTAGAGGCCTTCCTGCGGGCGTCCCTGGCCGCCGTGCCTTCGGGTAAGCAGAACACCTTCGCCGCCCACAATCCTCCCAGCCTCTCCCTCGCCGTGGTCCGCCGCGACGGCATGGGCTGGTCGCTGGCCAACGCCTTCGAGCGACCTGTTCGCGCCGAGCGGGAGGGTGGGCTGGTGGCACCATCCGTGGCCGCCCTGGACCAGTACTGGGGCCGCATGTGCGACGTCTACGGCACCTCCACTCTTGTCACGACCGCAGCTCTGGCTCTCGAGGACGACCTGCCGCTGGACAGGCTGCAAGACGCAAGGGTGCACGACGCGGATCAATGGGTGTCCGCGGTCACGGGGGCTCTGACTGCCGGGGAGGTATCCCCATGAGCACGCTGTTATTGCGCCTGACGGGTCCCATGCAGTCGTGGGGCGTGCAGAGCCGCTTCACCGTGAGGGACACCGGCCTCGAACCATCGAAGAGCGGCGTGGTGGGTCTGCTGTGTGCCGCCCTGGGGCGCCCCCGCCACGAGCCAGTGCAGGACCTGGTAGCGTTGATGATGGCCGTGCGCGTGGACCAGGAGGGAGTCATCCAGCGCGACTATCATACCGCGGGCAAGGAGGGCTTCCTCCGGGCCAGTGGCGCCATAGAACGTGAACAGGTGGTCGTGTCCAGCCGCTACTACCTGGCTGATGCGCGCTTCCTGGTGGGGCTCGCAGGCGATAGCGGAGACCTGCTAACGCGGGCGCACAAGGCCCTCCGGGACCCGCAGTGGCCGCTCTACCTTGGCCGCAAGGCCTTTGTGCCCGGGGAACCGGTCTGGCTGCCCGATGGCCTGTGCCCTGAGGGAGGCCTCCTGGACATTCTGACCAGGTACCATTGGCTGGGCACCGACCCGCAGCGGCGCCCGGAGCAGCTAAGGGTGGTGATGGAGGACCCGGATGGGCCGGAGGTGCGGCCCGACCAGCCAGTGTCTTTCGCGCTGCGCCTATTCGCCCCGCGGCGCGTCCGCACCCTCTACATCAAGCCGACACAGGCCAAGGAGGAACTATGTATCTCTCCCGACTAATCCTCAACCCCCGCCGGAGGCGCGTTCAGAGGGAACTCTCCGACCCATACCAGATGCACCGTAGCATCATGCGGGCTTTCCCCGACGACCTGGACGGAGACTCGGAACGCGTTCTGTTCAGAATCGACACTCCGCCGCGTGGAGGCCCACTAAGCCTCCTGGTCCAGTCGATGTCCAGACCTGACTGGTCCTGGCTGGCGGAGGATGAAGGTGCCAGAGGCTACCTCTTAGCTACGGACGAGCCTAACCCCTGGGTCAAAGAGTTCGCTTTGCAGTTCAGTCCGGGCCAGGTGCTGGCCTTCCGGCTGCGGGCCAACCCCACTATCAAGCGTAAAGGCAAGCGTCTGGGACTCTATCGTGATCAGGAGCAGATGAACTGGCTGGCTCGCAAGGCGGAGCAGAGCGGCTTCCGCCTGCTCTCTGTGAGGACCGCCAACGAAGCCGTCCTGGGCGGGGTGGTACATAGGGAGTCGCGGAAGGACAATCTCCGACTGCTCTCGGTTCAGTTCGACGGGCTGCTCCAGGTGCAGGATGCAGCGCTGCTGCGGCTTTCGGCGCGGGATGGAATAGGCAGCGGCAAGGGATTTGGCTTCGGGTTGTTGTCCCTGGCCAGGCCAGTCTGAGACGGCGGCCACCGTCCGCTCGAATCCGACGGGCAGGGGGTTTCGGTGGCGATGTGGCCGCGCCCTCTCCCCAAGAAAGGAGGCATCAAGATGCGCGACCTGCACGAATTACCGAAGCTGCGCGATAGCATGAGCTACCTGTATCTTGAGCACGGTCGTATCGAGCAGAAGTATAAGGCCGTGGAGTTCCTGGACGAGGAGGGCCGCACCATGATCCCGGCCGCAGGCCTCACGGTGCTCATGCTCGGTCCCGGCACCAGTATCACCCATGCTGCCGTGCGAGCTTTGGCTGACAACGGCTGCCTGATTGTCTGGTGTGGTGAGGATGGCATGCGGTGCTATGCCCAGGGAGGCGGCGAGACCCGCAGGGCCTACCACCTGCTCAGGCAGGCCGAATTGGTCAGTGAGTCCCAGAAGCGGCTGGCGGTCGTGCTGCGCATGTATGGGCTCCGCTTCGGCGGCCAGTTGGACGACAGCCTAAGCCTGCCCCAAGTCAGGGGGCTGGAGGGTGTCCGCGTGCGCGAGGCCTACGCAGACGCCAGTCGTGCGTACGGCGTGGAGTGGAAGGGTAGACGCTATGATCGGGCGAGCTGGGGGCGAGGGGATCCGATAAACCGGGCCCTGTCGGCCGCCAACGCCCTGCTGAATGGGGTCTGTCACGCGGCCATCGTCTCCGGGGGCTATTCGCCCGCTCTGGGATTCATCCACACGGGGAAACAGCTGTCCTTTGTTTACGACATCGCCGACCTTTACAAGGTGGACGTGACCATTCCGGTGGCCTTCCAGGTCGTCGGGGAATCCACAGAGGCGGTGGAGCCCAGGGTGCGGCAGACCTGCCGGGAGGTCTTCAAGGAACATCGGCTCCTGGGTCGCATCCTGCCCGACATAGACTGGTTGCTGCAGATACCCCAGGAGGTTCTGTCCGCCGGAGAGGAGGCGGATAGCGACGGTGCGAAGCCCGAGGAACTGTGGCCAGGGCCGGAGGACCTGATCCTGGGCGAGATCATGGAGGAGGTGGCCAATGATTGTCATGGTTCTGGAGAGGGTTCCCACCTCCCTGCGAGGTGAGCTGACGCGATGGCTGGTGGAGCCCCATACCGGCGTCTTCGTGGGCCACGTCAATGCCACGGTTCGGGACCACCTGTGGGGCAAGTGCATCAAAGCCAAGCGAACCGGGGGCGTCCTTCAGATCTGGTCCACCAACACCGAGCAGAGATTCGAGATGCGAACCGTGGGCGACACCAGGCGGGAGGTGGTGGACTTTGAGGGCCTCCAGCTGATCCGCAAGCCCCCGAGCAATGAATGATGTGAAGGGTATTCCCCACACGCGTGGGGGTGAACCGAAGTAGCCCAGGATCACGGAAAGTAGCGCCACCGTATTCCCCACACGCGTGGGGGTGAACCGTAGCGGACGTCACCGAAAGAGGAGCTCACCCAGTATTCCCCACACGCGTGGGGGTGAACCGAGCTGGCGGGCTGGAAGTGCAGCCGCTGCCACGTATTCCCCACACGCGTGGGGGTGAACCGGCCCAAGACGAGCTGAAGATGACGGTGGACCGTATTCCCCACACGCGTGGGGGTGAACCGTTTTAATGACCTCGCATGGCCACGGGGGTTCCGTATTCCCCACACGCGTGGGGGTGAACCGGACTGCACTACCCAAATCTGGCCCGCAGGTACGTATTCCCCACACGCGTGGGGGTGAACCTTAGCTGAAGCTGCGGTCGAAATCCTGTGGGTGAGTATTCCCCACACGCGTGGGGGTGAACCGATCTCCCCCTCCGTCGGGATCTTGGGGCGCAGCGTATTCCCCACACGCGTGGGGGTGAACCGCATGGTCGGATGCGTTAGAGTATGATCATACGAGTATTCCCCACACGCGTGGGGGTGAACCGCCCAAGTACCCCGATCGTACTCGGTATTCAAGGTATTCCCCACACGCGTGGGGGTGAACCTTACACAAAGTGCACCATGGTTACTACTACTACGTATTCCCCACACGCGTGGGGGTGAACCGGGGTACACCT
>Ga0307378_10000187_pt1 | contig 114990 bp, 94 predicted proteins | sample UN1MG_FD_202238 | JGI IMG/M metagenome (GOLD analysis project Ga0307378, IMG submission 202238) | Soil microbial communities from Risofladan, Vaasa, Finland - UN-1 | ecosystem: Environmental > Terrestrial > Soil > Coastal area > Acid sulfate soil | place: Finland: Risofladan, Vaasa | collected...
AAGTAATCCTGCTACCCCGACAAACAAAAAGGATCAGCAATCGAAGATTGTTGGTCTTTTTCGTTTTCGCGCAGCGTTGAAAACCTGTTTTCAAAAGCAAGCGGAGAGGAAAAAGAATACCACGCCAGTGGTCCTTTTTGTTTGAATCAACACCTGATCAGGATCATGAGGAGTGAAACGACAAGTAATCCTGCTACCCCGACAAACAAAAAGGATCAGCAATCGAAGATTGTTGGTCTTTTTCGTTTTCGCGCAGCGTTGAAAACCTGTTTTCAAAAGCAAGCGGAGAGGAAAAAGAATACCACGCCAGTGGTCCTTTTTGTTTGAATCAACACCTGATCAGGATCATGAGGAGTGAAACGACAAGTAATCCTGCTACCCCGACAAACATAAAAAGACCCGGCACAAAAAAGTGCCGGGTCTTTTATTGGAAAAAAGGATCGTCAAACACAAGTGTTTGTAAGAGACTGACTGACAATGAAAACCGACTGAAAGGAGGTCTTTTTATGTTTGGATACACCCACCACGGATCATGAAGTAATCCTGCTACCCCGAAAAGGGTTCAGAAGCTTTTCTCTGGACAGGGATACAGTCCAAATGGTTCTGTCGCATCTATAGAAGTAAACTATTAATTTCTTAGTTTAGAGCAAAACTAAACACGGTATTAATGGATACAAAAGGTCATTGCTTCCCAAAATCAATTATCATACAAGCAGTATATTTCAAGTTAAGGTTTTCATTAAGCTATCGGGATGTCGAGGAGATAATGAAGATACGGGGTGTAGAAGTTGATCATGCCACTATCCGGAGATGGGTTTATAAGTTCATGCCTGAAATAGAAATCCAGATGCGAAAGAGAAAGAAGGTAGTGGGGAAGAGATGGAGGATGGATGAAACGTATATAAAAGTTAAGGGAGTCTGGCGCTATTTATATCGAGCTGTAGATAAGGATGGGCATACGATAGATTTTCTTCTAACAAGGCGTAGACAGCGCATGAGTGCTCAGTCATTTCTAATTAAGGCGATAGAAAACAACGGCAAGCCAGAGTTAATTAACATAGATAAAAGTGGTTCAAACAAAAGTGCGATCAAATTATATAACAAAAGATCATTTACCAATATTGAAATCAGACAATGTAAATACTTGGATAATATTGTAGAACAGGATCATCGGTTTATCAAATGGCGCATACAACAGGGCTTAGGATTTAAGGATTCTGAGTCAGCAAGAAGAACCTTAACAGGGATAGAGATAGTCCATATGATCAAGAAGAATCAGCTGATCACTCAAGAGAAAAGTATGTTCAAATCGTTTTGTTCCTTAGCTGCATAGAACGGGGTTCAATTGAGTATCTTAGTGGATTGGTGAACAGATGGAGAGTGTCCTGAAAAGTGTGTCATCAAAGATATTGATTAATTCTGTCATCAAATTCTCTTCTTAAAGTTGATAATATTTTCGGCCAGTTTCTGGCACGGCGTTTCCATGTTTTCTGGTTGTTTTTAAGAGTTAAGTATAGGATTTTAATCAGAGCATTATCATTAACCATTGCTCCTTTGGTTTTGGTGGTTTTGCGCAGGAGTCGATGGAGAGCTTCGACAGCATTTGTTGTGTAAATCATTCTCCTGATATCTTCCGGAAAGTCATAAAATGCAGATAGTTCCACCCAGTTAGCTTCCCATTTTTTGCTGATTTCCGGGTATTTAATATCCCATTCCTCTGCAAATGCTTTTAGTGCTCTTTTTGCTTGTTGTTCATCTGTGGCAGTATAAATAGTCCTGAGATCCTTACAGATTGGTTTATAGTCCTTAAAGGATACATAACGTAGTGAAGTACGTATCATATGGACTATACAGCGTTGTATAATGCTCCTGGGGAAGACTTGCTGGATTACCTCAGAGAAGCCCTTTAACCCATCAATACTGAAAAAGAGAACATCTTCTACACCACGGTCACGTATATCTTCCAGGATGCGCCCCCAGAAGCGGGCTCCTTCTGCCTGATCGATATAAAGTCCAAGAACATCCCTGACGCCTTCAAGATCGACACCAAATACCGTATAGATTGCTTTTGTAATGACCCTGCCATTATCCCGTACCTTGTAATGAATGGCATCAAGATAGATTAATGCGTAGCAGCTGTTAAGAGGACGTTTACGCCACTGATCAACTTCATCCCAGATACGATCGGTAACACTGCTCAATAAGGAAGTGCTGTATTTTACTCCATACATCTGCTCTATAAAGGAACTGATATCCTCATAACTGTTCCCCATTCCATAGAGCGAAAGTATCTGATTTTCAATATCAGGGGCGATCCTGCGCTCCCATTTACCTACGATCTTGGGCTCAAAGCTTGCATTGCGATCTCGCGGAGGTTCGACATCAACAGGACCCATGCTTGTTTGTACTTGTTTTTCAGTGTGTCCGTTTCTTCGATTGGGTCTCTCTTCCTGAATATGCTTATCCATTTCTCCTTCCAGGGCAGCCTGCAATATTCGCTGTATCATTCCTGTAAGAGCACCTTCAGGACCTGTAAGACCCTTACCTGCTCGTAGCTTAGCAATGGCTTCTTGTTCAAAATTCTCGTAATCAAAAGGCTCTTTATTCTTACCAACAGCCTTCTTCTTTTTTCTTTCCATGTATCAAAGATTAAAATATATATGTAAATTTCTACTTTGACACACTTTTTAGGATACTACCCAATTTTTCGTTTTTACACCTCTTACAGTTTTCCACACACCATCACACCATCACACCATCACACCATCACACCATCACACCATCACACCAACACCCAACGCATCAACGCATCAACGCATCAACGCATCAACGCATCAACGCATCAACGCATCAACGCATCAACGCATCAACGCATCAACGCATCAACGCATCAACAAATCAACGCATCAACACATCAACGCATCAACAAATCAACAAATCAACGCATCAACAAATCAACCAAGTTATTATCTTTGCTTCCCTAAAGAGGTGACATGCTCGTAAAGATATACCCTGAAAATCCAAATCCCAGGCATATCAGGCAGGCAGCTGAAATACTTTCAGATGGCGGGATCGTGATCTATCCTACTGACTCTGTTTATGCTATTGGTTGCGATATCAGGGCAGTAAAGGCGATGGAGAAGATAGCCAGGTTTAAGGGAACTGATCCTTCAAACCCGGACATGTCGTTAATGTTCCACGATCTGAGTCAGCTGGCTGAATATACCATAATCAGGGATAACAATATATTTAAACTTATAAAGAGGAATACTCCTGGCCCTTTTACATTCATTGTCAGGGCCAACAACCAGATAGCCAGGATGTTCAAGGACAAAAAGAAAACGGTTGGTATCAGGATCCCCTCAAACCAGGTAGTACTTGATCTTGTAGCAGAATTATCGCGACCTATTATCACCACCTCGGTACACGACCAGGACGAGATAATAGAGTATACCACCGACCCGGAGCTTATTTATGAAAAATACCGTGATTTTGCCGACCTGGTGATTGACAGCGGGTATGGAAATAATGAAGCAACAACTATTGTAGATTGCACAGGGGATGAACCAACGATTGTCAGGCAGGGTATAGGGGAGGTGGAGTGGTAGCTCGCTATCGTTTGTAGAATGCTTTTGAAAACAGGATCAGGACAGTGAACAGTTCGAGCCTTCCGAGAAGCATCAGAAAAGAAAGAAACCACTTTCCAAAATCAGGAAAGTGAGCATAATTCTCTACAGGCCCAACATCACCCAGTCCCGGACCGATATTACCCAGGGTGGCAGCGACAGAACTGAAAGAGGTTCCGAGATCATATCCCATGGCAGCAATCACCATAGCACTTATCCCTGTTACAAAGAAATAGAAAACAATAAAGGCCAGTACATTATATATTACAGGCTGAGGCACAGCCTTGTGATTCAGCCTGACGGGGATCACCGCATTAGGGTGTATTAGCCTTATTAATTCCTGGCGGCTGTTCTTTGCAAGAAGAAGCAACCGTACCATCTTTATACCTCCTCCTGTTGAGCCTGCTGACCCACCTGTGAACATCAGCACAAAGATTATCAGCATAAGAAAGGGTCCCCATAATGCAAAATCAACTGTTGCATAGCCAGTTGTAGTAACAATGGAAACTACCTGGAAGGCTGAATTTCTTATCGATGTTTCGACCCCGCTGCCATTGCTGAAGTGGAGTACCACTGCCACTACAACAATGAAAAAGGAGAGGAGGGCAATATAAAAAAGGAACTCCTCATTCCTGAAGATCTTTTTGAGTTTGCCATGAAACCCGAAGTAGGCAAGGGTGAAATTCGTACCTGCTATAATCATGAAGATCGTTATTACATAATGGATATATGGCGAAGAGAAAGCAGCAATACTGTCATTTTTAGTTGAGTAACCACCTGTTGCCATGGTTGTAAACGAGTGGCAGATTGAATCAAACAGGTCCATCCCGCCTGCCTTCAGGAGTATTGCCTCTGCGACTGTAAAGATTGCATATATGGCCCACAACCTTTTGGCTGTTTCCTTTACTTTTGGATGCAACTTGTCGGGTGTTGGTCCAGGTACCTCTGCAACAAAAAGCTGCATATTCCCGATCTTCAGTACAGGCAGAATTGCAAGAGACAGGACAATTATGCCCATCCCTCCAAGCCACTGGGTCATGCTCCTCCAGTAAAGTAACCCGTGCGGCATCGATTCAACATCAGTGAGAATAGATGCTCCGGTAGTAGTGAATCCTGACATAGTCTCAAAGAAAGCATCGGTATAGGAAGGTATATGACTGCCAATAATGAATGGGAGGCTACCAAAAAATGAGAATATTATCCAGGATAGTGTAACGATAAGGTATCCTTCCCTGTTCCCGATATTAGTATTATATCTACGGAACAAAACAGAGACTACCATTCCTACAGAGAGAGTAATCAGGGAAGAGATTATTATTGGCATAATATCTCCATCCCTGTATATCAGGGACACGGGTATTGATGTAGCCATGAATACCCCTTCAAGCATTAAAAGGACCCCAAGTACCCTGACTATTATTCTCTTATTGAGCATTATGCGGACTAGAGGATGAATTTTGACATTTTCTCAAATGCATGTGGAAGAGTGAATACTACTATTCTGTCGTTCGGTTCAATTTTTGTATCACCTGTTGCAATGAACGGTTTTCCTCCGCGTGTTCCCCCACCGACTATAGCTCCCTTCGGGAACCCGATGTCCCTTAGTTTTCCCCTGGTTATCCTGGCATTCTCGGGAACCCTGTATTCAAGAACCTCAGCATCGGTTCCTGTCATGCATTTGACCTGGGTCACATTTGGATTGGTGGTATGACGGAAGATCCTGCTTGCCGCTGATATCTTTTTGTTGATAATGGTATCTATTCCACTGTTCTCAGCCAGGTTAATGTATTCTACATTCTCAACTTCAGCAATGGTCTTTTTCACACCATACTTTTTTGCCAGCAGGCATGCCAGAATATTTGTTTCCGAGTTTCCTGTTACAGCTACAAAAGCATCCATATTAGCTATTCCCTCTTCTACAAGCAGGTCGGCATTACGTCCATCACCATTTATGATAAGAGTTTCTTCAAGTTCATCGGCGAGGTCGATACATTTCTCGTGATCCTGTTCGATAAGCTTGATATTGCATTCTTTTTGGAGGGAAAGGGAGACTTTTCGGCCAATCCGGCTTCCACCAAGGATAAGGATATTCTTTGCAACGAAGTTCTCCTTTCCGGTGAACTTCATCATGTCCTGGATACCCTCGCGGGTTGAAACCACATATACCAGATCACCCTCCTCAAATTCCTCATCCCCACCGGGAATGATAGTTTCATCGTTCCGCTTAATGGCAACAGCACGATAGTGGCTGTATTCCGGAGCAACTGCAATCTCCCTGAGCTTCTGATGCAATACTGGTGCATTCCCCTCAAGTTTTTGTACATACAGGGCAAGTATCCCTCCCGAAAATTCCATGAATTCAGTAGTGCCTGTTTCATGTAACAATCCCAGCACCTCCTTGGCTGCAATCAATTCAGGATAAACAAGGGAATCAATACCAAGGGACCTGAAAAACTCACGGGTAGAATGTTCAAGATATTCACGATTATCGATCCGTGCTATCGTTTTTACTGCACCCAGTCTTTTCGCCAGGATTGCAGCAGTAATATTGGTATCCTCAAATTGGGCAACAGCAATAAAAAGGTCTGTCTTTTTACCCAGAGTATCCTTCAGCAGATTAACAGATGTGGCTGAACCCAGGCATGTCATAACGTCAAGAGATGAATCGATCGGTTTCAGCCGGCTCTCCTCAGGATCAATAATTACAATGTCGTGATGTTCATTGCTAAGCATCTTTGCAAGGTGGGTACCTACCTCTCCAGCTCCTGCAATTACTATTCTCATTGATAGATTTGTTTATGGGAAAACATGGCAAATTTATAAAATAGAAAGAAACCAGGTTACAAATTAGGGAAAATCTTATTAATAATTAATTGGCTGAAGCTTTTTAATCTTGCTGCTTATAAACCAAGGAGGCATAATATTACCAAACAAAGGGCCAGGTGAGGATGAACTTTTTGATCCTTGAGAAGAAAACCGGAAATAACAGGAACGGTTACTATAAAGAGAATAAATGCAATGATGCTTATTGAAGGAGTACTTACTGAGGAAAAGGGAATAGTCGAAATATCAGTTGCAGATCTGAGCATAAACTCAAGGGAAAAGTTAAGAATAGATGCAAAAAATGGAGTAATAAATGGCACCAGTGTACTTAAGATCATTAAAAAACCGGTCGCCAGAATTATGAAAGCCATTGGAATTGCCATCAGGTTGGCCACCAGAGAGAGTAATGGTATTCTATGAAAATAGTAGATCACAAATGGCAGTGTCCCCAGTTGTGCTACCAGTGAAACAACAGTTAATTCCCATACCCGTTTAAGGATAACGGACTTCAGCTGAACAATGGAATTCATCTCCCTGTAAAAGACAATTATGAAGATCACAGCTGAATATGATAGCTGAAAACCGGGATCGAAGAGCAGGCCGGGATTTATGACTAACATAAGGAATGCTGAGGCAAGTACCGAATTCAGGCTGTTCACCGGCCTGTTGACGGCCCTTCCTGCATGAAGTATGGAAAACATGATTGCTGCCCTGACAACAGGGGGGCTCAGTCCGGTTACAAGAGCGAACAGCCAGATAGCAAACAGAACGATGATTAACTTTAGTATCTCTAATTTACCTTTTAGGAATGAAAGGACAGCCAGAATAAAAAAGCTCAATATGCCGACATGCAGACCTGAAACAGCCAGTACATGCATTATCCCGGATCTGGAAAAGGAATCTTCAATGTTGTCTGTAAGCATTTCCCTGTAACCAAGGGTTAAAGCTGATACCAGAGCCAGATTATCACCTGAAATTCCATTTTCATAATAGAGCGTGGCCAGTTTCTTTCTGAGAATGAGGGCATTTGCCTTTATTCCCTTTCGCTTTCCCATGATCGGTTCATATGTATTGATAAAGGCAAGGTACCTGTAACCTTTCCGGATCATATAACTGGCATAATCAAAATTGTCTGAGGGATTGAAATCGGTAATTCCGGCAAGTTCGCAATATATTTTTATTGCATCACCAGGTTCCAGATCATTATTATAGCTGTCTTTGTAGAGATATAACATAACATTATTTGGCCTGCTCCTGACCTCTGAGCCATCCAGTTCAAGGATCATTGCCGGGATCTTTAGTGTCCTGGCCCTTTCGGAAGGCCAATCACTGATCCTGACTGTCAGCTCTTTACTGCCAGGGCCAACTGTCAGAAGGGATTGTCTGCGGATATTACCATCAATAAACCCGAATAGAAAAATAAAAAGGAATGCCGTCAGCCCAAAAAGAGTTGATGTCATCTTATTCCTGTGATACCAGAGAATAATTACTATAACAGATAGCAGGATAGTTGGGATAAATAGCTGAACATCAGCCTGAAGCATTTCGGCTACCAGAATGCCGCAGACAATGGCGACAGTAAACCGCAGGAATGGGATCTCTTTATACAGCACGTTTGCAGTGATTTGCTGTATAAAGTTACGAAATCCTGATTATTTCTTCTTCTGGTTTGGGAGAACAGTTTTGTAATCGACCTCAAATTTTCCCCTGCTTATAGCATTGAGTTTACCTTTTAGCAAACGTTTTCTTATAGGGCTTACTTTATCAGTGAAAAGTATGCCATCGAGGTGATCATATTCATGCTGGATTATCCTGGCCCTGTACCCTTCAATTATTTCATTATGGAATTCCCAGTTCTCGTCGTAATACTCTATCCTGATCGTCGACTCCCTGTTCACCTCTTCCCTCAGGTTAGGTACGCTGAGGCACCCCTCCGTCATAGGCTCTACATCGCCGCTTTGTTCCCGGATGTATGCATTTATAAAAACCCTCTTGTAACCGGCCAGTTCAGGTTCATCTTCCCCGAGAGCGGACCCATCAACCACAAATACTCTTTTGGAAATCCCGACCTGGGGGGCTGCCAGTCCGATTCCATCAGATTTGTACATGGTTTCCAATAAATTATCAATCAGCTCCCGGAGTCCATTATCATCCCTCTCAATATCAGAAGACTTCTTCCTCAATACCGGATGCCCGTATACATATATTGGATATACCATGATCTTCAGGCTCTTACTTTGCTTTTTGCTGCTCAAGGAACGACTGAAGTATCAGCGATGCACTGATCCTGTCAATATTGCCCTTGTTCTGTCTGTCTTTTTTCTTCATACCACCTTCTATCATAGCCCTTTTAGCGATTGACGAAGTAAACCTTTCATCCACAAGATGTATATCCATTCCCGGAAATATTTTTTTTACCCTGTTAATAAAGGGGTCAATATACTTAACCATTTCGGATGGTTCATTGTTCAATTGGGCCGGGTAACCGATCACGAATGAATCGACAATCTCCCTTTCAGTATATTCCATAAGGAATTTTTCAAGGTCACTGGTTCTCACAGTAACCAACGGAGTGGCAATTATCCTGGCAGGATCGGTAACTGCTATGCCTGTCCTTTTCTTCCCATAATCAATTGCAACTATACGTCCCATGGTGACCAAGTTTACTGCAAATATAAAAAATATTAAACGTGGTCGAAAAACGGTTGTGCAAGGAAGAGATGGCATGGATTACAACCGGGCCACTTGTAAGGGTGGCGAGCTCAACGAAGTTAAATCCGCACCAATGCGAGCTCAACGAAGTTATATCCGCACCAATGTGATCTCGGTAAGGTCAAATCCGATATTAGTATTCCATTAAGGCTAACCTCGTATAGGAATTGTATCTCCACCTGGCATTCTCCTCGGCCGTTTTGAAAAGTACCCGGGCCTCTTCCGGGAAGGATTTAAGCAGCGAAGTGTATCTTACTTCAGACATAAGGAATTCCTGGAACCTGGTCCAGTCAGGTTCCTTTGAGTCGAGCTGGAATGGATTCTTCCCTTCAGCTTCGAGTCGTGGATCAAATCTGTAGAGATGCCAGTAGCCACTTTTAACTGCATTATCCTCCTGAGCCTGAGTTTTACCCATCCCTGCGCGCAGACCGTGGTTAATACATGGTGCGTAAGCAATGATAAGTGATGGTCCCGGGTATGCTTCAGCCTCCCTGACGGCCTTCAGATACTGGCTCTGACTTGCTCCCATTGCAACCTGGGCTACATAGACGTATCCGTAGCCCAAAGCCATCTTGCCCAGGTCCTTCTTACGGATCTTTTTACCTGAAGCTGCAAATTTGGCCACAGCACCTGCCGGTGTCGCCTTGGATGCCTGTCCTCCTGTATTTGAATATACTTCTGTATCAAGAACCAGGATATTTACATCCTCGCCCGAAGCGATTACATGGTCGAGACCTCCGTAACCTATATCATATGCCCATCCGTCACCCCCAAAGATCCAGACAGATTTCTTAATGAGGTATTGTTTCAGGCTCAATATCTCTTTTGATGCGGCGCTTCCATCTTTTTTGCAGGCAGAAATGACTTTTTCAGATGCTGCTTTTGAACCAGCTGCATCCTCCTTGCTTTCGATCCATTCTGTAAATGCCTGTTTCAGGTCACCGGATATACCATTATTCATAGCCTCCTTCATTCTCAACACTATCCTCTCGCGGAGCTGGTTGATACCGGTAGCCATTCCAAAACCATACTCAGCATTATCTTCAAAAAGCGAGTTTGCCCATGCAGGTCCGTGACCATCTTTGTTTACCGTATAGGGTGTTGACGGCGCTGACCCTCCGTATATTGAGGAACATCCTGTTGCATTGGCTATCATCATGCGTTCGCCGTAAAGCTGAGTGATTGTTTTTATGTAGGGCGTCTCACCGCAACCTGAACATGCTCCTGAAAATTCAAACAGGGGCTGTGCAAACTGGCTGTTCTTGACGGTTTTCATCTTGTCGACAACAGTTTCCTTATAGCCAACCTTCTTGTGCATATAGAGCCAGTGATCTTTCTCAATAAGCTGTGTTTCAAATGGTTTCATAACAAGTGCTTTCTCCTTTGAAGGACATACATCGGCACAATTACCGCAGCCATTACAGTCGAGTATACTCACCTGGACGCGGAATTTATATTCCTTCAGTTGTCCGATACCCTGTACGGTAACTATCCCCTCTGGAGCATTTGCAGCCTCTTCATCAGTCAGGAGGAAGGGGCGTATGGAGGCATGTGGACAAACATATGAACACTGGTTACACTGTATACAGTTCTCCGGCACCCATTCAGGCGCCCATAAAGCTACGCCACGCTTCTCGTAGGCAGTTGTGCCTGCCGGGAATGTTCCATCTTCCCTTCCCTTGAATGCACTTACCGGCAGATCATCTCCTTTGAGGGCATTAACGGGAAGCACGACATCCCTGATAAAATCAGGCAACGTCTCATCTGATTTTTCCTTTTCCGGTATAATGTTTTTCCATTCGGCAGGTACCCCGACCTTTATGACATCACCACCACGGTCAACGGCCGCGTAGTTCATTTTAACAACATCCTCACCCTTGGTTCCGTATGACTTAACGATGAATTTCTTCATCTCATCAACAGCCTTCTCATATGGTATCACCCTGGCAACCTTGAAGAATGCACTCTGCATTATGGTGTTGGTCCGGTTACCCAGCCCGATTTCCTCAGCAATGTCGGTGGCATTTATCATATAGAAATTAATATCATTCTCTGCCAGGTACTTTTTCACATTATCGGGAAGGCGTTCAGCGACCTCATCATTGCTCCATGTTGAGTTCAGAAGGAAAGTTCCACCTTTCTTAAGGCCTTTAAGTATATCATACTTCTCAAGATACTGAACCACATGGCACGCAACAAAGTCGGGTGTGTTAACAAGGTATGTCGACCTGATGGGCAGGTCGCCGAACCTGAGATGTGAGGTAGTGACACCGCCTGATTTTTTTGAGTCGTAATTGAAGTAAGCCTGGCAATATTTATCGGTGGTTTCTCCTATTATCTTGATTGAGTTCTTATTGGCTCCCACCGTACCGTCTGATCCGAGACCATAGAATTTAGCTGAATAAACACACTCGTCGCAAGCACTGAACTCCGGAAGCAGCGGAAGCGATTTAAAGGTAACATCGTCAATGATACCCAGAGTGAACTGATTCACAGGCTCTTTCTGCTTCATATTCTCGAATACCGACATTATCATTGCCGGGGTTGTATCCTTCGATGAAAGACCATATCGTCCGCCAAGGACAACAGGTTTGTTATCCCTGTCATAGAATATATCCCTTACATCCAGATAGAGAGGTTCACCCCCTGCCCCTGGCTCTTTTGTGCGATCAAGTACGGAAATCTTCCTGACTGATGCAGGAAGAACATCGAAAAAATATTTTGATGAGAAGGGACGGTACAGATGCACGGTAATAAGTCCATACTTGCCACCCCTGGCGTTGAGCCAATCGATAGTCTCCCTGATTGTTTCCGTAACTGATCCCATTGCCACTATTATCTCTTCAGCATCAGAAGCACCATAATAGGTGAACGGTTTATATTCCCTTCCGGTAAGCTTTGATATTTCAGCCATATATTCAGCAGTAATATCAGCAAGAGGTTCATAAAAGATATTCACTGACTCCTTAGCCTGGAAGAATATATCCGGATTCTGAGCGGTTCCCCTTGTTACCGGATGTTCCGGATTAAGGGCATTGTCACGGAAATTCTTAAGTGCCGTGGTGTCTACAAGTTTCTTCATATCATCCATTTCAAGTGCTTCTATTTTTTGAATCTCGTGGGATGACCTGAATCCATCGAAAAAGTGAAGGAACGGGACCCTTGACTTGATGGCAGAAAGATGAGCCACACCTGACAGATCCATAATCTCCTGTATACTTCCGCTTGCCAGAAGAGCGAAACCTGTCTGGCGGGTAGCATACACATCACCATGATCGCCAAAGATAGAAAGGGCGTGGGCAGCAACAGAACGTGCACTTACGTGGAATACTGCAGGCAGAAGTTCTCCTGCTATCTTATACATATTTGGTATCATCAGGAGTAGTCCCTGAGATGCTGTAAACGTTGAAGTGAGGGCACCTGACTGAAGTGAGCCATGTACTGCACCTGAGGCTCCTGCTTCGGATTGCATTTCCACTACTTTAACCTCTTCCCCGAAAATATTCTTCATTCCAAATGCAGCCCATTCATCAATGAGTTCAGCCATTGGTGACGAAGGAGTAATCGGGTAAATACATGCAACTTCACTAAACATATAAGCTATATGAGAAGCAGCATGGTTCCCATCACAAGTGATAAATTTTTTTGTTCCCATCGGTAATTAACAGTTATTTAATTAACAATAAAAGATAAAAAAAAGGTGAACAGGTATACCTATTCACCATTCATTGATATAAGAAATTCTTCGTTTGATCTTGTTTGGCGGAGCCTGTCGCGCAGGAATTCCATAGCTTCAACCGCATTCATATCTGTAAGATAGTTACGCAGGATCCAGATCTTGCTGAGCATATTCTTGTCGAGAAGCAGGTCTTCACGTCTGGTGCTGGATGCAGGTATGTCAATCGACGGGAATATCCTTCTGTTAGATAGCTTCCTGTCGAGCTGAAGCTCCATATTTCCGGTTCCCTTAAACTCTTCGAATATCACATCATCCATTTTTGAGCCTGTCTCGGTGAGAGCGGTTGAGAGAATAGTAAGGGAACCGCCATTTTCAATATTGCGTGCAGCACCAAAAAATCTTTTTGGCTTATGAAGTGCATTTGAATCAACGCCTCCGGAGAGAACCTTACCTGAGGCGGGTGAGATAGTATTAAATGCGCGTGCGAGTCTTGTTATGGAGTCGAGCAGGATGACAACATCATGTCCGCATTCAACCATCCTTTTTGCCTTTTCGAGTACAATGTTAGCAACTCTTACATGGCGTTCAGCCGGTTCATCAAATGTAGAGGCTATGACCTCTGCGTTCACATTGCGTGCCATATCAGTTACCTCCTCCGGTCTTTCATCGATCAGAAGGATCATAAGGTATGCCTCAGGATGGTGTTTGGCAATTGCATTTGCAATTTCCTGCAAAAGTATGGTCTTACCGGTTTTAGGCTGAGCAACTATAAGTCCCCTCTGACCCTTGCCAATAGGGGCAAACATATCTACTACTCTTACCGAGAGTGTTCCTTCGCCCGGTGAGCACAATGTAAATTTCTCATCCGGGAAAAGTGGTGTCAGATAATCGAAAGGAACCCTGTCCCTGATAAAGTCAGGACTTCTGCCGTTTATCTCGCGTACCTTGATCAGCGGGAAATATTTTTCACCCTCTTTGGGAGGCCTGATTGTTCCGTTTATTGTATCACCGGTCTTCAGTCCAAAAAGTTTTATCTGCGACTGGGATACATATATATCGTCAGGTGAATTGAGGTAGTTGTAATCGGCAGATCGCAGAAAACCATAACCGTCGGGCATTATTTCAAGTACACCTGTATTGGAAATAATTCCCTCAAACTCAAATTGCCTCTCCGGCGGTTTTGCCGGGATCTCCTTAACAGCCTCCGCTTCCGGAGCTTTTTCCCTATTGTCTGCGGGAGACTGTGGTCTGTTTTCAAATTCTCTTTTTTGTACGGGTTTTCCCCTCTCATCACCTTTTTTCCTGTCATGTGGCTGGATGTCCCTTTTGAATGGTATCTCCGTCATGAGACCACTGGATATATCTTTGGGCTTATGATAGCCGACCGGAGCAACTTTATCACCGCTGGTCTCATCTGCCTTCACAGGAGGTGCCTGCGACCCGGGTATTTCTGCTTTTTGAGGTTTGACCTTAACAAATTTGTCCTCATTTTTTGTGCGTGGCCTTTTTGACCTGTACCGGGAGGAAACGCCACCCTGTCCAGGGCCCTCCTGATGCCTGGATTCCTTCCCTGATTTATTCTTATCAGAGGCTCCTTCAATTGCTTGCTGATCAAGTATAAGGTATATCAAATCCTGTTTGCGATGTGATTCTACCCTTTTGACCTTAAGCTCCTTAGCTATCTCCCTCAACTCAGAGAGAAGCTTTTTGTTTAACTCAAGAATGTCGTACATAATAAAATTGTCTTGTAGGAAAATGTGAAAATGTAAAAATGTAAAAGAAATTAGCTTACAATAGGTTGATTCTTACTTTTTACCAGAAAAACCCTGCCTCAGATACAAGAACAGGCCCGCAAGGATATACATTGATCTCTGCGGCAAAAACCGGTGCAATAATAAATAAATCCTGAATATTATACAACACAAATTTCATAAAAAATGTTATAACCGCCTATTAAATAACGTAATATTTTGTTTTTCAGGCTAAAATATCTCTATCTGGATGCTATTTTAGAATGAATTTAAGTTATTAACCTATTGTTGATAACTTAATTTTTTAGTAAAATTGTAGAATCCACCTAACCCGGGATATATCCAGACATATAGTTATGCGTCAGTTAAAAATCACAAAACAGGTTACTAACCGGGATACTCCATCTCTTGACAAGTATCTTCAAGAGATAGGGAAGGTGGACCTTATTTCACCGGAAGAGGAGGTTTTTCTTGCCAGAAAGATCAAGGTCGGTGACAGGGATGCGCTGGCTAAACTTGTAAAAGCCAACCTCAGGTTTGTCGTATCTGTAGCAAAACAATATCAAAACCAGGGAATGTCGCTGCCTGACCTTATTAACGAAGGTAATCTGGGACTTATAAAGGCTGCCCAGCGTTTTGATGAAACCCGGGGATTCAAATTCATCTCTTATGCAGTATGGTGGATCAGACAGGCTATCCTGCAGTCACTGGCAGAACAGGCCAGAATCGTGCGTCTTCCTGTCAATAAGATTGGATCGATAAATAAGATCAACAGGGTTTTTGCCCGCCTTGAACAGGAATTTGAGAGAGAACCCTCGGCACAGGAGATCGCCGATGTGCTGGAAGTCGCTCCGGAGGAGGTTAAGGATGTGCTGAAAACAAATGGCCGTACTGTCAGTATGGATGCACCGATCAGCAGTGAGGAAGACAATAACATGTATGATGTAATGCAGAGCGATGATAATCCCAGCCCTGATAAACTTCTGATTAATGAATCACTGGCATATGAGATTGAACGAGCCCTCAGCACGCTTTCGCCACGCGAAGCAAAGGTTATAAAACTCTATTTCGGGATTGGGATGAAACATCCGCTTACACTTGAGGAGATCGGGGAGGAGTTGGGTCTTACACGCGAGAGGGTAAGGCAGATCAAGGAGAAAGCATTAAAAAGGATTCAATATACGACAAGGAGTAAGATCCTGAAAACTTACCTCGGGTAAAACGATATAATTATATATTATCTTTACCGAAAATTTTCACGATGAACCATCTGTTATCACCATCAATCCTGACAGCTGATTTTCTCAAGCTGGCAGATGAAATCAATATAGTTAATGAGAGCGAGGCCGACTGGCTGCATATTGATGTTATGGACGGTGTGTTTGTACCCAATATATCATTTGGATTCCACATAATAAACCAGATTCACAAAATATCCAGGAAGCCCCTGGATACCCATTTGATGATCGTGAACCCCGGAAGACACCTTCAAAAGTTCAGGGATGCCGGTTCTGAGATACTGACTGTTCATTATGAGGCATGCCCGCATCTTGACAGGACCGTCAATGATATTAAGAAACTGGGGATGAAAGCAGGAGTCTCAATCAATCCTCATACTCCCGTCTCACTACTGGAAAACATTATGCCCTATATTGATCTGGTCCTGTTGATGACAGTCAATCCGGGTTATGGAGGACAGGATTTAATTGAAAACAGCTATAAAAAGATTGGCGACCTGAGGAGAATGATAGATGCTCAGAACTCAGATGTTCTGATACAGGTTGACGGGGGAGTTGACCTGGCTAATGCGCGAAAACTTATTGCTACCGGAGTTGATGTGCTCGTGGTAGGAAGTACCATCTTCAGTAATGAAAATCCTGGAAGGGTTATTTCAGCCCTCAAGTCACTCTCTGGGATCTGACAAAACCCACCCTCAGGCAATTTTACCTTCTATCCAGCTGATAATATCGTCAGACCTGTCGGGATGAAACCAGGCAATCCCCTGGTCACCTGACCACCAGGTGATCTGTCGTTTCGCATATCTCCTTGAGTTTCTTTTAATCAGTTCGACGGCTTTTTCGAAGGATATTTTACCTTGAAAATATTCAAACATCTCTTTATAGCCCACTGTATTAAGGGCATTGAATTCTCTGAATGGCAGCAGATCCCTCGCTTCCTCTTCAAGGCCCGCTTCAATCATCCTGTCTACACGCAGGTTTATCCTGTCATAAAGCTCATCCCTGTTAAGCTCAAGACCTGCTTTAGCAACGATGAAATCCCTTTTTCGTTTTTCCTTGTTAAGGAATGATGAATAGGGTCTGCCTGTTGTCTCACATATTTCAAGAGCCCTCAATATCCGCTTATAGTTCCTCAGATCGACCTTTCGGTAATGCTCAGGATCCAGGATGCGCAGATCGGCCCTGATACTCTCAATGCCCTCTCTCCTGTATTTCTGAAGATACCTGAGTCTGACCTCAGGATCCACATCGGGTATTTCGTCAATACCCTGGCATACTGCATCAATGTACATCCCTGATCCTCCAACCATTAAGACTATATTACCACTTTCAAACAATTGAGGTAGCAGCGCCATAACATCCCTTTCAAAAAGGCTGGCACTGTAATAAGCGGATGGTGATATCTCTTGAATGAAATAATGCTTAATTGCTGCACGCTGAAGGTCAGATGGAACAGCTGTACCTATACTCATCCCCTTATAGAATTGCCTTGAGTCACACGAAATGATCTCAGTCTTGAAATGTTTCGCAATATCAATCGAGAGGTCAGTTTTGCCGATGCCAGTCGGGCCTAATAGTACAATAAGTGATTTTTGCATCCTTACACGGGAGCTTAAACCCGGATTTTAAATGTCTTCAAAATCCTCAATATTATCAAAATCAGAAAGGTCGGGTTCCCCGTCATTGATCAGATCATCTTCAAGATAGTCAGACTCTTGATAATTCCTGGTGCTGAATCCGGAGAGAACAACCTGTTGTGGCGGCATCCCGTGCGACCTGGTGCAGACCGGGTATTCCCTGTCATCGACCTCATCTGTAGTTCCTGTGCATTCAATAAAAAGAGCGCGCTCATTGAAAAGGTCAAAAATATAGAGCAGCTTCTGGTTTTTTTCAATGACTACATCATCAATTATTACATCTTCCATTACAGTGGTATTGGAACCCATATCAAACAAAGTAAATTCTTCCTCCTTTTCCCATCTTGTTGATGTTGTGAAAAATGTAGCCATCTGGGATTTGTCGTACTCCAGCTCATCCTGCAGAATATTGTGGAAATCCATCAGACTGTTTTCTTCATGAAGCTCAAACTCCCTTACAAAATTTTCATCCTCTCCTGAAATAACGACAAATTTGTATATCATCATACTCTTGGTTTCATGGACGCAATGTAATTATTTTTTTTAAAAGTAAAATAATTCAAAAAAAAAATTCAGAGTGCAGTCAGAAATTGCAGGGTATCCCTGTTATCGGGGTATTCCCACGGTTCAGGATACTGAGAACTGCCAAATTTTTTGTGCTTTTTACCTACGATTATCTGGATCTGATCGTGGTGGCTTTCAAGGATTTCTTCAAGTTCCTTATCGTTACCGAATGACTGGTAATGCAGGACCCCTACCGGTGAAGAAATTGATGCGCTTTCTTTCAGAAGAAAATGGCTGAAATCCATGAACGGCTCTTTGTTGATAAGATACAGGGCTCTGGAATGATTAAGATTGTTGGCATATGCCGTGTGATTTGCCTGACCTTTCCATGAATCCCATGCCGATGCCAGTATCATGGCATCGAAGTCCTTGCTGACCAGGAGCTTCGATACATTCCTGCAGCCCAGTCCGAAGTAGCTGAAAACATCTTCACCGAGCAGAGCAAGATCTGATTCTGAAACACTGTTATCCAATACTGCAACACTGTTCCTGTTTCTTCTGAAAATATGCGGGTACCTGCCGTAGCAGTACTCAAAATACCTGGAGGTATTGTTACTGCCCGTAGCTATTACTGCGTCAAAGCCTTTAAGGTTATCCTTTGACAGGATGACCTGTTCTCTGAATCCCGGATCTGTCTCCTGAAGCAGGGTGACTACTTGAGCTATCAGCTCCGGATCCCTGGCACTGATCTTGGCGTTTAATATGCTGCCCGAGAGCAGAACGCAGAGCAGATCATGAAACCCTACCACCGGCATGTTGCCTGCCATGACAACAGCTATGATTTTTTTTCTGTCAGGGTCATTTTCAATACTGTAGCCTGCCAGCCACTTCTCTAATTTGTTCCTTTGGAGCATGCTGCCAAGCGCCGCCACCGCCCTTATTACGTTCTCAGGAGTGAACCATTTATTCAGTTTATACTGACCCTCCATTACGGATCTGAGCCTCTTCGCCTGCCTGGATCCGGGATGAGCCCCGGCAGCATCGCGGAAAATCTTGCCGAGCCTTACGAATGCATTTATTCTTTTTTGCAGGTTCATTTTTCTGGGTACTGGGTACTGGGTACTGGGTACTGGGTACTGGGTACTGGGTACTGGGTACTGGGTAAACTATGGCAGCAAAGATAATGATATGGGATAAAAAAAAGACGCAATCTCTTGCGTCTTAGGTTTTGGTCAGGATTGAGGTTACTGAAGCTGGTAGTTCACTGAGATTGAGTACCTAACATTCACACATACCCCTCTTTGTTTCCCGGGGGCCCATGCAGGCGAAGAATTTACCACCCTCAGGGTTTCATCGTCAAGCGATGGATCAACACCTCTTATTATCTGTGCATCAGATACGGAACCATCCTCCCTAACAACAAACATTACGAACACCTTGCCCTGAATACCGTTTTCCCTTGCAACCGGAGGGTATTGTACGTTCCTTTGTACCCATTCCCTGAATTTGTTGACATCCCCGCCCATGAAGGTAGGCATCTCTTCTACTACTACAAAAATCTCCTTTTCCTCTAATACCTCCTTATTTGAAACGATGTCCAATGTTTTAAAGTCATAGGATACAATAATCTGCTCTTTCTCTAATACATCCTTCAGCTCTTTGGTTTCAAGCTCGCCTGTCAGTGATTTAGTTTCCAATCCCTCTTTTATTTCTTCAGCGGGTAAGAGGGTTTCAATATTTTCACTTTTGCATGAAAATCCCATGAAGAACATCAGGATTAGTGGCAGGACAAGCAGTAGCTTCAGCCCTGCAAATTTTCCACTTCTTTTTTTTGTCATCATGATCATTCGTTTTTTAATTAATGAGCTGCCCGAAAAGGCATTATTTAAAGTAAATATGTTGGTACTGAACAACTGGTTCATTATCATCTGCTGGTAGTTTACCGGATTTTCGCCGCCGATAAGCATTTTATCATCAGCCTGGTACTCATGCACAGCTTTCAGGGATCTTTCGAACAGGTACATTAATGGATTGAACCAGAACAACAGGGAAACAACTTTCAGAAGGAAAAGGTCTGCAAAATGCAGATAGTCAATATGTTTGGTTTCATGACCAGTAATGCAGGCAGCCTCCTCTGCAGGTATATCCCGGCATAAAAAGATAAAACCGAATGCTGAAAAACCGGAGATGGTGGCTGAATCGGTATAAACTATACGTGTGCCCTTTTCCCTTCCGGCAGCTATCATCCTGCTGATGCGGGCAATATTAAATACCAGGAAAGCGGCTGAAAGGATCAGTCCTGATATATATATCAGAGTAAGTATCTTTTGTAATGGATATCTAATAGCCTCATCCGCTGAAGCAACCACGTTTACCTGGTCGATCAGGATCAATCCGCCAAGGTTCCTGTTAAGATTACCAATGGCTGTATCACCCGTAACCGGGATCCTTATAAGCGGCAGCAGGACGGATAGTATTATTGCCGACACAAGGTATATCCTGTTCCTGCTGTATTGGGTATCTCTGCTCAGAAAAAGCAGATAAAAGATGTAAAATACCGTAAGGTAAACAGTTGCAGTTATCAGATAGTTAAACAGCTGTGTCATGATCCGGGTTTTTGTTTTGCAATTTCTGCCTTCATCAGTTCCATTATTTCTTCCATGTCCTTAACAGTTATCTTCTGCTCCCGGGCAAAGAAACTGACCATTTTCTCATACGAGTTTGCAAAATAATCTTTGACAAAGTTCGACATGTGAATCTTCATGTATTCATCCTTGGTTATCAGGGGATAATACTCATGAGTACGGCCATATGCTTTATGGCTCACAAATCCCTTATCCTGAAGTATTCTTACAATAGTACTTACCGTATTATAAGCAGGGCGGGGGTGGGGGAAATGTTCCAGAATATCCCTGACAAAACCGGTTTCAATCTCCCATAGTATGTGCATCACCTGTTCCTCTGCCCTTGTTAATTCTCTCATGACTGTCTTGCTTTATTAGTCTGCTGCAAATATATAACGAAATATTTAGTTATACAACTAAAAGTTTAATTAATTTTCAAAAAAATACAATTCTGTTCAAGTTTTAGGTAAAGAATTGAAATTATTGTAATTTTAAAAATCACTAAACGGGCAGTCAATGTTGAAGCTTCAGGTATTTGCCGAGAATTTCCGGATATCACTTAGGGCGATCAGGTCGAACAGGATAAGGGCGATACTTACCATGTGTATTATAGCATTCGGGATAATGGCACTGGTAGGGATACTAACTGCTATTGATGCAATCAGGGGATCACTGACCAGCCAGTTCTCGATGATGGGAGCTAACACATTCACCATAACAAGCAGGGGATTCAGGGTTGTGATAGGAAATAATGAGACACGTGTAAGGAACCATTCATATATTTCGTTCCGGGAGGCGATGGAATTCAAGGAACGGTTTAAAGAGCCGGCATTTGTTTCTGTATCGGTGACAGCCTCAGGCATGGCGACTATAAGCTACAGGAGTGAGGAGACCAATCCTATAGTACAGCTCCTTGGTGTGGATGAGTTCTATACTACTGTAGGTGGTTATGAAATTGAATCCGGCAGAAATTTCAGTCCCGAAGAGGTGGCATCGAACCGTAACATTGCAATCATTGGAGCTGATGTGGCAGGGGATATCTTTAAGGGTGGTGAGAACCCTCTTGATAAGGTAATTAATGTTGGTGGTTGCAAGCTTAAGGTGGTTGGTGTACTGAAGAGAAAAGGGTCGAGCATTATTACCAGTGACAATGTCTGTTTTATGCCTGTAACAACTGCACGCTATTATTTTTCGAGGCCCGGCATGAGCTTCAGTATTACGGTAATGCCATTTCCGCTCACCAGCATGGATATGATAACCAGTGAAGCGGAGGGAATATTCAGGTTGGTCAGGGGACTCGATCCAAGGGATGAATCCGATTTCAACATATCAAAAAGTGATGCAATTGCCGAACTCCTCATAAAGAATATAAAGTTCGTCACAATAGCAGCCACAATTATAGGATTTATCACCCTGTTTGGTGCTGCAGTCGGACTGATGAACATCATGCTAGTCTCGGTAACCGAAAGGACCAGGGAGATTGGTACCCGAAAAGCGATGGGAGCAAGGACATCGACAATTAAACAGCAATTTCTTTTTGAGTCTGTACTGATAGGCCAGTTCGGAGGTATCCTGGGGATCATACTTGGCATCCTGATAGGCAACCTGATCTCATCCGCTTTAAATACCAGTTTCATAATCCCCTGGAAGTGGGTTGCCAGTGGTGTGACGCTATGTTTCATTGTAGGTGTGGTTTCAGGATATTTCCCTGCTGTCAGGGCTGCGGGAATTGATCCGATCGAAGCATTAAGACATGAATGATATAAAAGCATATGGAACCAGAAATTATTCAGCAGAAGACAAAAAAGACTCCGGCAATCAGTTATGATCCGGGGGCCGGTACAATGACCATTGAGGGTCGTTCGATTCCTGAGAATCCTGAATCTTTATATAAGTTGCTCCGCGATTGGCTGGTGAAGTTTTTCTCATATTCGGACAACCTCAGACTAAAGATCATCCTTGAATATATCAACAGCGGTTCCTCAAAGCACCTGCTTGAAATACTTAAACTGATAAAGGAGTATAAGGAGGGTGGTAAGACCGTCAGGATAATATGGTATTATGAGGAGGATGATGAAGCCATAATGGAGCTTGGCGAGCATTACCGTGATACATCCGGGATACCCATTGAAATAGAAATGCTGCTTGGATAAGAAAAGGCGCATCTGAATGCGCCCTTCCCTTATTTTATTCCTGGTTGCTCTACTTCATAAGCTTTTCGGCAAGATCAACCACTCTTACTGAATATCCCCATTCGTTATCGTACCAGGAAATTATCTTAATCATTTTTCCGTTAACCATAGTGCTCAGGGCATCGAAGATCGATGAATGAGGATTATGAATAACATCAACAGAAACAATAGGATCTTCAGTATACTCAAGAATTCCCTTCATAGATCCCTCTGATGCCTGCTTCATTGCTGCATTGATTTCTTCTTTGGTTGTTTCAGTCTTAAGGAGAGCTACCAGGTCAACGAGAGAGCCTGTAGGGGTGGGAACCCTGACAGCCATTCCATCCAGTTTGCCCTTAAGTTCAGGTATTACGATCCCAACAGCTTTAGCCGCACCGGTGGTGGTGGGTATTTGTGATAAAGCTGCTGATCTGGCCCTTCTAAGGTCTGAGTGAGGCAGATCGAGGATAACCTGGTCGTTGGTATAGGAGTGGATGGTTGTCATAAAGCCCTGCTCAATTCCGAATTTATCATTCAGCACCTTGACTACCGGTGCGAGGCAATTTGTTGTGCATGATGCATTTGAAACACATTGATGGTCGGGTTTAAGATCATCATCATTCACACCCAGGACAATCGTGGCATCGATCTGATCCTTTGAAGGCACGGTGAGGATCACTTTTTTTGCTCCGTTCTTGAGATGATCACCATAACCTCCCCTGGCACTTTCCTTTGCCCTGAATACGCCGGTTGATTCAATTACAACATCGGGGGTAACCGGCCAGGGAATAGAGACCGGGTTTCTTTCGGCAGAAACCCTGACCCTGGTTCCATTGACAATAAGATTCTCCTCATCATATGATACACCTTCAAATTTTCCCTGTGTTGAATCATATTTCAACAGGTGGGCAAGTGTTTTGGTATCGGTAAGATCATTTATTCCAACCACTTCAATATTATCCCTCTCAATCATTATCTTGAATGCATTTCTGCCGATCCTCCCAAAGCCGTTGATGGCTATTTTTATACTTGACATAGTTTTATAAATTAAGTTAATTTCCTGAACCTGCAAAATTAAACAATTATGCTGAATCAGTCAACATGAGAATAGTCATAGTAGTATCTATTTTCTGAAGAACAGGGTTGGGATTTTCGTGGATTCAGGATCAAGGGGATCGACCACAAATCCAATACGGTAGCTTACAAAAAGTGTCAGAAACAGGGCCTTATTGTCATCGGCAGCCATGATGGGGATCTTCTTTGGAAAGGCATCCACAGCAGCGCCGATCTCAATGGCATGTATTACCTTATCCTCTTTACTGTATTCGAAGTTAAATCCACCCCTGCCATGCAGTCCGGGTACAATGCCTATTTCATTTAATCCCTTGAAAAATGATGCTTTACTATATATATCCTGGGGGTCGTGTAACGTTTCATCGAATTTTTCCTTTCGCAACTCAAATGAATTACCGCCTACAGGGTAAAGAACGTTGTAATATATTGGTTTTGAAATTGAAATTTCAGGACCTCCTATAAAGAAATATCTTATTGCCACACCCCCGAGATCCATTTTTTTGAATATTTCGTGCTGATGCCCCAGCCCTCCTCTCAGAAAATAGGTGCTGTTAAGCTTCCCGAATATAAAATTCCCTCCAGTCTGAACATTGGGGTTTGATAGTTTTATCTCCTTCGGATGCTTAACTATGCTAAGATCGACCTCAAAAAGCCGTTTATTGAGGAAGTTGAGCCGTTTCCCTTCCCTGTAGCTGAAACCAAAGCCATTGGAATAGAGGCTCAGGGCAACTGTCCGCTCATTCCTGTAAAATATCCTTTGTTGTTCGTCAACATCACCCTGGGCGAACAAAGGTACCAAAGGATACAAAAGTATCAGAATTATGTTCAGCAGCTTTCTCATATCCTGCTGATATTAATTATAATAGGAACGGTTGGGATCTGCAATTAACCTACATATTCGATATCAGTATCTGCTATACTGTATGCAGGGCAATTGTCATTGTTGCATGAGCTCAATGCAAGAGCTAAAGCAAATACCACCGCTAATAAAACCGCAAATCTCTTCATATCCGGAAAAATTTTATCAACACAAAAATAAGCTTTTATGTTAATATACAACCATCGTACCAAAATTAATAAATTCTTACATAATTTCAAAAGAAGGATAGTCTGACACTAATCATGTAACGACTACCCTTTCTTTTGATATAAAGTAATAACAGTTACTGCTGTAACTTGTTCATTAAATTTCCTGGTTGTATACAGGAAAACTGCCGGGCATCCATTTAATTCCAGCCTCCCTGAGCTTTTCTTCGAACTTTGGAAGCTCTTCCTCGCAGATCCTTTTCAGCCTGAGGTATTCTTTCTCAAATTTTTCAAGCGCGATATCATATTGTTCAACCTGGGCTCCCGTAACTCCATGCTCAGCGCTTGAATTGGCCGAAGTAGCAAACCTTATCCTGGCCATTATACTGGGTGTATCGGCATCGATTCTTGCTCCGCCTGAACCGCGTCCACTAATGCTTGAAGTTATGGCATCCAGCTCCTTCTGCAGGCTGTTTGCATACAGCAATAACTCATTGGTATTTGCAGCAGTACTGGTCATCTGCTGTTTTAGTGTGCCTATTTTAGCAGTCATATCAGTGGCAAAATTATTTACTTCAGAAATAGTTTCACTCAGCTCTGAGGCCTTGATAATGAACTCGAATTTGGCCTTATAGTCAGGTGTACCAAGGGCATTGTCATTAAGAGTGTTTACCCTGAATGTTACTCCTTCGACAAGGGTCTCGAATTTTGAATTCAGATACTTCTCTGCCTTAATGCTGTATTCACCGGGAGGGACAGCAGGGCCCCTTCTTTGCAGATATCTCATATCCCAGGCAACATTTCCTATGCCCTTTCTGAGGGGTTGCTCGATCTTACGGATAATGTTACCCTGGCTGTCGGTAATGATAATCCGGAGCATTGCCCTCTCCTCAGTTGCTTCAGCTATAAGTTCTTCATCTGTGGGATAATCTATTTCGCGGCCGGCTTTTGAAGCAGCCCTTTCAACTGACTGTCTCTTATCCTTGAGTGTCTGATATCCCTCCTTCAACCAATACCTTACGGTTACCTCAGGAGCAGGGTTTGGTACCTTGAATTCCACCTCTCCCTGATAGTTGAGGTTCGAGGAGGGATAATAGAGCAGTCCATCCTTAATACTGAAAATATGTGCATCTTTTGCAGTTACTCCCTTCTTGATCTCCCTCAGGTAGGAATAATCATCGAGGATATAGATACCCCTTCCAAATGTAGCCACGACAAGGTCGCTTTCCCTTTTCTGGATTGCAAGATCCTTTACCTGGATAGTAGGTATTCCACTCTTTATCTGCTCCCACTTTTTACCTCCGTCAATAGTAACCCATACACCCCATTCAGTTCCAATAAACAGGATATCAGAATCAACATGATCTTCCTGGATGGCGTAAATTGTGCCGCTGGGCAGATTTGAGGCAATTGATGTCCAGCTTTTTCCCTTATCGGTACTCTTGATTATATAAGGAGTAAAATCGCTGAAGTTCTTACGTCCGTCGAAACAGGCATAAACGGTATTGATTTCATGCTGGGAAGGGAGAATGTAATTAACAAATGTCATATCGGGAACACCAGGGAAAGATGAATATTTTGTCCAGTTCTGACCATCATCTTCAGTAATCCAGATCAGGCCGTCGTCGGTACCGGCATATAGCATTCCCTGTTTGAGCGGCGACTCAACCAGAGCAAATATATTGCCGAACGGAGAGGTTGAAGCACTCTTAGCGATTGCCTCAGGAGGCCATATCTTACCCATCATTGGAAGTGAGTTTACATCAATCTGGCGTGTAAGATCGGGACTGATCTCTTTCCATGAGTCACCCCTGTCGGCGCTCTTCAGTACTTTATTCGCTGCCACATAAAGTATTGAGCTGTTATGCGGACTTATTATGTAGGGTGTGTTCCAGTTAAACCTGTACACTTCATCCTCGATCGGTTGTGGTTTAATTGAAACGCTGTTACCGGTACGTCTGTCGTATCTCCTCAGTCCACAGTACTGCGACTCGGCATAATGAATGTCGGGCAGATCCGGATCAGGAATGGAAAGGTAACCGTCGCCTCCGATAGTATAGGTCCAGTCGGCATTTACGATCGATTGTCTAAGGGTCCTGGATGGACCAAACCAGGAGCCATTGTCCTGAGTCCCTCCATATACATTGTAGAAGGGCAGGTCATTATCGACACGTACATGGTAATATTGAGTAATAGGAAGGTTGGTCTTGAAAACCCAGTTCTGACCACGGTCCCAGCTCTCATAAACTCCACCGTCGCAGCCCGTCAGGTAATAATCGGTATTACATGGATCGATCCATAGGGCATGATTATCGACATGTTTGTTCTTCTCACCCAGTGGTTCCCATGTCTTACCTGCATCATTTGTGACCATATTCCTCACATCCATGGATATTACCCTGTCAGGATCTTTGGGATCAGCATAGATCTCATTATAGTATTGCGGGCTACCGGCAACCATATCACTCATTTTCGACCAGCTTTCACCCATATTTACCGATCGGTAAAATCCACCGCTGTTTCCTGGCAGCTCTATAATTGCGTAGATAATATCAGGATTGGCAGGGGAGAGGGCAAGGCCGATACGTCCGACATCTCCCGAAGGAAGACCCCGGGAAAGCTTATCCCATATTTTACCACCATCAACCGATTTGTATATTGCTGATTCAGGTCCGCCGTCTATTTTGGAATATACCCGTCGTTCGCGCTGGTGGGCGGCTGCATAGATAATATCAGGATCCCTGGGATCAATTTCAAGATCGGATATTCCGGTATATTCACCCACGAAAAGGATCTGCTCCCAGGTTTTGCCTCCGTCAACGGTCTTATAAAGTCCCCTTTCGCCGCCGGGGCCCCATGCCGGACCCTGTGAAGCTACATAAACAATGTTGCTGTTCCTGGGATCGATCATAATTTTGCCGATATGTTCCGAATTCTTTAATCCCATATTTTTCCATGATCTGCCGCCATCCGTAGTTTTGTATACTCCATCGCCATAGGCCAGATTTCGCTGGGAATTATTCTCACCTGTTCCTACCCATACTACGAAAGGATTCTTAGTATCAATGGCGAGAGCACCTATGGAGAAAACCGGCTGGTTGTCGAAGACCGGCTCAAATGTAGTTCCTTTATTCTCTGTTTTCCAGAGGCCTCCTGAAGCCACCCCGACATAATACTCGGAAGGGTTCTCAGGATTGACAGCGAAATCAGCTATCCTTCCTGAGTATGCTGCCGGCCCGATAAGCCGGAATCTCAGTCCCCCGATCACCGGGGTTCCGGAATTTCCAGTCTCCGTAGCTGCCGGTTCTCCAGCCGGCCCTGTTCTGCGTTGTGCATCAGCCGGCTGTAAAAAGCATGTAAGCCCGGTCACCATAATGATCACGGTAACCAGGATAAATCTAATTCTCTTTTTCATCTGTATAAATTTTATTGTTAGTAGTTTCCCAGTATGTAAATCTACATAATTCTCATTACCTGCAATCGGCAGCTATGTTGTTAAAAAACAGTTTTTTCACCTGTGGCAGTTTCTGCATGATTTTTAGAACAATTTCAGTGTTCCTTTGTATTAATATAAAAACCATGATAAGATGAAAGGAATATTCAAATATTTTTTAATAGTAATTTTAATAGCTATGGCCAATAACATCACTGCCCAGACCAAAAGGTTATATAATGTGCTCACACCGGAAGAATCGTACGTTATAAAGAATAAAGGCACGGAGCGTGCCTTCACGGGTAAGTATACCGATCATAGGGAGGCGGGAACCTATGTATGTAAACAATGTGGCGCTGCCCTCTACAAATCAGCGGATAAGTTTGATTCGCACTGTGGATGGCCCGGCTTTGATGATGAAATAGAAGGAGCGGTTACCCGCATACCTGATGCTGATGGTATGAGAACTGAGATAGTATGTTCAAACTGCAATGGACACCTGGGGCATGTTTTCCTCAATGAGGGTTTTACCGACAAGAATACCCGGCATTGTGTCAATTCAATTTCGATTGATTTTGTCCCGGCTGAGCTTGATGCAGGCAGGTATGAAACCGCGATTCTGGCCGGAGGCTGTTTCTGGGGTGTAGAATACTTTCTTCAGCAGAAAGAGGGGGTTAAATCTGTTGTATCAGGTTATATAGGCGGTCATGTAGCGAATCCCACTTACAAAGAGGTGTGTACCGGGAACACCGGACATGCAGAGGCCGTAAAGGTTACTTATGACCCTGACCAGATCGGTTATGAAGAGGTTGTTCGCCTGTTCCTTGAGATCCATGATCCTACCCAGGTCGACCGGCAGGGGCCAGATAGAGGGGACCAGTACAGGTCGGAAATATTCTATATGAATGATGAGCAGAGAAAAATTGCCGGTGAACTACTCAGCCTGCTGAGAGGGAAGGGATATAAAATTGCAACGGAACTGACCACGGCAACAGAATTCTATGAGGCTGAGGATTACCACCAGGACTATTATTTCAATACCGGAAAAACCCCTTACTGTCACGGTTACACCAAAAGGTTCTGATTGAAATAACTATATATAATTATTAATCCTGATTCTCCTTCAATGCATTGATTATGAAAACAGTGCAATGAGAGAAATATATCTGAATCACATGAAGCCCTGCTTTCTGAGAACATTAAGCAGAAGTTCAGAAAAAGTTTCGTTATCACTCTTCTTATACCTCACATCGGTAAATACCTGGGCAAGGGTCTCCTTCCTGTTTTCCTCTACAAACTGCCTTGAATCATCACGTGATTCCTTTTCACTGTAGAGCCTGTTGATATCTTCAGGACTATAATCGGTATAGGTTTCAAGGTGAATAACCGCATCGAGAGGCAGCCTGTCGACCTGTTCGGGATCCTCGGCGGGCCATCCGATCGTCAGAGTAGTAACCGGGACCACACCGGCCGGCAGATTGAGTACTTCTATGATTTTTTCAGCCATGTAGATTGCTGTACCCAGATAGCAAATACCCAATCCTTTCGACTCTGCAGCAATACTAACTGTCTGGGCAACAATAATTGCATCAATGGCCGCAGTCATGAATGAGAGAAAATTATCATAACCAGGTATAGCATTTCGATTATAACACCATTTGTTGAACCTGTTGAAATCAGCACAGAAGGTTAGTGAGACGGGAGCCTGCATTATCATAGGCTGGTTAAAGTGCAACGGAGCCAGCGCCTCCTTTTTTTTCTCATCACGTGTAATAACGATGCTGTAAACCTGCATGTTGCCTGTAGTTGATGCCCTGATTCCCGCTTCAAGAATTTCGTTCAGCAGATCATCGCTTACATCTTCAGCTGAATACTTTCTGATGGTTTTCCGTTCCTTTAAGATATCAATCATCAGTACCAGAATTAATTTCCGGAATAAGATTAACCGTTAAGAAAGATAAAGAAATGATGAATGTCACATTGGCTCCTTGAATTCCATACCAAGACTCTCCGCAACTTCTCTCGTGTCTTCAATCACTTTGGGAACAAGTTCTATACCTTTCTTCATCAATATTTCCTCATACTCCCTCTCCACATCACCGGGGATCAGCACCTTTTCCTGACCCTCAACCGGCCGGGATGCCCTGAAGGACCCGATCCATTCATCCATCCTGATCTTGAATTCATCTGCAGGCATAAAGGCATCAATCCTCATAGCACCAAAGAAATGACCTGTTCCAAGCCCGACCTGTTTGTCCTTGCGGGGAAGATAGGACACAACCGGAGGCACAAAAGGCCCCCAGTTTGCGCCACTTATCACGCCTGTAAGGATATCAACAATTGACCCGAGGCAGTAACCCTTATGGCTACCATGGACCCTGTCGCCCCCCAGGGGAAGAATAGCACCTCCCTCACGAAGGATTGAAGGATCATCGCTTGGATGCCCATATTTATCCTGGACAAATCCAAGCGGAAGCTTTTCACCTTTCTTTTCTGCAACACTGATCTTACCCCGGGCAATAGGTGTGGTTGCAAAGTCGGCTACATAGGGTGGCTGGTTCTTTGTTGGCACCGCCATTGATATCGGGTTGGTTCCCAGCATCCTTTCGACAGAGAAAGTTGGCGCTACAGATGGATTGGCATTCGTCAGGCAAATTCCAATCATGTCGTGTTCCAGGGCCATCATCGCATAATAGCCGGCTATCCCGAAGTGATTTGAATTACGGGTGGCAACCCATCCTGTGCCTGCCTTTTTTGCCTTTTCAATAGCCAGCTTCATCGATATTTTTCCACTGACCATACCAAAAGAGAGATCTCCGTCGACCACGGCTGTCCCTGGAGATTCATGAACAATACGGACATTCGGTTTTGGATTCATCCTCCCGTCCTGTACCAGCATCCAGTAATCCTTCAGCCGCAACAATCCATGTGATGAAATGTTTCTTAACTCAGCCCTTAGCAACACATCAGCTATGACAGTGGCGTCCTCCGGGCTACATCCCATTTTCTCAAACAGGGTTTTACTAAAAGTAAATAGGTATTCGTAGGTATACATCTGATAATTTATTAGATATTAAATTGTTAGAGTTGATTGATCCTTTACATTTTGTTTTTTCCGGCTCATATTTATTTTGTTGATGTAATAAGTATCCGTGGAAATGTCATTCTCTGTAATAATGATTTGCGCTGGCCTGGGAGGTCGGCATAACCAGAATATCATTAATGGTAACATGCTCAGGCAGGGTGGCGCAGTAATATATTACGTCAGCAATATCGTCGCCGCTTAGCGGTTTGAGTCCGTTATAAGGAGCAGAGGCTTTACCTTTATCGCCCTTAAACCTGACAATCGAAAACTCAGTTTCAACGAGGCCGGGAGCAATATTGGTAACTTTTATTCCATGTTTTAAGAGATCGATCCTAATCGATTTTGAAAGGGCGTCAACTGCAAATTTGGTTGCACAGTAAACATTCCCATACTCATATGCCTCTTTACCTGCAACTGATGCAATATTGATTATGTGTCCCCTTCCCCGCTGAACCATGCCGGGTGATATGGTTCTTGTTACATAGAGAAGTCCCTTAATATTTGTATCGATCATCCTTTCCCAGTCTTCGACTACTCCCTCGTGAATATGGTTAAGTCCTACAGCTAGCCCCGCATTATTGACAAGGATATCAACTTCCTGCCACTGTTCTGGCAGGCTGCCCAGCGAATCGGTTACCTGATTCAGGTCACGAACATCGAAACAAAGCTTCAATACCCTGGCATTATACTCTGTTGAAAGTTCCTTTTCAAGCAAATTGAGACGATCTTCCCGTCGGCCGGTTATTATTATCTGATACCTGTTTTTCGCAAAGAGCCTTGCAGCGGATTCACCAATTCCTGATGTTGCACCGGTGATTAATACAATCTTATTCATATACTGATCTTAAAAGAAGCGGCGTAGCAAAACCTGATTTCAATCCAATTAAGCCTTACAATTTTGGAAGGGTTTAAGATACAAAAAAAATAGTTATACGCAGGTTGATGCATTTTAATTTGAAATAAATTAAAGTTTTATCTTTGCAATTTTCATAGCAGGAATATGGCAAAGAAGCAGGAGATACGCAGCATGTTTGATTTAATCGCCTGGAGGTATGATTTCCTGAATCATTTCCTATCATTCGGGACAGATTTTTTTTGGAGGAGGAAAGCTATAAACGAGATCGGAAAAAGAATTGATCCAGCCACAATACTTGATGTTGCTACGGGAACATGCGACCTCGCGATTACGGCTCTGCGATTATCTCCTGAATCAGTTTGTGCTGTCGATTTCTCACAGAGGATGCTTGAAGAGGGCAGGAAGAAAATTCATCGCAAAAAACTGGAAAAAAAGATCGATCTGGTAATTGCCGATTCGGAAGATCTTCCGTTTGATGATTCAACCTTCGATGTAGCAATGGTTGCCTTTGGGGTTCGTAATTTCGAGAATCCGGGTAAAGGGCTGGGGGAGATGTACAGGGTCATAAAACCTGGAGGTGTCGTAATGGTACTGGAGTTCTCCCGTCCTTCAAACTTTCCTTTCAGGTATGTTTATAACTTTTATTTTCACAGAATCCTTCCGGTATTGGGAAATCTATTTTCCGAAGGTAGGAATGCATATCGCTACCTCCCGGAATCTGTCAGTAAGTTTCCGGAGGGAGATGATTTTATTGATCTGATGAGGGAGATCGGTTTCACAGATCTTTCGAAGCGATCGCTCACTGGAGGAGTAGCCACTATCTACACCGGGAATAAACAGGCATACAATAATCACTTATTGTATTAGTTAATATATTTGAACATCATAAGATACAGACAGATTGACAAGGGAAATCAGGAAAATATTTATATTGTTGCTTCTGCTGCTGCTGCAGTTGCCCTCAGTGGCGCAGAAACAAAAATCAAAGAATAAATCATGGTATGATGAAAAACTTCTTCATTTCGGATTCAGCATCGGATTTAATACCATGGATTTTAATGTAACTCCAGATAATGATTTTTTTAGTACAGACTCGCTCTATCCAGAGGTTAGTTTTTTAAAACCTGGTATAAACATACAGATTGTGATGGACCTGAGACCGTTTACATATTTTGACATCCGGTTCCTTCCAGGGGTCTCTTTCGGACAGCGGCAGCTCAATTTTTACCGAAGTCAGCTGGCTTATAATGATGAACAAAAGGTGGAGTCATCCTTTCTTGAATTTCCCCTGCTTTTAAAATATAAGGGAATGAGACTGAATAATGTCAGGCCGTACGTTGTTGGTGGCCTTAATTTCAGGTACGACCTTGCTGGCAGAAAGGAATATGATGATGAGGAGCCGGTATATGTCAGACTGCACAGAGCCGATCTCTATTATGAGCTGGGAGCCGGGCTTGATTTTTATCTCCCGTATTTTAAACTCTCGGTGGAAGTAAAAATGTCAAATGGATTAAGAGATATTCTGGTGCATGATCCGGCGCCCGGCTACCCGGAATTTGTCAATGCCGTAGGGAAATTAAAATCCCAGATCTGGGTTATTGCATTCCATTTTGAATAGATAAGAGATGAAAGAGGTAACTCTAGTTCTGACTCCCGGGGAGGCCTCAAATGATAAAATTATCAGAGGGAAGGCGTCTGCCAGATCAGGTATTCCGGAAGAGGAGATAAAGGGGCTGAGATACCTGCACAGGTCGGTTGATGCCAGGAGGGGTCGCATTTCGGTCAGCCTGAAGGTAGAGGTTTGGACCGAGGAGGTACCCTCTTCACTGACCGCTCCCCGGTTCAAATGGAAAGATGTTGGCAGGTCAAGGGAGGTAATTATTATCGGAAGCGGGCCGGCAGGCCTTTTTGCTGCCCTTACCTTAATCGAAGAGGGCATCAGACCTGTTATTCTGGAACGGGGAAAGGAAATATCAAAAAGGAAAGTGGATATTGCCAGGATAGGCAGGGAACATATAATTGACAACGATTCAAATTATTGCTTTGGTGAGGGAGGAGCAGGCACCTTCTCTGACGGCAAACTATATACCAGATCGAAAAGGCGGGGTGATAATCTCCGGGTCCTTGAACTGCTGGTCTGCCATGGCGCAAATCCTGATATACTGTTCGAAGCACACCCGCACATTGGAACAGATAAGCTTCCCGGAGTGATCATGAATATCAGGAATACAATTACGGAAGCCGGCGGTTTGGTTTTGTTTGATCACAGGGTAGAGGATATTATCATTAAAAATGGTAATGTTGCAGGTGTGCAATGCAGAGGTGGCAGTACATTCATTTCGTCAAATGTTATCCTTGCCACTGGTCATTCAGCAAGGGATATATATCATCTGATCCGCAGGAAGGATATTGCTCTGGAAGCAAAGAGCTTTGCCATGGGCGTGAGGGTGGAGCATCCCCAGGAGATGATTGACAGAATTCAGTACCATGGCTCAGGTCGCGACCCCTTTCTTCCGGCTGCCATATATTCCCTGACCTCCCAGATCGAAGGCAGGGGTGTCTATTCCTTTTGTATGTGCCCCGGAGGGTTTATTGTTCCGGCAGCAACCTCAGATGAAGAAATAGTGGTTAACGGGATGTCACCCTCAGGGCGCAATTCACCATATGCGAATTCAGGGATAGTGGTTGAGGTCAGACCAGAGGATATTCCCGCTGAATATTATAGAACCGGTAGTCTGGCCGGTCTTATGTATCAGGCAGATATTGAGAGACTTGCATGGCTGAACAGCGAGAGGTCACAGGTAGCCCCGGCTCAGCGGCTCAATGATTTTATATTTGGCCGGCAATCGGTAAACCTGCCGGCTGTATCATATTTCCCTGGTGTCGTAAGTTCTCCAATTCATAAATGGCTTCCTCCTTCTATCGCTCAGAAACTGAAGGGTGGTTTTTTACAGTTCGAAAGAAGAATGAAGGGTTTTGTCACCAGTGAAGCGGTGATCACGGCTGTGGAATCAAGAACATCATCCCCCGTGAGGATAAAACGTAATAAGGAGACTCTTGAACATGTGGAGGTTCTGGGTCTCTATCCGGCTGGAGAGGGATCCGGTTATGCAGGTGGTATTCTATCCTCTTCAATTGATGGGATAAGGGTTGCAAAAGCTATTGCCCTGAAACTTGCCTCCTCCTGAACTCACTGCAGATAATGGCTGCCGACATTGCTACATTAAGGGAATCAATCCCCGCACCCGGCTCACCGAAAGATGGTATTGTCAGTTCCTTATTGACAAATTTCTTAAGCTCAGTTGTGATTCCCCTTGATTCATTCCCGAAAATGATTATTCCTCCTCGTTCCAGATCAGTAGTGTAAACTGACTCCCCATTCAGTGAGGCTGAATAAACAGCTGTTTCGGACTTGCGCAACATTGTCAGCAGGTCTGCAAGATCTGTATAATGAGTCTTGACATGAAGAACGGCTCCCATCGACGACTGGATAACCTTACTGTTGAAAATATCAACACAGTCATCTGAGCAGAATAAATTTTTGATCCCGTACCAGGCTGCTATCCTTATTATAGTTCCAAGGTTGCCGGGATCCTGAACCGATTCCAGGGCAATGCTTAATTCAGACTTCAGGGATCCGGTATCATAGGTGTGCTCCGGGATCCGTACCAGGGCAAGGGCATTTTGCGGGGAGGTAAGCCTGCTTACCTTTTTCAGATCCCCGGATTCAACCTCAATCAGTTCAACCCTGTTTTCCAGGTTTTTTTCCGGTAGGCTCGCTAACCATTCAGGTTTAGCCACTACGCATACCACCTGAGCGTTTGATGTCAGGAATTCCCTGACAAGCTTATCACCCTCAATAATAAAAAGTCCTAGCTTTTCACGCTGTTTCTTCTGGTGAAGTGATCTTATGAGTTTTATCTTGCCAGTGCTTATCATCTTGTGAGGTGAATTCTGTATTAACTGTTATTTGAGGTAATAATTGATATATTTGCGAAATAGCAGATACAAATTTTGGAATATTTTAGGTCATATAAAAATATCTTCGCCCTAAAACTCACAGCAGCAATCGCATTGACAGTGATCATCAGTTCATGTAATCCAACAAAATATATTCCTGATAACGAGAGCCTGCTGGATAAATCGGAGATTAAGATTGACAATAATAAGATAAAGAAGTCAGATTTGAGTCCCTATCTGAAACAGACTCCAAATAAACGCATTTTTGGTGCCAGGTTTCATCTCGGCCTGTATAACCTGTCAAATATTGAAAAGGAGCGATGGCCCCATGGATGGTTGAGGAACATTGGGGAGGAACCAGTCCTGTTTGATCAGTTTGCTGCATCCAAATCGGCTGAACAACTTGAGAATTACCTGTTTTATAAAGGTTATTTCAATGCAGAAGTAGGTACTGATTATTTTATGAGGAAGAAGAAGACAAATATTGTTTATGATGTCAGGACAAAAGAACCATATATCCTGAGAAATATAAATTACAATATATTGGACACAACGGTCATGTCGCTGGTTTATATGGACACCCTGAACTGCCTTTTTGAGAAGGGACAGGTGTTTGACGACGAGCTGCTTACGGCTGAGAGATTGAGGCTTGAACGGTTTATAAGAGACCTTGGATACTATAGTTTCTCACGTAGCGATATCGAATTCAAGGTTGATACAACCGCTGGAAGAAAGCAGATTGACATCGAATACCAGGTCAGGAAGTCCCGGGTCTATGGAATTAATAACAGGGAAATAACAATACCTCATAGAAGATACCGGGTTAATAATATATATATATATACAGATTTTGATCCGCGAAGCGCACTGGCCGGAGCTGATGATTATTATTCACGGTTAGATACGGTTGAATATAAAGGCTACTTCTTTATATCTGCACAGGATAAGCCATTTATAAAGTATGATGTGTTACTTCAATCCCTGTATATCAAACCACAGGATCTTTTCCAGGTTACAAACATGGAAAGAAGCCAGGAGCATTTTAGCTCGTTAAGGGCATTCCGGCTGGTAAGTATCCGCTACGTCGAAAAGGGGAGTGAAACTCAGAATGAAAGAGGGGAATTATTCCTCGATTGCATAATTCAGCTGACACCTGTTTCACTGCAATCCTTCGCTGTTGAGCTTGAAGGCACCAATTCGGCGGGTAATCTGGGTGGAGCAATAAACTTCATATATCAGCATAAGAGTCTTTTTCATGGGGCGGAACAATTAAACCTCAAACTAAAAGGTGCATACGAAACACTCTCGGAAGAAATTTCGGGATCAAAAAGCACACAGGAATATGGGTTTGAAGCAAGTCTTACCCTGCCCAAATTTCTGTTACCATTTCTTAAAAAAGAGAGCTTCATTAAGAAGTACAACCCAAGAACAGTTATTAAGGCTGCCTATAATTACCAGAAGATGCCGGTTTATACCCGCACCGTTGCAAATGCGACGTTCGGCTATCACTGGCGATCGGGCAATTTCAGGCAGCATATTGTTAATCCGCTTCAGTTCAACGTGGTTAAACTTCCATTTATTGATCCGGAATTCGAACAGAAAATAGACACTTCATCTTACCTGGCGTACAGCTATAAGGACATCTTCATCCTGGGTGGAACCTATACTTTCGTATATAACAACCAGAACATAAAGAAATCAAAGGATTACTGGTTTCTTAAATTTAACGGAGAACTGGCAGGGAATCTTTTAGCAATGGGTTACCACATTGCAGCCCAACCCGAAAATGAAGACAGCTACAAGATATTCGGTCAATCGTTTGCCCAGTATGTCAGAGGTGATGTGGATATAAGGTACAACTATACATTCAATGATTATAGCTCAGTGGTCTACAGGGCATTTGCTGGTGTTGGATTCCCTTATGGTAATTCAAAGGCAATACCTTTTGAGAAGCAATATTTTGGTGGAGGCGCTAACGGCGTCAGGGGATGGCAGGTGAGGTCACTGGGCCCGGGATCATATACTCCGATGGATTCAACATTTTTCAACCAGACTGCCGATGTTAAGCTGGAATTCAATGCTGAATACCGGTTCAAGCTATTCTGGCGGATTGAGGGTGCTATGTTTCTGGATGCCGGTAATATCTGGACCTTTTACGAGGATGAAGACCGCCCCGGAGCTCAATTCAGATTTGATAAATTCTACAAGGATATGGCTCTTGGAACCGGTTTTGGTATACGTTTTGACCTCAATTTTGTAATCCTCAGGACCGACCTTGGAATTAAAATGCGTGATCCTCAACTACCTGACAATCCGAAATGGATAATGAGCCGCAGGAACCTCAACTTCAAGGATGATTTTACAATCAGTTTCAGCATTGGGTATCCGTTCTAGAAGAGATAGGATTTGGAATGTTGAGTAAGTTGCGAAAGGCGGGAATGAGGGATGAAAGAGCACCATCCTGCAGAATTTGTGTGATGGACAAATCAGGGAAGGATAGGTTAACCGGATAAGCGGCCATATAAATAACCCTGTCGACTAAAAAAATCATTTGCATTTAATAACAATTCTAACCAATTTTAGCCGCTCTATCATGTTGTATTAAACAAAACGATTCATCAAATGGCAAATATTGATCTGACTCCGAGAGATAGTTTCGGTAGTAAAATAGGTGTAATTGCCGCAGCTGCAGGATCTGCAGTGGGATTGGGAAATATCTGGCGGTTCCCTTATGTCGCGGGTGAGAATGGAGGGGGAGCTTTTCTCCTTATCTACCTGACCTTTATTCTGGTGATAGGATTTCCGGTCATGCTTGCAGAGCTTACAATTGGCCGCAGGGCTCAGAAGAACGCTCTGGGATCGTTTAAAAAACTGGCACCGGGCAAACCCTGGTACCTGATTGGTCTGATGGGAATCGTGGCGGCCTTTATTATACTGGCTTTTTACAGTACGATCGCCGGCTGGACTCTTGAATACCTGGTTCAGGCTATTACAAATGGTTTTGCCAACAGATCATCTGATGAATTGAGGCTATCATTTGAAACATTCCAGGCAGGGTCTTTCAGACCTGTACTCTGGCAAATGGTATTCATGTTTCTTACCGGGTTTATAGTCTACTCCGGAGTGAAAAATGGCATTGAGAAATATACGAAGATACTGATGCCTGTTCTCGTAATACTTATAATTATAATATGTATCAGATCGCTTACCCTTCCGGGAGCAGGAGAGGGTATGCGATTCCTGTTCAAACCTGATTTTTCGAAGATTACCTGGTCTGTAGTACTCTTTGCACTCGGGCAGGCGGCTTTTTCGCTGAGTATCGGCATGGGTACACTGATTACCTATGGCTCCTACATTGATAAAAGCAACAATTTGCCTGCTACTGCCTTCCAGGTATCACTGGCTGATACATTGATTGCCGTTATGGCAGGGATCATGATATTTCCGGCTGTTTTTGCCTTTAATATAGACCCGGCAGAGGGATTCGGACTCGTTTTTATTGTCCTGCCAAATATCTTTCAGCAGATGGCAGGCGGATATTTCTTCTCAATATTATTCTTCATTTTGCTGGCAATTGCCGCCCTTACATCGACAGTTTCAGTACTGGAGGTTGTGGTTGCCTATTTTTCAGAAGAGCTTAAAATGACAAGGAGAAAAGCAACAATAATTGGTTCGGTAGCTATCTCAGTGGTCGGTCTGTTTGCAACTCTTTCGTTCGGCCCTCTCAGGGGAATAAAAATATTTGACCGGACAATTTTTGGAATATTTGAGTTTACCTCAGCAAATATCCTGCTACCGCTGGGAGCTATATTCATTGTACTGTTTGTGGGGTGGTACCTTGGCAGAAAAAATGTTATTGATGAAATCACCAATCAGGGAGAGCTGAAAGCCCGTTTTGCCGGAATATTTATGGCCATAGTCAAGTTTATTGCACCAATAGCAATTGCCCTGGTGTTCATTTACGGACTGGGATTAATTGGATAAATATCTGTATAACATCCGCTTGCCATAACCAATCCAAACAGGAATGACAGAGATGCTTTACATTGACCCGGCACCTCAGACAATAAGTGAAAGAATAAATGAGGCATTTGTGCCTGTTGTTGACCTTCTTGACAAAGTGTTCTTCTGGGACCCTGTTGAGGCAGTCGGTATTGAGATTGAAGCAGATGTTCCCATTGTGGTCCTGTGGCTTCTGTTCGGAGGTATATTCTTTACCTTCAGGATGGGCTTTATAAACATCAGGGCATTCAGGCACGCCTTCGGGCTGCTCTCGGGTAAATATGATAAACCTGGATCAAAAGGTGAGGTTTCTCATTTCCAGGCTCTTTCAACGGCACTTTCAGCAACTATCGGGCTTGGAAATATTACCGGAGTGGCAATCGCAATAGCTATCGGGGGACCAGGTGCAACACTCTGGATGATCCTGGCAGGTTTTTTTGGGATGTCTCTCAAATTCACAGAATGCACCCTGGGTATAAAATACAGGCATATGGATGAGAATGGCAAAGTTTCAGGTGGGCCGATGTATTATCTTGACATGGCCCTATCGAAACGAGGATTAAAACCGGTTGGCAAGACGCTGGCTCTGTTCAGTGCCGTTATGATGGTACTGGCATCCTTCGGAGGCAGCAATATGCTGCAATCGAACCAGTCATTCGTTCAGTTCGCTACAATTATCCCGTCACTGGGTCCGCATGGATTCTGGTTCGGGATTGCACTTTCAGTATTGATTGGTTTTGTAGTTATCGGTGGTATAAAGGGGATTGCACGTGTCACTTCAAAACTTGTCCCGTTCATGTCGATCCTATATGTTGGTACGGCACTAATAATCATAATGATTAATTTTACCAGAATCGACGATGTATTCCTGATTATTATAAAGGGAGCATTCAATCCTGTTGCTGTGAAGGGGGGTATAATAGGAGTCATAATACAGGGATTCAGACGTGGTGCTTTCTCCAATGAGGCCGGTGTTGGTTCTGCTGCAGTTGCTCATGCAGCAGCCCGTACTGATGAACCGGTAAAAGAGGGGATAGTAGCAATGCTTGAGCCCTTTATAGATACGATCCTGATCTGCACAATGACCTCTCTCGTCATTATCTTTACCGGCTTGCATGAAATGACTGGCGCCCTTGAGGGAACAGAAATAACCTCAGCTGCATTTGCCTCTGTATTCCCATGGTTTCCGTACCTTCTTGTGGTAGCTATCCTCTGCTTTGCATTCTCTACCATGATCTCCTGGTCATATTATGGTCTTAACGGATTTAAGTTTCTTTTCGAAAAGATCATCTTAAAGCTTACAGGGAGCAAAAAACCTGTTTCATATATATACTATGCAATTTTCCTGTTCTTTACAGTTGTTGGTGCATCTTCAAGTCTCGACAATGTAATTGCTTTTTCAGATATGATGGTACTTACCCTTGCTTTCCCCAACATAATTGGATTGCTTATCCTTGCACCCGAGATCTGGGGCGATCTGAAAAACTATATGGAAAGATACCGGATGGGCCTGATTAAGAAATTCAGATAAATTTTCTTAATTTAGCATAGTCTCACTGTAATATTTTTTTTATGCTGTTTCCGCAATCACTTAAGCGCTGGTTTGGATATTCCAGAAGAGAAAGGGTAGGCACATTTATACTGTGTCTGATCCTTTTCGCAGTAATAATCTTCAGGGTGAGCAGGGCTCAACAAAATAGAAGGAATAATCATTCAGGGGTTGATGCCACTGTACAGTCAGACGAAATGATATCAGGTCAGGTTACCACCGATCCCTTAACCCGCCCTGCTGGGTTTGTTGAAACGACCAGCAGAGTATCCGGGGAAAGGCTGGCAAGTAGTGAAAATGAAAGCCCGGAACTCAATTGGGGGCGGCTGGCAAATGAACCTGTCACTGCAAGTGGTCTTGAAACGGCTGCAGGTTATTCATTACCGCAACTTTATATTAATAAAGCAGATTCGGCAGATTTTGAAAGGCTGCCCGGACTTGGACCGGTTCTTTCGGCCAGGATAGTGAAGTACAGGGAACTGCTGGGCGGTTTTGTAAGGCACGGGCAGCTCAGCGAGGTTTATGGTCTGAAGGATGAGGTTATTGAAAAATTATCGCCCTATTTACTGGTTGACTCAACAAATATCCGGGCAATAAATATTAATAATGCGACTTTCAGGGAGCTTTTAAGACATCCCTATATCACAAAGGAGCAGACTGAAAGTATCATGAATTACAGGTCTCTGGCTGGCCCATTCACTGATGTCCGCGAACTGGTAGTGAACAGGATTTTTTCTCCTCTTGAGTTTGAGCGGGTATCAGCATATCTGGTTACGACTGATTAGAAGTCTTATAAGAGATAAAGTTGCATTGATGTTCATTTTTTGTTAAATTTAATGAGTATTGTGTACTAACTTAATTACTACATTAATTATGGTAAACCCGGAAAGTGGATAATTTATTTCAAGATTTGTTTTGGAAAAAAGAGAACACTTCCTAACTTTGCGGCTCAATTTTTATAATGTAGAACAACTATGATAATAGTTCCAGTAAAAGAGGGCGAAAATATTGAACGTGCTTTGAAAAAGTTCAAGCGGAAGTTTGAAAAGACCGGAGTTGTTCGTGAACTGAGATCACGTCAGGCATTCTCCAAGCCTTCAGTAAGCCGCAGGGAAGAAATTAAAAAAGCTATTTACGTACAGAAGATGCAACAGAGTGAGGAATAATCACCTGTTAGGTCTTAATAAACAAAGTGGGGTTCCTTTATGAATTATGAGGAATCATTTCTTGACTACCTGCAATTCGAGAAGCGTTATTCTCAGCATACGGTTCGTTCCTACCGCAACGATCTGGATCAGTTTTTTTATTTTATCAAATCACACAAAGGATCAGATGATCCTGTAACAGTAGTCTCATCCGATATTCGTTCATGGATGGTATCATTGCTTAACACCGGATATTCACCCGCTTCCATTCACAGGAAGATATCAGGATTAAGATCATTTTACAGGTTTTTGAGAAGGGATGGTCACTTGACCACAGATCCTCTTGAAAAGGTGATTTTGCCGAAAAGAAAAAAACGGCTGCCTGTTTTTGTTGAAGAGAGCTCTCTTGACAGGCTGCTTGACCGGTATGATTTTGGCACCGGTTTTGGCGGACAAAGGAACAAGACAATGATCGAGATGCTTTATATTACAGGAATGAGGCGGGCTGAGCTAATCGGCCTTGTAGATACTGATGTTGACCTCCAGGGAAAAACCGTCAGGGTTCTTGGGAAAAGGAATAAGGAGAGAATAATCCCACTGATAGATAGTTACTGCATCAATTTGAAGGCCTATAGGGACCTAAGGGATGATCAGGGATTTGAAAACAATGAAAACCGGTTTTTTGTAACCAGCCGTGGAAACAAATTATATGATAAACTGGTTTACAATGTAGTGAAGCGATATCTCGGACTGGTGACAACTGTCGAAAAGAAAAGCCCACATGTTTTACGTCATACATTTGCCACTCACATGCTGAATCATGGAGCAGATCTTAACTCCATTAAAGAGATACTTGGTCATGCAAACCTTTCTGCTACCCAGGTATATACCCATAATACATTTGAGAAGTTAAAAGAGGTTTATAAACAGGCTCATCCGCGAGCTAAGAAATAAAATCCAGGAGGAATAACCATGAATATCCAGATCCATTCTATTAGATTTGACGCAGATAAGAAACTGAAAGATTTTGTTAATCAGAAAATCTCAAAACTTACCCAATACAGTGAGGAGATTATTAATGCCGAGATTTTTCTGAGACTTGACAAGGATCAGGAGAAGGAAAACAAGATCGTTGAGGTGCGACTTGAGTACCCTCGCGGGCCCCTTTTTGCCAAGAAGCAAAGTAAGACATTTGAAGAGGCTCTTGACCTTGTTATTGATGCTCTGAAACGCCAGATTACCAGGCAGAAACAGAAGATAAGAAAGAGGTAATTTATTTTGTCAAAAAATAATCCGCTTTAATTTGTCCTTTCAAATATATATTTCTACATTTGCAAACCGATTTTCAAGGGTAAATTCCTTGTGAATTTTACGTTCTTTAAAATCGCCGATGTAGCTCAGTTGGTCAGAGCAGCTGATTTGTAATCTGCAGGCCGGGGGTTCGAATCCCTCCATCGGCTCTTGATCAAAAAAAAGTGTATTTCTGAAACAGACAGCTCTGTTTTGAGGGGAGATACCAAAGTGGCCAACTGGGGCAGACTGTAAATCTGCTGTCGCACGACTTCGTAGGTTCGAATCCTGCTCTCCCCACAAAAATGAAGAGTCTCAGGGCCGACACTTGACCGACGGTGTGATTGCCTGACCTCTGTTGGAGAAATAAGCGGGAGTAGCTCAGTTGGTAGAGCATCAGCCTTCCAAGCTGAGGGTCGCGGATTCGAGTTCCGTCTCCCGCTCTAAATTTCTGCCGATGTAGCTCAGGGGTAGAGCACTTCCTTGGTAAGGAAGAGGTCACGGGTTCAATTCCCGTCATCGGCTCAAAGATATTTTGAACTAAATTTTGAAATTTAAATACGTTAGGAGTTATGGCTAAAGAAAAATTTGATAGGTCGAAACCGCACGTAAATATCGGTACTATCGGTCACGTAGACCATGGTAAAACTACACTGACTGCCGCTATTACAATGGTACTGGCGCGTCAGGGTTTATCCGAGATCAGGGATTTCGACTCAATCGACAATGCACCCGAAGAAAAGGAAAGAGGTATTACTATTAACACGGCTCACGTTGAGTACCAGACTGCGAATCGCCACTATGCGCACGTTGACTGTCCCGGCCACGCTGACTATGTAAAGAACATGGTAACAGGTGCTGCACAGATGGACGGTGCAATTCTGGTAGTTGCAGCTACTGACGGACCTATGCCGCAAACACGTGAACACATCCTTCTTGCTCGCCAGGTTAACGTGCCCAAGATCGTTGTCTTCATGAACAAGGTTGATATGGTTGACGATGAGGAGTTGCTCGAGCTTGTTGAAATGGAAGTTCGTGAACTTCTTGAGTTTTACGAGTTTGATGCTGATACTCCGGTTATTCTTGGTTCAGCACTTGGAGCAATGAATGGCGAAGAGAAATGGGAGGCAAAAGTTGTTGAGCTTATGGAGGCTGTTGATTCATTTATCCCGATACCTCCACGTGACATTGAAAAACCTTTCCTTATGCCGGTTGAGGATATATTCTCGATAACAGGTCGTGGTACAGTTGCCACAGGGCGTATTGAGACGGGTGTTGTACTTACAGGAGACGAGATTGAAATGATAGGCCTTGGAGCAAACAAACGCAAGACAGTTTGTACCGGTGTTGAGATGTTCCGTAAGATTCTTGACAGGGGTGAGGCTGGTGATAACGTGGGTCTGCTTCTCCGTGGTGTTGACAAGCGGGAGATCAAAAGAGGCATGGTACTTGCGAAGCCTGGTTCGATTACTCCGCACACCAAATTCAAGGCAGAGGTTTATGTCCTGAAGAAGGAAGAAGGTGGACGGCATACACCATTCCATGATAACTATCGTCCGCAGTTCTACCTCAGGACACTTGATGTGACCGGTGAAATTAAGTTACCTGAAGGAACTGAAATGGTTATGCCTGGTGATAATGTTACAATTACAGTTAACCTTATTACCCCGGTGGCAATAAACCAGGGACTTCGTTTTGCAATACGTGAGGGTGGACGTACTGTTGGTGCTGGTCAGGTGACTGAAATTATAGAGTAATTAAAACTCTCTAACAATATATATTTATGAGCATCCCGTTTGGGCAGGATGTTCAAATCAATATATACGGGTGTAGCTCAGTTGGCAGAGCACTGGTCTCCAAAACCAGGTGTCGGGAGTTCGAGTCTCTCCTCCCGTGCAATAAAAAAGATTGAAAATGAATGTAAGAAAGTATTTCAAGGAATCATTTACCGAACTGTTGCATAAAGTTACCTGGCCAACATGGAATGAATTACAGAACAGTGCCACCGTGGTCATGATAGCTTCCGTAATTATTGCCCTGGCTGTAGCATTAATGGATTATGCTTTTGAAAATATTATGGCATTTGTGTACAGATTAATTTATTAACGTCAATATTTTCCAATGAGTGAAAATATAAAGAAGTGGTATGTACTTCGAGCAATCGGAGGTAAGGAAAAGAAGGTGAAGGAATATATTGAGAGTGAGATTAACAGGCTTGATCTGAAGGATTATATTTCACAGGTGCTTATTCCAACCGAAAAAGTTTACCAGATAAGGGCAGGAAAAAAGATCAACAAAGAGAGAAACTTTTTCCCGGGTTATGTCCTTATTGAGGCTGCACTGGTAGGAGAGATACCTCATATATTGAAGAATATTCCCAATGTAATAGGATTTCTGGGCACACAGCAGGGTGAACCAGTACCTCTGCGAAGAGCTGAAATCAATCGTATTCTTGGTAAGGTTGATGAACTTGCTGCCAGTGGTGAAGAGATTAACGTTCCGTTTTATGTTGGTGAATCGGTGAAGGTGGTCGATGGGCCATTCAATAGCTTCACAGGTATAATTGAGGAGGTGAATGAGGAAAAGAAGAAACTGAAGGTAATGGTTAAGATCTTTGGCCGCAAAACTCCTCTTGAGCTGAGTTTTATGCAGGTCGAAAAAGAAAGTTGAAAATATTTAATAAAGATATTGGTAGTTACAATAAAAAAGAATGCTTCCTGAGTAACTGCCAAGCTCTCGCGAAAACTAAGCAAATTGTAAATTATGGCAAAAGAAGTTGCTGGATTAATTAAATTACAGATTCGTGGCGGCGCAGCAAATCCATCTCCACCTGTTGGACCTGCACTTGGTGCAAAGGGTGTTAATATTATGGAATTCTGCAAGCAGTTTAATGCGAGGACCCAGGACAAAGCAGGTAAGGTTATCCCGGTAATTATTACAGTTTACGGTGACAAGTCGTTTGATTTTGTCACCAAGACACCACCGGTTGCCGTACAGCTTATGGAAACTGCCAGATTAAAGAAGGGTTCGGAAGAATCCAACAGAAACAAGGTTGCTTCGATATCCTGGGACCAGGTAAAAAAAATTGCAGAGGATAAGATGGAGGATTTAAACTGTTTTACGGTTGAGTCTGCTATGAGGATGGTTGCTGGAACTGCAAGATCGATGGGGATAACAGTAAAAGGCAGATTCCCCGGGAGCAACTAAAACTAGAAGAGGATAAAATGACTAAACTTACCAAAAATCAGAAGTTAGCCCTTGAAAAATTTGAAAGAGGCAAATTCTATACATTGACTCAAGCAGCAGACCTGGTTAAGGAAATAACCAAAACCAGGTTTGATGCCTCAGTTGATATTGATGTAAGGTTAGGTATTGATCCGCGTAAATCGAACCAGATGGTAAGGGGCGTTGTATCGCTTCCTCATGGAACCGGTAAGGAGACCAGAGTGCTTGTTCTCTGTACCCCGGACAAGGAAGATGAGGCAAAGGCTGCCGGAGCCGACCATGTTGGCCTTGACGATTATGTCGAGAAGATCAAAGGTGGCTGGACAGAGATTGACGTGATCATAACTATGCCTTCCGTGATGGGTAAGATCGGTCAGCTTGGTAGAATACTCGGTCCAAGAGGACTGATGCCTAATCCAAAAAGTGGTACTGTAACCATGGACATTGGTAAGGCTGTTGAAGAAGTGAAGCAGGGAAAGATTGATTTTAAAGTTGATAAATATGGAATCATTCATACCACAATCGGAAAAGTTTCATTCGAATCCGAGAAGATTGTTGAAAACGGCAGAGAGTTTTTATCAACGATCATCAAACTGAAACCTACGGCTGCAAAGGGTACATATATCAGGAGCATATTCCTGTCGAGCACCATGAGCCCGGGGATTAAGGTTGACCCAAAAGGCCTTGAAGATAAAGTGATGGATCAATAAGGGGGAGGAGAAATGAAACGCGAAGAAAAAAATGCTATTATAGACAGTCTTGCTGAGAACATAAAACAGTACAGCCACTTTTATCTGACTGACACTGCTCAGCTGAACGCTGCAGATACCTCCGCTCTAAGGAGAGCATGTTTTGACAGGGATATCAGATTGATCGTCGTCAAAAACACGCTGCTTAAAAGAGCATTGGAGAAATCCGGAAAAGACTTTGAGGAACTTTATGATGTTCTGAAAGGATCTACGTCTATCATGTTTTCAAACAGGAGTAATATTCCTGCAAATCTGATCAAGGAATTCCGTAAGAAACATGATAAGCCTGTACTGAAAGGTGCATTTGTTGAAGAATCGATTTATATCGGGGATGAACAGATTGATGCCTTGGCTTCGATCAAGTCGAAAGAAGAGCTTATCGGTGATATTATCGCCCTGTTGCGATCGCCGATAAGGAACGTAATGTCTGCACTGCAGTCAGGCCCCAACATAATTCATGGTGTTCTTGAAACACTGGCACAAAGGAATAATTAACCAAGGTATAAACAATTTTAAATATTATAGGAAATGGCAGATCTTAAAAAGTTGGCAGAAGAGCTGGTTAACTTAACTGTTAAGGAAGTGAATGAACTTGCAGACGTACTGAAGAATGAACACGGAATCGAACCCGCTGCTGCAGCTGTTGCAGTTGCCGGACCAGCAGCTGCTGGCGAAGCCGGAGGCATAGTAGAAAAAACAGAATTTGATGTGGTACTTAAAGCTGCAGGTGGACAAAAACTCCAGATTGTTAAGATGGTAAAAGACCTTACAGGTCTTGGTCTTAAAGAAGCCAAAGCAGTAGTTGATTCCGCTCCTGCACCAATAAAGGAGGGAATTACAAAAGAGGAAGCTGAAGCTCTGAAGAAACAACTTGAAGAAGCAGGAGCTGAAGTTGAACTTAAATAAGCATTACCTGGTTACAGGTTAACAGGTTTAGTCCCGGTACCATCGGGACTAAGCCTTTTTGTCGTTAAAATAATAAGTGCACATAACCACTCCATAAATGTCCTCAAAAAGTAAAGAAAGAATCAGTTTTGCTTCCATAAAGAATCAGTTGAATTACCCTGATTTCCTGGAAGTTCAGTTAAAATCGTTCAAGGAATTCTTCCAGATGGGAACAACGCCGGAGCTGAGGAAAGACGAAGGACTTTCCAGGGTTTTTCAGGAGAATTTCCCGATCAGTGACACCAGGAATAACTTTATTCTCGAATTCCTCGACTATTCGATCGATCCGCCAAGGTATACGATCGAAGAATGCATTGAACGCGGTCTGACCTTCAGTGTGCCGCTCAAAGCCAAGCTGAAACTCTACTGTACAGACCCCGAACATGAAGATTTTGACACGGTGATACAGGATGTTTACCTCGGTACAGTTCCATACATGACTGAAAGAGGAACATTTGTAATTAACGGCGCCGAAAGAGTAGTCGTGTCGCAGTTGCACCGGTCTCCCGGAGTATTCTTCGGGCAGAGCATACATGCAAACGGGACCAAGCTCTATTCAGCCAGGATAATTCCGTTCAAGGGATCGTGGATTGAGTTTGCAACTGATATAAATAATGTAATGTATGCCTATATCGACCGGAAAAAGAAACTTCCGGTTACAACCCTGCTGAGGGCTATAGGTTACGAAAGTGATAAGGAAATTCTGGAGATCTTCAACCTGGCCGAGGAGCAGAAGGTCTCAAAAACAAATCTCAAAAAGCTGGTAGGAAGGAAACTTGCTGCAAGAGTCCTTAAATCATGGTTCGAAGATTTCGTTGACGAAGATACCGGTGAACTGGTTTCGATCGAACGTAACGAGGTGATTCTTGACAGGGAGACTGCGATTGAAAATGAGCATATTGACCAGATAGTAGATTCGGGGGCCAAAGATATCCTCGTCCACCGGGAAGGCCAGAATCTATCTGATTATGCGATTATTTACAATACGCTTCACAAAGATCCATGTAACTCGGAGGAGGAAGCAGTCCTGTATATATACCGTCAGCTTCGGAATGCTGAACCTCCGGATGTTTCGACTGCAAGGGATGTTATTGACAAGCTGTTCTTTTCAGATAAACGATATGACCTTGGCAAAGTTGGCCGGTACAGGATAAATACCAAGCTCGGACTGAACACTGAGATGGATGTGAAGGTCCTTACCAAAGAAGATATAATCGAGATAATCAAGTATCTCATCGAACTTATAAACTCAAAAACTGATATAGATGATATCGATCACCTGAGCAACAGAAGGGTCAGAACTGTAGGTGAACAGCTGTATAACCAGTTTGGGGTAGGTCTTGCCAGGATGGCACGTACGATCAGGGAAAGAATGAATGTAAGGGATAATGAGGTGTTTACTCCGGTCGATCTGATCAATTCAAAGACCCTCTCATCGGTTATCAATTCATTTTTTGGTACAAACCAGTTGTCGCAGTTTATGGACCAGACCAATCCACTTGCTGAAATGACCCACAAGCGCCGGATGTCGGCACTCGGACCTGGTGGTCTGTCAAGAGAGCGTGCAGGTTTTGAGGTCAGGGATGTGCACTACACTCATTATGGCAGGTTGTGTCCCATTGAAACCCCTGAAGGTCCAAATATCGGCCTGATCTCATCACTGTGTGTTTATTCCAAAATCAATGACCTTGGCTTTATTGAGACACCCTACCGTAAAGTGAATAATACTGTTGTTGATCTTACAAATAGTGGTGTTGTATGGCTTAGTGCCGAAGAGGAAGAAGAGAGGGTAATAGCACAGGCAAATGCTCCCCTTGATGAAAATGGAAAATTTGTTAACCCGAAGGTTAAGGCAAGATTCGAGGCTGACTATCCGCATGAGGAGGCTGAGAAAGTGCATCTCATGGACGTAGCTCCAAACCAGATTGCCTCAATTGCTGCCTCCCTTATACCTTTCCTGGAACATGATGATGCAAACAGAGCCCTTATGGGGTCTAACATGATGCGCCAGGCTGTTCCTTTAATGAATCCTGAAGCTCCAATAATTGGGACAGGGTTGGAAGGTCAGATGGTAAGAGATTCCAGAATACTAATCGTGGCGGAAGGAGATGGTGTCGTTGAAACTGTAGATGCAACTGAAATAGTAATAAGATACTCCAGGACCGACGAGGAGAAATTTGTCAGTTTTGATGATGATGTCAAGAGTTACAGGTTGCCTAAGTATCAAAAAACAAACCAGAATACATGCATGAACCTGATCCCGGTTGTAAGCAAAGGGGAGAAGGTGAAGAAAGGACAGATCCTTACTGAAGGTTACGGAACAGAAAATGGCGAACTGGCGCTCGGGCGTAACCTGAAGGTTGCTTTCATGCCATGGAAAGGTTACAATTTTGAGGATGCAATAGTGATCTCCGACAGGGTGGTGCAGGATGATACCTTTACTTCAATTCATATAGATGAATACCTTCTTGAGGTACGTGATACCAAAAGAGGTGTTGAGGAGCTCACTTCGGATATTCCCAATGTAAGCGAAGAGGCTACCAAGGATCTTGATGAGAACGGACTTATCAGGATTGGTGCACATGTTAAACCTGGTGACATTCTGATCGGAAAGATCACTCCGAAAGGTGAGTCAGATCCTTCACCAGAAGAGAAGTTGCTGCGTGCCATTTTTGGTGATAAGGCAGGCGATGTCAAAGATGCATCACTTAAGGCCGGTCCTTCACTTTCAGGCGTGGTTATTGACAAGAAGTTGTTTTCAAGGTCGGTAAAGGACAGAAAATCCAAGGCGGTCGAAAAACCACTGCTTGAAAAGATTGAGGCGGAATTTGAAAGAAATGCCGACGAACAGAAAATGAAGCTGGTAGATAAGCTTTTTATACTTGTAAATGGTAAGACATCGCAGGGAGTGAAAGATTATCTGAACGTTGATATTATTCCTAAAGGTACCAAATTTACCCTGAAGCAGCTTCAGGAAGTTGATTTTCTGAATATCAATCCCAACAAATGGACTACAGATAAGAAGAAAAATGATACCATAAGCCAGCTCCTTCATAACTATCTGATCAAATACAAGGAGGTGGATGGTATATATAAAAGGAAAAAGTATAATATCAGTATAGGCGATGAGTTACCGGCTGGTATTGTACGTCTTGCAAAAGTATACATTGCCAAGAAGCGTAAGGTTAAAGTAGGTGATAAGATGGCCGGAAGACATGGAAATAAAGGTATCGTTTCAAAGATTGTCCGTGCTGAGGATATGCCTTTCCTTGAGGATGGTACTCCTGTTGATATAGTTCTCAACCCTCTGGGTGTGCCTTCCAGGATGAATCTGGGGCAGATCTATGAAACAGTTCTTGGATGGGCCGGACAAAACCTGGGACTTAAGTTCTCAACCCCGATATTCGATGGTGCAACAATTGAAGAGATTACAGAATACACTGAGAAGGCAAAAATCCCGAAATATGGTAAGACATACCTTTATGACGGGGGTACCGGCGAACGCTTTGACCAGCCGGCGACTGTCGGAGTTATCTATATGCTCAAGCTTGGGCATATGGTCGACGATAAGATGCATGCGCGCTCAATTGGACCCTATTCACTTATTACCCAGCAACCTCTGGGTGGCAAGGCACAGTTTGGCGGACAGCGTTTTGGTGAAATGGAAGTATGGGCTCTCGAGGCATTTGGTGCTGCCCATATTCTGCAGGAGATACTTACTATAAAGTCTGATGATGTTATGGGAAGGGCCAAGGCGTACGAATCTATTGTAAAAGGGGAACCTATGCCTCAGCCTGGTATACCCGAATCCCTCAACGTACTTCTTCATGAGTTGAGAGGACTGGGACTCAGTCTGAGCCTTGATTAAGGGTCAGGATCTGAATAAAGACTAGTTTATTATTATGATTTAATATCTACGAAATATGTCATTCAGGAAAGATTACAAAACGAGAACCAATTATTCAAAGATCACAATCGGACTAGCTTCTCCGGAAGAAATACTTGACCGTTCAAGTGGTGAGGTACTGAAACCCGAAACGATTAACTACCGCACCTATAAACCGGAGCGTGATGGCCTGTTTTGCGAAAGGATCTTTGGCCCCGTAAAGGACTATGAATGCCATTGCGGAAAATATAAAAGGATCCGCTACAAAGGGATTGTCTGCGACCGGTGTGGAGTTGAGGTTACAGAGAAGAAGGTACGTCGCGAAAGGATGGGACATATATCACTGGTTGTACCGGTAGCCCATATTTGGTATTTTAAGTCATTACCAAATAAAATAGGTTATCTGCTCGGACTGCCAACCAAAAAGCTGGATTCCATAATCTATTATGAAAGATATGTTGTCATTAACCCGGGTATAAAGACTGAAGATGGAATCAAGTATCTTGATTTCCTCACTGAGGAGGAATACCTTGATATTATTGAATCCCTTCCCAAGGAAAACCAGTACCTTGAGGATGACAACCCGGATAAATTTATTGCAGAAATGGGTGCCGAAGCACTGCATAAACTGCTTGGCAGGCTCGATCTTGACGAACTCTCATATTCATTGAGGTATAAGGCAAGTACTGAAACGTCGCAACAAAGGAAGAATGAAGCACTTAAGCGGCTGCAGGTAGTTGAGGCTTTCAGGGCGTCTGTATCAATAAATCGACCTGAATGGATGATAATCAAGGTTGTACCGGTTATTCCTCCGGAGCTGAGACCCCTCGTTCCTCTTGATGGTGGAAGGTTTGCCACCAGCGACCTGAATGATCTGTACAGAAGGGTAATAATTCGTAACAACAGGCTAAAAAGACTTATTGAGATTAAAGCCCCTGAGGTTATCCTTAGAAACGAGAAAAGGATGCTACAGGAGGCTGTCGACTCATTGTTTGATAATTCACGAAAGGTGAATGCAGTTAAGACAGATGCTAATCGTCCGCTCAAGTCGCTTAGCGACAGCCTTAAAGGAAAGCAGGGTCGTTTCCGTCAGAACCTGCTCGGAAAGAGAGTCGATTACTCAGCCCGTTCGGTGATTGTTGTTGGTCCTGAACTGCAGCTACATGAGTGTGGCCTTCCAAAAGATATGGCAGCTGAACTTTTTAAACCATTTATTATCAGAAAGTTGATCGAAAGGGGCATAGTAAAAACGGTTAAATCTGCCAAGAAGATAGTTGACCGCAAAGATCCTGTTGTATGGGATATTCTGGAAAATGTCCTCAAGGGTCACCCGGTACTTCTGAACCGTGCTCCAACCCTTCACCGTCTGGGGATCCAGGCTTTTCAGCCTAAGCTAATCGAGGGGAAGGCAATACAGTTGCACCCCCTTGTTTGTACTGCATTCAACGCTGACTTTGATGGCGACCAGATGGCCGTTCACCTGCCATTAGGGAATACTGCAGTTATTGAGGCTCAGATGCTTATGCTGGCATCACATAATATTCTGAATCCTGCAAATGGTGCACCTATTACCGTACCGTCACAGGATATGGTTCTTGGTCTCTACTACATGACCAAGGCAAGAAAATCAATCGATGATCATGAGGTAAAGGGAGAAGGTCTTGTATTCTATTCACCTGAAGAGGCAGTTATTGCTCATAATGAGGGCAAAGTTGAATTACATGCTAACGTCAGAGTCATGATTGATGACATGGTGGATGGCAAAAAGGTAAATCATATCATTGAAACTACGGTAGGACGGATATTATTTAATGAATTTGTACCTGATGACGTTGGTTTTATCAATGAACTTCTGACCAAGAAATCCCTCAGGGATATTATAGGTAATGTTCTGAAGATTGCAGGCTCGGCAAAAGCTGCAGCTTTCCTCGATTCAATTAAGAATCTTGGATACACCATGGCCTTCAAGGGGGGACTGTCTTTTAACCTTGATGATGTGATTATCCCGAAAGAGAAGATTGAATTCGTTGATGAGGGATATCAGCAGGTGGAAGAGGTACTTTCCAATTACAATATGGGATTTATTACAAATAATGAAAGATATAATCAGATCATAGATATCTGGACACATATCAATGCGAGGCTAACCCAGACGCTGATGAAACAGTTATCAGGTGATCGACAGGGATTCAACTCCGTGTATATGATGTTGGATTCCGGTGCAAGAGGATCAAAGGAGCAGATCCGTCAGCTTTCCGGCATGAGGGGTCTGATGGCAAAACCACAAAAGTCAGGGTCGACAGGCTCAGAGATCATTGAAAACCCGATCCTCTCAAACTTCAAGGAGGGTCTTTCAGTTCTGGAATATTTCATTTCAACACACGGTGCCAGGAAAGGTCTTGCTGATACTGCACTGAAGACCGCTGATGCAGGATACCTTACCAGGCGTCTTGTTGATGTATCACAGGATGTGATAATTACTGAAGAGGATTGTGGTACTTTGAGGGGACTGGTTGCGACTGCAATTAAAAAGAATGAGGAGGTAGTTGAAACCCTGTATGAAAGGATACTCGGTCGTACAACTGTTCATGATATCTATCACCCGCTTTCAGGAGAGCTATTGGTAGAGGCTGGTGATGAACTTGTCGAAGATCTTTCTCAAAAGATTGAAGATTCACCAATTGAACAGGTGGAAATAAGATCGGTACTTACCTGTGAGTCGAAAAAGGGAGTATGTGCAAAGTGTTACGGAAGAAACCTTGCAACGGGAAGAATGGTACAGAAGGGAGAAGCGGTAGGGGTTATCGCTGCCCAGAGTATTGGAGAACCGGGGACACAGCTTACGCTCAGAACATTCCACGTTGGAGGAACAGCATCCAACATTACTACTGAATCGAGTATTATTGCGCGATATAATGGAGTTACAGAGATTGAGGAACTCAGGGTGGTCGAGAAGAAGGACCCTGGACCTGGAAAGGTCGGTATAGTAATAGGCCGTCTTGCAGAACTGAGGATAGTTGATAAAAATACAGGAATATCACTTACGACACACACAATACCTTATGGTTCAAAACTTTACATCAAATCCGGCGCTGAAGTCAAGAAAGGTGATCTGATTTGTGAATGGGATCCTTTTAACGCAGTAATTATATCGGAAATCTCAGGAAATATTGAGTTCGAAAACCTGATTGAAGGAATAACCTACCGGGAGGAATCTGATGAGCAGACAGGTTTTAAGGAGATGGTAGTTACTGAGTCAAGGGACAAAACTAAGAATCCAACAATAAGGATAATTGATAAGAAGGGTAAGGAAAGTAAAATCTATAACCTCCCTGTTGGAGCCCATCTTGCTGCATCAGAAGGAAAAATGGTTGAAGCAGGGGATATTCTTGTTAAATTACCCCGGGCAGTTGGAAAATCTGGTGATATTACCGGTGGATTACCGCGGGTAACTGAGTTGTTTGAGGCCCGGAACCCATCCAACCCTGCTGTTGTATCAGAAATTGATGGAGAGGTAACATTCGGAAAGGTAAAGCGTGGTAACCGAGAGATTATCATTAAGTCAAAAGAAGAAGAGACCAAGAAATATCTGGTTCCACTATCAAAGCAGATACTTGTGCAGGAAAATGATTATGTAAGGGCAGGTATTCCACTTTCGGATGGTGCTATAACACCTTCAGACATCCTGTCCATTAAGGGCCCGACCAAAGTACAGGAGTATATTGTAAATGAGATCCAGGAAGTATATCGTCTTCAGGGAGTAAAGATAAACGATAAGCATTTTGAGATTATCGTCAGACAGATGATGCGTAAAGTAGAAATTATTGATCCGGGTGATACTAAATTCCTGGAGAAGCAAGTTGTCGATAAACTGGAGTTCATGGATGAAAATGACTGGATATATGATAAGAAGGTGGTTCTTGAACCAGCTGACTCTCAGTCAATTAAGGCTGGTCAGATAATAACTGCCAGGAAGCTCCGTGATGAGAATTCAATATTAAGACGACGTGACCTTAAAACTGTTGAAGCCAGGGATGCAATTCCTGCCACCTCAAGCCAGGTGCTTCAAGGAATAACGAAGGCAGCACTCCAGACGAACAGTTTTTTCAGTGCCGCTTCATTCCAGGAAACTACCAAAGTATTAAACGAGGCAGCTATCCTGGGTAAAGTTGATCATCTTGAAGGCCTTAAGGAAAACGTTATTGTAGGACATCTCATCCCGGCCGGGACAGGATCAAGAATATACAGTAATATCGTTGTGGGATCACGTGAGGAATATGAAGCACTGGTCGGAAAAACAGTTGAAATTGATGTTGAAGAGGCAGTTGAAGACAAAAAATAAAAGTTATGTGTCATGGCTGAGAATGTTAAAAACCAAAATCAGATAAGTATTGAGCTGAACGAGGAAATTGCACAGGGAACATATTCAAATCTTGCAGTAATCACCCATTCTGCATCTGAGTTCGTTGTCGACTTTGTCAGAATAATGCCGGGAATTCCAAAAGCACAGGTGAAATCAAGGATAATTCTTACCCCTGAACATGCGAAGCGACTATTAAAGGCTTTGGAGGATAATATTGGCAAATATGAATCTGTTCACGGTCCGATAAAGGAGGTGCAGGGTTCAGGTCCGGTTATGCCCATGACTTTTGGGGGGCCCACAGCCCAGGCTTAAGGACCTTTGACCTGCCAGTTTTCTGGCAGGTTTTTTGTTGCAGTCAATTGATCTGTAACATCAAGATCGAAATGGCGGTCAATTAAAATCATACCCGGATCATGAATCAGATATCTTTGCTATATTTGTACTATACCAGGAAGAACCAATGAGAATGATATTAAGGATATTAACAATAGCTATTATACTAATTCCAGTTACTATTGGATCATGCAAGAAGCAACCAAAATGCGGATGTGACAAGGATAAAATAAGAAGTTTTGCAGGGATCCCGGTACAAATTTATTATGATGAAGAAAATAAGTCTGCTAAATTCTACCTTGTCGGTGACCTCTATTCTACATACCATTTTTGCAATCCAACCGAAATGATGGATAAGCTGACCAGTTTTGAAAATGGCGAAGAAATACTGGTCGATTGCGACATTTTCTGGGAGTGCAGTTATATATATCAGGCAAGTAATTCCTATTATGCGAGCATGTATAAGGTATACATGGTGACTGTATATGACCTGAGAGAGGATCTTTACGGGAAATAAAGAACTCCGGATTTCATATTTTTTTTTCTAATTAAGGATTGTAAAACTGCTGCATCTTATAATTTTGTATCTTAAGATTCTAAATTATTTGAATGAGCAAGGGCAAAATTATTATTATAGGTGCAGGTAAGGTCGGAACATCCCTGGCTTTGTTGTTAGACCGGACCGGTTATTCTGTTGTCCATGTAATTTCAGCAACTGCTGAGAGCGCAGCAAATCTTGCTTCGCGATTTAATTGTACCTATTCTACCGCTCTGACAGTTAACGGGAATCCTGATTTTATTATGGTTTCAGTCCCTGATCAATCACTTAAGAAAGTCCTTGAGCAAATAGAGCCATCAAATCAGGAAACTCTTGTAATTCACACGGCAGGAAGTTACTCATTAGACCAGTTTCCTGAGAATGCAAATTACAGGAGAGGCATTCTGTACCCGTTGCAGACCTTTACATCTGGACGGCAAGCAAAGCTGCAAACTATTCCCCTGTTTATTGAAGGCGACAGTGATAGCACCATGAAAATCCTGAAAAAGCTGGCATCGGATATTAGTGACCAGGTTTATAGTATCGGGTTTGAAATGAGGCAAAAACTGCATCTGGCAGCAGTTTTTGTCAGTAACTTCGTAAATCATATGTATTATGCCGGTGAAAAGATATTAACAGAGACCGGCCTGCCTTTAACAGTTCTTGAGCCCCTGATCAATGAGACTTTCCGGAAGGCAATGGCAATGGGTCCATGGGAATCTCAGACCGGTCCGGCAATCAGAAATGATAATTCAACAATAGAAAAGCATTTGGATTTATTATCTTTCTCTCCAGAACTCAGCAATATCTATATTGCAGTAACTGAATCAATCATTAAGCACTATATCAAACAGAGTAAATGACCAATTTTATAGAAGACCTGCGAAACATTAAAGCATTTATTTTCGATATCGACGGAGTGTTGTCGCAGCAGACCATTATGCTCAATGGTGATGGTGAACCTATCAGGACAATTAACCTGAGGGATGGTTATGCCTTACAGCTTGCAGTAAAGAAAGGATACAGGATAGCAGTCATTTCAGGTGGTAACTCAATCAGCTTTAAGAAAAGGCTGTTAGCCCTTGGTGTGAAGCATATATACCTGCAATGTTTCGACAAGAAAATGGCATTTAATGAATTTCTTACAATAGAGAAACTTGATCCCGCCGAAATTCTGTACATGGGTGATGATATTCCTGATTATGAAGCAATGAATGCAGCGGGAATTGCAGTGTGTCCGACGGATGCAGATAGTGAGATAAAACAGATATCCCAATATATCTCAGATAGAAAAGGCGGCGAAGGTTGTGTCCGTGATGTGATAGAGCAGGTATTAAGATTACATGGAAACTGGATGAATCATGATGCATATATTTGGTAGTTAATATGAAAGAATTCTTAACTCTTATCAGATGGCAGAACCTGTTGATAGTGATATTGACACAGGTGTTGGTCTGTTATGCCATTGTTGCTCCTCTGGCAGGATTGATGCCCGTGGAAATCAGGTCAACCGGAATTATTGAATCGATCGCTCTTCAGCTTCCATGGTATGATTTTGCAATCCTGTTGCTGGCAACAACCTGCATTACCGCTGGTGGCTACGTGATAAATGATTACTTCGATATTCGCAGCGACCTCATTAACAGGGGAGAGGTTATAGTAGGAACAAAGATCCCGAGGCGAAAAGCAATGATGTGGCATAATATATTGAATATCGCAGGTGTATCTGCGGGATTCTTTGTATCATATCGGATTGGATATTTTTGGGCGGGAATTATATTTATTCTGGTGTCAGGACTCCTCTATTTCTATTCAGCCACATATAAACGTCAGTTCCTGATCGGGAATTTAATTGTGGCACTTCTAACTGCAATGGTGCCTATGCTGGTTGTATTATATGAGATCCCCCCGATTTACAAGCACTATATTAATCTGACTGCCTCCTTGCCGTCGCTGAAGGTGATCTGGTTCTGGGGACTGGGATTTTCATCCTTTGCATTCCTGACAACCCTGGGACGGGAAATCCTCAAGGATATGGAGGATTTTGAAGGAGACAGGGCTTACGGGAGCAACTCGGTACCGGTAGTTGCAGGTATAAAGGCTTCAAAATTTCTTGTGGTTTCAATTTTGGCTATTGTCATTTGCCTTCTTCTGATGGTTTGGTTTCAGTATTTGAATGACAAACTCACCCTGATCTATATTATTGCAGGACTCGTAATTCCTTTGATTTACAATATATTACTGATTATCAGGGCTAAAAGGCAGGAGGATTTTCGCAAAGGAAGCACAATCCTGAAAGTCATTATGTTTATAGGAATATCATATACGTTCCTGGCATATTTCGTAATAAAGAAAAATCTTTTCCTTTAGGATGATTTCCGACGACTTTAAGAAGTGGCACTTTATTTTGGCTTCCGGTTCGCCGAGAAGAAGAAAACTCCTTGCTGATATGGGATTCAGTTTCAAGGTAATGGAAAAGCAGATATCCGAGAGCTGTCCTGATGGATTAAAAAGAGAGGAGATTGCTGTTTTTCTTGCCAAAAGAAAAGCTGAAGAGTTTCTAAACGAGGTCAAAGATGATGAAATAGTGATCACGGCAGATACTATTGTATGGTGTAATAACAGGGTGCTTGGGAAACCGTCGGATCGTGATGAGGCAATATCTATCCTGAGAGAATTGTCGGGAAGGGTGCATGAAGTAATTACTGCAGTTTGTCTTCTGTCAAGCAGAACCTCACAAACCTTTTTTTCTGAGACGAAGGTCTCATTTACTATACTATCAGAAGAGGAAATCCTCAGTTATGTTGATAATTATTATCCCTATGACAAGGCTGGGGCATACGGTATTCAGGAGTGGATCGGGATGGTGGGAATAGACCATATCGAGGGCTCCTTTTTTAATGTTATGGGATTACCTGTACAGAAGCTCTATTCAAACTTAAAGAAGTTCATACACGATCATAATAATAATTAACCAATAAAACAGGGAACTATGAAAAAAATTCTAATTCCATTTATTGCATTTATTCTGCTGGTAAGCCCGCTTTCCAGGGCTGATGAAGGTATGTGGATACCCATCCTGATCGAACAGTTTAATATTAAACTTATGCAGGAGAAGGGCTTTAAATTATCTGCAGAAGATATTTATAGTGTGAACCAGGCCTGTATGAAAGATGCTGTGATGATACTGGGGGGATGTACTGCCGAAATGATTTCTCCTGAAGGACTTGTTATTACAAACCATCATTGTGGATACGGACGGATACAGGCTCACTCGACACTGGAGAATGATTATCTTACAAATGGATTCTGGGCCATGTCAAAGGAAGAAGAACTGTCTAATCCGGGTTTCAACGCTACCTTCTTAAAGTGGATGGAGGATGTCACGGATAAGGTACTTCAGGGAGTTAATGATAAGATGAGCGAAGATGAGAGGAATAGAATAATTAACACAAATATCGATGAAATTGTTGCAGAGGCTACTGAAGCCAACTCCTACTCGGCATTTGTAAGGCCATTTTACATGGGTAACCAGTTTTTCCTGTTTGTAAGCGAGACTTTCAGGGATGTGAGGCTGGTTGGAGCACCTCCCTCAGCAATTGGAAAGTTCGGAGGTGAAACAGATAACTGGATGTGGCCCAGGCATACGGGCGATTTTTCAATTTTCAGGATCTATGCAGATAAGGATAACAGTCCTGCAGATTATTCTGAAGCCAATGTACCATATAAGCCCTTGTATTATTTTCCGATCTCACTGAAAGGTGTCCGGGAAGGTGATTTTACAATGGTATTCGGTTACCCTGGAGGCACCTCTCAATATGTACCCTCATACCATATTACAATGCTCACAGATTATCTATACCCAAAGATGATCGATTTAAGAACCAGGAAACTGGATATCATCATCGCTGATATGGAAGCAGATCCCCTGGTAAGGATCCAGTACTCAGCCAAAAAGTCCGGTATAGCAAATTCATGGAAAAGATGGATAGGGGAAGAAACCGGGATGGCAAAACTTAAAACAGCAGAAAAGAAGGAGGCATTTGAAAGGGGGTTTACCAACTGGGTAACGGCAGATCAGAACAGAATGGAAGAATATGGTGCTATTCTCAATGAATATAAAAAGTTATATGATGAATACCGGATATATAATCTGGTAAACAGTTATTCGATTGAAACACTTGGCAGAAGTGGCATTGAAGCTGTTAGTTTTGCAGGCTCCTTTGCATCCCTGGTCAGGGCGGTAAACGAGAATGCAGGAGATCAGGAAATCAGAAGATCACTGAATATGATCGGCAGGAGAGCGCCAGGATTCTTTAAGGACTATAGTCCGCCAACTGATATGAAACTGTTCATTTCCCTGATGGAATTATATGGATCAAATCTTGATGAGAAATGGTGGGCTCAGGAATATATCGATATTTATAATTCTTGTAAGGGTGATTTTGCCTCGATAGCAGGTAATATATATGGTAAGAGTATATTTACGGATGCTGCAAGATTTGAGGATTTTGTTGAAGGATTCAGTTCAGAAGCTATCTCAATTGTTGAAAATGACCCTCTGTACAAGCTTGCTGTAAGTCTGGATGATTTTATTTCTGAGAATGTAAGACCCTCATTATCACGGCTTGGCAATGAGATTGCAATGCTTGACCGCCTTTATATGAAAGCGCAAATGGAATATGTTACTGACAGGGTATTGTGGCCCGATGCAAACCGCACACTAAGGGTGGCCTATGGAAATATCGGAGGTTATGAACCCAGGGATGCTGTATATCATACTCATTATACAACGCTAAAAGGTATTATGGAGAAAGATAATCCTGAGATATATGATTATGATGTGCCTGAGAAACTCAGAGAACTATATCGGAATAAAGACTATGGCCGTTATGCGCAGGATGGTGAAATACCCGTTTGTTTTATTGCAAATAACCATACAACAGGGGGTAACTCGGGAAGTCCGGTTATCAATGCCGATGGTCATCTGATAGGGATCAATTTCGACAGGGCATGGGAAGGAGTTATGAGCGATTTCATGTACAATCCTGAACAGAGCCGGAATATAAGTATCGATATTAGATTTGCCTTGTTCATTATTGATAAGTTTGCTGGTGCCGGATACCTGCTGGAGGAAATGACGCTGGTCGAATAAATTCATCCTGAGCCTTATGAAGGATCGGTTTGAATATCGAACAATGATTAATCCTGTCTGCCGACAGGCAGGGATTTTTGATTTTTAAAGGTTATGACAATTGATTTTCTTCTTAAATCGTTAACCGAGCCTCCTGAGCTCGCAAAGCATGCGGAGGATGCGAGCTCAGCAGAGGCTATCGTTATTCATAAATCATTATACCCATTCCTCCTTCATAATTTCCCCTCTTATCCCGGCTACGACCAGTTTTACAGGGACCTTTCTTGAAGCAGTTGATGTAGCCTGCTGAACCATCCGAAGGAGTCCTGCACAGCAAGGTACCTCCATTATCACTACCGTGATCCTGTTAGCACGGGCATCATCAATCAATGAGGTAAGTTTCTCAATATAGGTATCAGTGCCGTGGTCGAGCTTGGGGCAAGCTATAACTATCGATTTACCCTTTATAAACCTGTTATGGAACGCTCCCATCGAAAAAGCGGTGCAGTCTGCAGCTACCAGCAGATCACAATTCCTGAAATAGGGCGCAGCGGGATTGATTAAATGCATCTGGACCGGCCACTGTGTCAGTGCAGAGGACTCATCAGTCTCATCGTAGGGTTCAGCTTCCCGCCTCTCGATCGTGATTGCACCCTCGGGGCAATGACCGATACACGCTCCAAGGCCGTCGCACATAAGGTCACTGATAAGAACTGCCTTATTATCAATTATCTGAAGAGCCCCTTCATGACAGTTGGGGACACATAGTCCACACCCGTTACAGAGCTTTTCATCTATTCTTACCATATCTCTTTTCATAATTCCAGCTTTACATTAAACACTACAAAGGTGACTCAATAATGCAAAAGAGATTGTAACAAATGTTACAAAGTGAGTTTTTAAAAACAGGATATTGGCCGACCTTGAGATAAATACGCTGCAAATCCTGATCTACTGATTTGTAAGAAAAATCAACGATTCAAGAGTATTTGTCAGGCTGACGTAAATAACATGGATATGATCCGGTACCCTGAGATTAGCATTAGTAAAATTCATAATACCTTTTATGCCGGAATCCACAAGAAGGTTTGTAACAGTTTGAGCCGCATCGAATGTCACAGCAAGTATCGCTATCTTGACAGCATTCTGTCTTACATGGTTCTGCATGTTTTCAAGAGGGTATACCGGTACAGGGTAGTCTCCTTTATGTTTTTGGATATCGTTGTCGAAAGCAGCCTTAATAATTATCCCACTATCTCTGAATCCCTGGTAATTTGAGAGAGCAACTCCAATCTTACCCATTCCAACGAGGATGATATTATGGTTCTTGTCCTTCTTAAAGATCTTCCCAAAATCTTCCAGCAGATCATCTATCTCATACCCCGCCTTCTTATTTCCTCTGATCTGAAATTCGGAAAAGTCTTTTCTTACCTGTTCGGGGCTTACTCCAACTTCATTGGAAATAGTGTAACTGAATATCCTTTTGAAACCAAGCGATTTGAAATGTAACAGTGAAAGTCTGTACAAAATTAATCTATGTATCTTACTCTGGTTTTTCATATAATGTTCAATATAGTAACAATAATAATTTTTATATAGTAATTTGCTAACTGTTATATAGTTAACAGTAAGTTAATAATAGCCTTTAAGGAAGGTATAATGATGTAATTGTGACATAAATAGTATATGCTGTAAAACATTTGAACAATGTGATATATATCATAATATAAGACATACTTTTAATGTAAATCGTCATTACAAAACAACAGTCCTTCAGTCTAAAAAATACACAAAATTAGTCTAAGAACAAATGGTTGACAAACAAAAAACCGGAATTGTATTTCTGCAAGCAGCTGACAACAACCAAAAAGATCTTGATTTTAAGACTTTGACAAGTTACCTGAATAGCATGCATAGTCTCAAAGTCTTCACTCTTCAGGAAAAAGGTGGAGTTAGTGCAGAAAAGTGGTCGGAGGAGATAAGGCAACACAAGCTAACTAGCCTGGTAATTGCCGGTACCCGGCCTGGAATACATAAATCTGCTTTTACCAGGGCAATGCAACTGGCAGGAGGGGATCCCGGAAACGTAAAACTTGCCTTTTTAAGGGGTAATGGTATGGATCCGGAACGAAATCTTGTGCTGAATAAATCAATATTACTATCATCTATTAATGATGTTAATATTGATGAGATTATTCAGGCGAAAGACTATGATATAAATGACACGACTCTTGTAATAGGTGGAGGAATTGGCGGGATTCAGGCATCGCTGGAAATAGCCGGCGGCAACAAGAAGGTTTATTTGCTGGAGAAGTCGTCAACTATTGGCGGGCATATGGCGATGTTCGATAAAACATTTCCAACGCTCGACTGCGCAGCATGTATCCTCACACCTAAAATGGTTGAAGTTGGACAGCATCCAAACATTGAAATGCTGACTTACTCAGAGCTCTTAGGTGTAGAAGGTACTCCTGGGAACTATACGGTGAAAATATTAAAGAAAGCCCGGAGGGTAAATCTTGCACTTTGCATAGGATGCGGAACGTGCGCCGAGAAATGTCCATCCAAAGCGCCAAGTGAGTTTGACGCTTATACTACGTTGCGGAAAGCAATCTATATTGCTTTCCCGCAGGCCGTTCCCAATAAATATGTGATTGACGCAGATAATTGCACATATGTTAAGAACGGGAAATGTGGTGTTTGTGTAAAATTTTGCCCGGTTGACGGGTGCATTAATCTCGACGAGAAGGATGAAACTATCGAACTGAATGTTGGAAATATTATTGTTGCAACAGGATTCAAGCCATTTGATCCGACGGTGATGGAACAGTATGGTTATGGAAAATTCCCGAATGTAATTACATCACTTGAATTGGAAAGGTTAATAAACGCATCAGGTCCAACCGGAGGTAAAATAACATTCAGGACAAGGGATAAGAAGGGTAACTGGATCTTCGATCCTGCCACCTCGGATAATCTTCCGCGAAGCTTTGCAATAATACACTGTATCGGAAGCAGGGATAATAACCATCATAAATACTGTTCCAGGGTTTGTTGCATGTATTCTCTTAAACTCGCACACCTGCTAAAGGAGAAGGTCCCTGATGCTCCTGTCTATGAATATTTTATTGATATGAGAGCTTTCGGAAAAGGATATGAGGAATTTTACGAGAGGATAAAGAGTGAGGGCGTACTGATTATCAGAGGACGTACAGCCCGTATTGTAGAGAAAGATGGTAAACTGGTCCTGAGAACAGAGGATATATTAGGCGACCGATTGGTAGAGACGAGCGTTGATATGGTCGTTTTGTCTGTCGGGATCGAACCAAGGGAGGATGCCGGGAGCCTTGCCTCCATGCTGAAAGTGGAGACTGACGAATATGGATGGTTCAGGGAGACAGGCGGGAACATGGACCCGGTATCTACATTAAGGGCAGGTATCTACCTGGCCGGTGTCTGTCAGGGGCCCAAGGATATACCAGATACAGTAGCCCATGCCTCGGCAGCCGCGGCAAATGTGCTGAAAAGTATCATCAGGGGCAGATCACCCGGTGGGTTATATGACTTTGATATTCATGAGACTGAAACACGGATTACTGAACTGATACTGAAAGACCGATAGTTATGGCAATCAGAGTTGACAATACTTTTAAGAAAGATATGGAAAAATATGGTGCAGGCGACTGGAACCATTGCTTCCATTGCGGTATCTGTACCGCCGAATGTCCTCTTACCGAGGAAAGATTTATCTTCCCGCGCCGTCCGATCAGGCAGTACCAGCTGGGGTTGAAGGAGAAGCTCGAAACAAATCTTGATCCCTGGTTGTGCTACTACTGCGGAGACTGCTCTGCTAAATGTCTGCAGGATGCCAATCCGGCAGAAATGATGATGGCCCTCCGGAGATGGCTGACCTCCGTATACGACTGGACGGGCCTTTCAAGGAAATTCTATACCACCAAGAGTTGGGAACTTGGTTTTATCCTGGTTTTTGCCCTGTCAATCATCGGCCTCTTCGCGATTTTTTTGCCACCAGCCGCTGATCTCTTTACTGAAAGTGAAAAGTTTGTCAATGAGCAGGGGGGAGTCATGATAAATAGTCTGGCTGAGGGTGTTTCAGGTGAGCAGTTCCTCAGAATAATTCATATAGGTGACTGGATAATGGCGGTAATTATAGGATTTCTGCTGATCACCAATATATTCAGCATGTTTGTCAAGACAGTTCTGAGGGACAATTCTGTACGGATTCCTTTGCATTCCTATTTTACTGAGTTCTGGCAACTGGTTTACAACTTTATTACCCAGAAGAATATGTCGCGTTGTGAAAAAAAGGGTTATTGGATCTTCCATCTTTTACTGATGACCGGTTATACAATAATGTTCGTTGTGGTAGTGGCATTACTCCCCTGGTTCCAGACAGAAGAGGTTTACAAATGGTATTACTTGCAGAGAATTCTCGGATACTATGCAACCTTTGGAATATTGTTATTCCTTGTATATGCTGCCATTGGCAGGATAAGGAAGACTGATATCAAGTTCAAGTTTTCTCATCCCAGCGACTGGCTCTATATTGTTATGCTGGGGCTCACTACATTGAGTGGGATAATACTCCACAGCTTCCGGCTTCTCGGAATGCCCGGTGCAACATACATCATGTTTATTCTTCACATGGCCATCCTTGTCCCGATGCTTGTAATTGAAGTGCCATTCTCAAAATGGTCTCATCTGGCATACAGGCCATTTGCAGTCTATTTCTATCGTTTAAAGCGGGCTGCATACCAGAAATCTGCAAAAACCATACCTGCATTTGCAGGTTAAACCGAGAACTATGGAAACTCCAAGAATAGGTGTATACGTTTGCTGGTGCGGCACTAACATAGCCCTGATGGTTGATGTTGAGGCTGTAACCAGACAGATAGAAAGATTACCCGATGTGGTAATAGCACGTAACTACAAATATATGTGTTCAGATCCGGGTCAGGAGATGATAATCGCTGATATCAGGGAACATCAACTCGACAGGATTGTTGTAGCTGCCTGCTCACCCAGAATGCATGAACTGACCTTCAGGAAAGCCCTCAGTAATGCAGGTCTTAACCAGTATATGTTCCAGATGGCAAATATCAGGGAACAGGTATCCTGGGTTCATACCGACCGGGAGAAGGCGACCCAAAAGGCGATCAGCCTGATAGCCGGTGCGGTCAACCGGATTAAATGGCATGAGCACCTTGACTACAGGTCTGTTAAGATAAATGATGCCACCCTGGTCATCGGGGGCGGAATAGCCGGAATGAGTGCAGCCCTTGAGATTGCCAATGCAGGCAAGCAGGTCTACCTGATGGAAAAGTCTGACAGGCTGGGGGGAATGCTTAACAATGTCGACCAGCTCTACCCGACTATGGAAAGTGCAGCTCAATTAATTGGGTCGATGGTTGACAGAATTAATGAACATCCAAACATAAGAATATTCCTTGACCGCTACCCGGAACAGATCTTCGGGTATGTGGGTAATTTTGAAACAACACTTGAAGCAAATGGAACCCCGGCAGCAACATTACGGTTCGGAAACATAATAGTTGCAACCGGTCTGCGTCCTTTCGACCCCACTCCAATAACTGAATATGGTTACGGAGTCCTTCCGGATGTAATTACATCAGTTGAGATGGAGAAGCATTTACTGACCGGCAGCATACGGACACGGGGAGGCAGAATACCCAGACACATAGCCCTGATTCATTGCGTCGGCAGCAGGAATGACAGGTATCACCCATATTGCTCACGGATGTGCTGCATGACTGCACTTAAGCAATCCAGGCAGATCAGGGAAGCACTGCCTGACTCTATGGTGTATGAACTCTATGCTGATATGAGGGCGATCGGGAATGGGTGCGAGGAGTTCTATTCGAGGGAGTTCAGGGAAAATCATATGTTTATTATGTTTGACCAGCAGAAGGGATTACCGTTGGTCAGGGAATCAGATCCACTGGACAAAGTAAAAATGGTAGTGGAGGTGCGTGAAATAATGTCAGGAGAGAACCTGGAGATCCCTGCTGACCTGGTAGTTCTGATGGTGGGACTTGAGGCTCAAGATGATGCCAAAAAGGTTTCTCATTTAGTTGGGGTCAGTTTGTGTGGCAACGAATTCTTCATAGAAAAGCATCCAAAACTGGATCCGGTTGCAACCACCACTGGCGGAGTGTTTGTTGCAGGGAACTGCCAGTCACCAAAGGATATCCCCGATTCAGTTTCCCAGGCAAGGGCTGCTGCTGCAAGGGTACTGTCAACAATCTGTGCAGGAAGCGTTGAAGTTGAGGTAACCACGGCTGAGGCTATTGAAGCTATCTGTTGCGGATGCCAGACCTGTATAAAGGTTTGTCCGTACGGAGCCATCTCTTTTGATGAAGAGAAGAGAGTGTCGGTTGTAAACGAGATTCTATGCAAGGGATGTGGTACGTGTGGATCAGCCTGCCCGACCGGGGCAATTAAGTCACGCCACTTTACCGATCAACAGATATTAGCCCAGATAAAGGGAATAATGTCAATACCAGCAGAATTATATGAGATATAAATTATGGATTTTGAACCAACCATCGTAGCTTTTCTCTGTAACTGGTGCTCTTATACCGGTGCAGACCTTGCAGGCACATCACGTATGAAATACGCCTCAAACATAAGGATTGTCAGGGTGATGTGTTCAGGACGAATTGAACCAACCTTTGTCCTCTCAGCTTTCATAGAGGGGGCCGACGGTGTTCTAATATGTGGTTGCCATCCAGGCGACTGCCATTATCATGAAGGAAACTACAAGTGCCTGAGGCGTTTTTATCTTCTGGAGAAATATATTAAACAAATGGGAATAAAGAAGGAGAGGATCAGGCTTGAGTGGATAAGTGCCAGTGAAGGCAAGCAGTTTGCCGATCTTGCAGATTCCTTTACCGAGCTGATACGGCAAATGGGCCCATGTCAGATCAAGACTGTAATGGAAACCATAAATTGAAAGGAGGTAACTATGCCAACTAATGAAAAACCCAAATTAAAGCTTGCTGTATACTGGGGAGCTGCCTGTGGTGGTTGCTGTGTATCTGTGCTGGATGTACATGAGAAACTTTTTGATGTGGTTGCTGCAGCTGATCTTGTATTCTGGCCAATTGCGCTGGATATAAAGTATAAGGATGTGGAGGATATGGAAGATGGATCTATTGACGTAACCCTCTTTAACGGAGCAATCAGGAACAGTGAGAATGAACATATTGCCAGATTACTCAGGAAAAAAACCAAGATACTGGTTGCATATGGCTCATGCGCACACCTTGGAGGTATCCCCGGTCTGGCCAATTTCTCCAACAGGGAAGAGATTTTTGAAAGAGTCTTTGTGGAAAGCGAATCGACAATTAATACGGAGAGAACTCTGCCTCAGACGCTATATAATGTAAAAGAGGGAGTACTTGAATTACCCCAGTTTTACAATGATGTAAGACCACTCGACCAGGCTGTTGTTGTGGATTACTATATGCCAGGCTGTCCTCCGCAGACGGAGCGGCTTCTTGAAGTATTTATGGCAATAGTGGAAGGAGCAGAGTTACCTCCTAAAGGATCTGTGATAGGTGCCCGGGATAAGTCGCAATGCGATGAGTGTGAAAGGATTAAAACAGACAAGAAAACAATTAAGAAATTTTATCGTCCATGGGAAATTGAGGATGATGGTGAAACCTGTTTCCTTGAGCAGGGTTTAATTTGCATGGGACCTTCAACCAGGGGCGGATGCGGCTTCAGGTGCATCAAAGGGAATGCGCCCTGCAGGGGGTGTTACGGGTCACATGAAGGCATTATCGATCCGGGCGCAAAAATGATGTCTTCAATAGCTACAATGATCGATTCAAATGATTCGAAAGAAATAGAGGAAATTGTCGATACTCTTGAAGATCCGGCTGGAACATTTTACCGGTTCAGTCTGCCATCTGCAATATTGCGCCGGAAAATAATTTGATAATTTAATCAGCTCAGATAATGAAAAGAATTACTATAGATCCTATTACACGCCTCGAAGGACATGGAAAGATTGAGATATTCCTTAAGGAGAACGGGGCCGTGGAAAATGTCTATTTCCAGGTTCCGGAACTCAGGGGATTTGAGAAATTCTGTGAAGGCAGACCTGTTGAGGAGCTGGCTCAGATTGTTACCAAGATATGCGGTGTTTGCCCTGGTTGTCACCATATGGCATCCGGAAAAGCTGCCGATGCAGTTTATGGAGCAGACCCGCCTCCAACTGCCAAAAAATTAAGGGAGCTGTTCTATATGGCTCATTTTGTCCATAGCCATATCGCTAACTTCTATGCACTGGCCGCCCCTGATTTTGTTGTGGGCCCATCGGCTCCTAAAGGTGAAAGAAATATCCTGGGAGTTATCGGAAAGGTTGGTGTTGAGGTGGGCACCGAGGTTATTAAACAGAGAAGACTGGCACAGGAGATACAGGCACTGCTGGGAGGACACCAGACACATGTTGTTATGAATATCCCCGGTGGGGTGCGAAAGGGATTGTCTGAAGAAGAAAGGGAAGGTGTAGAGGAGAAGGCAAGAGGATTTATCGAGTTCGCAAAATTCTCCCTGAAGATTTTCGAGGATGTGGTTCTGGACAATAAAACTTATGTCGATATTATACTAAATGGCCCCTATTCATTGAAGATCCATTCAATGGGTATGGTTGATGATAATAACAAGGTTAACTTTTATGACGGCAAAGTAAGGGTCGTTGATGTAAATGGTAAAGAACATTGCAAGTATTCGCCGGAACAATACACCGATTTTGTAGCTGAAAGGGTTGAACCATGGAGCTATTTAAAATTTCCATATTTAAAGAAAATAGGTTGGAAAGGATTTGTTGAGGGAATGGATTCAGGTGTATACCATGCAACACCTTTATCGCGTTTAAATGCAGCAGATGGAATGGCAACCCCAATGGCCCAGAAAGAATATGAGAAAATGTACGAAACACTTGGAGGGAAGCCGGTGCATAATACCCTGGCAATGCACTGGGCAAGACTGGTTGAGTTACTTTATGCCTCGGAAAGGTGCCTTGAACTGGCAGTTGATCCTGAAATTACCGGCAGGGAACTGAGGGCTCGACTTAACAAACCCAGCGAAGGAGTTGGGATTGTAGAGGCACAGCGAGGCACTCTAACCCATCATTACTGGACCGACGAAAGAGGTATTGTAACGAAAGTCAATTTAATAGTTGGCACTACCAATAACAATGCTGCCATATGCATGTCGTTGAAAAAGGCTGCAGAGGGGGTAATAAAGAAGGGTGTTAAGGTGGATGATGGTATACTGAATATGGTTGAGATGGCCTTCAGAGCATATGACCCCTGCTTTTCATGTGCTACCCATAGCCTGCCCGGAGAGATGCCAATGATACTGAATTTCAGGGATCCGGATGGGAATATTATCAGGAGCATTAAACGTGATTGAGTAAAGTGAATACCAGTTTCTCAGATATCAGGAAGAGGCTGATCCTCGGGGTAGGAAACGATGTACTTATGGACGACGGTATCGGTCCCAGGATCGTTAATGATCTCCAGAGAGATCTTCCCTCAGATCATTTTACCTGTTATCAGACTATTAACCTTGGGGGATTGGAAATCCTTGAGTTTATAAGGAATTATGATGAGGTTGTAATAATTGATGCTATAAAAACCGCCGGAGGTACTCCTGGCGATGTTTATATCCTTACTCCCGGTGATTTTAAAGAAACCTGTCATCTTTCCAGTTTTCATGACGTGTCATTCCTGACAGCCCTGAAACTTGGAGATAAACTGCAGTACAAGCTCCCGGAGATTATTGTCATTATTGCCGTAGAGATAGTTGAAGACCTCTGTTTTGGTGAGCATTTTTCACCCCTGGTACAGCAAAGGTTTGAAGATAGTTATATTGAGATCAAGAGTTTCATAGAATCGTTTGTAAACAGGTGTACTCCTCTTGCCGAATTATTGAATTACACAATTGAGTATGGAAAATGAAAAATCAAACAGGATAGTTGTCTGCCCTGGTAACCTTCTTAATGAAAAACTAAACAGGAGAGAAACCGTTGTAATTGAGAAATGTTACTGCCCTAATGACCATAACCTTATCAAAGGGGAGGTCTGCTATGCCGATTTTCAGGCAATGTGCCTGAAAATTAAGGGTAAAAAAGAGATAGGAAATATATATCTTAATCCAATTGTTGAAGAAAAAGTTAGGTTCTTTTTAATAACTGGCTGATAAACAATAAGATGTATGAGTTTATCTGTTCCGACTGCAAGACTCCGTTACCTGTTTTCAGCCCATGTTCATGTGGTGAACAGCTTGTAACCTTGTTCCTCGATGAGACCCTTAAGATTTCTAATTGCGTTGCCTTCTGCAACAAAAGTAGGTTGTCCTCATTCTGAGATAAAAAGTGTTAGCAAACTGCTCAGCATATATATTTAGGATCGCAGCAGGCCAGAATATTTAATCATTAAATTAATTTACAATGTGTCTAAGTGTCCCCGGGAAGGTTATATCTCTTGACGGATCATGTGCCAAGGTTCAGATCGGAGAGATAACCTGTGAGGTTTGCATCAAGCTGGTCGAAGAGGTTGAAATAGGAGATTATATCCTTATCCATGCCGGTTTTGCAATTGAGAAACTTAGTCAGGAAAAGGCCGATGAAATCCTCAAATTATTGAATGAGATATTCTGTATGGGATATTCCTAATCAGACAATGGGTATATGAGGTTTGCCGGGCAACTAAGAAGTAAAGATATTGCTACCTCCATTATTGAGAGGATCTGTGAAATCAACGACGGAAACTATGTTCTTATGGAAGTCTGCGGCAGCCACACCATGGCTATCCACCGGTTCGGAATTCCTTCCATGCTTCCTTCAAGTATCAGGCTGATTTCCGGGCCAGGTTGTCCGGTATGCGTTACCTCATCGGGATTTATTGAAAATGCTGTTACACTGGCAAGAAACCCTGGTAATATAATTACTACATTCGGTGATTTACTCAGGGTACCGGGTAAATCAATGACCCTTGAGAGATGCAGGGGCAATGGATCAGATATTAGAGTTGTAAAGTCTCCTCTGGAGGCTCTTGAGATCGCAGCAGTAAACAAAAGAAAAAAGGTTATCTTTCTAGGCATTGGATTTGAAACCACTACTCCCTCAGCAGCAATTACCATTCAGGAAGCAGACGCAAGAAAAGTAGATAATTTTTTCCTGTTATCGGCACACAAAGTAATGCAACCTGCACTGCGGGCCCTCGTAACCGATGGGATAAAATTTGAGGGACTGATTGCACCGGGCCACGTAAGTGCCATAACAGGCTCTTCAATCTACATGTTCCTGGCTGAAGATTTTAATTTGGCCTGCGTAATTTCCGGATTTGAACCGGTTGATATCCTACTTTCAATATATATGCTTATTAAACAGATCAATGATGGAAAACCCAGAGTTGAGATCCAGTATTCCAGAGCAGTCAAACCTGAAGGGAACAGCCAGGCGAGAGCTGCCATTGAACAGGTTTTTATGCAGGTCGACGACTGGTGGCGAGGATTGGGTGTAATCAGGAACAGTGGCCTTGCCCTGAGGGAAGAATATAAAAGTTTTGACGCAAGAGATCATTTTGAGTTAGCTCCTGAAGAAAACAACGAACCAGCCGGTTGTCTCTGCGGGTCAATTATGAAGGGACTTAAGAGTCCGCCCGAATGTCCCTATTTTGGTAAAGAATGTAGACCGCAAGATCCGGTCGGAGCATGCATGGTGTCTCAAGAGGGGGCTTGTCAGGCGTTTTACAGATACAACAGGAAGCATGACCAGATCAGAACGGGCAAATAAGAGGGAAATGGATCCGGAGATTTCCATTGGTCATGGTAGTGGAGGTGCGATGACAAGGGATCTTATAGAAGGTCTGTTTCAAAGCAGTTTTAACAACGATATATTAGACAGGTTGTCTGATTCAGCGGTTATTAATATAAACAATAGCAGTCTGGCCTTTACTACAGACTCATATGTGATCGACCCGGTTTTCTTTCCAGGGGGAAACATAGGAAAGCTGGCTATTTGTGGTACTGTGAACGACCTTGCAGTATCTGGATCGGTCCCGGCTTATATTACTTGCGGATTTATTATTGAGGAAGGATTCAGCATCAGTCAGCTTAAAGAGATAATACAATCCATGGCCAATGAGGCAAGGGTGGCAGGTGTTAAGATAGTGGCCGGGGACACCAAGGTAGTTAACAGGGGTAAATGCGATAAGATCTTCATCAACACTTCAGGCATTGGACTCCTTAAAAATAGAGATATATCAATCTCAACTGCCGGCAGAATCTCTCCTGGTGACAAGATATTGATAAATGGTCCGATTGGTGATCATGCCATTGCGATTTTAAAAGCCCGAGGCGATCTTGGGATTGAACTTGATATTGAATCAGATTGCGCAAGTCTTAATGATCTTATTTCACAGGTCATGGTATACCAGGGTGATATCATTTTTATGAGGGATGCCACACGTGGCGGGTTGGCAACTGTTCTTGTTGAACTGGCAGAGATGACCGGATCGGTAATTGAAATATCAGAGCCAGATATTCCGGTTAGGGAGAGTGTGAAAAGTGTATGCGAGCTTCTAGGCTTTGATCCCCTGTATCTTGCAAACGAAGGTAAAGTGGTTATGGTGGTTAGTCAGCAAAAATGTGATTTAATACTTGAGACACTTCGTTCTCACAAACTTGGAAAGGAAAGCAGAGTAATAGGGGAAATAGCTTCGATGAATAAAGGAGAAGTAATTTTAAAAACCATAATAGGCGGCAAGAGGCAGATCAATATGCTGGCCTCCGATCAATTACCTCGTATATGTTAATTGGCTGTATCTTTTCCTGAAGGCGATGGAATTTTGATTGTGAAACATGATCCAACTCCTTCCACACTTTCGATTGTTAGAATGCCTTTGTTTATTCTTATGAGATCAAAGCACAATTGTAGCCCAAGGCCAGTTCCCTTTTCGTTGTCTGTTCCGGCTGAACTGTCAATTATCTCATGATTGATTATCTGCAGCAATTTATCGGGGGGTATGCCAATTCCATTATCACTAATACTTATTTTAACAGTCCCATCCTTTAATGCCGACTCCTCAACCGAAACTGAAATATTACCCTTGTATTGTGTAAACTTTACTGCATTCGACAGAAGGTTTCTGATAACAATATTTAGCAAGCCCTTATCACACAGCGCATGTGGGTCCCCTTTATGCGAATAGGTCATTTGTATTTCCTTTCTGTTGGCAGACTCCCTTAGAAGGTTAAAGTTGGAAAGTATTATATCTGTGATGTTGTGTTTCCCTACCTCATACCTGATACGGTTCTGCTGGCCATCAATCCATAACAGGAGATTATCGATCAGGTTGGTAGCAAAGCCAGCCTGTTGTGCGAGTGATTCCATTAACCGGTTAAACGACTGCCTGTCATTGTTTTTCATCAGATGATCAATCATAAGAGAAATGTTGAGGACAGGTGATTTCAGATCATGTGCAATGATTGAAAAGATCCGGTTTTTTATTGAAATGGTTTTTTCCAATTCACGGTTCTTTTTCCCTGTTTCGCATTTCTGTATTTCCAGTTCAACTTTCTGATTCGTTAACTCGGTTGTTCTCTCAATGACCATATTTTCGAGATTCTTGTTAACAAATTCAATTTCATTAAGCAGTCTTCTTTCTTCATTATATGAATGCACCCATCTGTACTGAAGAATAATCACCTGCATCAGTATAAAGAATACAACAGTGTGAGCGAGTATGTATGAGTCAGCAAGCAATATAACAGAATTTGCAAGTGCAATATCATTTACCGCACCTATAATCAATGCAAAAAAACCAGTCGCGATAAATACTTCATATCCGGGTTTCCTGATGAGTGAGATAAAACTGTATACCATGTAGTAGAGCAGTAAAACAGGGATCAATGGCATGAACACCAGCATGGTGTGAGAAAAGACTGTAACAGGGGTAACCATAACAGTCATTATGCATAGACTGAATAATACGATGAGTACAGGATTAAGAAACCTGGCAATCCTGTTGGGATAAAGTGAATTAAAATATAGCAGGGCAAAAATAAAGGCAATATAGGAACCAATATATTCTAACCTGATAAGCCATGTCCAGGAAATATCAAAGAAGGACTGGATTGAGAACATACCAGTTGAAACCGATCTTATCAGGACGCCCAGGGTTGTTATTGAAAAATATAACATTGACCTGTCATGCTTGAACATAATAAAGAAGAGGAAAAAAAAGCCAACAAATGAGATTAGCATTCCTGCTGTTGAGGAGTTGAAAAAATTTTCCCTGCTGGTTTTAAGAGTTACTATCTCTCTCGTGCCAAATTTAATAGGTAACCAGAATCCGCCCCTCCTGTGATGATAGTTTGAAACATTGATAATGATCTCAATTGTATCACTGGCCGGGATCAGGCTATAGGAGAAGGGCTTGTACCCCGGGGAAGTTTCTGATTCCTTTTCCCCGGGAATTCCGGATGTCAAGATTGCTTTGCCGTTAAAATAAACCCTGCATGATGAGTCAAAAACCGGTATTCTGAAAATCAACTCTTTCCTGTAATTCTCGGGTAAAAGTATCATCAACCGGTATGTTGCAAAACCGCTACCAGTTATCTCAGGCAAAACATCACTATAGTTGGTCCAGTAGGCAGGCACTTTCCCAAACAGATCGGGATAAGGTACAAAGCCTCTTTCGAAATCATCAGGTGAATAGTGTTTTTCCCAGTAAAACTCCCAATGTCCGGCCAGGGACAAAATCTGATCGTTTGGAACGCCCTTCCCTCTTAGGTCAAAAGTGCCATCAATTACTTTTGTCTGAGCCGATACCGACGAAGATAGCAACAGTGTAATACAACAGATATACAGGATACCAGAACCTCTACCTTTTCCCATTCCCCGATTTTTATGAAATACAGGGCTCAAAAATATCAAATAAGTGCAAATTACAAAAGTATTGTAGCATAACAATTTTTTTTATTTTCTGTAAATATTATCAAATTTTTGTAACTATGGTCAAGCCTGTCCGATCCCTTGCATTGGCGATTCAGGGGATATACTGAAGCTCCTCGTTGCAAGCAGCGAGGAACCGAGTTTTCGAGCTCGGCGACTTCGTCGGAAGTAGCCCCGATGAACCGGGGCGAAGTTCGAAGCCAATGCGCTCGCCGGGATTCAATTCGGTTTAATGTGATTAGTGATAAGGGGAGCAAATGACAGAAGCAGGGTGTCTGGGCGACTACCCTGCTTCAACAAAACCTAAAACTTGATCGTAGAAGAAACTACTCAGTGAAGTATATAGAGCTACTTGACTGCAAAAACATTCTCGTAATCCTTTACGAGTTTTGGATAGTAAACAGAGATAAGCGTAACATGCTCAAGATCTGTCATCTCCAGCTGGGTCAGTACTTTCTGATGGAAATACTCTGACTTGTTCAAATTAAGGTCAGTTGTTACAAATCCATCATTCTGATACTCTTTGTCAACTTTCTTAACACCAAAAACTCGTTTGTTACACTCATATTGAACTGTTAGTTCATCTGATACAACGATATATTTGGTGCAGGTTTTACTTGATTTGTCAATGCCAACACGAACTGTCATATCAGAGTTTTCATAGGATACAACATAAGTTTTGAGTTCTTTACCATCTACAACTATTGGATTGACCGCATTCTCAACAACATAATTGCCGAGGCTTGAGTGAGTCTTCCCTTTGGCCACGGGTGCTTTCGCAAAACATGTAAGGCTAAGGATTGATACAATTGCAATTAAACTAATCATTCTTTTCATGGCTGCACTTTTAATTAATAAATTCACAGGTAAATTACTGTCCAAATAATTCTGTGATCAATTTTCCATTCATCTTATAGACGTGTAATTTACATTGATGTTGCAATACTTTTTGTTAATAATAAGTTAATGTCTGTCAATTGGCCAGATTTGTCGATAAACGACCTCAAATCTGCTATAAACTAAAACCAATGAGAGATAAAAAATATCATATAATAAACAAGCAATAAAAAATTTATTTAACTTGCACAAGATTAAGATTAGGTGTGATTCAGAATCTTATATATCGATTTATGTTGAACCGTCTCGGGCGGCGGTTATATGAGTGCCGTATGTTCTACAGCCTCTCCTTATAGTTTTTCCCCTTTTCCATTTCCTAAAATGATGGGATTGGTAGTTCCCCAGGTAAAATATCTCTTAAGAAATGAAAGGATTAATATTTAACATAAAACGGTATGCTATTCATGATGGACCTGGTATAAGGGTTACCTTTTTCCTTAAGGGCTGCCCTCTTAACTGCTGGTGGTGTCATAACCCCGAAGGTATCTCCACATCAATGGAAAAGGTAAAGAGGGTTGACAGGATAGGTTCAAATGAATTTGAGGTAATTGAAACGGTAGGCAAACAATACAGTGTGGACGACCTGGTTGAAGTTGCTGAAAAAGACCGGATCTTTATTGAGGAATCGAACGGGGGTGTAACATTCTCCGGTGGGGAACCATTGTTACAGAGTGACTTTCTTGAGGCTGCCTTAAGAAATTTTAAGAAAAGAGGTTTCCATACGGCAGTAGATACCTCAGGACAGGCCGACAGGAAGGTGGTCGAGAAAATTGCCGGGGATACAGACCTATTCCTGTTTGATATTAAACACCTGGATCCTGATAAGCACAAATCACATACAGGTGCCTCTAACAGGAAGATCCTTTCAAATTATGATTATATCCTTAATCGCGGTAAGGATGTTATTATCAGGTTTCCGGTTATCCCGGGCTATAATGACGATATTAAGCATCTGAATCAGCTGCGCGACTATATTACTGGAAAAGAGAGGAGAAATATTAAAAGGCTCGACCTGTTGCCTTATCACAAAATAGGCAGTTCAAAGTATAAGCGTTTTAACCTCGAAAACAGGATGGAAGGTGTGGAGCAACCAGGCATACCTCGGATGAACGAATTGAAATCCTTTTTCAGTGAAACCGGATTTAAGATAAAAATAGGTGGATAACTTAATGAACAGATGATGAAACTGACAGAACGTGTAATAAAATTACGGGAACAGAGTTTGAATGCAGTTGAGAAAATCTCGGCTGAAAGGGCTGTTCTTGTCACGGAATTCTATAAAAGCATGGATTCCAGGGAGTTATCAGCTCCTGTCCGTCGAGCGAGAGCATTTGAATATATTCTCAGGAACAAGGAAATATGTATTAACGAGGGCGAGTTAATCGTTGGTGAAAGGGGACCGGAGCCCAAAGCTACTCCAACATATCCCGAAATTAGCCTGCACTCCCTTGATGACCTTGAAATACTTGATTCGCGGAAGAAAGTATTTTTTAAGGTTGATAGTGAGGTAAAAAGAATATATAAGGAAGACATAATCCCTTTTTGGAAGGGTGTAAGTAACAGGGACAGGATTATGGATGTTATGACACCTGCATGGTTAAAAGCATATAAATCAGGTGTTTTTACTGAATTTCAGGAACAGAGGGCTCCAGGTCATACAGTTCTCGGTTACAAAATGTTCAGAACTGGTTTTCTTGATCTGAAATCGGAGATAGCTGACAGTTTACAATCTCTGGACTTCTTTAATGATAGAGATGCCTATGATAAAATGGAAGAGCTTAAAGCAATGGATATTGCATGTGACGCCATTATTATGTATGCTGAAAGACATGCTGCTGAGCTGGATCGACTGGCAGCAAAAACTGCTGATAAGACAAGAAGGTCGGAATTGAAAGAAATGGCAAAGATTTGCAGAAGAGTACCGGCTAATGCCCCTAAGACGTTTCATGAAGTATTACAGCATTACTGGTTTATCCATCTTGGAGTGGTAACAGAACTCAATCCCTGGGATTCGTTTAATCCGGGTCGCCTGGATCAACACTTGGATCCTGTATATAATCAGGACCTTAAGGAGGGGCGATTATCAGAAGAAAGGGCTCTGGAATTACTTTGTTGCTTCTGGGTTAAATTTAACAATCATCCTTCACCCCCAAAAATGGGAGTTACAGCTCAGGAAAGCAACACCTATACAGATTTTTGTCTGATCAACCTTGGAGGATTGAGCGAGGATGGTGCGAATGCGGTTAATGATATGTCATACATTCTGCTCAATGTCATTAAGGAAATGCGAATTCTGCAACCCAGCTCTATGGTACAGATAAGTAAAAAAACTCCGGACAATTTTATTCATAAGGCACTTGACATTATCCGGACAGGATTTGGTCAACCCTCATGCTTTAACACTGATGCTATTGTTCAGGAATTGTTACGTCAGGGAAAAACCCTTGCTGATGCAAGAAACGGAGGAGCATCAGGTTGCGTCGAAACGGGTGCATTTGGTACCGAATGCTACTGGCTTACCGGTTATTTTAACCTGCCCAAAATATTAGAGATAACTCTCTATAATGGCATCGATCCAAGAACTGGCAAAACAGTTGGCCTGCCCACAGGAGAGGTTGAATCATTCCGGACTTTTGATAAATTAATGGATGCGTTCAAACAGCAGGTAAACTATTTTGCCGATATCAAGGTGAGGGGGAACAATGTGATTGAGAAAATGTATGCAAGATATCTTCCGGTACCATTCCTTTCTCTTTTGATAGAGGACTGTATTGCTAACGGCAGGGATTATAATAATGGAGGGGCCCGTTATAATACCACCTACATTCAGGGTGTAGGTCTGGGCAGCATTACTGATATTGTAAGCTCAATCAGGTATAATATCTATGATAATGCAAAATACTCCTGGATTGAGTTAAAAAGGGCAATGGAGAAGGATTTTGAGGGATATGAAAAGCTGCAGTATGATCTTATTTACAATTCACCCAAATATGGCAATGATGATGACTATGCTGATCAAAACGCGGTTACCGTCTTTGAGATATTTTATGATGCGGTGAACGGACGCCCAACTCCCAGAGGGGGAGTACACCGGATAAATATGCTTCCAACGACATCACATATCTACTTTGGAAGCGTAGTTGGAGCAACCCCTGACGGGCGAAAAGCATATTTACCCCTCTCAGAGGGAATCTCACCTTTCCAGGGAGTCGATCGGCTTGGCCCTACTGCGGTCATTAAATCTGCCTCTAAGATCGACCACCTGAGAACAGGAGGTACTCTTCTGAATCAGAAATTCAGTCCCCAGTTCTTCGAAGATGAGGAGAGCTATAAAATGCTGACTTCACTGATAAGAAGTTATTTCAAGATGGATGGACATCACATCCAGTTCAATGTAGTTGATGCTGATACTTTACGTGAAGCACAGAAGAGCCCGGAATTATACAGGGACCTCATTGTCCGGGTAGCAGGCTACAGTGATTATTTCAATGATCTTGGTGAAGACCTCCAAAATGAGATTATCAGAAGAACAACACATGAAAATACACATTAATAACAACCAAATTTTAAATTATGTTTAGTAAAGAAGTTTTTATAAAAAGAAGAGAGAGGCTAAGGAAGGATGTGGGTTCCGGATTGATATTACTACCGGGTAATGATGAAAGTCCAATGAACTATGCCGATAATCCCTACCACTTTCACCAGGATAGCACGTTCAGATATTTTTTCGGCCTAAACTTTCCCTATCTGGCGGGAATACTGGACTGTGATACTGGAGAGGATACTGTTTTTGGTAACGATCTCACCGTTGAGGATTTTGTATGGATGGGACCTCAACCTACAATTGCAGAGCGTGCTTCAAGATTTGGATTAGCTGGATCTGCATCTTTGAGAATACTTGTAGATGTGCTTCAAAAAGCTAACCGGCAGGGTAGGAATATTCACTTTCTTCCCCCGTATCGGCCTGAGAATAAGATTAAGCTATTTGAGTGGCTGGGGATTCTCCCGGCAGAGTCGCATCAGGAATCATCCCTTGAACTGATCCTCGCAGTAGTAAATCAGAGAAACTACAAATCCGAGGAAGAGGTTGCAGAGATAATAAAAGCAGCTGATATTTCTGTTGATATGCATACGATAGCAATGAGAATGGCGAAACCGGGAGTCACTGAAGCTGAAATTGCAGCGGCAGTTAATCAGGTGGCTGAGTCAGCCGGCGCGACCATTTCCTTTCCCATAATTGGAACCATTAACGGACAAACACTTCACAACCATTACCACGGTAATACCCTCAAATCTGGGCAGATGTTCCTCCTGGATGCTGGCGCTGAGGTGGAGTCAGGATATTCAGCCGACCTGTCTAGCACTGTTCCTGTTGATCCGGAATTTACACCTTTGCAAAGGGAAATATATAACCTGACACTTGCCAGTCACGATAAGTCCATTTCTCTGATGAAGCCTGGAGTTCCCTTTAAGGAAGTCTATCTTGAATCTGCCAGGGTAATTGTAAGAGGATTCAAAGATATGGGTCTTATGAAAGGTGACGTTGATAGCGCAGTTGAGAATGGAGCTCATGCCTTATTCTTCCCCTGCGGCCTCGGACATATGATGGGAATGGATGTTCATGACATGGAAGACCTTGGAGAAGTATATGTTGGATGGGCAGGACAACCTAAACCCACTCAATTCGGTATAAAATCTTTGCGGCTTGGACGAAAACTGGAACCGGGTTTTGTTCTGACTATTGAGCCAGGTATCTATTTTATACCGGAATTGATCGACCAGTGGAATAAGGAGCAGCGTAACGCGGAATTTATCAACTTTGAGCGGGTGAATGAGTTCAGGAGTTTCGGAGGTATCCGAAATGAGGAGGATTTTCTGATCACGGAGACAGGATATAAATTGCTTGGGAAACCAAAGCCCAAAACAATTGAAGATGTAGAAAAGGAACATGCAAAAGATGGGGGTGTATCAAAAGTCATAAGATAATTGTTTATGCATTACACTTCAATCTTTAAATAGCTATTTATTAATATGTTGAGATTTTGTGATTGACTTTTAAAACATAAAAATTGACTAATTTTTATGTTTTGATACATTCCCATCTTTTTAATATATTCTGCTTCGAAGAATCACTTCTTGCTTTTGTCAAACACCTTGGTAGCAGTTGCAACTATTCCTGCAATATCAGTTAGGTTTGACGGAAGGATCATTGTATTGTTCTCTGAGGCAAGCTTGCCAAACTCCGTGAGGTATTGTTCGGCAATTCTCAGGTTTACTGCATTCATCCCGTTATCTTCACCAATTGCTTTGGCGATCTGTCTCAGACCATTTGCAGTAGCAACCGCTACCTGCTCTATCTCAGAGGCTTTACCTGCAGCTTCATTGATCCTTTTCTGCATTTCACCTTCCGACTGCCTGATGAGCTCCTGCTTATGTCCGTCAGCAACATTTATCTTCGCCTGTTTCGTTCCTTCTGATTCTGCAATTGTGGCCCTTTTCTCACGTTCAGCTCTCATCTGTTTTTCCATCGCATCCTTGATACTTTGTGGTGGTGTTATATTCTTCACCTCATACCTTGTAACTTTTACACCCCAGGGATCGCTGGCCTTATCGACTGCATTCACAATCGAAGTATTAATCGAATCCCTCTCCTCGAATGTTCTGTCGAGTTCCAATTTTCCAATGACGCTCCTCATGGTTGTCTGGGCAATCTGAATTGAGGCGAACCTGTAGTGATCGATTCCATATGATGCCTTCATCGGATCTACAACCTGAAGGTATAGAATCCCGTCTACTTCAACAGCAATATTATCTCTGGTTATACATACCTGGGAAGCAACATCTATGGCCTGCTCCTTCAGGGTATGCTTATATCTTATTTTATCAATGAATGGGATAATAAACTGAAAACCGGCTAAGAGTGTTTCTTTATATTTACCTAGCCTTTCAATAATATATGCGCTTCTCTGAGGCACTATCCTGATTGATGAAACAATAAGAATGAAGGCAAGGAGAATTAATCCAATCAGCCAAATGGTTGATATATCAATACTATTATTCATGGTAATTAATTTTTTGGTTTAACAATTAATACTATACTTTCTTTTCCTGTGATTATTACTGTTTGTCCTTTCACTATGTCTTCTTCTGCAGAAGCTATCCATGATGTTCCCTTAAACTCGACCTTACCCTTCGCTCCCTGTTTGAAACTTGTGAGGGCAATGGCCTCCCTGTTAAGAAACTCCTCTTCTAATGTAGCTGGTGATGCCCATGATCCCTTGAAGAACTTGTTCTTCAGCATCCTTCTGAGCAATATCAGGCTAAGGATGGAGGTAATACTAAAAATAATGATCTGCAGGTCAAGACCCGGGTCACCAATAAGGCATACAAGCGAAGTGATCCAGGCACCAAGCCCGAAAAAGATCAGAACCAAACCTGGCACGATCAATTCGAGCAACAGAAAAACGAGACCAAGCAAAAACCAGAAAAGGTCGGGTCTCATAAAAAAATCGGGTTCCATAATAAGATTTATTTATTGTGATTTATTAAACAATCAGTCATTCGGATAATTTTGTTTATCCCAATATACGATCAAATGAGCAATTTAGATGCAAAGAACAGACCCTATTATACTACCTGACATCCTTCTCCGGTAAAATGGCTAAAAGCCTCTGTAAACCGGAATGGTTGTCGACAACAAGGGCAGAAAACAGGGCAAGAGCCGGGGTTAGAAGGTAAAACATTCGGGCAATATCGGCAGATAGAAGGATATGTACCATGACCGCGAGCAAATACCATAACCAGAATCTTTCCATTTTTAGAATAAGCGAACTAAAAAATTTTCTTTTGCTAAATGCAGTAAAAACCAGTAATATCCAAAACCCGGTCACCGAAAATAACTCGTATAATCCATGAAATGAGAATAGCTTGTTTAGAGATGTCCGAATGTTTGTAATGTGTCCGGTCCCCAACCTGAGACTTTCCATCAGATCATAACCATTGAGATGATCAAACATGAACCTGAAACCAAATACCAGAGTTCCGGACAGAAAAAAAAGTACTAGTTGCCTGAACTTATTTATTGGAGAATAAAGGAATATGACTGGAGCAATAAATATGAATGATTCCTTCGCCCATGGTCCGATAAAAATAGCAGCAATCAACAATTTTCTGTTTCCTGTTTTGATCCCTAACAGGGTCATACCAATAATCAGGCAATACAAGCTGTCAACCAGGGGAAGGCCTGCAATGTAGGCTGTCCACCTGCATGTGAGCAGGGTCAGAAGGCCAATAATCGCTGCAAAGCTGGTTTTTACATATATCCTGCATAGCTTATACACTATTAAGCCAAACAGGGCCATAATAATATTATTTACAATTAAGAAACTGAAGTACAAAGAAAAATCGTAATTGAACGACCAAGGCTTTACCGTCTCAAATAAAGGATCTGCTATCCTGTGAATGACTCCGGCAATACATGGAACAATAATCCTGTATCTTCTTATTGGGCTTTGATCAAAATCTCCCCTGGAAAGCCCGACGTATGTCTGGCAATCAATGCAATCTTCAAACCGGTAATTATCCATCAATGCAAAGGAGGCGCCATGAATTACGGCAAGTGAAAAGAGGAAGATCATAATATCTGATCTGTTAAGGGTAAGTTTAAACATTTCTTTATTTGTACATATTCAGGCAGTTGAACTTACGAAAAAAACAGAGTGTAGCAAAATATCCCGGGAAAGAATATATACACATTTCAGCGTTTATGATCAGGTTTACGATTATAGTTATCAGAAAAATATTTTTAAATATGTTCATTTTTTATTATATTATAAACGAATCATTTAAGTTCCTATTAATGGATCGGAATCTCATCCGGAACTCGCCGGGATAGTTTGAATTTAACTAAATCTTAAATAATCGATGTGATGGAAAAATTTTTTAATTATTTCGATCACAGGTACCGACAAAATTTGAAAATGGGAAAAGCAACCGAATGTGGTCCGCTAATTACAATATCCAGGCAGACAGGATGTGATGCCGTGGCATTGGCAAAAAAACTTGCTCAGAATCTTAACCGAAAATATAGTACCAATAAATGGCACTGGATTGATAAAGAGATACTTCTGGCTGCTGCGAAAGAACTTGGTACGGGGACCCATCGTGTTGAGCAATATATAAAGGGTAAGGAACTGTCGGGGTTCTCTGAGATGATCATGGCAATATCCGGTGATTTTGTTAGCGATCTCAAGGTAAAGAAGACTATAAGTGATGTTGTCCTTTCCATGTGTAAAGAGGGATATGTTATCCTGGTTGGAAGAGGAGGCGTAGCAATAACAGGGAACGTAAAGAAAGCGCTTCATGTCCGGCTTGTAGCTCCATTTTACTGGCGGGTTGACAATATGATGAAAAAAAGAAATATGGATATCGAAACAGCAGAGGAATTTGTTGTTGACACGGATGAAAAAAGATATAACCTGATCCTTAATTTTCTGGAAAAAAAACCATTGAACCTGGATTATCTTTTTGATATCACAATAAACAGAAATTCCTTTTCCATCGACCAGATTGCCAAGATGCTATCCCATATCTACGAGGATAGAATTCATGCGGTAATGGATCAATCTGCTGAGAAGAATGAGGACCTTCAGTCGACCTATGGGTAAGATTAAACAAAAAGAATGTCCCTTCTGTTTTAATGTGAAAGGGACAAGAGTTGCAGAACAAACTGTTACAGTATCCCGCAAACCATTATTCACCGTAAGATTAAGATACGGTAGCCACTGCACATAATTCTCTCAATTAGTTTACATTTTGTTTTAATAAAGTACTCCTATACTTTTCAATTTGCTTTTCAGTGAGGAAAAAAAGATCTCCTGCTTCTCTTTCACTAAATCCCGCCGGGCTCAGATACTTTCCTTTAGCATGAAATGCCGAGTAACCAAAGCCAGATAGAAAACTCTCTATTTTAACATGATTTTTTTCAGCCAGCTCAATCTGGATCAAAGGTCTGAATTTCTTAATAATGTCCTCAAAACCAGGAATTACCTTGTTTTCCTGGCCCTCAATGTCACATTTTATGTAATCAAGTTTTTTAATGTTCTTAAACAGGAAATCAGGCTTTCTCACCTCTGCCTCAAATAAGGTGGGAATACTTTCCTGTTCGTCAGGGTTGATGATACGGGTAAGACCATGTCTTGATTTAAGCCTGTCAGGTATTCCCATCAATGCATCTCCATTCTTTTCTCCAAGGGCAAATGGAATTATCTCAATATTATTGTATTTCCGGGTATTAAACTGCAGAATATTGCGATAGAGCCCAACAGGTTCTACGGCCATAACCTTTCCCTCCATACCTGCTTTTCGGGCAAAAATAGCTGTGAAATAGCCCAGATTGGCACCGATATCAATTATATAGTCACCCACATCAATTAGCCTGCCGGCAAGATAATGCCCCTGGAACTTTGAAAAAAGTTTAAGGAAACCCATCCGGTACAGAACCAGAAAAGTCATGCTGATCATCCTGAAATAGACTCGCGGACCAAGTGCTTTATATAGAATCTCCTTAATTAAGCCCATATCATTAATCAAAGATCTACCCTTGCAATGGCAAAAGTTGAGTTTACGAAGATACTCATAATGAAAATAATCCAAACAGCAGAGGTTAATACCATATTTATATCATGTAGCATGAAAAGTCTGCTTCGTCAGCAGGCTCGAAATAAATCGAAGTAAATATGGTCGGCATTCTTAAGTTTGAGCAAGAACCTGAAACGGGAGTGCTATAGTCAGGGCGAATAATATATTTTCATTTTATCGGTACCATCTATCATCTGGATGAATATTTTTGGATAGGTTTTGAAAGGTAAATTAAATTATTTTGGAATATCATTTAAGGTTTTTGCACAGTTTTTGCATAAATTGGACCAAAATAGATAGATATGAGATTAAAAAAGAATATTGCCCTGAGTGAATCCGGTTTTGTATTCGACCCCTCCACCGGCGACTCATATTCATTGAATGAACAGGCACAGGAAATAGTCAAACTGATGAATGAGAATAAAAGCCTGGATGAGATCTCGGATCATATAACAGCTATTTATGAGATAGACAAACCAGGATTTGAAAAGTATTATTATGATTTCATTGGGATGTTAAGACAAAACCAGCTGCTCGAAGAAGATGAATAGAAAAAAGATCACCGTGGCCCTTACAGGCCTAAATAATACGGATAATCCTGGCCCCGGAGTACCGGTAATCAGGGGAATACGCGAATCTGATTATTTTGACGCAAGAATTGTAGGTCTGGCATATGAAAGCCTTGAACCGGCAATTTACATGCATAATATTGTTGATAAAACCTACAGAGTACCCTACCCTTCGGGAGGATCTGATAAGCTTGTTGGTCGCGTCCTTGAAATTAACAAGTCTGATAAAATAGATGTTATAATTCCAAATTTTGATTCGGAGCTTGTTGCATTCATGAAGTCAGAGGAGCTACTGAAAGCTGCCGGGATTAATACATTCCTTCCGAGGATCCAGCAGTTTGAGGAACGGCAAAAGGCCAACCTTCCTGATTTTGGTAAAAAATATGGGCTGACGGTGCCAGACAGCAAACCCATTGTGAGTATAAGGGATCTGGATGATCTGAAAAATGAGGAGTTTGAATACCCTTTGGTAATTAAGGGTAAGTATTATGATGCATATATAGCCTATAACCGGGATCAGGCGGCAAATTATTTTGCCAGGGTAAGTGCTAAATGGGGTTTACCTGTAATAGTTCAGCAGTACATCGTCGGCACAGAAGTTAATGTTGTTGCACTTGGCGATGGCAAGGGAAATACTATTGGGGCTGTTCCGATGCGTAAGCAATATATAACTGATAAGGGAAAAGCCTGGGCGGGAGTATCACTCGACGACACCAATATGCTCGATCTTACACATAAGATTATAGGGGCGACCAGATGGAGAGGTGGCATGGAACTGGAATTGATTCGCTCCGAAAAGAATGAATACTATCTGATAGAAATTAACCCAAGGATACCGGCATGGGTTTACCTGGCAGTGGGAGCCGGACAGAATATCCCTGAAGCACTGGTAAAACTGGCGCTTGGCGAGGATGTTAAACCTTTTGAGAGCTACGATATTGGCAAGATGTTTATTCGGTATTCATATGACCTTATTACGGATATGTCAGAATTTGAAAAATTAACAATGAAGGGGGAATTATAACCTTTGAAAAATAATTATAAACTGATGAAACGAACATGAAAATTATAAGCATTAAATTTTCGCAAACAGGAATGATTAAAATTTTCCTGCGAGAACGAGGAACGAGAGGTTCCATCAGTGCAGAACTTTTTTACTACATTCTCATGCAAAAAATTTTAAACTGATGAAAAAGCAATTCGAAAGACCATATATCAAGAAATTGAGAGCCGGGATGCCAAGTAAATTTGGAATGCCGGTTCAGAGTGAACCGGTTACCCATATTGATGATGTCGCCGTGGAAGAGCTGATAAGGAATTATGGATCGCCATTATATGTGATATCTGAGAAAACTATCAGGGATACATACAAGGAGGCACTCAACGCATTTCAAAGCAGGTACCCTAAAGTACAGTTTGCATGGTCCTATAAGACCAATTATCTGGATGCCGTTTGCAGGATATTTCACCAGGAGGGAAGCTGGGCTGAAGTTGTATCAGGATTCGAATATGATAAAGCAATTCATAACGGGGTAAATGGCTCTCAAATAATATTCAATGGTCCTGATAAGTCAGAGGAAGACCTTATTAAGGCGACTGAAAACAATTCTCTGATACACCTGGATCATTTCGATGAAATGTACACCCTGATGGAGGTGGCAGAGCATCTAAATAAAAGACCGAAAGTTGCCATACGGGTCAATATGGATACCGGCATTTATCCCATGTGGGACAGGTTCGGGTTCAATTATGAAAATGGTGATGCATGGGATGCAATCAACAGGATAATGATGAACGACAGGCTCGACCTTATTGGCTTGCATACTCACATAGGAACATATATGTTGTCAGCAAATGCGTATGCGGTAGCTGCATCAAAGCTGGCAATCCTTGCCTTCAGGATAGAGAGAAAATATGATACATCCCTGAAATATATTGATCTGGGAGGAGGTTTCGCATCAATGAATACCCTGAAGGGTGCTTATTTACTTGGTATAGACAGCGTACCCTCTTTTGATGACTATGCGGAGGCAATCACCGGATCACTTATTAATTCAGAGATCAATCCGTCAAGATTACCTATGCTTATCCTTGAGACCGGCAGGGCGCTGATCGATGATGCAGGGTATCTTCTGGGAACTGTCATTGCCAATAAGAGATTATCCGACGGAAGGCGTTCAACAGTAGTTGATATAGGAGTGAACCTTCTGTTTACCTCATTCTGGTACGATCATGAATTCTATCCTGCAAAGCAAACATCGGACCATCTGGAAGAAACAAGTATCTATGGGCCGCTTTGCATGAATATTGATATTCTCAGGGAGGCCATAGCTTTCCCGCTGCTTAAAAAGGGAGACCAATTCGTAATAAAGAGGATAGGTGCTTATAATATGACCCAGTGGATGCAATTCATCACAATGAGACCAAATGTTGTCCTGATCGACACAAAAGGAGAAATTCACGTTATAAAAACTGCAGAGACACTTGATACAATAATATCTGCTGAGAGTTTGCCACCACACTTATAGTGATATGACAAGCAGTTACAAACTCTTTGGCAAAAGTCTGCTTAACAGCTATTCACAGGTTTTTTTCTCGGATAACCGGATCTTTGCCCTGATCCTTATCATTGTTTCATTTGCAGATTTTTATGCCGGCCTGTTTGGTTTTGTTGCTGTTCTGACAACAAACCTGATCGGATTCATGATGGGATTTGACAAAAGAACAGTTGCAAAAGGTCTTTATGGTTTCAACAGTCTTCTGGTCGGTCTTGGTTTGGGAATATATTATGAACCGGGCCCTGTAATGTTCCTGATCATTATTCTCGCTTCTGTGTTCACGCTTTTTATCTCTGTCTCCATGCAGGGGGTGATAGGCAAATATGGATTACCATACCTGAGCATCCCTTTTATTATAGGTGCATGGATTGTGACCCTTGCAGCCAGGGAATTTACCTCACTCGGATTGAGTGAACGGGGTATTTTTACCCTCAATGAATTATATACCCTTGGCGGATCAAGAATGGTTAATCTCTATGAATGGTGGAACAGCATAGAATTCGCCAGGCCGGTAAGGATATACTTCATCAGTCTGGGCGCTATAGTTTTTCAATACAATATTCTTGCAGGTATAATCATATCAATAGGGTTGCTGATCCATTCCAGGATATCATTTTCCCTGTCAATATTAGGATTCTTTACGGCCTATCTGTTTTACGAAATCACCGGGGCTAGTATATCAGACCTTAACTATAGCTATATCGGATTCAACTATATTCTTACATCTATAGCAATTGGGGGGTTTTTTATTATCCCGTCTGCGAGGTCGTACCTTTGGATTATACTCCTGGTACCTGTAGTGGCGATACTTACAATAAGCCTGTCATCAGTGTTTCTCGTTTTCAGTCTTCCTGTTTATGCCTTACCCTTTAATATAATTGTATTAATTTTTCTCTATTCATTGAAATTCAGGATTAAGCTTTCGGGTAAACTGACAGAGGTTTTTATCCAGCAAAACACTCCCGAAAAGAACCTCTATTCTTATGAGAATGATATCCAAAGGTTCAGACATGGCCTTACTACTATTAAACTGCCATTTTTCGGAGTATGGGAAATTTCACAGGCACATAATGGAGAGCATACTCATAAAGGTGATTGGATGCATGCATGGGATTTTGTTATAAACGACAAGAATGGCAGTCAGTTTAAAGGTGATGGTGATGTTCTTTCTGATTATTATTGTTATAATAAACCTGTTATAGCAGTGGCAGATGGTATTATTGAGTATGTTGAGGACAGTATACCTGACAATGAAGTAGGAACACCGAATATTAAGGATAACTGGGGTAATACGGTAATTATCAGGCATAATGACTTCCTCTATTCATCATTGAGTCATCTCGCTCCCGGTTCAATAGATCTGAAGGAGGGTGATAGAATAAAACAGGGTGACATAATAGCCAGATGTGGAAATTCCGGAAGGTCACCTTATCCTCATCTGCATTTTCAGCTCCAGGCAACTCCATATATCGGATCCCGGACACTGGATCATCCACTTAGCTATTACATCCATCATACCGAAGAAGATTTTCTTCTTCACAATTTTGATTACCCTGAGCAAGGCCAGAAAGTATCCAATATTGAGATCAATGAATTATTAAAAGAAGCATTCAACTTTGTACCCGGGAAAACCTATTCCTTCGAAGTGAATAATATGAGAGAAAAACGGAACGAAGAGTGGGAAGTTTTCACCGACGAATACAACAATCCTTTTCTCAGGTGTAAATCATGTGGCTCAAAAGCATATTTTGTGAATGATGGCAATATGTTGATGTTTAAACACTATGAAGGGAAAAAAGATGTGCTGCTTTACTGGTTCTTCCTGTCAGTATTTAAATTGCAGCAAGGTTATTACCATGGTATGGAGGTAAATGATCAGTATCCGCTGAATTTATTTTTCAGACGACGGTTTCTTTTTTTTCAGGATTTTCTTGCACCTTTCATACTTATATTCAAGTCTGAATTCAGACTAACTTATAAAAGCATTGACAGCGAGCTATCTTCGTCGCGGATAGAGCTTGAATCATTAGCGATAAACCGGGTATTTGGAAAGGTTATCAGGACAACCACCACAAATATTGTTATTGACAGCGATGGGATTGAGAGATTACACATACAAGGAAAGAATCTGAATATAGTGGCTGTATGCAAAAAATGATTTTAATCTGGATACTATTTATAATAGCCTCAACCACCTCATTATCACAGAGGGTTGAAGATTACCGGTATTGGGATAGCCTGACATACAAGCTTTACCTTGATAGTGATTGGAAGAACCTCTCACAGAAGGCTACTGAGTCTATCAATAGAGGGTACGACTATTACTACATGAGAATGAGGCTGGGTATAAGTCTGTATGAGCGGAAGAACTATTTATCAGCTTTAAAGCATTTCAGGAAAGCATTGGAGTCCAATGAGGGCGATCCGATAGCATTGGAGTATATCTACTACAGTTATCTTCTTTCGGGCAGGGATCTAAACTCAAGGGCCGTTCGGGCTGACTTCGGTAGTATTTTAAGGGAAAATACGGCTGCAACTGCTGGGAGCACACGGATTTCGGCTGATTACATGTGCACTAACTCGCAATCCGATGATTTGATCACAGCTAAGGAGACCGTTTATGGATGGGGTTTACCTGGAAATCTGGTGATCCCAATGTATTTCACCAATTTATCGTTATCAGCCTCCTTCCCGTTATCAGATTTTACAACATTATTCCAATCGGTTACCGGTATGGAGAGAACCAATTACTTCTACTATAATGATGGTATCAATTCATCTGAACTCCCTGAACAGAAGGTCCGCCAGTACCAATATTATTTATCCCTCATATTTGGGAACAGAAAAGGGCTGGTGGTTTCTCCTGCTTTTCATTATATAAATGTGAGGTATCCCTTAATCTATTTTTCCGGTTCCGGAATACCGCCTGCGGCATACACATATATCAATACTGACCACAATATTGTAACAGGTATTAGTATTAACCAGCTTGCCGGACTTTTTGAATTCCAGATTTCAGCCCATTATATGTATTTAAACTATGCAAATCATTTACAGGGTAGTGCCGGGATTTATTTATACCCGACGGGTAATAACCACCTGTATTTAGGGATAAGTTATTTCCCGCGGTACAGTGAGACCGGTTCGGGGTGGGATTTCAATTCGTCTTCAAGAGGCTTGCTTGGAATTGGTATATCTGGCAGGATATGGTTAGAGTTCTCAGGGATGATAGGGGATATGACAAATTTTGTCTATAAGAATGGTTATATTGTCTACAATGGCGTTGAAGCTGCAGACAGGATGGCAAATATAGATATTGGGATACCTTTGGGTGGTTCAGGTCTGGTTTTCTATGGGGGCGCTGGTTTTGTAAGACAGTATTGCTCCTATGTTCCTGAACCTGGAATTATCGTACCAAATTATACTCAGAAAATTAATTCAATTAAAATATTAGGAGGTCTATCATGGAAATTTTGAAAAGGTACACACCTGTCATCATTGCAGCTCTTTTTCTGGTTATTTCCGCAGGTAAAATCAGCGGACAGAGCTTTACTGAAAAAAAGGATGCCTTCCAGAAAAGCTATATTCAGGAGGCAACAGGAGATTATTCAGGTGCTGCTAATACTCTCAGAGAAATATATGATGAAAATTCCTACGAGGTAAACTTAAGACTTGGATGGCTGACCTATCTCTCCGGAAGCTTTAATGAATCGAAGGCATACTATAACAAGTCCATTGCACTAATGCCCTATGCAGTGGAGCCACGGTTTGGTTATGTCTATCCATCTGCGGCTATGGGCAACTGGTCGGAAGTGATCAGGCAGTATGAGAAGATAATTGAGATAACTCCCAATAACTCTATTGCGATGCATCGCCTGGGGCTGATCTATTATGGCAGAGAGAATTATGAAGAATCATTACGTCTGTTTGAAAAGGTAGTTAACTTATACCCCTTTGATTACGATGCCCTTACAATGCTTGCATGGACTCATTACCGATTGAATAACATGCGTGAGGCAAGGATCCTTTTTCAGAAAGCATTACTCAATACTCCAAACGGGACATCTGCCATTGAAGGACTTGAACTATTTAAATAGCTCGTTTTTCACTACAATTTTGTATCTTATATACTTCTAAACCAATAAACCGATTTTGATATGTATTACAGAGGATTCTTATTATTAGCCGCAATTGTCCTGGCAACAGTAATTATTTCATGTAACAACCAATCAATTGATGAAACTGTTTTTGAAGCCGGGGAAAATCCCTATTTGTCAAAGACTGCAGATGATCTCTATATGGTAGAAAACCTGAACAATGGAGGAAATATCTGCTTTCTGGTAGCAAAGAAAAGTGTTCTTATTGTTGATGCCGGATCCTATACTTCAGGAAGTGAGAAAGTTATGGAACTTATTCAAAGAGTTACCGACAAACCTGTCAGGTATGTAGTGTATACGCATTGCCATACCGATCACGTTGGAGGGATAGCAGGATATCCGCAGGATATAACTATTATAGGCCATGCAAACCTGCCTGCCAACATTGATAATTTTGTGCTTCCCGGAGTTGAAGCATTTAATAAAAATCTTGAACAATTTGGTGAGGATTCGTTGAGGTTAAGATATGGAGAGATGTTTGACGATATAGCCGGCATAAAGATCCGGAAGCCTGACCTGTTATTTGATGACACACACACGATCAACCTTGGGAATTACACTGTTGAGTTATCGTATCCCGGAACCTGCCATACTACCGACAATATTTTTGTATTGTTTAAGGAGCAAAAGGTTCTGCACACCGGCGACCTTGTTTTTAATAAAAGACACCCTTTCGTTAGCTCTGTTTATAGTGCAGATCCGGCTAAGTGGGGAGAGAGTGTGAAAGAATGGTCAAAAGAGGATCTGGCAGCGGTTATTCCCGGCCATGGAGATGTGGGAGGAGTGGAAATACTTGTTGCTCAGGGTGATTACTTTGATAAACTGATTCAGGCTGTTAGTGAATACAGGGATTCAGAGCTTTCACTGAATGAGATAGCTTTGGCAATTGATAAAGAATATTTCCCCGAATTTGAAACTGCAGGCTACTTCAGTTCAGCAGTTGAAATTTTGCTCAATAAGAAGTAATAGTTGGCCATGGCACGGTTTTTTGAATAATCATAAAGCAGCTCATAGCCAGGCAGGTATGATTATTTTCCGCCCATTAACCTCTCAATTTCATTCGGGGTTTTGGGAGTTCCTTTTGATAAGATCTCATTACCATTTTCGGTAATCAGAATGTCGTCTTCGATCCGTATACCGATATTCTTATACTTTTCGAAAGCCGGGCCTGTATCTTGTACAAACTTGTCTATCTCATTATTCGGCACTCTCGAACCCAGCCTCTCATGTAATGTTTTCAGCATGTCAGGATGTATATAAACACCAGGTTCAATTGTTATTACCATACCTGGTTCAAAGACCATAGTACCAAGGTTTCTTGTAGTATAGGAGTATACATCATGAATATCCAGTCCGATAAAATGACCGGTAAAGTAAAGTACTGAAATCTCCTTTTGCCAGCTGCTTTCAACATCTGTGACCAGGCCAAGTTCATACAATCCTTCCAATATAACCCTTGAAGCGACCTCATTGAAATGAGAGATCTTTTCTCCCGGGATCATCACCTTAATTGCTTCATTCTGAGCCTTCAGTACCAGGTTGTAGATCTCAAGCTGTTCAATTGTGAACTTGCCATTCGAAGGTATGGTTCTGGTAACATCTGCCTTATAGTGATTCACCTCCGAACCGATATCCATAACTACCATATCGCCATTCTCTATCTGGTGATCATTTGTTTCATAGTGAAGGATAGTAGACCTTGGTCCCGATCCGACTATTGAAGGAAAGGAAGGTCCCGTTGCTCCATTCTTTCTGAACACATACTCAATTACTGCCTCTATTTCATATTCCCACAATCCCGGTTTCATAACATTCAGAGCCTCACTATGAGCCTCACATGTTATCTCAATGGCCCTTCTAAGCTGCTCGATCTCGTATGGGTCTTTGGTCCCTCTCATCTTATCCAGAACAGGCTGGGCATTCATAAGGGTGACATTTGCGTTTTCAGGGATCAGCCCTGTTAATTCCTCTTTTAACCATCTGTTATTACTTATCGTGTAAACTTCTGATGATGATTTAAGAAGTATTCCGGCAACTTCCCTGAACTCCGATAGAGAGTATGCTTTATCGACACCATACAAATCCCGGGTACCTTCAACTCCGGGCATTTCACCAGTCCAGATTACCTGTCCGGGATTGAACGGTCTTACAAACAGAAGGTATTTCTCCTCTCCCCCCGGATTTAAAATGAGCCATGCATTGGAATCTTCAAAGCCTGTCAGGTAATAGAAATACCTGGCCACATTCTCATCAACCTGACCATATCGGTTGCGAACCTCACCGGGAAATATGGCAACCGCATCACCAATACTTTTCATAAATTCCTTCCTCCGTAATTCAAGGATCTCTTTAGGGACGGGGTTCTGTGAAAATGTTAATACCGTTCCTCCTAAAAACAGGAGAACACCAATTGCTGTAACTATCATTTTGTTCATTTCATTATGGATTTGAATTCTACGCAAGGTGCAATAATAATGTTCATTTAACAAATATTACTATACAATTGCGGTGGATACTCTGATTCAGGAAATTTGCCATCATATTAGTTTGATTATTGATTAAATTCATGCAATTTTAGAGGTGATTGATGATAAAATTTGATCCGTATGAAAGAATACTTGAACGGTAGAAGGAGCTTTATTAAGAAATCCACGGCTGCTTCTGTTGCTCTTACAATAATACCCAGGCATGTCCTGGGCGGTGTAGGATACAGGGCACCATGTGATCAGCTTACAAAAGGAATAATAGGAGTCGGAGGTATGGGACGCAATCATATTCCCTATGAGGGGACCAAAGTACTGGCTGTTTGTGATGTCGACAGAAATCACCTTAATCAGGCACTTTCATTGGCCGGAAACGGGGTAAGGGGTTATACCGATTTTCGTGAATTGGTTGCCCGGCCCGATATTGATATTGTTCATATTGCAACTCCTCCGCACTGGCATGGAATAATGGCTAAAATGGCTGCTGAGGCAGGAAAGGACATCTGGTGCGAAAAACCTATGACCAGAACAATTGGTGAAGGTATTGAGGTGGTAAAAGCTGTTAGTGAGCATGGGAGGATCTTCAGATTGAATACGTGGTTCAGATTTAAGGATCAATTTTATGGACTGGGCGCTACAGTGAAACCTCTGAAGAAAATAGTTGACAGCGGTGTTCTTGGCTGGCCATTGAAGGTTACTGTAAGCGGAATTACCGGATATGACTGGAAATTCTACTGGAGTGGTCAGCATAACCTTCAGCCCCAGCCGGTACCCGAATCCCTGGATTATGATTTCTGGCTGGGACCTGCCCCCTACAAACCCTACAACGTTGAACGCGTGCATGCCAATTTCAGAGGCTACTGGGACTATGATGGTGGTGGATTGGGAGATATGGGCCAGCATTATCTTGACCCTGTGCAATACATGATGGGCAAAGACAATACAAGCCCTCAGTTTATCGAAATTGATGCTCCACAGCAACATCCCGATGCTGTCGGATCATGGAGAAGAATTGAGTACACATATGCGGATGGTTGCAAGATAATCCTTGACGGGGCCAACAGGGATAAGGAGGCTGCCTATATTGAAGGACCCTTCGGCAAGATATTTAAAGGATTTAAATCTACTATTCCAAAAATAGAGGAACTGGTCAAGAGGCTACCGGAACCAGAACCACAAATAACAACCTTTACTGAATCCGTTAAAAGCAGGAAGAAATTTGCCTTGAACGAAACTAACGGGCATAGATCATCCACCATTATAAATCTGGGTGTTGTTGCCCTGCGGCTGGGAAGAAACCTGGAGTATGACCCTGTGAAAGAAAGATTTGTTGATGACGAGGGGGCCAACAGACTCATCTACCAGCCAATGCGCGGACCATGGACAATAGAATAAATCTGTTAAGTCGGGATTTGATTATGAAACGATTATATATAATAGTATTTGGATTATTCCTGGCTTTCAATGCCTTTCCCCAGGATGTAAGAACCCTCGAAACAAAGGTTGCAGATCTGCTGGCCAGAATGCCGGTTTACAACAGCAGCGAATTGATAAGGCAAATGGTTGAAATGGGAGCTATTGGAGAGGAAGGAAGGAACATGATCTGTCGATTGATTATACCTCCCGGGTCGGGAGATGATACCAGAGCCCGTTTCGCAATTGAAAGCTATTCAAGACATCTATCATCATACGGAAATGATGTTGCACGAATTGGCTGGGAAAAAGAATGCATCTGTTTTATGGGAAACATCTCTGATCCTGATGTTCTCTCATTTTATATGGTGCAACTGCAGTATATCGGACATGAGGCTTCAGTTAACTTTGTCAGCAACTGGCTGCCGGACTCTCAGTTATGCGAACCGGCAGTTGCTGTTATTTCCTCTTATAAGTCAGAATTATCAGAAGGTATACTTATTGATGCACTTGATAATGAAATACTTCCATGCGCAGCTTCAGTTATGAACACACTGGCAAAGTGGAATTCTGCCGTTCCCATGGCAAAATATTTAAAATGGTATAGCAGGGGGGATAATAGTATCAGGAAGTCGGCTCTGAATGCGATCGCTAGCTCAACTGATCCGGCTGCTTTAAAAACACTTGATAAAGCTTCCTCTGATGTCAATTTTGGGTGGGATCCAACCGGCGCTACCTCATCATATCTCAAATATGCCAGGAATATGGGACATAGGGAAGACATGAAGGTAATGGAGAAGATCTGCAAGAAGATAATATCCGGTTCACCGGAAAACTATGTTATTTCAGCGCTTGATATGCTTGTTGAAATTAAAGGTTTTGAGGCAGTAGATTACCTGGAGAACGCTTTGACAAGCAATAATAAGGAGATCAGGATGGCTGCATTGAAATTGTTTAATGATATTAATGATATAGCAGTAACCAGGGAAATGATAGAGATATATGAAAGGTCAGACTCACAGACAAAAGTTGAGATAATTTATGCACTTGGACAAAGAGGCGACACCTATGCACTGGATCTGGTTAGCAGCTCTCTTACCAGTAATGAGTTGGCAATCAGATCAGAATCAGCCCTTGCAATGGTGAAGCTGTCCGGCAAGGATTCCGCAGGCAGGCTTATTGAATATCTCGCTCAATTTCCCGGTGAGGAGGATCAGGAAGCAGGGAAAGAGGCTCTGATGAGAATTTCCGACCCTGTAAGGCGGGATCTGATGCACAGTAAAATTGAGCAGGTCCCTGACAGGGCCAAGGCTACTCTTCTCGAAATACTTTCAGCAGGAGGTGAGTCGAAGTGCTTTGAGACAGCTTTACAATATATTGGGTCCGCTGACCCTGGATTAGATCGTGCTGCCTATATGTCTCTGAAAGATCTATCGTCACCGGAGGATCAACCTGTACTGATAGAATTATTGCATGGGACAGATAATGAGGGAAAGATCAGGTGTATTCAGGATGCCCTGGCGAGTGCAATCAATAAGATAGAGGGTGCTGAGCTAAGGTCTGCGGAGCTGCTTAAGGCAATGTCTGGCTCAAAGGAGAAGGAAAGAATTATAGCTGTTTTACCATATGCAGGAGGCGCCAAGGCCCTGAATACCCTTTTATATGAGTTTGACAATGGCTCTGCCGAAATGCGTGAAGCCTGTTTCATGGCACTCACGGAATGGAAAGACTATTCTGCCTCTTACACCCTTTTTCAAATAGCAAAGTCAGGTAGTAAGACATATAGCAGTTTAGCCTTTGATGCTTACATAAAGCTCGTAATGGGGGCTTCCGTGAGTGATGAACAAAAACTGCTCCTTCTCAGGAAGATAATGCCTTATGCCTATTCTCCGGATCAGAAGAGTGCTATTCTGGAAAAACTATCTGACGTGAAAACATTCCAGTCACTGATTTTTCTTAGCGGGTATCTGACTGATCCTGATCTGCAACAATCAGCCGCACGTTCGGCAATGAGTGTAGCTCTGCCTCCAAGTGGTAGTTCAACAGGCATGTATGGCGCCACTGTAGCTGATATCCTGAAGCAGGTTATTGATTTGCTGCAGGGAGATGAGAGTGAATATGATAAAGAGAAAATCAGGAATTATCTTGACGATATGCCTGATGATATAGGATTTGTTTCTATGTTCAACGGATCTGATCTTTCGGGTTGGAAAGGATTGGTTGAGGATCCTGTATCAAGGGCCAGGATGAGCAGGAGCGAATTGCAGAAAAAACAGGAAGAGGCTGACAGAAAGATGATTGAGAACTGGAGCGTTAAGGATGGTGCAATATGGTTCAATGGTATTGGGGCCAATCTCTGCTCAGTAAAGAAATATGCTGATTTTGAGATGCTTGTCGACTGGAAGATTTCAAAGGATGGCGATAGCGGAATCTATCTCAGAGGTTCGCCACAGGTACAGATATGGGATACTTCAAGGGTTGAGGTCGGAGCGCAGGTTGGTTCAGGTGGTTTATATAACAATCAAAGAAATGAAAGCAGGCCTCTTGTTGTGGCCGACAATCCTGTTGGCGACTGGAATACCTTTAGAATAATCATGGCGGGAGAGCAGGTATCCGTTTGGCTTAACGGCACACTGGTGGTTGATGATGTTGTTATGGAGAACTACTGGGACAGGTCAATCCCTATCTTCCCTGAGGAGTCGATCGAACTTCAGGCTCATGGTAATGAGCTGGCTTTCAGGGATATATATATCAGAGAGATCAGGCTCGGAGAGTATATTCTTACACCTGTGGAAAAAGCGGATGGATTCATTGCACTTTTCAATGGAAGAGATCTTGATAACTGGATAGGGAATAAGGAGGCTTATGTTGCTGAGGATGGACAGATAGTTATAAGGCCCACAGATGGTGATGGTGGGAATCTGTACACAGAGAATGAATATGCCGATTTTAATTTCAGGTTTGAATTTCAACTTACCCCGGGCGCCAATAACGGACTGGGGATAAGGACACCCCTTACCGGCAATGCTGCCTATGTTGGAATGGAGCTGCAAATAATTGACAATACTACTGATATATTTGGAATTCTTGAACCCTTCCAGTTTCATGGTTCAATTTATGGTGTGAGCCCGGCCAGGAGAGGATTCCTTCGTCCTGTCGGCGAGTGGAACGAAGAAGAAGTAATAGTTAATGGTACCCATATTACTGTTATTCTGAATGGCGCCACCATTCTTGATGCCGATATTGCTGATGCAAGGGATAATGGTACCATAGATCAACAGGATCATCCAGGGCTTAAAAGAGATACAGGACATATAGCTTTTCTGGGTCATGGTTCTGTCGTTAAATTCAGGAACATCAGGATCAAGGTACTGGAAAGGGAGTAAGATGATCCTGGTACCTGATAACAGGAGCGCGACTAATTGATTTTGTTATCTTAGTCCGAAAATATAGCTAATGGTATTAAATTATATCTGGATAGGTTTTTTTCTGGTCGCTTTTCTTTTTGCACTGGGTCAGCTCATTTTTACAGGAAATGTTGATGTTTTTTCCGACATGGTAAATTCCACCTTTTCCAGTGCAAAAACCGGGTTTGAGATATCTATCGGACTTACAGGGGTACTGGCTCTCTGGATGGGCCTGATGAAAATAGGTGAAAAGGGGGGTATTGTAAGGATACTTACAAAGATAATAGGTCCTTTCTTTCAAAGGATCTTTCCGGATCTTCCAAGGGGACATCCGGCCTATGGCTCAATAATGATGAACCTGGCAGCGAATATGCTTGGTCTGGACAATGCAGCCACTCCGATGGGTTTGCAGGCGATGAAAGAGATGCAGGAGGTTAATATAGAAAAGAAAACTGCTTCAAATGCCCAGATCATGTTCCTTGTGCTGAATACCTCCGGATTAACCATTATACCGATCACTATAATGGTCTACAGGGCTCAGCTCGGCGCAGCTAATCCGGCAGACATTTTCATCCCAATCCTACTGGCTACGTTCTTTTCAACAATTACAGGTTTGATTGCTGTATCAATAGTTCAGAAAATAAAGCTGTTCGACAGGATTGTACTTGCATATATCGGTGGTCTTACGGCGATAATAGTATTTGCTATCTGGATCTTCAGCAGGATGCCGGAGGAGGATATTACAAGAGTTTCCACGTTTGCTGCCAATTTTATCCTGTTCGGGATCATCATATCATTCATTTTACTTGGCGTTATCCGGCGGATTAATGTTTATGAAACCTTCATCGAAGGTGCCAGGGAGGGATTTTCAGTTGCAATAAGGATAATTCCCTATCTGGTGGCTATACTGGTTGCAATTGGCGTGTTCAGAGCCTCCGGGGCAATGGATATGCTTGTAAATGGGATCACATCTCTGCTTGATTGGGCAGGAATTGATACAGGATTTACAGGTGCGCTTCCAACAGCTCTGATGAAGCCGCTTAGCGGAAGTGGTGCCAGGGGCATGATGATCGATGCAATGACCACATATGGTGCCGATTCTTTTGTTGGCAGACTATCTTCAACAGTCCAGGGTGCCACTGATACAACATTTTATATAATAGCGGTTTATTTTGGGGCTGTTGGTATCAGAAATACAAGATATGCAGTAACATGTGGACTGATTGCTGACTTTGCGGGAATAATGGCCAGTATATTTCTTGCCTACCTGTTCTTTGGCTAATGTTTAGGCTGTAGGCCGGAACAGGGTCACCTGCTTTGCCTGAAATAATAAACATTATACGGGGCCGCAGGGCCCTGCTTGGAAATACTGGCATTTAGAAAGGTGAAATGATCGGATGGCCGGATGGGTTCGTTTTAATAACTGACTGATTATGAAAGACTTTTTGATTAAAGGGAGATGGATGCTTAGGGAGATATATTTTATTGCCCTGAGTTTTCTTATCGCTTTAGTAATGAATATTGCCGGGATAGCAAAACATGGCACAGCCTGGAAGGCGCTAATAACCCGGTTGCATGTGGTTGTAATCCTGGCCATGGTAATTTACCTGCTTCTGTGGTTTGTAAGACTCCTTATTTATGTGGCTATGCTACCCGGAAAATCTCTGTTCAAAAAGAAAAAACCCGAATAAGCATGAGAACAATTGTGAATCCCGGCGAGTGCATTGGCCGCTTCTTGCGGCGGGGTTAGCGAGCAAATGAAACATATTTTATCGGGATTGGAGATTGGCTTCGCTGAGCTCGTAAACTCGGTTCCTGGCAGCTTGCTGCGAGGAGCTTCAATAATCCTGTAGTTTTTTCTTTCTGACCTGCATCACCGGATGTAGCCAGGATTGTGATCCCTGGATTAACCTCATTGGCGGAAACCTTGACAAATGTGGACCTTGATTATAATTGTCCGATAAACTTCAGGATCCGTTAATTCTACCGGTTGCCAGCCAAGTAGTTAGTCATGATTATTAGTCCCATATAACAATAATCAGGAAAATATATTTTTTTGGTATCCTTTTTGAAATAACATCAATATTGATAACTTTGCCCCAGTCAATGGAAAACCTGAAACTCATGCCAGGCATATCAGTTGTTATTATAACCTATAACGAAGAAAAGAACATTATCCGTTGTATTAACTCAGTGAAGGGGCTGGCGGATGAAATAATTGTTGTAGACTCCTTTTCAGAGGATATGACACCAACGATTTGCAGGGAACTTGGGGTACGGTTTTATTCACATGAGTTTGAGGGGTATCGGGAACAAAAGAATTTTGCCACTTCACTTGCTTTGAATGATTATGTGCTCTCCCTTGATGCTGATGAAGCGCTGAGCGATGAACTATATAATAATATCCTGAAAATAAAGAATAACCTGATATATGACGGATATTTCTTTAACCGCCGGAACAAATATTGTGGGCAGTGGATTAAACATTCCAACTGGTATCCTGACCGGAAATTAAGGCTCTTTAGAAAAAACAGGGGCAAGTGGGGGGGGATAAATCCTCATGACCGGTATATTGTGGACCCCGATTGTAAAACAACCCGTTTAAAGGGAGATATTCTTCACTGGGCTCTTAATTCCTATGAAGACCATATTGAAAAGGTCAATAAGTTTACATCTATTGCTGCAATGGAATATTTCAGGATGGGTAGAAAAACTTCAGTAATGTCGATGATGCTTCATGGTATTTGGCGTTTTTTTAAGACATATTTTATGAGAAGAGGATTCCTGGACGGATATAATGGTTTTGTAATTAGTTCACTTTCGGCATACACCAGTTTCCTGAAATATCTTAAATTGAGACAACTTTATATTGAATATCAAAGAAACAAGAATGAAACAGTTAAAGAACCAGATATGTTGGTTTTAGAAAATAGGATGAATGATACTGAGAAGGTTGGATTAGCAGTTAATAAACTTTCGAACAAGAGGATCTCCTAGCTAATGAATTGTAGTGTTGAAATTTTAGATTTATAACCAGTGCTTAAGAGGCTTGCTTATAAAATAGGACGAAGATTACTGAAAAGCCACCCACCACGATGGATAATTTTTCTGATTGATCTATCCATATGGATACTGTCAATACTGCTGGCATTCTATGTAAGATTGAATTTTAATCTGGAAATATTAACCACCTACCCATTTCATATAATTATACCTGCTGTAATTCTGGCAAGATCAACTGTATATATTTCATTCAGACTCTATTCGGGACTTATCAGGTATTCGTCGGTTACTGACCTGGAAAGGATTATTACCGTAAATTTGCTTGGTTCCTTTGCACTTGTAATCGTAAATATTGTATTTAACAGGTTTAATATTGAGGATATTAACCTCATACCTTATGGTGCCCTGGTAATTGAATTTCTGATTTCTACCTTAACCATGATCTCATTGAGGCTTATGATAAAAACTCTCTATAATGAGATCAGAACTGATAAAAGAGATCTTACCAGTGTGGTGATTTTTGGCGTAGGTGAATTGGCAAATCTTACCCGGCAAGCCGTCGAAAACAATAAGGAAATGGCTGCAAGGGTAATTGGGTTCATTAGCCCGGCAGATGAACGGGATAATTGTGTTGGGAATAAACTTGCCGGAATAAGGATCTACTCAGAGAATGATCTTGAGGATCTGGCGGGTGAGGCTAATGTCGGGAAACTGATAATTGCCAGGGAGAAGACCGGTATATCTGCTAAAGAACGTTTAATCGAAAAATGCTCCGGCCTTCATATAAAAATCCTTATGGTATCTATGGCGGAGAATTGGGTTGAAGGAAATAATATTGCAAGCCGGATTAGAGAGTTAAACATAGAAGACCTGCTGGAAAGGCCTTCCATTAAGTTGGATATTGATTCAATCTCAAAAGAATTTTCTGGCAAAGTAATCCTTGTCACTGGTGCTGCAGGGTCGATAGGAAGTGAACTGGTACGTCAGCTACGTGGGTTTAACCCGTTAAAGCTTATTTTGTATGATCAGGCGGAGACCCCGCTTCATTCCCTGTCGCTTGAACTAAGAAACAATCCTTCTTCATGTGACTTTGAGATCACACTAGGTGATATCACCAACCAAAACCGGCTTGAGTATATATTCAGTAAACATAAACCTGAAATTGTATTCCATGCAGCAGCCTATAAACATGTCCCTATGCTTGAAGATAATCCCAAGGAGGCAATGCGGACAAATGTTTACGGTACCCGGATAGTAGCTGATCTTTCTGTAAAGTTCGGAGTGTCAAAATTTATTATGATATCCACTGATAAGGCTGTCAATCCGACAAACATTATGGGAGCTTCAAAGAGGATCTCGGAAATGTATATTCAGAGCCTGGATGCTGTTGAGGGCCACAATACACATTTTATTACAACCCGGTTCGGTAATGTGCTTGGCTCAAACGGATCTGTAGTCGAACTCTTCAAGGAGCAGATAGGTAAAGGTGAGAATATTACGGTTACGCATCCTGATGTAGCGAGGTACTTCATGATTATACCCGAAGCTGTTCAGTTGGTACTTGAGGCCGGTACAATGGGTCAGGGCGGAGAGATATTTGTTTTTGATATGGGACAGATGGTAAAGATCAGGGATCTTGCCAATAAGATGATACGTTTGTCAGGACTTATCCCGGATAAAGATATAAAGATCGACTATGTTGGCTTACGTCCTGGTGAAAGATTATATGAAGAGCTTCTCGCTGAAAAGGAAAACCTGTTGCCAACCCATCATCCTAAAATACTTATTGCCAGGATTGGCGCGGTTGATAACAGATCTATTGCCAGAAAATTAGATAAACTATATTCCATCTTTCATAAACTCGATAAAACAGAGGTCGTCAGATTTATGAAGGAGATGGTACCCGAATACAGAAGTCAGAATTCTGTCTATTCGGCCCTTGATTAGTTGGTTGCTGGAAAAAAATCAAATCAAGTACCTGAATGTCGTTCAACTTTAATATTTTTATACTTCGAATTAGCCTAACTAAAATTAATTAAAGTAATATGACAGATACCAATACAAAACCTGATTCAGGCTCAAGGAACGATGAAATTGACCTGCTGCAACTTTTCAGGAGCTTTGGAGATTTTATAGTTAGAATATTCAAAGGATTATTTAATCTCATCCTGCAATTTATTATATTCTCAATCAGGAAATCGCTATATCTGATAGCTGCATTATTACTGACTGTTTTAACTTCATACTTGAAGGTAAAAATACAGGACGAGATCTTCTATTCCGATCTCGTTCTAAAATCCAATGCTGTTCAAAACCAGGAGATGATTTCTTATATTAACAGGCTGCAGGGCTTAACATCAAAAGTCAATCACCGGATCCTCGCTGATGAACTGAACATTCCTGTTGAAAAGGCAGAGCTTGTTTCAGATATCACGGCTTACTGGTTTGTGGATAAAAACCGGGACGGGATTGTGGATGATATAGATTTGAATAACAGATTCATTGCTGATACAAATATTGATAAGATATCGTGGAAATTCGGGATAAGGGCGTCAGTGAAAGATCCGCAGATTTTTGAAGAGGTAACCACCGGTGTGATAAATTATATTAATTCAAATGAATATTTCAGACAGGCTAATGAAGCCCGGCTGAAAAATCTTAAAGAAACGATTGACCAGACTGGTAAAGAGATTTATAAACTGGACAGTTTACAAAAAAGAGAATATTTCAGGGAGGATGAATCGACCAGGTTAAAAGAGGGCCAGCTTGTATTTACAAACGATCCGGAGATAAAATTATTTCATGCTGACCTGCTGGATCTCTTAAGGGATAAACAAGTGAGGGAAAGAGAACTGGGAATAGATAATGGGATAATCTCCTTGCGGGAAGGGTTTACCCTAAACCAGCAACCTGAGAACAGTATTACCTATTATGCAAAGAAGAGTATCCTTATTTATATTGGGCTGGCCTATTTGATAGCTCTTTTCATTACATACAGGAAAAAATTACTTGAATTTCTGAGAAACTAGAGGTTACTTTTTGAACCTCTTAAGGTTTTCAAATTTTTTGCAGGTTTTGGTTCGTGGTTATAATTTAAATTCTTGGAAGTCAGTAAAGTATAAAAAATACTGAAGAATGCAACACCCCAGAGTCTGTTTAATGTTGATTCAAACATAAAAGCACAGACGGTAACAATAATAAAACATATGTAGAATGCTCTGGTTCTGGGTCCTAATTTGAATATTGGTATTATTAATCCTGCTAATAGGAGTAAAAGACCTGCCAGGCCGGAGCTAAGCCATTGCTCAATGAATTGATTATGACAGTTAAGAACTGTATCGAACTTATATCCATAATCAGCATATCCAACCTCTAATTTATCCTGAACATCACCAACCCCAAGTCCCAGCAGGAGATTCTTTTCAACCAACCTGAAAGCAACTCCCCAGATAATAACTCTTTCATTTAGGCTTTCAAGTTCACCAGAACCAGATTGATCATAGGTACTTATTAGGTAATTGACTCTTGGGTTGTAAATAAATAGAAGACCAGCTATTATCGTAAATATTATAGCCAGAGTTAATAGAATTTTCTTCCTATATAGAAAAGTAATAGTTATCCACACCATAAGGATAATTAATGCCATCATTATTGCTCTGGATGAGATAAGAAATATTTGTAGAAGCAGGAATAAAGCAAGGATAATTTTTACTGCATTGAATTTTTCCGCAAGGAACTTATATTTAATATCCATAAGGCAAATTGCAGCTGCAAATAGTACCATCATTCCAAAATAAGTAGGATGTATAATATATGAAAAGTTGGAATAAAAAAAGATATTTTCAACATGGTTGACTATTGGGTAAAATGAAAGATGGCCTTTGTCATATGAGATCGAAAAAAACAAACTTCTAAAAAGCAGAAATAGAGAAATAATAATGGTGCCAGCAACAAATGAGATAAGTATTCTTTGCTGGGATTGTTTTTCCAGATATCTTGAGTTATTAAGCCCAAGGAAGACTGGAAAGAGAAACAGAGATGACTCTATACCTATCTTATTTAAACCAGCCTCCTTGTTGTCAGTCCATATTAAGCTAATAAATAGTAATATGTAAGAGCCCAAAAGAAAGATTAAGGGCATTTTGTTTCTAAGTATATATGATGAACTGAGTTTAATCTTATATTGGCCTTCAAGAAACCAGGTTAATATCCATGGCCATAGGCTGATTGTGAACAACTTCCTGCTAATAGGAAGGCAAAAAATAACCAAATAGAAAAAATATAGATTCAGATTACCACCTCTTATTAACTGCCATAATTTCATTTGAAAATTTTTTGGACGGTAAGTAAGATAATTCTAAAATAATTTCTTACAGTAGGCTTATTTATGAAATTCATATTGAGTTCTATCTTTCGAGGCATTATAATATTAATATAATACTCTTCAGGATTAATACTTTCATTAAGAATTTCATTCTCATTACTATAATGAATTGAAGCATAATCAGTTATTCCCGGTTTTACATTCAATACTCTTGATTGATCCTCCGAATATAGTTCTACATATTTTCTTACTTCGGGCCGGGGGCCTACAACACTCATGTCTCCTTTTAGTACATTAATTAATTGTGGAAGTTCATCAAGCTTATATTTTCTTATAATCTTTCCACATGGTGTAATTCGTAGATCGTTTCTGGTCGTAAGTTGTAATGATTTATCAATATTGGAATACATTGATCTGAATTTCAATAGATTAAACTCAATACCGTTTTCCCCCATACGCTCTTGAATAAAAAATATTCGTCCTTTGCTACTTAATTTGATTGCAATGGATACAATAATAAATAGCGGAAGAGTTATCAGTAATCCAATCAAAGAAAATGTTATGTCAAGAAATCGAAGAATCTTTTTTGTTTTATTTATATTAGGATTAAACATACTTTTTCCAGATAACCGTTATAATATGTGACCTCAAGAATGGGAATGCATTGTTAATACAATTATAAAAATTACCAATTCTTCTGGCAACAGGTGGAGCTAAAGTGACCCGGTGGAACTCCATGGTTGTATTCGGGAACAAAGATTTGATCTCCTTTTTCTTAATTCCTGCCACATCCTTATTTCCCGGATTATTGTAGATGAAGTCATACCATAGAATAAAACCATTATTATCAAGCATTACCATCATCTTATGAGCAACTTTTTTTCGAAATTCTGTATCTAATATAGATGAAAAAACCATCGATTGCATTATTATGTCAAATCTACCTACTCCTTTTATATCAAGTACATTCCCTGATAAAGTATGTATGTCATTATGTCTTTTCTGTAGTTTGTTAACACGACTTGGAATTAATTCGTTTGCCCAGATATTACAGGGTTTGATACCAGTTGTTTTAAAGAACGCAATGTTAATACCATCACCCGCACCTATTTCAATTACTCTGGTATCGGACAAAGCTTTTTGCCGATACTTGTTGATAATTTGACTGTATTTTTTTTCCCGCTCTTTATTGCGGTATTGTTCAAAAACCAGATTCCTTTTAGAGAATCCGGAAGAACCGGTTTCCTCCCTTTTCCGATATCTTTCAATTACTCTTTCGACTTCTGTTGTCATGCGGTGAATCTATATTATTTCTCTTCAATACTCTTGGAATAGGATGGTAAACCAATCCGGCAATATAGCCAAATCCATAACTTAAATGTATACTGCAGAATATGATAGGAAGAACTAATGCTAGTTTGATATCCTTTTCTTTTATTGCAGTAACTAATGAATTTAGAATATTTAATATGAAATAAATTGCAAGTATCGTTAAGGTATATGGAAATAAATACAGTTTAAAAAATAGTGACACCAGAATGCTAAGGAGGTAAAGAACGAATAAAGGAGGAATCAGTTGCCGGATTGTTGCCGGTTTTCCAACTTTGATATTAACCAGCGGTTTATAGAAACCGTATTGGTAAAACATTTTTATTATCTCATTAAGTGATTCCCTGGCATAGTATTCAATCCTGGCTTCAGGAATAAGGTATATCTTGCCTCCGTTCTTAATCAATCTTGCGTTGAATTCATCATCCTGGTTTCTTATAAGGTCCTCATCAAAATATCCTATTTCTTTAAAGACCTTTTTTCTATAGCATCCGTATGGCACCGTATCGACTTGCCTGATTCTGTTTTCTCCTATTCTGTACCATGCATCACCAATACCAAACGGCAGTGAAGTGGCTACTGCAATAGCACGTGCGATAATATTGGTTCCGGATGGCTTTGTTATCCACATTCCACCAACATTATCGCAATTGAGTTCATCAAGGTAATGTACCAGGGTTGATATATAATTACTGCAATATCTCGAATGAACATCCATCCTCATTATGATATCTCCCTTCGCATTGGTGATCCCGATGTTAAGTCCTTTTGGTGTAATCTTGTCAGGATTGTGTAATAATCTGATAAATGGATGTTTTCTTATGTATTCATCTACCAGTTCGCGGGTCGAGTCATCACTAGTTCCATCTATAACAATAATTTCAAGTAGTCCTTTTGGATAATCGTTACTCAATACTGAATCAAGACAAGCAGAAATATGCTTTTCTTCATTTCTGCATGGCATTATTATACTTACATACCTGGACGGTTTATTATTGGATAGCATGGTGCAATTTATTGATCTGCTTCATACCGGTTTAATCTATTGACAAGTTTCTCATGCCTGTCAATTTGTACAATTATTAAGCTTAATAATAACAGGAAACAAGCTGACTCAAGGATTACAAATAGACTCAGAAAAGATTCTATTTTTAAATTGTTAATAAAGAACATGCCAGAGATGGTAATGAAATATATTGTTTGCCAGACGGAATAGAGTTTAATTTTTTCAAAGGCTGCAAATATCAGTTTGAATGGCTCTGTAACGAACCTGAAGAGGATAGAAATAACCAGAATATTTGCAAAGTTTGCACTTTTTATCCATGTTTCTCCAAAAAGCCATAAAATGAAGGATTTAGAAAGAAGAAAAGTTATTATTATTCCAAATAGGCCCGCAAGCCCCATTATTGATGTGATTCGAATAAAGTCATTTAATAAAGATTTGCTATTTTTTTTAAAATCATTGAATCTCTGAAATAAAACCTGGGATAAAGGTTCACTGACAAAAACAAGAGGAATGAATAACAGAAGTCTGGTCAGGTCGAGATATCCGGTATTTGTCTCCCCATATTTAGCATTTACAAGGAATACGGGAAGAGCAATTGTGAGGGTGTTAAGTAGAGTTGGGATTGTATTATAGATTGAGAATTGTTTATATCTGCCTGCCATTTTGTATATCCGGGGTTTGTCGATGATAACTATTTTTAATCCATTCCTGATTGAAAATAATAGACCAGACATTACATTTACCATTTGACCAATAATATCGCCAATAAATAAGCCCAGACCAAAACTTCTCCCAGTTGAAAGAAATACCTGCCCCATTCCTTCTCCTGCCCGTCTGCATATTTTAGATAGACCTGCAAAATGAAATAATCTGTTTCTTATCATCCAGAAATGAAAAGCATTATATATACTAAATAGCAATGCTGACAGTGGAATAAAATATATCCACTTTCGATATTTTTCAGGGTAATTTAGGATCCTCACAATAAGGTCCGGGAACAAACATATCAAAATGAATAATGTAGTATTAAGCAGGCTGGCAATTAAAATTGATAAATGAAAAACTGCCTTTGCATCATCGGAACTCTCAGGTAGTGCTATCGCGAGTTCATACTTGAAAGATGAGACAACCACTATTATTCCTACTAAACTGATGTAAACAGAGAGTGCTCCAAAAGCTTCAGGAGAATAGAGCTTACGCAGGACAGGCTGCAAGAGAATTGGAATCAGTGAAGCAACAACAGTTCCTGCGGAGAGTCGTATTGCACTTGAAAAAATATTGCCTACAGGTCTACTTTCCAATTATACTATCTTCGATATTTTGATACGGCTTCGGCAAGCACTTCAATAACTTTATGTATTTGCTCGTCGGTAATATTATAAAATCTTGGTAATGATATTTCTCGTGCGTATGAATCGTATGAAACTGGCACCTCTGCAACATCATATCCTAATTCTTTGTAAGCTGTATGGAGTTGCAAGGGCTGGAAGTGTACATTAACATAAACATGATTTTCATGACAAAAGTTTATGATCTTATCCCTAACTGATTCATCTATCCCTTTAATTCTTAGTGCGTAAATATGGTAAGCTGAAATTCTTTTTTTGTCAGAATGAATGGGTAACTCTGCCCAAGAATAAGATGAAAGTAAACTATCATACAAATTAAAGACATGTTTTAGTTTTACTAAGGTGTCATTTTCATACCGTGATATCTCAACTATACCAATAGCAGCCAATACATCGGTCATATTTGCTTTTATCCCAGGCACAATTACATCATATTTCCAGCCACCGTAAACTGTTTTAGAAAGTGCATCTTTGGTTTGTCCATG
>Ga0307378_10000188_pt1 | contig 114941 bp, 102 predicted proteins | sample UN1MG_FD_202238 | JGI IMG/M metagenome (GOLD analysis project Ga0307378, IMG submission 202238) | Soil microbial communities from Risofladan, Vaasa, Finland - UN-1 | ecosystem: Environmental > Terrestrial > Soil > Coastal area > Acid sulfate soil | place: Finland: Risofladan, Vaasa...
TGAGGTTGGAATACTATTTATTGGTTACAACTTGACCAGGTGTGTCTCAATAGTTGGAGTGGCAGAACTCATTAAAGCGCTAAGAGGGTGCTGTTTGCCTGATTTTACCCGCATAACAGTGATTATTTCAAGCCTATATAACGAATTTTTATTACCTGAAATAAAAATCGCAGTCTGATAGAATGGAAGATTCTACGTGATTAGCAATGATTTAAATGACTTTAATCCTTATATTTATTTTTTGAAACGGGTTTTTACACAGACTCCCGTTAGGTGCTATTCGAGACAACAATAAAACACTAACTTGATGAAGCCAACAGTCTATAGAACTACTATATTCAAGATAGCAAACACCACCACAGAATTTGATCATGGACGGACCTTGATTAAAGAATATGCTAATTCTCTCAAAATGGACTTATGTTTTCAAGATTTTGCATCTGAACTAAAATCGATTAACCAGCTATACAATAAACCTAAAGGGGCCCTACTAATTGCCTACAAAAAGAAAATTACAGTTGGTTGCGTAGGGATTAGAGAATTTAACAATGATATTGCTGAACTGAAAAGAATGTTTGTTAAGACAGAATTTAGAGGACAGAAAATAGGATTAAAATTATTAGAGTTGGCCATTGGTGTTGCTAAAGAACTCAATTATGTGAAAATCCGACTTGATACCTTACCATCTATGGTTCAAGCACAAAATTTATATCGATCATTGGGATTCTATGAAATACCGCCTTATCGTTTTAATCCAATTGAAGGGACTGTTTTTATGGAAAAAGAGTTGACATGATAATTTTATTTACCTGATTATAAACTCAGCTAATTTTCAACAACATTTATTATAATAAACCTCTAGACTGACTTAAACTGCAACAATATGAACTCGAAAAACACTAATAGAAAAACCGTTGCTAATATCTTAATTTCATTGTTGGCATTTATTATTATTGTCATCCCTGTAGTATATTATATCCCTTATAAGATTCATAATTACAGACCTTTGCTGCTCGAGATTCACATTGGGAACCTGCGCTATATAGGTCTGGTACTTATAACCTTGGGTACATTAATAATTCTATGGGGCTACTTAACCTTTATCTTCTTAGGTAAAGGCACCCCGTTGCATGCTTTGCCTCCAGAAAAACTGATAATTAAGGGTCTATATAGATATGTACGAAATCCTATGTTGGTTGGAGTTCTATTTGTTTTTTTGGGTGAAGCAATTCTATTTGAGTCAACTGTGGTAATAATCTACATAATTATAGGAACATCAATTTATCATTTTATTCTTGTGCTTTTTGAGGAACCTCAGCTTAGAAAGCGATTTGGAGATTCATATATCGAGTATTGCAAAAAAGTTCCAAGATGGATTCCACGTTTAACACCATATTATGAAGAGGAATAAATTTATTAATAATTGTTCCATTAAATAGGGTTTGCTGATTTTCGAAAAATAACATTCGTATAATGTAGATAAACAATCTATTAAGTTAATAAATGCATAATGAAAAGCAAAGAAAAGTGACCGATTTTTACACTATTTTGGTAAAAATTCTTTGCACTTATGATAAATTATACGCCATCAAATCAACTGACATTGGAAGGATTCAAACATTCTTTTTACAAGCGCTTAAAACAGGATAACCGTTGGGTCAAACTGGCAGAGGTTATTCCGTGGGACGAACTGGCCAGGATTTATTCCAGGAATCTGGATCCGGGCGCCGGGCGTTTAAGTGTTGATATCCGGATGGTGATCGGGGCCCTGATCATCAAGTATAAGCTTACCCTGAGTGACAGAGATACGGTAGATATGATCAGCGAGAATGTTTACATGCAGTATTTCTGCGGACTGCAAGGCTTCCAAAGTGATGCACCATTTGATGCCTCCCTGTTTGTTGATATCCGCAAGCGTATGGGGGCAGATAAATTTGACCGGTTTAATGAAACGATTATTCGTAAAGCAGAAAGTCTCAAGCCCAAAAGAAAGAGGATCATTAAAGATACTCCTTCGGAAGATAACACGGAAAATTCCGGTGGACAGGAGGTTGATGTCAAAGAGAGTTCATCTTTTTCTTCCAAAGATCAACTTCCCAATCAGGGCAAATTGAAGCTTGATGCCAGTGTGGCTGACCAGTACATTACTTACCCCACAGATCTGAAGTTGCTCAACACGGCCAGGGAAGAAACAGAAAGGCTGGTAGACGTTTTATACAAAAAAGGAAGCTTTGATAAAAAGCCCCGGACTTACTGTCGCAAAGCAAGGAAGGAATACCTTGTGGTCTCAAAGAAACGCAGGAAAAGTAAAAAGGAACTTCGTGTGATTATCGGCAAAGAGTTACGGTATGTGAGAAGAAACATCTCCACCATCGAAAAGATGTTGGATAAGGTTGAGCATGTTCGGAAGGAGTTCCCGCTGAAACATCGGGATCAGAAGATTTACTGGGTGGTGCAACATCTTTTCGATCAACAGATGTACATGTACCGCAACAAGTCTCACAAGTGTAGTGACCGGATTGTGAATATCTGCCAGCCCCATGTTCGCCCGATGGTTAGGGGTAAAGACAGCGCTGATGCAGAGTTTGGGTCAAAGATCAATATCAGCGAGGTTGAAGGTTTTGTCAGATGCAATCATATTGGTTGGGACAATTACGATGAAGGAGGTGACCTGGAAAAGCAGGTTGAAGATTTTAAACAATTGTATGGATTTTATCCTGAATTATTGCTTGGTGACAGGAAATATCTGACCCGGGCAAATCGGCAATACCTGAGAAATATGGGCATAAGAATAGTAGGCAAACCCCTGGGCAGACCATCCAAAAATGAACTATCCGGATACCAGAAGTACAAAACCAGGAGGGAACAGAACATGCGGAACCATGTTGAAGGTAAGTTCGGGCAGGGAAAGAACGGCTATAATCTTAATCAGATCAGGGCCAGGAGACAAGATACATCAGAATCGTGGATATCAGCTATATTATTCGTTATGAACCTGACCACGTTGATGAAAGTGGCTATAGAGTGCGGTAATTTTTTGGCCTTTTCTGTCTTGAAGCTTTTAAGAACAGTTTTTTTACCGGTAATTGTATCCGATTATGTCATGGTTAAAAATAGAAGAGCAATACCGCTATGAGAAAATCAGCAAACCCTAAATTATACCGCCGGGCCGTCAGACTGTCTAAATACCTGACTAGTTTGTTGATAACTACTCAATTGTTTCATTCTGGAACTTAGCGATGTTTTGTACCTTAACTATATGAAATTCATACAAGGACTAAGCAGATCACAGATCAATCTTTTTCCGGTTTCACTTGACCAATCTATTGACCAGGATAATGAAGTACGGATAATCGACCTTTTTGTTGATAGCCTTTCTATTAAAGAGTACGGATTCAGAACGGACTTTATCGAGAATGGTCGGCCGGCTTATCATCCGTCTGATTTACTAAAATTATTCATATACGGATATATGAATAAGATACGGTCAACAAGAGATCTTGAAAAAGAATGCAGACGAAACATTGAAGTGATGTGGCTTTTAAGGTGTCTCAGACCTGACCATAAACACTATCGCTAATTTTCGCAGGGAAAATCCTAAAGCCATCAATAAGGTCTTCAGGGCCACTATTCAGATTGCAAGACATTTTAATCTGATCGGAGGGAAACTGGTTGCCGGTGACAGTACTAAACTTAGGGCACAGAACAGCAAGAAGAACAATTTCAATAAGGCTAAAATAGATCGTCATGTAGCTTATATTGATAAGAAGCTTGAAGAGTATACCAGAACACTGGCTGAGAACGATGGAGATAATCAAAAGACACTACGTGATGAGATTAAAAAGCAGCAGGCCAGGAAAGGTCAGTATAAGGAGATCGAAGAACAGCTTAATAAAAGTGGTGAAGCCCAAATCTCTACTTCAGACCCGGAGAGCCGACAAATAGTTATACGGAATAATATCACAGAAGTAGCCTACAATGTACAAACAACCATAGATGCAAAAAACAACATTCCCATCGATTACAAGGTAACCAACCAGAACGACAGCAAGGCGATGGGGAACATGGTTCAAAGGGCAAAAAGCATACTCAGGACAAATGAGTTCACGGCTTTATATGATAAAGGATATCATACAGGTTCAGAATTAAAGACCGCACAGGAACTGGGTATAGAAACCATAGTTGCTATACCAGCTGTCCCTGCAACAAGCCAGGCTCCTGATCCTGATTATACCTACGGGCAATTTAAGTATGATCCCCAAACAGATACCTACACCTGCCCTCAGGGTGAGACACTGAAAACAAATGGGACCTGGTATACCACACATGGGAGAAGGAACATTCTGATCTCTTTCAAGCAATATAAGACTAAGGCTTGTAAATCCTGCATTGTACGGATGAAATGTACAAGGTCAAAGACCGGAAGGTTTATTGAAAGAAGTATCTATGCTGAGAACTATGAGAGGAATCGGATCAATACAGTTGAAAAGGAGCATCTTTATAAACGTCGACAGACTATTGCAGAGCATCCATTTGGAACGATAAAACGACAATGGGGCTTCAGCTATATTCTTACCAAAAAAGGGATGAACCGGGCCAGTGCAGATGTCGGATTTATGTTTATTGCATATAATCTAAGGCGTATTCTTAATATTTTGACACAAGATCAGATAAAGGAGTATCTAAGGGTACTTTTATCGTCGTTTTTGACCATATCCGACTTCATGAGAGTTAATTTAAGACAGTATTATGTACGTAATTATCTGGTACCGCTTTTTGTATGAAAACACAATATCTCGATTAATCTCAATTAAAATAAAACAATACCTTCAATCTAAAAGAGGTTATTGGACAGACTGCCGTTAGGTTTAAGGTCATGCATCCCTGGATAACGAGATTGAAGACTATCTTTGCTAAATTGAAAGGTTAAGTAATATATTTTCAAAAGATTAGGTTTAATTTATTCTTATCAATTATGTCAGAAAATGAGTTAATTGAAAAAATCAATAGAGAACTACCTGAGGAAATTGATGGATTTAAGAGAAGAATTGGAGTCTTTGATAACTTTAGTAACCTAATATATTCTAAGGATGGTAGTTATTTGGGTAATCATCTTACCGGTAATATTAATAGAGATAATGAAACCACACCTTTAGAACATTTTGCAAAAAATGTTTTATATGATGTTCTGGGCAAAGATTTAGAGGATGCCTTTCAAAAGATGAAGGAAAAACTTGAATTAAATGAGAGAGTCAAGAATGAGTTTTCGAAAAATATAATGTTTGGCTTTAATCCAAACTTTAAACAATCAGTCCGAGAGAAAACACATTTTCTTAAACTTTTTGAAATTTATTTAGTTTTAGATTTAAACTCAGATTCACAATTTTTTTGTATTGTCTCAATCAATCCAATCTTTGATATCAATTATATTTTACCAATTGCTAATGCATTAAAAAAGCAAATCGAAGATCATAGTTTCATTAAACTTTCTGGTGATGATTTTGACTATTATGATTTTAATCTCCCTAGAACGATTCATATATACGCTTATGATTTTGGCCAAAGAAAGGAAGAAATTAGAACCTTTTTTAACAAACATGGCTGGAATATAAAAGTTAAGGACAAATATTTCTTTGAAAAGCAAGACAAATTAAATAAAGAAAGGATCATATTGTGTGAGGGTAAAAATTGTAAAATTTTAAATTCAATAAAATTACCTAATGTTGTATTTACTGAGGAGCATAATAGCTATTCAATCTTCCAGAATGCAAAAGCCGGCAACTATTGTTTAAGAGACAAAGATTATTTATTGGATGAAGAGGTAAAGCGATTGAAAAAAGTCTTTCCAAACTACTTTATATTAAATTATTACTGTATTGAGAATTATCTTTATCATCCTGAAAATATTGAAGAATTAAAGATAAGTAACTTCCATAAGAAGGAATACATCGACGACATTATCAAATCCAAAAATGAGTGCTTCTTGGAGATCGTGGCAAATTTTAAATTAACACGAAATAGTTATAAAGAATTATCTGAGAATCATATTAAAAAAGTACAAAACGCAGATTCTCTTATGATAGAAGAATTGAAGTCAGATGAATTTGAAGTATTTTATAAACATTTTGATATGAAAAAAATGTACAATAAAAAGTTTTTAGAAAAACTCAATTTAAATGAATCAATATTATCTGGGACACAGTGGTTTAAATCAAAGATAATCTCAATATTAAATAGTTGACAACATTTAACAAAAAACCCTAAACCTAACACGGACAATATGGGTAAGTTGTTTGTCACGGTTTTTGCATACTTCAACCCCAAATCTCCAAAACAACCAAATAACTCTATATCAACACATTACATATTGAGCAAATATTCAAACATCTCATTTAAAGCCAATTACAGCCATTCTAAGCCACTTTCCGAATATCAGTAATGGTGTACCTTCAAAAAACACAAAAGTCCCTTAAAACGCTTAATAACAGCATTATACTGCATTTTACAATATTGCAACATCTTGTAACTATTTGTATATCTGAATTATAAGGAAATAGGAGGAAGTGATAAATTGTTTCAGTAGTGTTACAGTAGTATAATATTAAAAAGCCCTGATACAGCTATATATCAGAACTTTATTCATCCTATCTAGTAGCCCCACCAAAAATGATCCGCCGTTGACGGGTCGGACCTACCGCATTAACAGCCTATAAGCAAAGCCTGGAGCTGCTAAGAGAACCAGGATTGCTCATCGCTAAACTCTTCGCGGACCTCTCATTATAACAGCCCAAACAATAAGCCTTTGTTTTGCCATTGGCAAAACCTGGAGGCTTTTCTATTTGTTCATGCTAAAACGAGCTTTGCACCACAAATAGAAAAGCCTCCCCGCCATAAGGCGAAAAGGCATATTGCTTGTAGCCCCACCAGGACTCGAACCTGGATCTACGGTTTAGGAAACCGCTATTCTATCCCTTGAACTATGGGGCCATCTTATTTCATGCCTCCTCTTCCAAGGATACCGCTATTCCCTGCCTGACGGCAGGCAGGTATCCCTTGAACTTCCGCCTTCGCCAGGGCTGCGGCGGATAAAACGGGGCCTTATTCTGTAAAGAACATCTCGTTAAGCATCCATTCCCCTGAACTTCCGCCCTCGCCAGGGCGCGGCGGATAAAACGGGGCCGGCTAAGTGGCGCAAAAATAAGGGAATTTTAATTTCTTTTCAAATCCCGGGTAAGAATGATTACTTAATTAGCGACGAGCGACCAGTTGAAGGTAATCACTATTTACAATTCGTAAATCAATATCCCCCCTATATCATTCCTCCAAGGTGAAATCCCCGATTCAATACGACCTTAACTTTATCCACCTAATAAACCTTTTTATGCTTTTTTAAACCTTTTTCAACCCTTCCCAACCTTATCTTTTACTATCTTGTGGTTTCAAATCTAAAAATCAAATTAATATCTATCCTATGAAAAACATTTGCTTCAGAATAATGATCATACTCGTGGCAGTGATCATTGCAATGCCTTTGTCATCTGCTCAGGGTAAGAAGAAGGGGGAGGATGAAACAAAACCCTCCGATCCCCTGAGTGATGTCTCGCTCAGTGCGTTTAAATTCAGAGAAATAGGGCCTGCCCTGACATCGGGAAGGATGTCCGATATTGCCGTTAATCCGGATAATCACAAAGAATTTTTTGTGTCTGCCGCCGCCGGCGGTGTGTGGAAGACCACAAATGGCGGAATAACTTTTAAACCGGTATTCGAGAACGAAGGATCATACTCAATAGGCTGCCTCGCCATGGATCCGAATAACCATAATGTTTTATGGGTTGGAACAGGTGAAAACAACAATCAGAGAAGCGTATCCTATGGTGATGGCATCTATAAATCAGAAGATGGTGGTGCGAGCTGGAAAAACATGGGCCTCAAGGACTCTGAACATATTGGTATGATAGCCATCGATCACCGCAATTCTGATGTTGTGTATGTTGCTGCCTATGGCCCGCTCTGGAGCGCAGGCGGGGAGCGGGGCGTATATAAAACAACGGATGGAGGTAGGACATGGGAAAACATTCTTACCGTAAGTGAGCATACCGGGGTGAATGAGATACATATGGATCCCCGGAACCCGGATATTCTCTACGCAACAGCCCATCAGCGCCGGAGAAGGCAATGGACCTATCTCGGGGGCGGACCTGAGTCGGGAATTTACAGATCGGCCGACGCCGGTAAGAGCTGGGAAAAGATAAATAAAGGTCTTCCGGGTGGCGACAAAGGAAGGATAGGCATGGATATATCACCTGCCAACCCTGAAATAATTTATGCCGCAGTGGAGGCAGGCCGCGGAGATGGAGGATTTTACCGTAGTGCCAACCGTGGTGCGGCATGGGAGAAAATGAGTAATACATCCACCAGTGGCAACTACTACCAGGAGGTGATTGCCGACCCCGTTAATGAGAACCGTGTTTATATCATGAACACCTATACTCTTGTTTCTAACGATGGGGGGAGGAACTTCAATAACAGGGGAGAAAAAAGTAAACATATTGATAACCATTGTTTATGGATAGATCCTACCGACAATAATCATGTTATTGAAGGAACCGATGGTGGTCTCTATGAAAGCTTCGATAATGAAAACTGGAGATTTTTCACCAACCTCCCTGTAACACAGTTCTATAAGGTTGGCCTCGACAATGCCCTCCCTTTTTATAATGTTATGGGTGGAACCCAGGACAATTACAGCATGGTTGGCCCCTCACAAACATTGAGCGATCATGGGATTGTGTCGGCTGACTGGCTGGTGACGGTCACAGGTGACGGATTTGAATCGGTCGGAGACCCTGTCGATCCTAATATAGTATATGCACAATCGCAGCATGGTAACCTGGTAAGGTTCGACAAAAGAAGCGGCGAAGAGGTAAGTATAGTCCCGCGACCACGAAAAGGGGAAAAGGAGTATAATTTTAACTGGGACTCCCCTCTGATGATCAGTCCCCATAACCACAAAACAATCTATTTTGCTGCAAATAAATTATTTAGAAGCAAAGACAGAGGCGATTCATGGGAGGTGATAAGCGATGAGCTCGACCGTAATATCGACCGTAACCTGTGGCCTGTAATGGGTAAGGTGTGGCCGATGGATGCTGTAGCCAAGAATGGATCAACATCGAGATATGGTGCCTGCGTATCACTTGATGAATCAAGACTGCAGGAAGGGCTTATCTATGCAGGAACGGATGATGGCCAGATCAATATCACTGAAGATGGCGGGAAGAACTGGAGAAAAGTATTTTCTTTTCCCGGCGTTCCTGAATATACATATGTCTACGACATTATAGCAGATAAACACAATGTAAATGTTGTATACGCCGCTTTCAATAATCATAAGTCAGGTGACTTCACTCCTTATGTTTATAAAAGTAGTGACAGGGGTAAAACATGGGTGAATATAAGCGGAGATCTGCCAGAGGGGGCGGTTTACGCAATTGAGCAGGATCATGTTAAACCTGAAATGCTTTTTGCAGGAACTGAATATGGGGTATATATGACCCTTGATGGCGGAAAGATATGGAGGAGACTAAAAGCCGGCCTGCCAACAATCAATGTTCGCGATATGGCGATTCAGGAAAGGGAAAATGATCTTGTGCTGGCCACTTTCGGCAGGGGTTTCTACATACTTGATAACTATGCTCCTCTGAGGGAACTTTCAAAGGAGATTATAACCAGGGAAGGATATCTTTTCGAAATAAAGGATGCTTTTATGTTCAACACCTGGAGACCCCTGGGAGGACTTGGTAGTCGTGAGAAGGGTTTTCAGGGAGAAGATTATTTCAGCGCACCCAATCCGGAAAGAGGGGCGATCTTTACTTACTGGGTCAAGGATGAAATTGTCACCCTGGAATCCGAAAGAAAGAAAAGGGAAAAAGAGGCATTCAAAAAAGGTGTGGCAATACCCTATCCCACTGCAGACCAGTACAGGGCTGAACAGGATGAGTTGCCTTCATACCTTATATTTACAATTGCCGATGAAGATGAACATTTTATCAGGGAGCTCCGCACCACCCACAAGAATGGCCTGAACAAGATCACCTGGGATATGAAATACCCCGCTGCACTATCAGTTGATCAGCAGCAGGCAGATCAGACATCAGGATTGCCCTCATCAAACGTATTCGTTCTGCCTGGTAAATACAAAGTACTCCTTTCAGTAAATATCAAGGGAGAAATAAACCGTCTTGCAGGGCCTGTTGACTTTGAACTAAAAGAGCTCGATAACAGGACTATCCCGGCTAATGACAGGGTTGCCATGACTGATTTCAAGCTGAAGACACTGGAACTGGATAACGCAATCAGGGCAGTGAGCCAGTCATTATCAGAGATGAGATCTAAAATACCGGCGTTTAATGCAGCAACCAAGGGCTTCCAAACTGATGTGGCCAATCAAATGATAAAGGATATAAGGAACCTTGAGAAAAAGATTGATGAGGTCGATTTCAAACTAAACGGGGATCCTGTTGACAGGCGTCTCGACCTTGATGGCGATTATGGTATTCGCGCAAGATCAAGAAATGCTGCATCCGATATAATGACGTCAACTTCCAATGTTACAGGTACCTCTGAAAGAAACTATGAAATAGCTGCTGAGGAATTTGAACCATTGCTTGAGAAGGTTAAAATCCTGGTTGAAGAATTCGGGAAAATGGAGAAGCAATTAATGGAAATGGGTGCTCCCCTGTTACCCGGTAAGCTCCCTGATTTTAAGAAGAGATAAACTGACTACTTGGAACCAAGCTGCTGCCAATCATCATGACCAAAGCTGTCAGTAAGAATTGTAAGTAACTCATTAGCAGTGGATTCAATAGGTTTATTTGAAATATTAAATACCTTGAATCCACTCTTTTTAAATATCAGATTGGCATAATCCAGTTCCATCCTTACCTTTCTTGGGTTAATATAATCGTCATCATCAGAAAGGCCAAGAAGCCTGACCCTGTTAGCCCTCTGTGCTATCAGATAATGGGTGGTTGTGGTGAGACCAAAAACCCTTTTCGGATCTACCTTGAAGAGCATATCAGGGGGTTCAATGCCCATAACCAGAGGAATATTGGCAACTTTCCAGCCAAACATGCCCATATAAATACTGAGGGGGGTCTTCCCCGTACGCGACACACCTGTGAGGATAATATCGGCACCGGAGATCTTTTCGACATTCATTCCATCATCATGCTTCATTGTAAACTCAATAGCCTCTACCCTCCTGAAATATTCTATGTTACGTAATCTGTAAAGACCCGGCTTGCTTATTGGCTCCCTTTGCAACAGAATAGATATGTAGTCAGACAATCCACCCACAAGGTCATAATGTCCTACTCCCTCCTTTTCGCAAACCGCTACCAGCATCTCCCTGATCAAAGGATCGACCATTGTATGGACGATAACGCCACCGGATTCCCTGGCTCTTGAGACCGTATTTGTAATAGTATCCATGGAATGTATGTCGGGAATCACTATCACAGGGATCCTGTTATCAGGGAACTGGATAAGGACAGACTGAACAACAGTATTCCCTGCTACTCCCTTTCCCCCTGATACTACGTAAATCGGAGGGATATTACTATCTTCTTTATCGTTAAACTCGCCGGCCATAGATTGGTCAATAGGTTAGTGTGAATAATCTTCAGCTAAAATAGGAAATGTATCTAAAAGGAAGCCTAAAAAGTTGAATAAGTTGAGCGAAGCTAACCGAAACGGAGTGAAGCCCGGCACAGCCAAATGCCGCAAGGCAGGATTGAAGAAGTTGGGTGGGGCGAAATCAATCCATAAACACAGGGATTAAAGCAATTTTCCCCCCCTCTGACCCGTCATTTTCCTCCATTCACCGAAAATCATTTAAGGCAGAATCCCTTTTCAGATAGATTTGAAATAAAAACAAGATTATGAAATCAACCAGTGATAAACAGATTAATAAATTCTCCAGGCAATTATCAGGAATCATATTTAATCAATGGTCAAGAAACATATTCAGGAGAAAAGAGAGTCTTTTCTGGATTAATACATTCAAAAGTCAGATAAAGGCCAGAAAAATAAGGAACAAGGCCACATCAGAAGGAACATATGTTCCCCCGGTGGCAGTATTCAGCATAACCAACAAATGTAACCTGAAATGCAGAGGCTGCTATGCAAATGCGCAGAAAAGGGATATTCAAAAAGAGATGACAACCGGCCGGATTGCTTCTCTCTTAGGAGAAGCATCTGATTGCGGAACACGGATTATGATAATAGCAGGAGGAGAGCCCTTAATGAGACCCGACGTACTGCGAGAAGCAGCAAACCGGAAAGAGATGCTATTCCCGGTATTTACCAATGGTCTGTTTTTGCAAAACGGGATGTCTAAAATGTTCTGCGATAACAGGAATCTGATTCCTATATTAAGTATCGAAGGGAGCAAAGAGGATACAGATGACAGAAGAGGAACCGGAATTTCTGAGGTAGTAGAAAACGCAATTGATAATCTGAAAGGGGAGCAGATCTTTTTCGGTGTATCAATTACCCTGACACGTCATAATTTCGGGGAGGTAATGAGCCCCAGTTTCATTAATCACTATTTTGAAAAGGGCTGCCGCCTGTTTTTCTTCATTGAGTATGTCCCTGCATGTTCTGACGAGTATGACAATTGCCTCACCGACAAGCAGAAGGTCTCGATGTCAGTCAGGATGAGTAATTTAAGACTGGTCTTTCCATCTGAGTTTATAGCTCTTCCAGGCGATGATGAGCAGTATGGAGGATGCCTGGCCTCAGGCAGAGGATTTATCCATATCTCCTCAACAGGCAATATTGAGCCCTGTCCTTTTGCACCTTTTTCAGATGTTAATGTAAACAATACCAGTTATCGGGAAGCTCTGAAATCAGATCTGCTGAAAAGAGTAAGAGATAGTCATCACCTTCTGTCCGAAGCGCAGGGTGGATGCACCTTATGGGAGAACAGGGAGTGGATTGACAAAAATATCATGGGGAAGAAAAGTGCAGATGAAGAGAACAAGGTGCTAAGTTTTGAGGACGAGGCAGCCTGACAGCATCGGATCATCACGCAGACTAACAGTTCCGCCATAGGAGACACCATCTGCATCAAGGGTAACTTTGCAGATTCCGGCAGGATCGATTTGATTATTAAATCCTTCACCGGCAGCTACTTCAATACTATGATTGTGAATATACCCCTTCTGTCGCGGGTATTGCCGGGTGTGCCCCAGTTACTGTTGTCCTGAAGGCCTCCATATATCCAGTATGAGTCACTCGTTGGCCGGACGTTGTCCGAAATTACTCTGTGCAAAACCTGCAGGTCCGGATAAAACCGATAGCGACATTGCACTCGCAAATAGTACTGAAATATTATTCAATTTCACAGGAATATATTATTATTCGTTGGCTGTACCGGTAAATAATTCTATTCAAGGATCTTGAAATATTTAAATACCGGGTAAGCTATACTCTTATCGTCTAACCCAAGCGATCGGAAGTAATCATCAAGAAGATTCCAGCCAATAAATCCGTCACCAACCTGCGGCTCAAGGGCATAGAATGCTACATTGGCAAGTGGCTGTGCCATATCAAGCCAGTAGTACCCGACCGGTATATCTTTTGATGCAACCTTTACAAAATCTCCATCGAGCACTGTCATATCATACCCTCCTTTTCTTATGTGCGACAGCTCATTTATAATAAACTCCTCCCCACCCGCTTTTATAGGTGCTTCAACCTCAGTAACTTCCAGTCCCAGTATCCTCAGTTTCTCAACAATGAACTCCAGGTCAGCAGGAATGAAGTAACCTCTTGGCATAGCAGATTTTTTGGTGCCAACCGGTTTTGTAACAAGGTCTATACCAGGGATCACCTCAGGTTTTCTGTTAATACTTTCCGGTTTTACCTTACGAATACTCGTACCTGGAATATATTCATATTCAATCTCCTTATAGCCAAGAATATCGAATTTCCCTTCCGACACGTACTCCCCCTCAACCCAGTTCATAAGTCTCCCCGATCCGGCTTCTTCAATAACACTCCTGACCACTTCTTCATCAGCCTCCTTGCATATCTTCATCATCTCCTGTCCGTTCTCAGAGCAATAGTCCAGCAATTCAGCTGCACATACATACTGAGAATATATTTTCTTCTCATATGAAACATATCCAACGGTCTCAACCAGTATTCCCATACGATTTCTGAGGCCATAGCCACTTACCATAAACTTCCCTTCTGTTGACCAGATTGCATTATCGTGGGTATATTCTGTTGGCGGCCACACCTCCCTGGTAAGTCCGCAGTGGTAAAAGATCTCAATCTGGCCATCCTTGCGGGCCTGTTCAGTTATTGAAGGAAATATCCTGTAGGTTACATAGTCTCTCGGGCCGGGATGCGCAGTGGCAACATTTGATCCGGCATATACGATAGGATATCCATGCCGGACACTCCCCATACGGTGAGTATCATAGATTATCACGGGATCCCAGGTATTGAATACCCTTAAATAGGCTCCCCTCATATTGGTTGTTTCAAGCTTTATGGCATCCCTGTTAACATCGAACTGGTAAGCATTCTGCCTGGTGCCGGATAACACCGGCAATCCGTTGCTTACACTCCTGGTCTCATTTCCGTCGACATTGAAATTTGGACAGACCATGATTATCAGGTTATCAAGAAGCTGCTTTTTCTCTCCAAACAGAATATCGCGGATCAGCATCAGCAGTGCCTCTTTCCCTTCGCTTTCGCCCGGATGGATTCCCCCCTGCAGGTAAACAACCGCTTTACCCGATTTCCTGGCCTCATCCGGGTTTGTAACCCTGGGATTTGCCATTACCAGAACAGGGCAGTTTCGACCCAGGTCGCTGGTAAACATGTCGAATATATGAACATGTTCACTATTCCACTGAAGCATGACAAAGTACTCCAGGATATCCTGATTGGTGGCAGAGTGCCTGAATTCTGATTTTTCACAGGCAGTCATAAGTTTTTCAGACCAGTCACCATTCCATCCTTCCGGGACGCTATTTCCCCAATATATTTCATCCTGTGAGATCAATACTGATCCCGGGAATAAGAATAACAATGACATAAGCAGAACAACAGGTAACGATTTCATATCTAATTGTTTTAATTGATACAATAAAGTTACTTAAAAGTGTTTCACCGGAAGGTTAAAAAAGCTTAATATGGAAAATATTGCATACTTATGCCACCTTTCCCAATAAATATGAAGATGATCTGATAGAAAAACCGGGTCAGTCATTCTTCCGGTAAACCCCCTTAAACGATTTTTTGCGTAATGCGTCGCACTCACCAATAGCATCCCAGGTTTGGATAACACTCCCATCAGGCTGAAGCTCCCAACTTATGCGATTCCGGCAGGTGCCATTCGGCCCTTTGAGGAGGTCGCTCTCCAGCTCCATTATCTTACCATCAAAATGTCCCCTTAACCTGAGTATTGATCAGCTGTTGCCGATCCACAATTGATTCCAGCTGTCATTGTTACTGTCATAATAATTGTATGAAGTGCCGGTACCTCCTCTGGTACCCCTGCGGTTTTCTTGCAGCAGGCATGAATCCTGTATAAGGACTACTTCATTCCTGCCAGCCTCTGATCCTGTGGTATCGTATACAATCCGATCACCCAACCAGAAATCAAATTGCCTGTGCTCCGGAGTACAACCAGGGGCCGGATTGTTGCCCTGGCAGAATGAAAAAACAGCCGTTGAAATGAGCAATAACAGTAAGTAATATTTTCTCTATAGCATAACAGCTTGTTTAAGTGGCACTTAATATATAACAAATTTGCACTATGATTGGTTAAACCTTTTCTGCACTTCCAATTCCCAACTAATAGTTAACTTTGAAAAAAACTAAAATTTATCATGAAAACAAGCTTTTATAAACGGGTTAAACTATTTTTCCGTTCCATACTCCTTGGAGGAATTGCAGCCATATTGCCACTTGCACTGATAATAATGTTTTTCAGATGGATAATAAATATTATTACCAGGTACCTCGAACCGTTAGTAAGTTTGTTAGAGGATTATGTCCCAATCCCTGCAGAAATATTATATGTATTAGTAGTAGTAGCAATACTTATCCTGTTTTCATTTATCGGACTGGTGATCCGGACCAGGTTCGGGAGGTTCTTCAACGAAGTGCTTGAAGAGAGATACCTGATGAAAATTCCAGGGTATAGGATCGCCAGAGATACCGTTAAGCAGTTTTCAGGAAAGAACAAATCATTCTTTTCAGAAGTAGTCCTGGTTGATATATTTGGAACGGGAACATTGATGACAGGATTCATTACTGATGATCATGGAGCCTTTCTGACAGTCTTTGTACCTACCGGACCTAACCCAACATCCGGAAATATTTTCCATGTCAATAAAGATAAGGTAATAAAGACAACCACATCGATTGATAATGGTATGAAAACCATTATTAGTTGCGGGGCTGGTTCATCCGATATATTTCATAATCAGATAGATAACGACCTGGGATCTCAATAGGTCGTCCACATATATGCTTCAGGCTATTAATGGTTACGGAAGCGATGGCATGTAATTACCTATATGCGAACAGGCAGTTAAAACAAAATATATGCTTTCCTTCGCAATATTCACTTTTACCTTTTTAAGGCTCCCGGGTCATATCCGGTCAATTGATCTTCCCCTAATGTATCGTTGCGATATGGACTTTTTGTGAAAAATCGTTAAATCTTAAGAAAAAAAAACGAATGTGTCCTGTCAAATCATGATTATTTCGTAATATGTGATCAGGTAATTTAAACAACATTTCAGATATGTGTAATCAACTTGCAAGAATCAACCCATTACGGGCCTTCCTGATGCTAATGGCTATGTTCCTGGTCTCTTCAGCTTCAGCACAGAAGGTTCCGATAACATTTGACAGGTATCATGGTTTCAGTGGTACCGAAGACTACCTGAAGAGGATTTCATCAGCTTATCCTGATCTAACGGAATTGCTCACAATTGGTGAATCCACTATGGGGAGACCTATATATGTTCTGGTGGTTTCAAATATGAAATCAGGGACTACCATCGACCGGCATGTAGAACTCAGGAACATGAGAAAGGAAAATGTCATGAATGTACGACCAATGAAAATTCATCAGGGCAAACCCGGACATTTTATCAGCGGCGCCACCCATGGTAACGAATATACTGGTACTGAGGTATGCCTGTACACTATAGACAAGCTCCTTACCGGTTATGGTGTAGATGAAAATATCACCGGGCTGATCAACAACAACGCATTCTATATTTGCCCTGTAATAAATCCCGATGGGGTGTACAACAGTGTCGAAAAAGGAATTGCCCAGCGCTCAAACTCAGCCCTGAAGGATGATGATAATGATGGCAAAATTAATGAGGATGGTACCGATGATCTGGATAAAGACGGATTTATAACTTCATTTAGATACAAAGATCCCAAGGGTTCATACATCATTGATATCAATGACCCTAGATTAATGGTACGTCTGGGAAATGAGGAAAAAACTGATAAGGAGAGATATTCGGTAATTCGTGAGGATATGGATAACGATGGTGATGGCAAAAGGGGTGAAGATTCAGAGGGTGGTATTGACCTTAACAGGAATTACCCTGAAGGGTGGTGGAACGAAAAAGGGTTTGCCGGAGGCACAGGCGACTATCCCACCTCTGCTCCTGAGACCCATGCATTAGCTGAGTTTTTTACCACTTACAGAAATATCATTATGGTACAGTTTTACCATACCTCAGGCGGATTTACCTACCGCCCGATGGGGACAGCTCCTCATCCCCGAATGGATCCAAAGGATGTTGCTGTTTTTGACTATATAATGGGTAAGAAATATCTTGAGATCCTGGGAGAAGAGATACCCGAGGCCTGGAAAGAGCCCGAAAAGATTGATGAATTGAAAAAGAAACTAGCCGGCGAGGAGGTCGATAAATACTCAAAGCAGAGAGGTTATGTGTTGCCAAGAGAGTGGAGGGTAAGCTATAACGAGATCGATGATGAAAGGTATGGGTATGGAATGGCCACCGACTGGCTTTATGCTCAGTATGGGATTTATTCATTGACAACCGAACTCTGGAACCCGGAAGCCGATATTCCGGATTTTCCTGAAATGGAAGAGGGGGAAGGCCGCAGGATACAGTTAGAGAGGGAGTTGCTGAAATACCAGGATGATGAGTATGATGGCAGACTATTCGTTGACTGGAAACCTTTTAATCATCCTGAGCTGGGAGAAGGTGAAACAGGAGGGTGGATATCCCAGTATTCAAGGAATAATGCATTTCCGGGTGAGCCCCTTATCGCGGTTTGTGAAAAGCACTGGCAGTTTGAGCTCTTCAGGGCAGGCTTAATGCCCCGGATGGCTATATCAAATGTGAAAACTTCAATTCTGGCTGAGACCAACTCAAACGAGGGTATCGCAAGCATAAGTGAGGGAAATGCAGTTATAAAAGAGGGTAAAGCACTTGGTAAATACAATATAGTAGAGGTCAGTGCAACCATTGAAAACATAGGATCACTTTCAACCAATCTCGCAAGAGGGGCATCATTGCCCGGAAACCGTGAGGATGTGGCATGGCTCATCGGAGAACGCGATAATATTAAGTATATTGATGGAACTCCCTTCGTTCAGCTCGGGTCACTCGACGGGAAAATGAAGATCCCCGGATTCAGGAGTAATAATAATTCGAAGGAGGTTAAGTGGATAGTGGCAGTTAAGGAAAACACTCCGCTGAAAATTGTGGTTTCCTCACTGAAAGGAGGAACTGTGGTTCAAGAGGTAAGTGTTAAATAATGGAGGACAATACTATGAAAACAATAAATATAATTACCAGACTGACATTCATAATAACTATTCTTTGCCTGGCATCACTATTTAATCTCCCGGGTCAGACGAAGCTGCAGAAGAGTGCAGGGGGAGAGCATGGTGAAATGGATTTCCCCATAAACTGGAAAAGGTATTATACCTATACTGAATGGACAAGGATAATGCATGATATGCAAAAAAAGTATCCGGCACTTTCAGATATTGAATCAATCGGGAAAAGCCGGATGGGCAGAGAACAGTATCTTCTCACCATTACTAATAAAGCTACCGGAAATCATGCTGATAAATCAGCTATGTGGGTTGATGGTGCAATACACGGTAACGAGGTCAACGGCATTACCTGCTCACTTTACCTGGCATGGTACCTGCTTACCCGCTATGAATATGACAGTTATGTACATGAACTTGTTGATAGTCATACATTTTATATCCTCCCGGGTTTGAATGTTGACGCCAACGCCAGCTATGTTGAATTTCCTAACACAGCAAGTAATCCGAGGGAGCCATTCAGGCCGGAGGATAATGATGGTGATGGATTGTTTGATGAAGATCAGACCGAGGATATTGATGGCGATGGTGAACTTTCAATGATGTACAGGGAGGATCCAAAAGGAACCTTGAGGCTATCTGGTGACGGACGCAGGTTTGTACCTGCAGAAGATGGGTTTGAAGGCAAGCTGTTTACTCTTATTGGATCGGAGGGTTATGATAATGATGGTGACGGAAGAATTAATGAGGATGATATTGGAGGACCCGATCCAAACCGTAATTTTCCGTATGGCTGGCTTTTATCAGCCGGGGATCCATACCCGATGTCTGAATCTGAAACACGTAATGTAATGGAGTTTCAGTTGAAACATCCCAATATTTTTGCCTCCTTCCATTATCATAATACAGGCAGGCTTATTATGTTTCAGGCGCCTCCGGAGGCAAGATCAACACCTGAACAGCAGGAGCAGGCCGGTGAGCAAACCGAGACAAGGTTACAGGAATTGAGGAAAACCAACAAATATGCCCAGCTTTTCTCAAGAAGAGTAGATGAACAGTATCAACATGATATGGATGTTCAAACCAATATCGTTACTGAGGGGGCATATATCCTGAAGAACTATACCCCTGTAATTGGCGGATTAACAGGCCAGGCCCATGCTGCAACTTACTACATGCTTGGAGCATACTCATACCTGATAGAGCTATGGGGTTCGCCGGCTACAATTGCAGATACCGATAATGATGGAAGGGTATCAGATGAAGAATACATGAAATTTATCGATCTCGACCTGGCAGGAGAGGGATGGATCAATCCTCATAAAGCAGACCATCCTGATCTTGGTGAAATCTGGATAGGAGGCTCTGCAAAGAAGCATATGCAACGTACACCACCTTCCAGATTTATTGAAATGGAAGCCGAAAAACATGCCAGATTCGTTATGTATTGCGTGAGCCAGTTCCCTAAAGTCGAAATTGATTACATTGTGGTTAAGGCAATCACCAGTAATATATACCAGGTTGATGTAACAGTGAAAAATGACAGGGTATACCCCACAGCTTCCGACAGGTCTGTCCAGCTTAAAAGGAATATTCCTGACAATTTAATGTTCTCCGGATCAGGCAATCTTACTCTCATCGAAACATCAGGCACCTCTTTGAGCCAGCGCGGCGGCAGGAACTTCTTCAGAAGGGGCGGCGGGAGTACCGGGCCCGAAACCCAACTGGCGAAGGGTACTAAGACCGAATTCCGTCTTAAGGGTGAGGAGAAAAGGACAATCCGGTATATTCTTACAATGGATGGTAAAAGGGGTTGGGCAGAATTTTCTATCAACTCAAAAACAGGAGGGACCGATAAAGAAAGAATTGAGATCGTAATCGATTAATTATCATAAGTATATTGTTGACCTGAGTATCGGGCCACCTCTATTTGCCGTCAGAGCTATACATGCTTTGAAAGTTTTTTTTATGCTGGCGTTTGAGTATCAGGTCGATTACATCGGGGAAAATACTTCCGATTATCTTCTGAATGTGTCCTACTCCGGAGAGTGTTTTTCGCTTTCTCCGGTGAAAGATCATACGTGCAATTGATTCTGCCACCTTTTCTCTTTTGGCAGTTTTTACATAGTCTCTCTTATTCAATTCAAGATACTTCCCGTCGGGAGTCATGATCTTCTTGTCGGGCTCATTTTCCGTGAATCCGACATATAATATTCCGGTATGAAGCTCTTTCTTGCTGAATTCTATTTGTAAGGCCCTGGTCAGAGAGGTAAGGGCCATTTTTGATACACTGTAGGTAGAATGCCCCGGCAAACCCACCTTCCCGCCAAGGCTTGATATAAATATTACACTACCCCCTGATCTGAGAAGGTGCGGCAGAGAATACTTCGTAGAATAAATCGGACCCAGTGTGTTTATGGCTATGACCCTTTCCCAGGTTTCAGGTAAGGTATCGCTGAATAACCCCATGCTTGCAACTCCTGCATTGTTAATAAGAATGTCCAGCCTGCCATAGTGAGAGATTATTTTGTCAACCATTTGCCCGCACTGCTCATGTCTGGAGATATCCCCTGGCAGAGCAATAGAGTCAATGCCCTGTTCCTTCAATTGCGTTAAAGTTGCCTGTAAAGTATCTTCACTTCTGCCATTCAGTACTATCCTGGCACCCCATTCTCCCAGCAATAGCGCTGTAGCTTTTCCAATTCCCTTGCTGGAACCGGTAATCCATACCACCTTATCTTTGAAGAAATCCTTCATAATCTAATTATCCATATATCCATTCGATCTGAACCAGCTTACTGATTCTTCAAGTGCGAACTCGATTGGAGTCTGCGGCATGTGCAGCTGTTCAACAGCCTTTTTGCTTGTATAATAGTGCTCTTCTGTCGAAATTTTTGCCAGGGGATGGTTCACTGCCGGGTACAACCTGAAGAGCCACCCCATAAAAGACATCAGTCTGCCATAAAACAATGTAATAAACACAGGTAAGCTTCTCTTGGGTGGATTTACACCTACAGCTTTTGCTATTTTTCCAAATATCTCCCGATAGTCCAGATTCTCGTTTCCCAGAATATAACACTCACCCTTCTTACCCATTGAAATAGCATTCACTATGGCTTTCGCAACATCCTTAACATAAACAAAGTTCCTGCCTCCTTTCGGGTAACCCGGAGCTTTCCCTTTATAAATAGCCATAATCATGGCACCGGAGCTGGGTTTTGAATCATATGGTCCTATCATGAATGTCGGATTCAGGATCACTGCATCAAGATCATTTTCTGACACCTCTTTCAACACCTCCTCCTGACCGGCCTGCTTTGAACACATATAATCCAATCCATATTTTTTGCCTTCGTAAGGATTCTCCTCTGTTCCGGGATTAGCTTTGCTGCCAGGGCCAAATGAATTGGCGGTTCCTATATGCAAAAGCCTTTTGACCCTATTCTTACTGGCAGCTGAAATAACATTCCTGGTCCCGGTAACGTTAATATCCCAGTAGCTGGAATGTTTACAAGGCCATGTATCCGTTTTAGCAGCGGCATGGATTATCACATCACAATTTTCTGAAGCCTTTTCAATATCCTCCGGTTTAAGGATATTTCCATGAACGATTTCAACCTGCAGTCCTTCCAGGTATTTAGCCCTTCTGCCTGTCTCGACAAATGCAATGACCTCATATCCGGACTCTATCAACAATCTGACAAGGTTATTTCCCAGAATTCCATCCGGGCCTGTTAATAATACTTTCATTTGTTATCTGATATAAACTGTATTTAAGAAAATAAAAATAGCCTATAAGTCAGATTAAAAAAAGATTATTTTGACAATGATTTGTTTTATATCTTGAAATGTATTCGATTTTGATATTTTCACCCCATTATTGTCTTCAGGAAGAGATCCGTGCCTGTAAAAAAAATTATAGCACCAATATGAAAGAGAACCTTTTTGGAAAGAGCCTCGATGAGCTAACCTCCCTGGTTAAAGATCCGGGACTGCCAGGATTTGCCGCCAGGCAAATATCTGATTGGCTGTATGTAAAGGGTGTTGACAGTATTGACAAAATGACCAACCTCTCAAAGTCTGCAAGAACTGATCTATCGGAAAAATATAATATTGTAAGACAGCCTCATAAAACTGTGCAGGTATCAACTGACGGAACAAGGAAATATCTATTCCCGGCTGGCGAAGGCAGGTTCGTTGAAGCAGTCTATATCCCGGAGAAGGAACGGGCAACACTGTGTCTTTCCTCACAGGTAGGATGCAAAATGGGCTGTCTCTTCTGTATGACTGGCCAGCAGGGCTTCCAGGGCCAGCTGTCAGCAGGTGATATAATCAACCAGTTCACCAGCCTGCCAGAAAAAGAAAAGATCTCAAATATTGTCTACATGGGAATGGGCGAGCCTTTTGACAACCTCGAAAATGTTCTCAAATCACTTGATATACTCACCTCCCCATGGGGATATGGAATGTCGCCCCGGAGAATTACTGTTTCAACTATTGGCATAATACCAGCAATGAAAGAATTCCTTGACCGATCGGGAGCCCACCTGGCAGTAAGCCTGCACTCCCCTTTTGAAGAGGACAGAAAACGGCTCATGCCTGTTGAAAGTGTATATTCCCTAAGGGATGTGATCCAAACCGTCAGGGCCTTTGACTGGGGCCGCCAGAGAAGGATATCTTTTGAGTATATAATGTTCAGGGGGATTAATGATACCGACAGGCATGTCAGTGGTATTATAAAACTTCTTAATGGAATCAGGTGCAGGGTAAACCTTATTCGTTTTCATTCAATCCCGGATTGTACTCTTCAGAGTTCAGAAGAGTCGGTAATCATTGAATTCAGGGATAAGCTTTCGGCAAAAGGAGTAGTAACAACAATAAGGGCATCACGGGGAGAGGATATTCTGGCAGCATGCGGACTTTTGTCGACGAAAGAGCTGTCTCAGAAAGTTCAGGACAGTAAAACTCAATCTCCAGATTCACCTAATCCCTAATCCCTAATCTCTGGTGCCTGGTGCCTAATCCCTGGTCCCTGATCCTTCCAGTTCAAATCTCCAGATTTGTCAGTTCCTCTATTACCTTGAATTCAGTTTCCGGGTATTCGTAAATTGGGATCCGGGGTTCAGTCTCACCCAGTGAATACCCCCATATACTTTCATATTCAGCTGTATTCTCGCCCAGCTCCTCAAGCTGCTTCAGGTATTCGCCAATTGATTTTGACTCAATGATGATCACCTTCCCCATCTTATGGATAATGGGGCTGTGAACCCTTGTCGGATCATGATCAAATTCCAGGATCCTCCTTCCATACCTTGTAATTCCTATAACCCTGTATGTCAGGCTTTTACCAACTCCCGGCAAATTGAGTACATTTCGGTCTGTAGCCAGGAACGGGAGTCCGGCTTCATTTCTTAATTTATCGATATTCTCAACCATGTTTTCAGGTTCCAGCTGGAATTCCATGATTTTTCCGAAATATTTTTCCGGTATCTTACCGATGATCTTTTCCTCGATCTGTTCCTGGACAGCTCTTGCATTGGTGGCAAAATTGAAATTGTTCTCCATGTAACCTTTAACTGTAAAGGTATAATATGTCAGTACTCCGATATCATTAAGAACTTCACGCAATTTCGAGGAGTGTCCTCTTCTGGAAGCCGCGGTCGAAAATACGAGCTGGTTGGTTAACATCCAGCCCGCAGAAATAAGTTTTTTTACAGCATCCCTCGCTTCGGGTGTAACCTCCATAGGTGACTCAAAGTGTGTCTGGATAAGGAATTGCTGAACACCAACCGAGGAAGCTTTTTCCTTGAAATTTCTCAAGATTTCAGTCAGTTCAGGTGTAATTCTCTGGGGCAGATATGCCGGAAGCCTTGTTCCGAGCCTCACCCTTTGAATTTCAGCATATTTGGCATCCTCAGGTCTGTCTATATTCGCATTTCTCTTCCTTAATGCCATCTCATAGACAGCATCCAGAATCCGCCTGAGCGATTTATCTGTGCTCATTAACGCATCACCACCTGTAATCAGGATATCGCGTAACTGGCTATCCTGTTCAAAATATTCCATTATCCGTTCAAGCCGCTCAGCCCATTTTTCATCAGGTCGTAGCTTATCGAGGTTAAAATTCAGATTACCTCTCTGGAAATCATACATACGCTGGCATGATGCACATAATCCTCCACAGGCACGCCCCATAGTGTCAGGGATAAGTATTGCAACCTCCGGGTATCGTCTGTGCACATTATGATGAGTTGGCAGGATCCAGCCTGCAGCGTTAGGCTTTCCTGGCTCTACCAAATCTTCCTTCTCCCATGCTACAATATGACCGAATTCTTCAACCAGCTGGCGTGAATAGATTACATAGTACCTGATACCCAGGTCGGCTCCAATAGCAAAGTATGGGACCCTTACATGCAGGAGTGACATGTAGTAAGGGTTAACAAAGAAAGGTATCCCCTGCTTCTCAGCATCATACAGAATTTTCATCGTATCGGGATCCAGAGAATTCCCAAGCATTTCGTTCAGAAGATCAGGGGATCGTATGGCAAACCTAAGGTGGAAAAGATGATCGGACCACCAGTCGAGCATTTTCACCTGTTTTTGTTCATAGGAGAGGTTGCTGTCAAAGTTATATTTCTTATCGGATATCTCTCCATTATCTATTTTTCTGATAAGGATCTCTATTATTCTGTTGCGGTTTTCTTCTCTCAGTTTTACTATCCTTGGGTCAAGCCCTGCCGGATAGCGGTCCATCCATGCTTTCACCTGTTTAGTTGAAGGTATTTTCTTCTGGTAGGTACCTGATAATTGTCTGAAAAGATAAAGCATGTCCTCAAAAAAAGCAGGTTTCGCTCCTCCTGTTCCAAAGGTCACGCCCAGCCATATTAACTTGACAGGATTACTTACTGCAATTTCTCCCCGCAGGTTAAGATCCTCATATTGCCTACCGGCATTGTCAATGTAATCAAGTATTCTGATAGCCGCATAATCCTGCCAGGAAAGTTTTTCAAAAGCCTCCCTTCCGGAAACTTCACCCATATAAAATCGATATGCCTCCGGTTTTTGCCTGATGATATCGAGGGTCCAGTTTTGCACTCCTACAAGGGCCTCCGTTTCATTCCTGGCATTCCGCATAATTTCTTCAAGGATAGGATTTTCCTTCAGGAGCTCTTTTAGTACTCTATGAGCTTTTACAGTTATTGCAATTTTGTCAAGTTCAATTATGTTGGTCATGACTCTGTTTCTTGTACCACACCCTGATAAGCAGATGTAATTTTAACCAAAAAGCACCAAACTTCAAAACTGAAGTGAAAGGTGTAACAGTCATTATTATTGATCAATTATTCAGAAAACAATATTGAAGCTCCCCGCCGCAAGAAGCGGGGAACCGAGTTTACGAGCCCGGCGACTTCGTCGGACGTAGCCCCGATGAACCGGCGCGAAGTTCGAAGCCAATGCACTCGCCGGGATTCAATAACATCCTGTTTTTATTCAGACCGGTCTTAGATTTTTATACATTTGTCCCTAAATATCTTGAAGATCATTTCCTTGCTGGCCGAAATCGTGTTTATTGCATTCGTGTTTGAGCTGATTTGGGGTTTTATTCTTGAAGGACCCTATAAAGGTGCCCTTTTGATGGGATTAATATTCGGATTCCCCTGCAGTCAGGACCAGGCGGCAATCTCTGCTCAGGTGGTCGGTTATGATCATTTCCCTTTTTTTCCTGGGTTTCCAGTTGAATGCACAACTAAGTATCAGCCAGTTCAATAAGGCAATTCTCGGATATTGGCCTGAATGGCATGCACAACTAAATTAACTTTGTAAGACAGATTGAAATATTTTCAGTAATAGTTCATAATACCAGTGAGTTGGAGGAAAATCGTATATTTGTACCGGAAGATATAGTGTAATAGATACATTAATATTTTATCTTATGAAGAAATATTTGTCTTTGATTATGATCGGAGTAGCATTTCTGTTATTAATAAATTCCTGTAATAGTAATTATTCAGGAGAAAGAATTGCTACAGGAGGAGCTGAAAAAGTTGATTTCAGGGTGCTTCCATTTGAACTCACCCAGGTAAAATTGCTTGACGGGCCATTCAAGCATGCAACTGACCTTAATGTTAAGTCTTTGCTGAATTATGAACCTGACAGATTCCTTGCCACATTCCGCCTGGAAGCAGGGCTGGAACCAAAAGCTGAGCATTACGGAGGATGGGAAGATTATCCCCGCCGGAATCTTAACGGTCACAGCATCGGTCACTATATGACTGCCCTGACCCTGATGTATCAGACTACAGGGTATGAAGAATTCCTTAAAAGACTGAACTACATAGTTGATGAGCTGGCTATCTGCCAGGAAGCTAATGGTGACGGATATATCGGTGCACTTACCGGCGCAAAAAATATTTTTGAAGAAGAGGTGGCCAAAGGTAACATCCGTTCCGCGGGATTCGACCTTAACGGCTACTGGGCACCTTTTTACATAATGCATAAGATATTATCCGGGCTGAATGATGCCTACATTTATTGTGGAAATGAGAAAGCCCTTGAGGTCTCAAGGAAATTTGCCGACTGGGTGGAAACTATCGTAACACCACTTAATGATGAACAGATTCAAGAAATGTTGCACTGTGAGCATGGAGGTATCAACGAATCCCTGGCAGAACTTTATGCTATCACCGGGGAGGAGAAATACCTTATTACTTCCAGGATCTTTCATCATAAGGCAATCCTGGATTCATTGGCAAATGGCAATGATGTGCTGTCTGGCAAGCATGGTAACACCCAGATCCCTAAACTGATAGGTCTTTCCCGTTTATACGAGCTCACTGGAAATCCTGTCGACAGGAAGAGTGTTGAGTTCTTCTGGGACAGAGTTGCAAATCATCACTCATATGTAACAGGAGGGCATGGCTTTAATGAATACTTTGGTGAGCCCGACCAGCTACGCGACAGGCTGGGAGAAGGGACCACAGAATCGTGTAATGTCTACAATATGCTTAAATTATCGAGGCATCTGTTCACATGGGAGGCTTCAGCCGAGGTTGCAGACTTTTATGAGCGGGCAATGTTGAATCATATACATTCGTCACAACATCCTGAGAGCGGAGAGGTAATCTACAATCTTTCACTTGAAATGGGTGGCTTTAAACGTTACCAGGATCCGGAATATTTTACCTGTTGTGTAGGCAGCGGTATGGAGAACCATTCCAAATATGGCGCGAATATATATTTCTATAATGATAAGGAACTATTTATAAGTCAGTACATTGCATCTGAACTGAACTGGGAAGATAAGGGGATTAAACTGGTTATGAATACAGGCTATCCGGAAGAGCAGGGTGCAACTATCGAATTTCAGAATAACGAACCTGCAGAACTTATACTCCAGATCAGATACCCCTACTGGGCTGAAAAAGGGATTGAAATTAAGGTGAATGGGAAGAAAAAGAGAATTAACCGGGAGCCAGGGAGCTTTATTCCCGTTAAAGGAACCTGGGGAATGGGTGACAAGGTTGAAATAAATATTCCCTTCACCCTGAGAACCGAACCTATGCCTGATGATCCAAAAAGGGTTGCTATAATGTATGGACCGGTAGTACTGGCCGGCGACCTCGGTCCGGAGCGTGATCCTGATGCATATGAACCAATGTATGTTCCTGTTTTGATAACAGAAAATCGTCCCCCTGAAGAATGGCTGACAAAGGTGGAAGGGGAACCAAATATGTTTATGATGAATAATGTGGGACAACCCAGGAATGTGGAATTGAAACCTTTCTTTGATACCCATGACAGGAGATATAGCATTTTCTGGGACATATTCACCGAAGATGAATGGGCTGAACTTCAGGAAGAGTACCGGTTGCGTGATGAATACAGGAAGGAGCTCGAAAATATGACTGTTGATTTTATTCAGCCGGGAGAGATGCAACCTGAAAGAGATCATAATTTTCAGGGAGAGAATAGCCGGCCGACAAGATTCAGGGGACGTGCAGGAAGAGAGGCCCGTGGCAGCTCGTTCTCATTCGATATGAAGATACTTGCCGATTCTCCCGTAGCTCTCGTTGTGGATTACTGGGGGCAGACCCTCCGGAGTACCGATTTTGATATACTGGTTAATGATATAGTGATCGCCACAGAGACTATCTCAAGGGATGATGGAGATTTTGTTGACATCACCTATCCGATACCAGGAGAGATAACCGTTGGTAAATTCAAGGTCACAGTTACATTTAAACCGCGTGATGAAAATTCGATCGCCGGGCCGGTTTACGGTATTAGAATAATCAGACTGGAAAGATAAAAAAATGTTCTTTGCACTACTACAACCATTGTAGCTGTTGTGAAGGCAGGAATTCCATGGCCTATTCGTTATACTCATAGGCCATGGAATTCAAATACTTTGTCTTCTCACTCTTTTTTATTAAAGAGCTCAATAGTCTCGTCCTGAAGAAGGGCCCAGATTGAATATACTCCCTTGGCAGTTCCGATAGGTACATTCAGACAATCAAGAGCTGAAAGTACAATAACCAGGATTCTTGCCCATTGATGATAACTTAATAGTCCTATCCCTCCAATTATACCAAGGACCGAACCAATCCCGACCATTGCCGGAATAAATACCTTAAGGATGTTAAGCACTGTCGCTGCAATATCTACATCTTCTACAAAGGATTGGGCAAACTGAAATACCATGAAAATAACAACTGCTCCAATGATTCCCAGGATACCAAAACCAATATGAAGAGCTGCAACGAAGGTTACGTGTTTCTTCATGTCTCTTTTCTTTTCCATATCAGGTGGTTTTTATTAAAGATATGAATTTTTTAAAAATGCTGCTTGGTGTTAAATAATAATTATCATCAATTGAACAATTTAACTCCAATACAGGTTATATTTGGCAGTAAGTTCTTCCGATAATTAAAAGGGTGCGTTATGGGAAAGAGGGTCTTTAATCCGGCAAACATGTGCATGCTTGAATCTCCAGAGAGATACAAGTTTCTTCCTCCCTACAAAACTCTTAAATATCTGGGTCTGATTGAGGATGACATTATGATCGATGTAGGCTGTGGGACAGGATATTTTACAATTCCGGCCGCTCAGATAACAGGTCCGGCGGGTAAGGTTATTGGTCTTGATATTTCTGAAGTGATGCTTGATGAACTTCGACGTAAGATCTTCAACCTCCCGGGAAATATTGAATTAATCCTTTCTGACCCTATTCAGTTCCCGCCTCGTGATTCTACCGGGACATTCGTCCTTCTGTCGAATGTTTTGCATGAGGCTGAGAACATGATCACTATGCTCAAGGAAGCCAGACGCGTACTAAAACATGGTGGCAAACTTGCAATTATCGAATGGGAGAAAAAAGAAATGCCGATGGGTCCCCCTATAGAGGATCGTCTTCATGCAGACGAGATCTTATCGATGGTTTCCCAGGCAGGTTTTGTCATGCCAAAAATAATTCCGGCCGGAGAATATCACATTGGCTGTACTGCAATAAAGAAATAACAATTCTCTGTTATTAGACCGGTCTTACCCATTTCTCCAATGCAGCATATTTACTTTCTGCTGCCCATAATATCCCCCTTTTCATGATCTCCAGTACTTCAGGCACCTTGAAATCGCTTGCAACATGTCCAAGTGATGAATAGAAAATCCGACCCTTCCCGTAGTACTTCTTCCATACCACCGGCACAACAGAACCATCGATCCATTCTGCCTGCTTCCCGCTGAACCTGGTTGTAGCAAGTACTTTTACATTAGGATCGATATGCATATAATACTGCTCTGAATGCATCTCAAAATCACTCAAACCTGAAGTTACCGCATCCTCATGGTCAATAATATTGACGGTATAATCTATAATGCCCCCGGGATGAGCCACCCATTGCCCTCCTGTCATAAACTGATATTCATTGTTATTCCTGAATGAATCTCCAAGACCCCCATGCCATCCCGCAAGCCCGGTGCCGCTCTTAACAGCCTTTAAAAGTTCTCTCTCCTGCTTTCCACTGATCACACCCTGAGTCCAGGATTGAATAATAAGATCGCACGAATCCATAAGTCTTCTGTCAAGATAACTGTCAAGGCTGTCTGAAACTTCAACTTCAGCACCTTCCGACTTCAGCCATGGTACAAATATATCACGACACTGCTCGGGCTCATGTCCCCGCCAGCCACCCCAGACATATAGTAGTTTTTTCCCCTTTAATGATACCGGCGAGGGCTTAAGGATGGAGCTTCCAGTCAGCCTCACTCCTGAAACGACAGTAACTCCTGACCACACCAGGGTTTTTCTGATGAATTTTCTGCGTTCCATAGGCAACTATTTTTCATTAAAAATAGTCTAATTTATACAAGGGTTAATAATTGACATCATAAAAGATCCTGTATAAGTTTTAATTTATACCTTTAGGAATAACAAGAAACCTGAATGCAATGAAAAAGAAACTTTTGTACCTGGCTGCATTTTTTCTGTTGGCAATATCCTTTACTGCCTGTGAGGACCTCTTAAATTGCGAGACCTGCAGGTATAATATTTATGTAGATGGAGTACTTGATCCGGCACTGACCTATAGTGAGGCTGAGTACTGCGGTGCTGAGCTGGCAGGGTTGAAGGCAGCCCCTGACATTGTAGTGGTTAATCGTGTCACAAAGTTTGAATGTGATTGATAATAATATTGAGGATTTAGTATGAAAAGGAAAATAGTTCTGGGTTTCCTGTTTTTGGTCATAACCGCCTGCTTCACAGGATGCGAGGGGTTGTTTGGTAATTGCAAGATATGCAGCCTCAATACGTATGAAAATGATAATCTTATTCTTTCCCAGAGTGAGGCAGAGTATTGTGATGCTGAGCTAATATCAATACAGGCAATTCGTCCTACAACAGACGGTAATACTGTAACCAAATGGGAGTGTAATTAGCTCCCGGTTCTTAAACCTAATACCTTATTCCGATAATGGTAACATCATCTATCTGGGGATTGTCACCTTTCCAGTCTTCAAATACAATGTCAAGCTCTTCTCCCTGCTTTATCATTGGAAGAGTTGAAATTTCGACCAGCTTCTCTTTCAGATTTTTTACCATAAATTTCTTCTGGTTGGGACCGCCGAACTGGTCGCCAAATCCATCAGAGAACATATAAATACAATCATCCTTCTTCAGATCGATCTCATGAAGGGCGAATTCTCCCATTTTATAGTGGATCGCCACAGGCATCTTGTCCCCTCTGTAGGTCTCAAGCTCACCTCTCCTGACAATACACAGCGGGTTATTGGCACCTGCGAACTGCAGTTTATCCTTCTTGAAATCAATTACACTTATTGTCATATCCATTCCATCCTTGACCCTGTCCTCATCTATTGACTGCTTAAGGGAATCGATTATTCCATCCCTCAGGAGGTTTAGTATTTCATCAGGCCGTACTATCCCTTTTCCGTTAACCAGTTCATTAATCATTGTCACGCCCAGCATGCTCATGAAGGCCCCCGGCACCCCATGGCCTGTACAATCTGCTGCAATTATGACCTGGAGGTCATCCTTTTTTGTGACCCAGTAGAAATCCCCGCTTACTATATCCAGTGGTTTGTATAAAACAAAATGTTCAAGTTCGTCACTGAAAAGTTCAAGAGAAGGAAGCAGGGCAGTCTGTATCCTCTTGGCATACATAATGCTGTCTGTAATATGCTTTTTCTGGTAGGCGATCTGGTCACGCTGGGTCCTGGCAATATCACGTTGCTTCTCTATTTCCTCCTTCTGGGCAGTTATCGTCCTGTTCTTTTCTTCCAGTTTGATATTAGCCTCTTTCTTAATTCTATATCCTCTGTAAATGTAGTAAGCAAGAAATGCCAGCAGTATCATAACAAAAAGGGCCGCAATCAGGAATATTTTCTGTTTTTCGATCGATTCCAGCTGCACCTTTATGCGCTCCTCCTGGTCACCTATCAGGGCCAGCTGATCATTTATCATTGATAGCTGCCTGTCAATGTCGGCCCGTTGCACTGCAAGAGTATCTTTCTGGTCAGCAACCTCCTTCTGCTGAACGGCAATAAGTACACGTTGAGTTGCGATTTCCCTTTCCTGCTTCCCAATCTCTCTTGATTGCTGTTCAAGTTGTTGCTCCCTTGCAAGCAGGGTTTTTTCCTTCTCAGCTATTTCAAGGTCGAGGCTATCCAGCAAAGCCTTTTGTTTCTCGATCTCCTCCTTCTGCTGTTCTATCAGGATTTTCTGCTGTCTTACAACCTCAAGCTGCCTGTCAAGTTCTTCACTGGTTACTGCATACAGTTCTTCCCAGTCCTCCCTGGTCTTGACAGCCTGGGCTAGCAATCCCATCGGGATCTTTAGTCCGGCCCTGTCAAGCATATCTTCATTGATCTCAAAACGGGGATTATCATTTACCACAATAAAATTGAACATTGATTTGCCGAATTCATACCCTTCTGTAATCAGGAGGGTCTTTTGTCCTTCAATCTTACTGGTTACCCTGTTCAGATTAAATCCGGTCTCATTGGCAACATACAGCACGTTTGTATATTCAATCCTGTCCTCATCCCTGAAAACAACTACTGAAACCGGTTTTCCCTGCACCTCTTGCCTTGTTTTCGCAAGATTTGCCATTTCCCAGTAGAGTTCCGACTCTTTTGCGAGAACTCCTATCTTAAAAAGTGCCATGGTATCGAGTGACTCACCATAATCTATATACCTGGCAATGTCAAAAATATATAAAGCTCTTGTCCTGTTATCAAATCCTACCTGGGCTGTTATCACGCAAGTTCCAAACAATAATATGATTGCTGTAAAGATGGCCGGTCTTTTCATTTCGGTTCGGTTTTGGTTTCTTTTTACTAAGTTCACCATATTAAACCAAATATCCAAAAGGAGCGATGTTGAAGAACAATGTGAATAAGTTGTTAAAAAATTGAACCCTTTAAAATATTTTATCTACTTTCGAAGCGTAATTTTACATAGCAAATGTTGGCCTGATGTATTCTAACCAAAACCAGCTTGATCTTACTGAGAAGACTATTGTTATCGTTGATGATGATATTGCCTCTATCCGTTATTTTGAGGTCCTTCTGAAAACAACCGGTGCGAGTGTTATTACCTTTATGAACGGAACTGATATCATTGATTATATCTCCAAGAATCCCAAATCGATTGACCTGATCATGATTGATTACCTCATTCCGTTTATTAACGGGATTGATTGTATAAAGCAAATTCGGAAATTGAACAATAGTGTTCCTCTGATCATGGTCACAGCTTACTATACCCGTGAATCAAAGGAGGAGGCCTATCTGGCAGGCTGTAATGAATATATACTTAAGCCTGTTATTCCTGACAAGATTTTGAATGTATTAAAGAAATATCTTATCCAGAGAGAATTTGTCCAACTTTAAAATTCCTTAAATTTTCAGCCTCCCGTAACTGATTGTCTCCTTGTAAAATACTCAGAGTAGATCTCCTGAACCAGTCCGTTAATTTCATTAGCCAGTTCGCTATTGCCACTTCGCACAAGCGACCCTGCAACACGCGAAAGATAACTGAATGATGTCTCAATATCATATTCTGCAGCTAACATATAATCTGTTCTCAGACCGGTGTAGTACTTAAGGCGCTCCATGTAATATTCCTTCATCTCGTTAACCAGCGAAAGAGCCTTATCAGTTGCTCCGGCCAGCAGGTAAGCATCGATTATTTCGGGCATAAACATATCCCAGGGTAGCTTATTAATTGGCAATTCCTGCATAATATGATCCAGAACTTCAATTGCTCTTTCGTTCTGGCCTTCCTCAACAAGTGCTTTTGCGAGTCGGGAATAACTAATCCTGGCTTTGATTACCGTAAGGGTTCTGGTATGATAATATCCGAGGTAAACATCATCCTCTTTTGCCCGGCCCCAACTGAATTTGTTCATCAGGTTATCATAAAGGATTTCGGTATCTATCCTGCCATAGTCGAGCCAGTTATTATTATGTGATTTTATCGGAACAAGCCTGAAAGCATTTCCTTCAAGCTGAAAATATTCCTCAAGTCCGAAAGCATCATTATGATAACCTGTGACAAAATAAACAGGACGCTCCCAGTCATTCTGAGCCAGGAAATCAAGCACCATCATCTGGCTTTTCAGGATGTAATTCCCTCTCAGGGTAATGTCGATATAGGGAACTATTAAATGGGCATCTTCAGGTTTTACGGTACCGGAGGCAATTACTTTTTCCGGATCGACCGGTATCCTGATTTTGCGTGTGGGAATGTAGTCATGTTCCTCTCCATCAGGGAAGGTATACTTAGTCCCAGGACTATCACTTCTGATGAAATCAACCACCTGCTTTACAGGGAAAAACCCTTTAGCTTCCTGTCGTTCAAAAATGTAAACCTGATTATTTACACCATCATAATATTTTTCAATCGGCAGGGAGATCTGCATCGGTTCAGAATCATAGACTTTCATTTTCATCTGTTCTATATACCAGTCGGTATTAAAAAGCATAAGGTTACATACCCTTACATCAGTTCTGATACCTTCAACCTCCTGCGCATACCACAACGGGAACGTGTCATTATCCCCATTTGAAAAAAGTACTGCATTTGGCGCACATGATTCAAGATAGTTAACTGCCACATCTGTAGCTGTATAACGTCCTGATCTGTCGTGATCATCCCAGTTTTGCAATGCCATCAGGACCGGTACTGCAATAAAACCAATTATTACTGCGAGAGGACCTGCGATTTTCTCACCTGTAACCCTGCCTATCACTTCAGACAGGAACAGAATCCCCAAACCTATCCAGATCGTAAATGCATAAAAAGATGCTGCATAGGCATAATCCCTTTCGCGAGGCTGGTTTGGATATTGGTTGAGGTATACAACTATTGCGATCCCCGTCATGATGAACAGGAGAAATACTACCCAAAGATTCTTTACATCCCTGTTCAGCTGGTAGTATAGTCCTGCCAGGCCAAGCAACAATGGAAGAAAGTAATAGACATTTCTGGATGGATCTTTTGCCATACTGTCAGGCAAATTATCCTGAGGGCCAATCCTGGCTTCGTCAATCGCTTTTATTCCTGATATCCAATTCCCGTTAAACGGGCCGCCGGTACCCTGAATATCATTCTGCCTGCCAGCAAAATTCCACATGAAATAACGGAAGTACATATATCCAAGCTGGTATGAGAACATAAATCTCAGGTTCTCTCCGAATGTTGGTCTGTATTCGATCCTTGGTTTTCCTGATTGATCAGTGATCTGTATCGGTGTGCCCTTTACCGGTAGCCATTCTTTATAAACGCCAATATGGTCACTCTCATCACTGTACATCCTGGGGAATATAGTCATAAACCTCTCGTCATACTTTGGAATGATCGCTCTGTTTGTGATTACATATTTACCTTCAACCGGGCTGTATGTGGGTTTCCCCTTTTCAGATGATACCACCGGTGCATTGTAGTAAGGTCCTCTGAGCAATGGCTGCTTCGGATACTGTTCCCTGTTGAGATAATAGAGCATCTGAAAACCTGTTTCCGGGTTGTTCTCATCCATGGGTGTATTTGCAGATGAGCGGATCATTATCGTTGCAAAAGACGAATACCCGATCATAATGACTACCACTGCAGTAAGAATTGTGTTTAGCGCAACCACCTGTTTGTCTGACATATACCAGACAACGCCTATAATTACAATCAGTACCACAAAGTTCAGGTAACTTTTGTCTGTCAGGAGCCACATACCCGTAAAGAAAAGTGATGCGGATGCCAGTACTGCTATTTTCTTTGGCTCCGCCCTATTAAGCGTAGCACTTAAAGCGAGTGTAACAAATGTGATAAACAGGATTATCATCAGGTATATGCCGCTGTTATAAGGTAAGCTCAGTTTATTAACCAGGAATAACTCCAGTTTTGTTGCCATGGCCATAAAACCAGGGACCAGTCCGAACATTATAAGTGCAAGCAACACTACTGAAAGTACCAGGGATACCAGGAATCCCCTCCAGCTGAAGCTGAATTTCCTGAAATAATAGACAAAGATCACGGCAGGTATTGCCAGCAGGTTAAGTAAATGCACCCCTATTGACAACCCTACCAGGTACGCAATTAATATAAGCCACCTATTCGCATATGGTTGATCAGCCTCATTTTCCCACTTAAGGATCGCCCAAAAAGTTATTGCTGTGAACAGGGAGGACAAGGCATATACCTCCCCTTCTACTGCGGAGAACCAGAAAGTATCGGAAAAAGCATAGCCAAGTGCTCCGACAAGTCCTGCACCCATAACCGGTAAAACCCTGTTTAACCCATAATCTGAAGTTCCGTTGATAAAGATCCTCTTCGCAAGATAAGTTATCGTCCAGAACAAAAACAATATGGTAAACGCACTTGCAAGGGCTGACATCAGATTAACGGTCAGAGCAACCTTTGAAGTGTCCGGTGCAAATAATGAAAACAAACGGCCAATGATCATGAAGGTTGGCGCTCCAATGGGATGCCCTACTTCGAGCTTGTATGCTGTTGCAATGAACTCACCACAATCCCAGAGGCTCATAGTAGGTTCAACTGTCAGGACATATGTAATTAGAGCCACCAGGAATGCCAGCCAGCCCAGTGAGATATTTAAGAGCCTGTATGATTTCATTTGATAAACGTTTTATTAGACAGGTATATGGGATAACTATTTCTGTAAACTATAATGTTTTCAGGTTGTTATTCAGATATTCAACTGGCGAATTTAATCAATTTTGATTAATCTTTTCTAATTTTAGCCTTTGCTAATTTATGGCCAGAAAGCTTTTAATATCATATATGTTGTTGTCCTCTGTCCTGTTCAGGATATCTGGTCAATATTACAGTACAGGACAGTCTCCCTTCTCTTTCAGGTGGCACAGGTTGAAAACAGCCCACTTCTCCTTTATTTTCCCTGCCTCATACGATAGCCAGATAATGAGGACCGCTACAATATTTGAGAATGCCTGGGAACTTGTTGGAGGAAAATATGGCGAAACAGAGCTTAAGAATATTCCGATAATTATCCACAATCATTCTATAGAATCAAACGGTTATGTGGCATGGGCTCCAAGCAGAGTTGAACTTTACCCGTTGCCCGACCAGGATAATATCCCTCTTGGTCATATCGGGCAGCTCGCGCTGCATGAACTGACCCATGCAGCCCAGATGAAAGGGCTGACAACAGGTATATCCAGACCCTTGAGTTATATTTTCGGGGAGCAGTATACCGGGGCGCTTGGTATTTATATCCCCTTCTGGTTTCTGGAGGGAGATGCAGTAGTATCAGAAACCATTCATACAAATTCCGGCAGGGGGCGAACACCGTCGTTCGAAAAGTATTTAAAAGCCCTTCTTGTTGAAAAGAATGGTATTTACAGCTATGATAAAATGATCAATGGGTCATTTAGAAATTTCACTCCCGACCATTACAGGTTCGGGTATCAAATGGCAGCATGGACAATGAAAGAGTTCGGACAGGATATATGGAGTTATCCAATCGAGTTTACTGCCCGCAACCCGTACAGCATAAATCCATTCAATTTCTCACTGAAGGATAAAACAGGATTAAGAAAGAGGGATATTTATTTACAGACCATGAGATATCTAAGGGATAACTGGTTAAATGATATCGGGAATATGACTTCCCATACTCCGGCTATACTGAATCCTGACAAGGGTTATGATTATATCAATTATTATTCTCCGCTGCCGGCCGGCAGGGATAGTATCATTGCTATAAGAACTTCGCTCTTTGATATACCACGATTTGTGATAATAAACACGGCCGGTGCAACGGAGAAGATCCTTTTTACCCCCGGATATGTCTGGCCATTCAGATTAAGTTTCAGCAACGGTATAATTGTATGGGCAGAAGAGAGGAATGATCCCAGGTGGGAGAACAGGGGATATTCTGTTATCATGAAGCGTGATATTGTCAGCAAGGTGACCACACAGTTATCGTTCCGGTCGCGATGGTTCTCACCTGACATTTCACCTGATGGGAAAGTTATTGTCGCAACCGAAAACAGTCCCGCAAATGAAAACGCTCTTCTTTTGATGGATACAAGGAGTGGAGAATTAATTAAAAAGGTACCCGCCCCTGGCAATATTCTACCGGTAGCTCCAAAGTGGTCAGATGATATGTCAGAGATAGTTTTTATCTCCTATTCGGAGGAGGGTGAAGGGATAATGTCCTATAATCCTGACAACGATCTGTGGACTACCCATATCCCTCAATCCAACATGGATCTTGAGTCAGTAAGAATAAGGGGTGATACTATTTTTTATGTAAGCTCCGCCTCAGGGACTGAGAATATTTATTCAATTGATAACCAGAATAATATAAAACAAATTGGCTCTTCGAAATTTGGGACCGTAAATATATCACTTGATGGTGGCGACATTATCTTCTCTGATTACACATCAGACGGGTATAATATCGGGAGTCTGCCAATAACAGAAAGCTCCATGGAAGTTGTTGATAATGAATTTGTGAAGCCATTTCTTATAAACGACATTGACTCAGATAAAAAGCTAGTCTTCAATGAAAGTGATTATTTGGCTGGCAGTTATAGTATTGAAAAGTACCGGAAAGGCCTGCATCTTTTCAATATTCACAGCTGGATGCCTTTTTATGCTGATATTGAGGAATTTTCCTACGATCACTTGCCGGTCAGCGCCGGGTTGACTGTTATGTCACAGAATCATCTCAGTACCCTCACATCAACGCTGGGCTATGAATATACCGGAGGCGAACATCTATTACATTCCAGGATTAGATATGAGGGTCTGTTGCCTGCATTTGATTTTGACCTTACCTACGGAGGTGCGCCAGCTGTGCTCCAGGATAATGATGTTACATCCAATCCCTCTGTTCTTTATACAGGATTCAAGGCAACCAGTTCTGTATACCTGCCATTCTATTTTCAATCCGGACGGTTTAACCAAACCATATGGCCATCCTATAAATTATCATATTCCAATAATTACATTTTTGATGAAGAAACATCTACATACGATTATGGACAAACAATTGGAACAGCAAGATTTTATTTTTCAAACTTTCAAAAAAGGTCATACAGGGATATATGGCCCAGGCTCGGGCAGGTGTTTGAATACTATTTCACACATTCGCCTACTGATGCTGATCTTTATGGAATAGCTCATACACTCAGATCAACTTTATATTTCCCCGGCATTTTCAGGAACAATTCTATAAGGCTAAGATACCAGGCTGAAAAGCAGACCTTTGAAAAGTACCTGTATTATAACAAGGTCAGTTATCCAAGGGGTTACAAGCATATCATCTCAGCAGATATCAAGCTATACAGTGTAGATTATTCTTTTCCGGTTGCCTATCCCGATGTAAATCTGGGGAGTATCATCTATCTGAGCAGGATCAGGTCTGTTCTCTTTTATGATCATGCATCAGGAAAGGAAAATTATTATCTGACGGGAAGGGAACTCAGGGATGGTCCTGAACAATTTATTTCAGCCGGAGCTGAGTTAATGGCCGATTTTACTATGCTTAGAATACCTTTCGGCCTATCTGCTGGTCTTCAGGCTGCCTGGCTGCCGATTAAGAAAAAGCCCTATTTCAACCTGCTATTCAATATCGATGTTTTTGGCTTTGTAATCGGGAAAGATCGGCATCCCTTTTAAATTCGCTGCCTTTTCAAAAAGATTCTGATTTCAGCTTTTCTGCTTCCTCAATTATGAACTTCCATGCATTCCTGACATGTTCTTTTGAAACATTTGTCTGAGAAGTGACCATCCTTAACACATAATTCCCTTTAATGCTGGTATGAGTAAGATAAAGTCTTCCTGAATCATTTAACCTGTGATTCAGTAACTCATTAAGGCTATTCAGCTTTTCACTGGTTGATCCTCCCGGATTAAATCTGAATGCAACAGTATTGAGCGGAACAGGGGCCATAAGTTCAAAGTCAGCATGCCGGCTTATGCTATCGGCAAGCTCTGCAGCATATGATATGTGGTCCCTTACCCTGTCACGTAATCCTTCAAGACCATATGACCTGATAACAAACCATAATTTGAGGGCCCTGAATCTCCTTCCCAGTGGTATTCCCCAGTCACGATAATCGTTCACCTCACCCCTGGTTCTTGTTTTGAGATATTCAGGCAGTATCTCAAATGTTCTGATAAGCAGGTTGGCATCCTTAACAAAATATGCAGAACAATCAAAATTTGTAAACATCCATTTATGAGGATTAAATACAAAGCTGTCGATATATTCTTTCCCATCAATCATCCAGCCGTACTCAGGAAGGATAAGTGCAGTCCCTGCCAGGGCAGCGTCTACATGCAGCCAGATATTATTTTTGTTGCACATTTCTCCAATGGGCCTTAGAGGGTCTATAGCAGTGGTCCCTGTTGTTCCAATGGTGGCCACCACAGCACATGGCACATAACCATTTGTCACATCTTTTTTAATGGCAGTTTCAAGAGCTAACGTATCAATGGAATAATCATCTTTTGTTCTGATCTTTACTAGATTCTCTCTTCCAAAGCCAGCTATCTTAACCGCCTTTTCAATGGAGGAATGTGTCTGCTCAGAGCAGTATATCCTTAATCTTCCGGATTTCCGGAAACCTGTCTCGTTGATCAAAAACCCTGAAATCTTCTCCCTTGCTGTAATAAGTGCCGCAAGTGTTGCAGTTGATGCAGTATCCTGAATAACTCCTTCAAAACTGGCTGGTAATCCTATCATATCCCTTAACCAGTTCATTACCTTCTCCTCCAGCTCAGCCGCTGCCGGTGAGGTCTCCCAAATCATGCACTGGGTGGCAAGAGCAGAGGTTATCATTTCCGCCAGGATACTCGGGCGAGAGCTATTTGCCGGGAAATAGGCAAAAAAGTTGGGACTTTGCCAGTGAGTGATCCCGGGGAGGATAATGTTTTCGAAATCCTTCATCATTTGATCAAAGGACTCCGGGTTAAGAGGAGGCGTCTCCGGTAATTTTGAAAGAACTTCCCCTGGTTTTAGCTTGGATTTTACAGGATATTCTTCGATATTATGCAGGTAGTCACAAATCCAATCTACTACTTCATGTCCTCTTCGACGGAATTCATTAGGATCCATAAAACTGAATTATCAGATATTGAATAAAAACCCGGTTAATGCCAGGCATAGTATAATTATTTTCAGGAGCTATCCTACTGATTCAACCAGCAGAATTATCTGGTTTTTCCTGACCTCAACAATGCCGCTTTCGATCTCAAAAGAGATCTCAGCTCCGGTCATGTCGATTACAACTACCATCCCCTTATCCAGTGTGGAAATTATCGGTGCGTGATCCTTGAGCACCTGGAATGATCCTTTTTTCCCGGGCACTCTCATAGACTTGATGTTGCCTTCAAAAATAGTTTTCTCGGGAGTAATAATTTCTATCTTCACTTTTTAGGGCTGTTAAATGATTAGGATGATTGGGCAATTAGCTTTTCTCCCTTCTCAATTGCCTGCTCAATTGTCCCGACAAGCAGGAAGGCTGCCTCGGGGTATTTATCGACCTCGCCGTCGATAATCATGTTGAATCCTTTAATAGTGTCCTCAATTGATACAAGAGCACCGGGGATGCCTGTAAATTGCTCAGCTACGTGGAATGGTTGTGAAAGAAAACGCTGAACTCTCCGTGCTCTGTGAACTACCTGCTTGTCCTCTTCCGAAAGTTCATCCATACCAAGTATTGCAATTATATCCTGTAGTTCGTTATACCTCTGAAGTACCTCTTTTACTCTCTGAGCACAGGTGTAATGAGCTTCGCCAACAATATCAGCTGATAATATCCTCGAAGTTGAATCGAGTGGATCGACAGCCGGATAGATCCCCAGCTCAGATATTTTACGACTGAGCACAGTTGTAGCATCCAGGTGGGCAAATGTAGTTGCAGGGGCTGGATCGGTAAGGTCGTCAGCAGGCACATACACGGCCTGTACCGATGTGATTGAGCCATTCCGTGTTGAGGTAATTCTTTCCTGCATTATTCCCATTTCGGTGGCAAGTGTGGGCTGATAACCAACCGCTGATGGCATTCGTCCGAGAAGGGCCGATACTTCAGATCCGGCCTGGGTAAACCTGAAAACATTATCCATAAAGAACAGTATATCCCTTCCCTCTTCTTTGCCGTCACCATCGCGGAAATGTTCTGCAACGGTAAGACCAGATAGGGCTACTCTTAATCTGGCTCCCGGAGGTTCGTTCATCTGACCGAACACCAGGGCAAGCTTTGATTCCTTCAACGCCTTCGTGTCCACTTTTGAAAGGTCCCATCCACCGGCTTCCATATCCTTGAGAAATTCTTTTCCATAGGTAATTACACCTGCCTCGAGCATCTCCCTCAGCAGATCGTTACCTTCTCTGGTACGTTCACCAACACCAGCAAAAACGGAAAGACCCGAATAGGCTTTTGCAATATTGTTAATAAGCTCAAGTATTACAACTGTTTTTCCAACTCCCGCACCCCCGAAAAGTCCTATCTTACCTCCTTTCGAATATGGCTCAATAAGGTCGATAACCTTAATCCCGGTATAGAGAACCTCCTTTTCTGTGGAAAGGTCCTCGAACCTGGGTGGCTTCCTGTGAATAGGATATCCTCCTGTTTTAGGCAGTGTACCCATGCCATCAATAGGTTCACCGGTCACATTCATCAGACGCCCCCTGATCTGCTCGCCGATAGGCATTACGATAGGAGAGCCGGTAGCAACCACCTCCATGCCACGACGCAGACCGTCGGTAGAGTCCATTGCTACTGCTCTGACCGTGTTTTCCCCGATGTCCTGCTGGCATTCCACTACAAGGACCGTCCCATCGTCTCTGGTGATTTCAAGGGCATCATAGATATCTGGTAATTCTGATCCCTCCCTTTCGAATGACACGTCGACAACCGGTCCTATAATCTGGCTGATTACACCTATGTTCTTTGACATGAGCCTATTATTTATATTGAGAATACAAATTTAAGAAAATTTACAAATCGTTGACCAAGATTTTCTGTTTTATAGGCTGATTATTTTTCAGGAGGATTCTTTAGTTTTACTATGTAATTTTTATATTGGATATTATTACCATAACCTTTAAATTTGAAAGTTTTAGAAACACTAAAAACCTCCTGGAAATGAAAAGGCTCCTGATCGTTATTGCCCTGATTGCTCTTATGTTATCTTCTGCTACCGCTCAGCTTACAAAGGTTGGTGGCGCTGTTGGATATAATCATGCATATTATTTTAATAACACCAGTTCAACAGATCATAAACTGAAAAATCCCGTATTTTCATTTACAGGAATATATGAAATAAACCTGCCATTTCATTTCTCGCCAAGAATTAACATCTATTTTCCGAGGATAATGAAGGGAGGAGATGCCTCTTTTTCATGGAAAGAGATTACAACCGGTTACTCAATCGACATTGACGGGCATTATGTAGTTAATTCACTCGACAAATTCGAAATATACGGGCTTGCAGGGTTTAACTTTCTGTATGCCAGGAGGAAGTCAGTTACTGAATCAATCGATTTACCGGAGCCGTTTAAGGAGGTTTCAACAAATACAGCCCTTGGCTTGAACATTGGGGCTGGAAGCTACATCAAAGTAAAGGAGCAATTCGACCTCTTTGTTGAATTGAAGCTGATTCTGGCCAGCCAGGTCCAGTTTGTCGGAACTGCTGGCATTCTGCTCAATATCGACTGGCTGAAGAAGAATGAAGAGACAGCTTTCTGATCACCTGGATCTCACTATCAAATCATGTGCGAGGGTCAGCAGAGGTTCTTTACGCAAAGGATCAATATTGAGTCTTTCTACCGATGCAAATGCCCCCTTTACATAATCAAAGGCAATTTTTTCGGTATGCTTCCTGACGCCGATCTCATCAAATACTGACATTACGGTTTTAATTTTATCGTCAGTGTCAAATTCGGCAAGGGCAAACTGTGCCTGCAGTGTCCTCAGATTCTCGCCGGAAGCTAGTTCAAACGCCTTTATCAGAAGGATCGTTTTCTTATTTAATATGATATCGCCACCTATCTTTTTCCCGAACACACCGGGATCTCCATAGACATCCAGAATATCATCCTTTATCTGGAAAGCAAGGCCCAGATTCCGTCCGAATGAGTACAGCAGGTCTGCATCAGCTTCTCCGGCGCCTCCTATTATAGCCCCTATTTTAAGTGCTCCCGCAAACAGGACTGCCGTTTTCAGCTCAACCATCCTAAGGTAATCATCTTCTGAAACATATTTAGTCTTTTCGAAATCCATATCCATCTGCTGTCCTTTGCATACTCCTATGGCCACTTCATTAAATATCATTATCACATCCCTCAACGTTTCTGCCGGAGCGTGAGCAATGCAATCATTTGCAATAAATGCCATTACATCACCTGACAGGATAGCCTGATTCATGTCCCATTTCACATGTAAGGCCTGATTTCCTCTCCTGAGAGCAGCATTATCCATAATATCATCATGCACCAACGTGAAATTGTGGAATATCTCAAGTCCTAAAGCCGGAAGAATGGCATTTTCAACCTTATCAGTAAACAGGTTACAAGCCATAAGTGTCATAACAGGCCTGATCCTTTTCCCGTTGGAAGTGAGAAGGTACTTTACAGGTTCATAAAGAACAGGAGCCTCATCATCAAAATTCAGGTTCCGGATTGCCCTGTTGACTATATCTTTGAGTTCGTCTCTGGTATACATTTTGTCCTGCTGAATAATTCGAATGAGAAATGGCCGTTATATCACCTTAGAGCCTCAGCACCGCTTACAACCTCGAGTATTTCATTGGTGATTGATGCCTGCCGTGCTTTGTTGTATTCAAGTGTAAGTTCTCTAATAAACTGCGTGGCATTGTCAGTAGCCATATGCATTGCCGTCATTCTGGCACCATGCTCAGCAACGTACGAATCGAGTATAGCTTTATAGAACTGCACTTTTAATGCTTTGGGGATCAGCTCTTTAATAATTTCTTCCTTTGAGGGTTCATAAATATAATCCCCTGCATCCTCTTTATCTTCTACACCCCCAATCTCGACCGGGAGGAATGTTTCATTAGTAAGGTCCTGGGTTGCTGCATTCCTGAACTGGTTATATACAAATTCTATCCTGTCAAACTCACCACTCAGGAAGCCGGTCATTATCTTTTCAGATATTACTGACACATTCTCAAAGGTAAGGTCGTCGAAGATATTGCTGTGATCTTCGTATATCCGGAATCCTCTTTTACCCAGGTAATCTGCCCCCTTCCTGCCTATAGTAAACAGCCATAGATTACCATTGCTTTTCTGCTCTGCATATTTCTCACCGGCCACTCTCTGGGCTTCTCTGATAACGTTTGCATTAAAAGCGCCGCATAATCCCCGGTTCGATGTTACCACGATAATCAGGACCTTCTCAGGATCAGATATACGGCCATATGAATTTTCATCTTCCAGGGTCTCCATCCTGAGGCTTACTCCTTTAAGTATTTCATACAACTTACCTGCATAGGGTCTCAGTTTTACAATTCGGTCCTGGGCCTTTCTCAACCTGGCAGCAGCAACCATCTTCATTGCAGAAGTAATCTGCCGGGTTGACTTTACTGATGATAGTCTGTTCCTTATCTCCTTTAAGCTGGCCATATAATTATCCTGTAAATATTATTACAGCTAGTCAATAAATTTTGCAGCTATATCGGCTGCCGCCTTATCCAGAATTTCTGTCTCTTTATCACCAATTATACCCTTTGCCAGACTATCAAGAGTATCGGCATGCTTGAACTCCAGGAATTCAATAAAATCTCTTTCAAATTCCTTAACTTTTCCGACGGGCACATTTTTCAACAATCCTTTTGTCCCGCAATATATTATTGCTACCTGTTTTTCGATCTCAACCGGGGCATATTGTCCCTGCTTAAGTATTTCAACGTTCTTTGCCCCCTTATCCAGAGTAGCTTTTGTTGATGCGTCCAGGTCTGAACCAAATTTGGAGAATGCTTCAAGTTCCCTGTATTGAGCCTGGTCTACTTTCAGGGTTCCTGCCACCTTTTTCATCGACTTGATCTGTGCATTCCCTCCAACCCTTGATACCGAAATACCAACATTAATAGCAGGTCTTACACCAGAATTGAAAAGATGTGATTCAAGGAATATCTGACCATCCGTAATAGAGATAACATTAGTTGGGATATAGGCTGATACATCACCTGCCTGGGTTTCAATAATAGGCAATGCAGTGAGCGATCCTCCTCCCTTCACCATATGTTTGATCGATTCAGGAAGATCATTCATTTTTTTAGCCACCTCATCAGACTCTATTATCTTTGCCGCTCTTTCCAGCAACCTGGAGTGCAGGTAGAACACATCGCCGGGGTATGCTTCCCGGCCAGGAGGACGACGTAGCAACAATGAGACCTCACGATATGATACTGCCTGTTTTGACAGATCGTCGTATATAATCAATGCATCCCTGCCGGTATCCCTGAAAAACTCACCTATTGCTGCCCCTGCAAACGGAGCATAGAATTGAGCTGCTGCAGGATCTGCCGCAGTAGCCATTATAATTACAGTGTAATCAAGTGCTCCATATTGCTCAAGGGTTGCAGCTATGTTTGCAACGGTTGATCCTTTCTGTCCTATGGCTACATATATACAGTAAACAGGTTCTCCCTTTTCCCAATTGGACCTCTGGTTAATGATTGTGTCTATAGCAATGGCTGTTTTTCCTGTTTGCCTGTCTCCGATAATCAATTCACGCTGGCCCCTGCCGATCGGAATCATTGCATCAATAGGTTTCAGGCCTGTTTGAAGGGGTTGCTTTACAGGCTGGCGGAATATGACGCCAGGAGCTTTACGCTCAAACGGCATCTCATATAGTTTTCCTTCAACAGGTCCTTTCCCATCAATAGGTTCTCCGGTCGGGGTGATTACCCTTCCAAGCAGTCCTTCACCTGCCATAATCGAGGCAATACGTTTTGTACGCCTGGCAATATTCCCTTCTGTTAACCCCTGTGATGGCCCCAGAAGAACAACACCAACATTATCTTCTTCAAGGTTAAGGACTATACCCAGTACCCCGTTTTCAAATTCAATAAGTTCATTTGCCTGAACATTTGTAAGTCCATATAATCGGGCAATACCGTCACCTACCTGCAAAACGGTCCCTACCTCTTCAAGCGAAGCACTCGTCTGGATTCCTTCGAGCTGCTGTTTAAGTATCCTGGATACTTCTGCTGGTTTAATAGTTGCCATATTCTCTGTTTCTTGTTTTGGACTGTTTTCTTTTCTTTGTAATTAGCTTTCCGTCAGTTCCTTTTTGATCCTTCTGAGCTGGGTTCTGACACTTGCATCTATATACCTGTCTTCTACTTTCAGTATGAATCCGCCTCCAATTTCAGGATCTGCCTTTTCTTCAAATTCCACTTTTGTGCTGAATCTCTTTTCGATCAGTTCAGATACTCTTTTTAAAACAGAGTCGCTTACCCGCGTGGCTGTTGTGAGTGATGCTTTCGTAATACCATTATACTTATCGGCCATATCGATATAGCATCTGGCGATACCTGGCAGAAACGATTCGCGGTTATTTTTGACTGACAGGGCAACCAGGCTAAGTGTAATGTCGTGCACATCCACCTTCAAAATCTCGATCAGTGCAGATCTTTTAACTGAGTTCTCGATTACCGGACTGGCTAACATTTCTTTCACCTCATGAAGAGCTGATAATTCGAGAATGAACTTCATGTCATCTCTAACCTCCTTAACCACTCCCTGTTCTTTGGCAAGCTCAAAAAGTGCTTTTGAATAACGCACCGATATTTTACTTTCGTTCATCTCGTCTTGCTCTAATTCTGCGTAAGATCAACATTATCAAGCAGATTATTTATAAGCTTGTCATGCTCGGGTTGGCCTTTCAGTTTTTCGCTCAGGATCTTTTCGGCAATTTCAACTGAGAGTGATGCCACCTGGTTGCGAAGGTCGGCAATTGCCGCAGTTTTTTCCCTTTCAATACCTGTTCTGGCCTTTTCAACAATTTTATCGGCCTCTGTTTTTGCCTGCTCTTTTGCCTCGGCAATTAATTTACTCCGTGTATCCCTTGCTTCCTTCAAAAGAATGTCGCGTTCATAACGCGCCTCTTTCATAATAGCCTCATTATCTGCCTGTAGCTGCTCCATATCCTTACGGGCCTCATCTGCTGCTTCAAGCGATCCTTTAATGGATTCTTCCCTTGCTTTAATAGCGCCCAGAATAGGTTTCCAGGCAAAGGCCCGCAACAACCCGAGCAGTATCAGGAAAATAATGGTAGTCCATACTATCGTTCCAAGGGCTGGTGTTGTCAGACTGTTAGCTAATATCATAATAGTAATTTTTAATTCAAGTTAATAAGGGAAGTTCTGCAACCAACCGTTGCAGACTTCCCTGTTTCTCATTTTGCAATAAGAGCTACAACAACACCAAAAAGGGCAACCCCTTCAATAAGTGCTGCTGAAATGATCATAGCAGTCTGTATCTTGGTTCCGGCTTCGGGTTGTCTGGCAATTGCTTGCATTGCCTGGCTACCGATCCATCCAATTCCGAGCCCTGCGCCTATTACTGCAAGACCTGCTCCAACTGCTGCTAATGTACCTGTCATAATGATAAGATTTAGTTTGACAATATAATATTTAATGATGTTCCTGAACCGCCAGACCAATAAAAAGTGCTGATAAAAGAGTGAAGACATACGCCTGCAGAAACGCTACCAGTATTTCAAGGCAATCCAAAAAAAGGACAAAGACAATTGATACTGGCGCTATTGCCACGGATTTGAAAATGAAAATCAGGCTTACCAGGCTAAGGACGATTATATGTCCTGCGGTAATATTTGCAAAAAGACGGATCATAAGTGCAAACGGCTTTGCTATAACCCCTATGAATTCAACAACCGGCATAAGAGGGACTGGAAACTTAAGCCACCAGGGAACACCGGGAGTATTGATTATATGTTTCCAGTATCCCTTACCACCACTGAAGTTTGTGATCACCATGGTCATGAAAGCAAGCGTGAATGTAACTGCAATATTGCCTGTTACATTTGCACCACCCGGGATTACCGGGACCAGCCCCATAAGATTATTGACGAGAATAAAAAAGAATACCGTTAGCAGGTACGGCATGTATCTTTCGTATTTCGAATCCCCGATATTCGGTAAAGCGATATCATCCCTGATAAAGACAATTACCGGTTCGAGGAAGCCCTGCATTCCTTTTGGTTCGCTAATTCCGGTCCGCCTGTATGACGCTGCAAGAGAGATGAAAAGCCAGAGGATGATAATTGCAACTACTATCATAGCTGCCACATTCTTGGTTATTGAAAGGTCAAAGGGTAGTTTTTCTTCATTAATTACTCCCTCTTCATCAACCTCAACAATCCTGCCTTTCCGCTCACCCTCCTGCATAATCATAAAACCTTTGTAGGCATTACTGTGCGCAAGATGCTTTGAAGAGAATATATTGAGCCGGCTATTTTGTGAATAGAGTATGACCGGCAGGTAAATACTAACATGATCACCATGTTTGTTAGTATATAGGTGCCACTCATGCGAATCAGCAATATGATCAAGGATATATTCGCTTGGGTCAAACTCTGACTCTTCAGCATCGATCGCTCCGCCCGGATCGGATTGCTGATCTGATTGTTCATGCTGACTCTCCTTGATATCATGATCCTGAGCAGCAGCAAATGGATTGGCGGCTATAAATGCAAAAGCCAGTATTAACGTTGTTAAGATTGACGTCCTCTTCAAACCTAATCTATTTTTAAGACCTAGTTTTCAGCCTCTTAAGAATTGTCCTTAACAGGTAAACAGTGAATGCTAAATATAGTATAAAAAATAATATGATATAGCCTAATCCTGTTTTTTTGAGAACTGCAAAATAGATAAGAGCCAGAATGGCAGAGAGTAAGAATTTAAGCCCAACGGCTGCCAGACTGAACAGTGGTTGAACATCCTCTGCCTTTGTCTGCCCAATATTGAAAATAATAAGCGATGATAAAACAATAAGCCAGAAACCGGTGACAGTTATGATAATAGTGAAAATGGAAAGATCACCATGAATAAGTAAATTGATTAAACAGGCCAGTGCAAAGACCGATACGGAATAGAGAGTAAGCCTTATTATTTGTATCAGGTTCATCCCCTACTTATCCTTTTTTATAAAATCCTTGATAGCAGTATAAATGGCTGCCAGAACACCAAGTAGCGAAAGGATCATAGTAAAAACCGGAGTTTCAGCTCCTCTTCTTTCATCGAGCTTTACCCCGGCAAATGTCATTATGACTATAATAACGATCATCTGGATTGCTATCCCGGTATATTTGGCATAGCTTTTCAAAGGACCGCTATTCTTCTTTTCCGTTCTCTTTTTTTGCTTGTCCTGTTTCCGGTTCTGGTTCGGGTTCTGCTTCTGGTTCATTTCCCTCGCTCATGTTGCAGTTACCGGTAAAGCGCGCTCCGGGCTCAATCGATAACTTATTTGTAATTATATCCCCGTTAATAGTAGAAGAGATTTTTAATGTCAAGAGCTGTGCAACATTTATTTTTCCCTCGATCTCCCCGGATACTTCAGAGTTCTTACATACCACCTCCCCTTTTACTTTTCCGGTATTCCCTATAACTACCTTGCCTTTTGTATTCAGGTTCCCGATCAGTACACCATCAATCCTTATATCGCCATGTGACCTGATATCGCCGGTAATTTCCGTTCCGTTGCTTAGAAGGTTGATTGTTGTACTTTCAGTATCATTTACCTTTGCCATAATTCCCTGATGTTTATTTATAAAAGATAACTTACAAAAATAAGAACTTATTGCATTTAAAAACCTTTACTCCTGGTTTTTCGGATCAAAGGCCCATTTCAAATAAACTGCTCCCCAGGTAAAACCGCCGCCAAAGGCAGCGAGTATTATATTATCCCCCTTTTTTAACCGCTGCTCATAATCCCACAGGCAAAGTGGTATAGTTGCCGTAGTAGTGTTCCCGTATTTCTGAATATTTATCATTATTTTGGACGGGTCAATGCCCATCCGCCTTCCGGTCGCATCAATAATTCTAAGGTTTGCCTGGTGAGGGACCAGCCAGTCTATATCATCTGAGGTCAGGTTATTCCGCTCCATTATTTCAGCAGAAACATCTGCCATTTTCGATACAGCAAATTTGAAGACAGTTTGTCCCTCCTGATAGATAAAATGTTCCCGTGCCGATATGGTTTCAAATGTAGCCGGACGGCACGATCCGCCAGCCTTCATGTGCAGATGATGCCTGCCTGATCCGTTGGTATGGAACAGGTGATCAATAACACCAAAATCTTCTACAGCAGGTTCGAGTAAAACCGCTCCGGCACCATCACCAAACAGTGGACATGTGGTTCTGTCGGTATAGTCAGTTACAGATGACATCTTATCAGCTCCTACGAGAATCACCTTCTTATATCTTCCGGATTCAACGTACGATACTGCTGTCTGCAGGGCAAATATAAAGCCTGAACATGCCGCATTAATATCAAAACTAAATGCATTTTTTATCCCTGTCTTGTCACTGATGATATTTGCAGTGGCCGGGAAAGGCATATCTGGTGTTACAGTTGAGCAGATAAGCAGGTCTACCTCATCAGGCGTTGTTCCTGTTTTCTCCAGAAGTCCGGCAACAGCATTAGCTCCAAGAATTGAGGTCCCCTTGTTTTCACCTTTCAGAATTCTTCGTTCCTTTATGCCAACCCGCTGCATGATCCACTCATCAGATGTATCAACCATTGTAGCAAGTTCATGATTTGTCAAGCGGTATTCCGGGACCCACCCGTTAATACCTTTAATCGCTGCTCTAATTTTTTTCATATTAAATCTCTTCAATGATTTTTTTTGCCAGGTCACCCTTTATTACATCCCTTGTCTGAAGAATCATATTCATTATCGCTTTTCTGCGTGAAATTCCATGACCAATAACAACATTCGCATTTACCCCAACTACAGGAGTACCACCAATATTTTCAAAATTCAATCTGTCGAAGTAGCTGTCCTTCAATCCTCTCTCAAGATAGATACTATGGAATGCTTCGGCCTGCTTGATCACAATATTCCCAACAAATCCATCACACACAACAACATCCGTCATACTATCAGTAAAGAGAGCATTTGCTTCAATATTTCCAACAAAATTAATTGTTGGATTATCCTTCATCAATTCATATGCTGATCTTACTGCGAGGGATCCTTTCGACTCTTCCTCCCCAATATTCAGGAGTCCGACAGAAGGTTTTTCAATTTCAAGGACATATTTTGCAAAAATAGTTCCCAGCTTAGCATATTGTAGCAGTGCATCAGGTTTGCTGTCCGGATTCAATCCTACATCCAGTATTACGGCATTTCTGCCATCGGTAGCAGGGAGCAAGGTTGCTAATGCCGGCCTGAACACACCTGGAATCACATTCACTGTATAGCTGGCTCCAACCAGTATGGCGCCGGTATTCCCGGCACTGGAGAATCCATCTATCTCCTTTGCCTTTAGCATCCGGAAGCCGACTGCAATACTTGAATCTCCCTTTTGTGAGTATGATTTTGCAGGATGCTCGCTCATACTTATTATTTCTGATGCATGAATGATATCAAACAGAGAGGTATCGACTTCTTTATCAGCCATCCAATGAGAAATTACTGATTCGTTCCCAACGAGTACTAATCTCTCATCTGAGGACAGGTGTGTCAGAGCATCAAAGGCACCCTCCAATACTGCATCTGGGGCATAATCACCACCCATCACATCAAGACCAATTCTCATATTGATCGATTATATGATTAAGAGGAAACCTCCTTTTCAACTGCCGGTTTGCCCCTGTAAAATCCGCACTCCGGGCAAACCCTGTGATACTGCACAGTTGCTCCACAGTTTGAGCATGAGGCCGTTGTCGGTCCAGTTGCCTTATAATGTGTCCTTCTCTTATCCCTTCTGGTTTTTGAAGTCTTTCTTTTTGGATGCGCCATTTTGGTATGTCAATTAATTTGATAAATTATCCTTTAGCTTGTTTAATTCCTGCCATCTGGGATCGATCCCTTCATTACGGCTTATCATGTGTTCCCCCAGTTTCATTAGCATCTCCGGGCTACAGGTACTATTACCTTTCTTATCGTCGGGATGTATCCTCTGAAGAGGCAATCCAAGGTGCGCAAACTCATAGATAAGCTGTTTTAGGTCGAGGCCGCTTTCACCGAAAGGTATTATTACAACCTTATCGTCTACCTCCTCCCGGTTGTTCCCATATTTAATGAACAGGTCATTTTCAGCATTTATTTCCTGAAAAAAGTTCTCAAGACACCTGTCGCACATAATCTCCACTGATCCCTTTAATTCTACCTTCAATTCCACGTGTGCTGATCTTTTTATAAGTCTGATAAAAGCAGTAAGATCCGCACTCTTTATTTCCGATTCCTCAAATTCAGCAAAGAATTCATCATCTATTTTAAAATCATATAGATGGTTACCTTCCTTCAGGCCGCTTAACGGAATCATATAAAAGCCTGATTTCATTGCTCAAAATTGGTCAGCAAAAATATAAAAGCTTATTCAATTATAAAAATAATGGCCAAAAAAGTAACAAATATGCAGATTTTTGAGTATTCACCTGTTAAAAACCGCGGCCTGCCGATTTTTTATTTTTCTACAAGGTAGTTCATACATAAATTTGAACCAGAAACAAAAACCCAAAAAAAATGAGAAATATAAATAGAGATCATAATCCTGCAAAAGCTATTGGAGTATTCCTTATTGTTTTTGGATTATTCATGATGGCCATCCTTTTTGATGTATTGAATTTTGGCCATCCCAGGGCCTATATTAACTGGCAGATGCTGCTTATATTCATTGGATTAATTTCATTATTCTCAAAAAATGCCGTTGGTGGCGTGATAATGATTGCAATAGGCTCATATTTTTTGTTGCCAAAACTACATTTCTGCATACCCGAACTTATGGAAAAGGTATATTGGCCGGCAGCTATTGTCCTTATAGGACTCGTCTTTATAATTTCGGGAGTAATACGCAGAAGTCGTAAATATTAAAACAATAAGAAATAATAATTGAAATTTATAATATCATGGCAAACAATTCAGATTTTAATGGTAAACCCCACCACAATTATTCGGGAACAAGCAAAATTGGAATAGGATTAGTGCTTATCCTGGTTGGTTTCATACTGGTAATAAGAAATACAGGATTCCTGCCTGATTATCTTGAAAACATTGTATTCAGCTGGCAGGCACTGCTAATTGCAATAGGATTCATCATGACTATTGGAACCGGGAACAAAGGTCCGGGATTAATAGTTATGGCAGTGGGTGGGTTTTTTATCCTTCCGGAGGTATTTGATATACCGTTTAGAACCTACAGGCTTTTCTGGCCGGCAATATTTATAATCGTGGGGATCATCATTGTTACAAATGCCAGGTGGTTCAGATCGGAAAGACGGCACTCCAGAACCAGCAATTATTCAGATTATATTGATATGGTAAATATCTTTGGCGGTGGGGAAAGAGTCGTAAATTCTGATAATTTCAGAGGCGGTAAGATATCATCGATATTTGGTGGTGGCGAAATTGACCTTACCAGGGCAAGCCTGGCCCCCGGTGAATCGCATCTCGAAATCTCCTGTGTATTTGGTGGAGTATCGCTTATTGTTCCTGCCGACTGGAATGTAGTAATAGATGTAACTCCAATTCTCGGAGGATTTTCCGACACCAGGAAGCTTGCCCCCGGAAGAGTTGTTGATCCCTCAAAGACCCTGATTATCAAGGGAGCCGTTATTTTTGGCGGCGGTGAAGTTAAGTGCTATTGAATAAAGAGCAGCTGAATGATTCATCCAATTACAGGTAGCCGTTCAAGATTTCTGGTATGGTGGCTGATCTGGCTCATGACGGGGCTGGCTCAGTTCCTGTTACTGTTCTTTGCAACAGAACTGGGGGCCGGGCCGGCTATTACAGATGGCCTTTTGTCGGTATTGATCTTCGGTATACTTGCTATTGCCATTTGGTATCCTGTTTCTCTGCTCAGAACTGATAAGACCAGCAGTGTGATGATACTGGTTAATCATCTTGCAATCCTCACCATAACACTTGTTACCTGGGTTTTTGGTGTAAAATGGCTTACTGAGACCATCGTTGCCGACCCCGCCGGATATTCAGATTTTTGGTCCTCCTCCATATATTTCAGGTTGGGTGCGGGTATCTTTATTTATGTCGTGATTATTCTGGCCTATTATCTTATGATAAGCATGGATAATATCTCAAAGAAGAATATCAGGGAGGCAAACCTGGAGAACATGTTGAAGGAAACCGAGCTTTTAATGCTCCGCTCACAGATAAATCCACACTTTCTGTTTAATAGTTTAAATTCGATCAGCTCATTGACGATAACCGATCCTCCAAAAGCCAGGGAGATGGTTATTAAGCTGTCTGAGTTTATGAGATATGCACTATCACGGAAAGAAGACAAATCGGTCCCGCTGAGGAGAGAACTTGAAAATATCAGGCTTTATCTTGAGATTGAAAAAGTTCGGTTTGGAGAAAAGCTGGTCACGGAAGAAAAGGTTGACACCAAATGCCTTGATACGGAAATACCTAACATGATCCTACAGCCACTATTTGAAAATGCTATCAAACATGGAGTCTACGAGAGTATCGATAAGGTTCATCTTTTTTTGGAATGCTCTTGTACCAGCAGCGAAGTAAGGATTATAATTAAAAATGATTACGACCCTGATAGCGTCCCTGCGGGCGGAACCGGCACAGGACTAAGAAATATAAGACGAAGGCTGGAACTTTATTATGGTGGCAGGGCAATTCTCAACACCAGGAAGGAAAAGGGAATATTCATTGCCGAGCTATTTATACCTGGAAAGAAGAAAGAAGAATAACAACAAAATCAATAAATCCTTCAAAAATGGACGATCTTAAACCTATACGAGCTCTGATTATTGAGGATGAAGAACCAGCCAGGGCGCTTATAATACACTTTCTTGCAAGGTTCACCGATATTGAAATCGTTGGTGAGTGTGCCGATGGTTATTGCGGACTGAAATTGATCCGGGAATTGAAGCCAGACCTGCTCTTTCTGGATATCCAGATGCCAAAGCTTACGGGTTTTGAATTACTTGAGGTAATTGAGGAAAAACCAGATATAATATTTACAACAGCTTATGATGAATATGCCATTAAAGCGTTCGACATGAGTGCTGTCGATTATCTCCTTAAACCATTTTCACGGGAGAGATTCGATTCGGCAGTAACGAAGGCTATTGAAAAAATAAGAAGCGGAGCCTCTGATGGTTCCAGTATCAAGGCTCTGACCGGATACAGCAATGAGGCCTCTCCGGCAATAAGAAGGATAGTTGTCCGTAAAGGCAATTCTATCAGTTTTATTCCGGTCAATACCATACTATACCTCGAGGCAGAGGATGACTATGTTATGATCTGGCATCTTGAGGGTAAAGCCCTTAAGCAACAGACTATGAAGTTCTATGAGGAGAATCTGCCGGGAAATGAGTTTGTAAGAATTCACCGCTCATTCATAGTAAGTGTTGAACAGATCGGGCGAATAGAACCATACGGCAAAGATACTCACAGGGCAATTCTTAAAAATGGGAAAAGTCTTCCGGTGAGCAGAACCGGATATAAGACATTGAAAGAAAAAATTGACTTCTGACAGTCTCTAATTATGTTTCAACCTGTTCGATCTATTCTCCTTCCCGTGGTAATATTGAAGGGGTTTGTACCGCTTTACCCATATTCCCGGAGCCGGATCAAATCCGTGAGTGCCACCCGGCCGGCACCGGAGGAATCTGTTGGTACCTAACAATAATCCTCTGAATGGCCCAAGGCTCCTGATTGCATCAATTGCATACTGTGAACAGGTAGGAGTATGACGACATGATGCTCCTGTCAGGGGTGAAATAAACAACCTGTAGAAATATATCGGGATCAGGAGAATAGACCCAATAATCTTATGTACACGCCTCTTCATATACTCGTAAAGATAAAGATAGTATACAAGAAGGATCCTTCCCTCAATTAATATTAACTTTCCCGGATAATCAATTATTGATTATTGCCATATCGATCGCCTGTTTCTGTTTGTTATAGAAAGTTCCGGGAATCTGTCTGCCTTTGCAGCTAAAAATGTGCAGTATACTGATAAATATCTTCAGGTTAAAAAATAAATGTGTGTTCGATATGGCTTACTGGGTTTGAGATCAAAGTTTGTGCCTGTTGTTTACAGGGCCGGGAAATGATTGGGATACCTATCTTCCCTTTGCATTCAATACTCCGGTCCTCTTCCGCAGAATGCGGATAATCAACCAGGCGCAAGCTGCGAAGATGACCAGATAAAGCCACACTGGTGTAATAGTTATTTCATTGTATATACGATAATTCCGAATAAGATCCAGCAGGGAGAAAACCAGGAAAACTGACCCGAAACTATTATACTCGCGCTTCAGGACACTCCTGAAGGAAAATGGAAGCGCCGGTCTCTTAAAGTTGCCTAAAGAAGGCAGAAAAGGATTTACATTTTTAGACCATTCGTCATATACATTCCCGAACTTACGTCGTAGAAACTGCTCCTCGGCAAACATAATTCTCTCATAGTAGATCCAGTATACAAGAGCGACAATAACAGTGAAACAGACAGACCTGATAAATAGTACCGGCCCCAACCACATAAGAAAATTCCCTACATAGAGAGGATGGCGTACAATGGAGTATATTCCTGATCTGTTTAATTCGTCAGCGACCTGTCCCTTGACATTTCTTCCTGATGTATTCTTTGGAGTGAACCCAACTGTTAAAGCACGGACAATTTGGCCGGTCATGGAAACTCCCAGGAAAATCATCTCCTCAGCCAGACCGAATGTCATGTCTAACTCTTTATTAATCAAAATTATCAATACAGCAGGGATAAGTATAAGGATTGGTAGCCATCCCCGCCTTTTGAAAAGCCAGTTTCCCGTATTCTCTAACTCATGAACCAGTGCCATAGCTTAAGTCAATAAGACAGTCCAAAAGTATAAAAAAATCAGAAACTGTATTTGAACCGCAGGAACCCCAGGTTTATTTTTTGCCGGTCACTATCCTGGTTCGAATCAAAATGTTGCCAGATAAAGGAAAAATCAACATTTTCCGCAAGGGACCAGTCGAGTGTAGGTCCGGCAAAGTACCCGTTCAACTCGGGATACCAGATTGCTGAGATCCCAAAATTAAATAATGGTGCAATTGGAAAGGAAAGACTTCCAAAAAGAGAGAACTCCGAAAAGGCCAGGTCTTTGGCAGAGAGGTTGCCTGAATAAAACGACTCAAAATCCTCAAAGGCAAGAGGATTATTACAATACATGGCTTGAACCTGTGCCAAGGCATTATTTGAGAATGATCTGTCAAGGCTTAGGGTGAACATCCCGGTCCCGGTAGTGTCACCAAAATTATCATAAGGCTGGAACCAACTTACTTCTCCCCTGAAAGAGGTACTTCCAAATGCTCCTGACCACCCGGTGCCTATTACAATATCCTCACTGTTAACATACCCGGCAAGAAACTGAAAATCATATCCCCATTTATTGACCCTTACCAATCCAGCTGCGGTAAGATCATCTTCACTATCGATTTTGACAGCCAGCTCAATAGTTGACGAGTAGGAAGGATAGATCTGCAAACGTATTGCATCACTTCCCGGGCGTTCGGCGTAATCAAAATCAAAATATGAATAGGCGTTGAAAATATCATTTGGATTCCACACAAATGTCTGTCCCCAGTTTATCCGCTGCCTCCCTATCCGTAACTGCACTATCCCGCTGCTGTAATCTATCCATAGCCTGTCAATCGTAGAATTAAGAAGTATTGAATTCTCATCAATAACATTCCAGGAAAGATCGGCCACCCCTGGATCATTTCCAATATTATCAGCATACCCCGGATCCATCCTTACCATATCGCCGCTAAATAAGCGGTTCTTCATTCCCATTCCAAATGTAAATTTCGATCCGGCATAAATCCTGAATTTCAGCCTGTTATGTAACAAATTATCAACTATCCAGTCACCTTTGGGATCTTCGAACAAGGCACTTTGCATGCTGCTGATATAACCTCCCGTGGTAACAGAAGAAGACTTTTCCTGACCACAAACAATAGTGGGTGTTATAAGTAGAAACAGGAGTGCAGGAATGAGATCTATTCCTTTCCGTGACATAGGATGAAAGGTCATTAATGAATAATATCTGATACTACTTTCCCGTCCTCCAGGGTTATTACCCTTCTAGCCCTTTTCATCACTCTTGCATCATGAGTGGAAAAGATGAAGGTTATATTTTCGTCCCTGTTCAGCTTTGCCATGATATCAAGCAGTGTAGAAGTTGATTTTGAATCAAGATTGGCAGTAGGTTCGTCGGCCAGAATAAATTTTGGTTTGGAGGCAAGAGCCCGTGCAACGGCAACCCTCTGTTGCTGTCCTCCGGATAGCTGCGCCGGTCTGCTTTTTACCCTGTCGGCCAGACCAACAGCTTCAAGCAATTCGAGTGTCCGCCCATCCCTTTTTATCTTTGGCCATTTCTGAAGGTTCATAATGAATTCTACATTTTCCTTGGCAGTGAGCACCGGGATCAGGTTATATGATTGAAACACAAATCCGATATTCCTCATCCTGAAATCTATTATCCGGGATGATTTAAGCGCAGAAAGATCGATTCCATCGACCAGTATCTGACCTTGCGAAGGTACATCGAGCCCACCGATCATATTTAGCAGGGTTGTTTTACCGGAGCCCGATGGTCCGACAATAGCTGCAAATTCACCCTGCTCAAAATCGATTGACACTCCGTTTACCGCATGGACCTCGATATGTGTGGTGTTGTAGACCTTATGGACATTCTTTAATTCAAGTACTTTCATGACTCGTTATATTTATTCTTATATGGTTTTCCTTATTCTGTTCTTAATGCATCTGCAGGATCTAGCTTCAGGGCTTTAAGTGCCGGGTAAATCGCTGACAGGATACCTGTAATAATTATCATTATCGTAACCACAATGAAGAAATCATTACCGATATGCGGGTAAATGTGGGCTGAATAACCCATTGCCTCAAATCCCTCCTGGTAGGTGACAAAGTTTATTCCCCTGGTCGCTGTTACGGAGATTATTATTTTACTGATGATCATTCCGATCACACCACCTATCAGTGAGAGAAACACCGACTCAGACATTATCAGCCTGAACACCTTCTTCTTATTCATGCCTATAGCCGTAAGCATGCCAAGTTCCTTGGTGCGCTCAAGTACCACCATCAACATCGTATTAACTATACCGAAAGCAAGAGCGGCAAGTATTATCAGCATAAACATCCCATACATCATTTTGGCCATCTGCTCCAGCATAGCCAGATCGGGTTGTATCTCCTTCCAGTTCATGGTTTCCAACGCGGGGAACATTGTAGCTATTTTCCGCGTAGCCTCACTGGTGTCATCAACATCCTTCAGCCGTATCATCAACATGTGATTTTCACCCTCATTTAGCCCGGTAAGTCGTCTCAGGTCATCCTGGAGGACAAATACCTGGGAGCTCTCGTACATATTATTAGGTATATCATACAAACCTGCGATCCTGAACCTGCCGCCTGTCTGGTATCCTTCATTATCTATAAATGTAAGGGTGAACCTCGCTCCTTCCCGGTAAGTCTGGGATAGCTCCTTGATTATATGCCCGTACTTTATCTCCTCCTTTTGGGAGAGAACCGATTTAAGTTCCTTTTTAAAGGCTTTTTCGTTTTTGAACCGTATGCCCCAATAGGGCTGAAGTTTGCCTGTTACAGATTCGGGCACACCCTGTAAAGTAAGAGAGTCAACAATCTCCTCTGAAATCAGGTACCTGATGATATTCAGTGATTTTGCCAGATCAACTCCGATAATGGCAACATTATTGCTGGCGGTTGCGTCAAGATATTCACCGGTTCCCTCCTTTATTTTTTTGTAAATCCCGAAAACTGCCTTTTCATTCTCAACATCAATACCAACAATCTGCACGCCGGCACTCTTGGTAGCGGTATTGGCCATTCCTACCACAATTACCCTGTCCGATACAGCTTCAACCTCTTCCAGTCTGCCGACCTGATCAATAATATTTCCTGTATTTACCATTAAACAGGAAAGGTCATTGTTATCCCTGAAACCCCTGGCAGTTATCTGGATGTGCGAAATTTCATCATTCAGTGCATCTTCAAGGCGTTGATACATTGCGCCTTCCATCATTGCTACTGAAAAAGCCCCTGCGAATATTCCAACTGTTACCGAGGCAATAACAACCAGGCTTCTTACCTTATTGCGCCATACATTTTTCCAGGCTGTTTTAGTTATCATTTTAATTTTCTTTTATGCTTTCAAAGCGTTTACTTCCTTTAACCTAAATATCTTACGAACAGGATATAATGCTGCAATAAATACAATAATCGCAACCACCACTGACTGCCACAGGAAATAGGTATCAATCCACTGGAAGGCCATTATCGGCTCAAATCCATAATCCTCAAACATCTTTGCCAGGTCGCTTGAGAACTTTATAGGGTTGTAATACCCGTAGATGATAGACGGTAATGCCACTGCAACACCGGCAGCGATACCAATCAGTCCCATATAGATCATTTCAAAGATCATGACAGAGGCCATTTTTGTCTTCTGCATGCCAATTGATATCAGGACTCCGAATTCACGTCTGCGTTCGGCTGTCATCATCAGGACGGTACCAAAAACACCAAATGCAATTACAAGGTATAGTATACCTATCATGATCATTCCGCTCTTATTATCAGCATCCATCTGGCTTACCACGGTTTCATTCATCTCTTTCCATCCGAGTAACCTGTATGGTTCTTCAAGATCATTTCCAATCCTTTCTATAGTCTCATCAATTGATTTATCGTCGTTACTCCCGAGATGCAGCACCAGTGATGTAAGCATACCGGGTGCTGAGTAGAGCTCCTGACAAATATCGACCGGGAGGTATATAATTCTGCTGTCAATATCGGGTGTTCCAACATGAACTATTCCTTTTATTTCGTATATACCGGCTGCAGTCGTTCCATGGTATCCCTGTCCTATAAGCACAATGGAGTCTCCTCTTGACAGGCCAAGATACTGTGCAAGTCTTCCTCCGACCAGTGCTCCCTCTTCACCCATTGAGATATATCCGTTCTCAACAGAGGCATGTTCTTTTATTACCTGCATTATCTCATCCGCATCCTTATCCTTGATCCTGAGGTCGAGCTGGATCCTGCCATCGCCGGAATAGAGATCCCCCCTGAATAATTCCAGGTTCTTCTTTACCGGTTCGGGTATATTCTCATTCATAAGCTTTTCTACAGCATCATCAGAGAGATTGTACTTTACCAGTCTCCCTTCAACACCTGAAAGGAGGTTCTCCTTTACCGGGTCAATACCCATTACCATAACTCCCTTGGTCCGCGAACCGCTAGATACAAGGGCGAAAGATTCAAAGCGGGGAATTGTTTCTTTTACATTTTCATCAGACATGAGACCGCTTTCAATTTCCTGGGAAAATTCCATAGCATTATCAACTATTTTATCCTCCCAGAACTCTTTATTCTGTATCTGAATATACCCGGAATAGGATTCAATAATACTCTTGAACATATAATCATAGGTCCCGAGTTGCATTGAACGCATAACAAGTGCGAAGTAGACTGCAAAGAAGACTGAAGCAGCAGTAATTGCAGTTCTTCTTTTATTTCTCCACAGGTTTCGCCATGCGTATTTATAATTCTTCATTTTATCTGGCTGTTTGTTTTTTTTGGTTGCTGACTCTTTATCTCACTCTTTTCATATTCTGCTGTGAAAAGAAACTATCATCAATCGGTTTATTAAATTCAAGGGTTTCAAATACCACTATGGTTTTGTACCCCTCCTCATCTGCCGGAATAAGTTCCAGTCTGGTTGGAATAAGTCTCCCATCCATCACTTTTACATCTGAACCTGTTTCGGTTCTTACCAGGTACCCATCCTCATCATATAGTTCGGCTTTCAGGAAAAGATAATCCTGCTTGTCTATCCACCTTATCTGTGATCCCCAGATGACACTCGACTCCTCTTTGGCAGTCATTTTTATCTTATAGCAAAGGCGTTCCTCGATCACCTCCTCGCCAATAATCTCGTGGATGTAATCATCAACTATCGACGACTCTCGCAGAATATCGTCATTTGTGTAGTCAGAACCCATCCATCCCTGCGACATCATCGAAGGCGGAAGCTTTATCAGCCTGTTAACTGTTGGATTCCAGTTCCACATTTCGGTTCCTCTTTTCAGGAATGTCTGTCCCTTTTCACGCGCCGGTCCTGTAATTAGTGTCAGGGCATAATCATTCTCCCTGGCCCAGTTTTTAAATGTCACAGTGCGTTCCCATGTTGGTCGGACAATTGTCATCGACATGGTCCCGACACTTGATGTTTCACCATTGAACTTGTCGTCGGCTATTCTGATGATCTCCGCAGCATTCTGGGAATGAACCGGCAATATGCCGATTGCAGCCATCAGAGATAAGATAAACAGATATTTTTTCATTTTTCCTATATTATTTGCAGTACATTCTTATCATTTTTTCCTTCACCCTTTCTACAGGGAATAAAGCTGTATTTCCAATAAAATTTAACCCTATTCCATCAAATATCGCTCCGAACAGAAGTGATTCAATCTCAGGATCATCATATCCCTGCGACTCAAAATAATTGGTAAGCATAGTAAGATATGCCGTGACCATGTTCTTTAGCCTCTTTTCAACGAGTGACAGAACGGGTGGCTGCAGGAACAGTGAGAAATAGAGTTTCCAGAAATGCTGTTCCTCAACCATCAGATCCAGGAAATTTTCAATAAAAAAGCGGAGTTCCTCCTTTGTTAGAACACCATCCCTGTTCGGATCGATCAATTCATCTAACTTATCAAGTCCTGAAAAAATAATCTCCTGTATTAACTCATCCTTGCTGTCAAAATAGTTGTACAAAAGTCCTTTTGAAATACCCGCCTTCATTGCAATATCACTTATCGAGGTTGTATAATACCCATCGGAGCTGAACAACTCAAGAGCCACGTTCATTATCATGTTCCTTTTCTCTTCCCTGATATTTTCAAATTGTTTCTTCGTTCTTGGTGTCATATTCTTTTGATTGAACAGTCAGTCATTAGTTGTTTGTTTAGAAACGCTCAGCCTTTTGATTGAACGTTCAGTCAAATATAAAACATTATTTATACCAATGTCAAGTATTTTCAAATATTTTTTGTTAATGATGTATTAACGTGTTGTTTTTGTTGTGATTAGGATTATGCATTTTCTGCCTGTACTTCTTTGAATGCAAGGATGAATGACCAGAATCGATTTTCAAATACTATTGCTTTGAACCGATTCTGCAATAATTATGGGATGCCAATGTTTTATTATTGAAAGATTTTTTATCTTTAACAGATTATAAGTAAAAGAACTTCAGCAATGGCAAACCTCAAGTTATCACTGGGATTGGTCCCATCAACATCAAAAGTAGAACAGGCAGAAATTGACCTGATCAAGGAATTTGAAAAACTTCAGGCATTCGTTGATTCCGAAGAACTTGCAAAGTATAATGAACTTGATGCCCTGGTGAATACAGCAGACTTCAGGAACAAGAAGAAGGAAATTGAAAGTTTGCATTTCAAGAACTCGGAAGAGCATAATCGGGAAAATGAGTTTAAGAAGTTGGAGAAGTCGAAGGAGCTGACCATGTACTTCAGAACAAGAGATGGCGCCTCCCTGAAAAGTTACAGGGAAATGGATGGCTCTGAAACTGTTGCCAGGCATGAAAAATTAAAGGAGATTATTGCTTCCCACGAGTTTAAGCAAAAACAGAAGATGAAACCAATAACCTTCAAGACTACCGAGGAGTACAATAAGTTCCGGGAATACAAGAAGTTAGCTAAATCATCAGATGTTAAGAACTACCGGAAGTTAGTAAAATCGGGTAAAAAAGATGAGGCCGAAGCTATGGCGGGATCAGCTACTGCAGGCAGGTACAAGGAGCTGGAGGCATATGTTAATTCCAGCGAATTCCTTGAGAAGAAGAATATGAAACCCATAACATTCAAGGACTCCGAAGAATATAAATTATTACAGGAGTTTAATACTCTCAATGCCCGCCAGGATATAAAGTCATTTTACAAATTCAGGAATTCAAAAGAGCTTTCCAACTATAACCAGATGGAAGGTTCACAAAAGCTTGGGAGGTTTGAAGAATTGAAAGAATATGTGTCAAAGGGCGAATTCAAGGAAAGAAAGGAATATCTGCTCGATAAGAAGAGGTTTGAAAAAACAGATATGTTTAAACAGCTTAAGGAATATGAAACCTTGAAGAAAAGCGATGATATCGTATGGTTTTTCAAGGTTAAGGATTCGAATAAGTTTGATATTCTTAAGAATCGCGTACTTACATTCAGTGATGAATTTGAAGGAGAAAAACTTGATACCAGGAGATGGCTTACTAATCATTTCTGGGGCGACAGGTTGCTTAACGACAGGTATTCTCTTGAAAAAGACCTCCACTGTTATACCGAAAGTGATAATTTTGAAGTCAGAAACAGTGTTCTCAGGATTATTACAAAGCCACAAAAGGCAGAAGGCAAGGTATGGAATCCTATGCTTGGTGGCTTCAGGAATAAAGAATTTGGGTACACCTCCGGAACTATCAACACCGGAAAAAGTTTCAGGCAGCAATATGGTATTTTCAAAGCAAAGGTTAAACTGAATACATCGGCCGGTCCGCGACATGCCTTTTATATGCTTGCCGATAAAATAACCCCTCATTTAGATATATGCCGGACAGGCAAAGGGAAGGTGTGGATGGATCTTTTCACCAACGGATCAAGGGGAGCAAAAACCTCTATTGGTTCTAAATTCAGTAAGGATTATTATATATATACTCTCGAATGGACTTCCGACAAACTGGTCTGGAAAATAAATGACATGGAGGTGTTTACTCAAACTGGCAACCTGCCTCAGGAGCCTATGTACCTGAATTTTACCGGTGGCCTTGAGAAATCAATATCTGGCTCCTCCTCGCTTGAGATCGACTGGGTAAGGGTTTACCAGTGGAAGTGATTACTTTTTTATTATTATTCGGGCTCTAGTTATTCAGGGATCCATTCTTAATGCAACCGTGGTCAAGATATTTTACTATGTATCTGGAATATATTTCCCTTTTATGTTGTCAGTGCAATAAATATCAAAATCTGCTTTGTCAGCCAAACCAAACATCCTGTCATGAAAAAACTATTTACCCATTTAACCTTCATATTATGTTACTCAATGGTATATGGTCAGAAAGATATACCCGAATGCAACCGGGCGGCTCAACCAGTGATAATTGATGGTATCCTGTCTGAATGGCCACTACCCCTGGATCTTACCGACCAAGACAAAAAGATCAGCTATTCAGTGAGTAACGACGACAGCAATATCTACCTGTGCCTGCAGACATATGATCCCTCCATCCAGCAGAAATTAACGAGATCAGGAATGTCAGTTCAGTTAAGCACCTCCGGGAAAACCAAGAGGAAGGCAACCGTTTCTTTTCCCCTGAAATCACAGCTTACGCTAAATATACAACCAAACAACCTGCCTGCTGAGCAGGATATGCAGCAGGGACAAAGACAGGGAAGGACACAGATGAGACAGGCTGTAATAGAGAGGTGTACCGATATGAAAATAAAAGGGTTTGCATCCATTGATGGTATGGTTCCAATAAAAAATGATTTCGGAGTATGTGCCGCCTTCCAATGGGAAGCTGAATTGCTTTTAAGCTATGAACTGGCTATTCCATTTGCAGAATTCTTCGGAAGTGAATTTACGGAAGCAGATCTTAATTCTCCAATCGATATCAAAATTACTGTAATGGCTATATCTCAACCATCATCCGGTGGCACGGGAGGAAGTCCTTCCGGTGGTGGGGGCGGACGCCGTGGAGGAAGGGGCGGAGGCCGTGGAGGAGAGGGAATACCTCCCGCGGGACAGGGAGTAGCTGACCGTTCCGATATATTTACCTCAACAACACTCAAACATACCCTTACCCTTAACAAGGGAAATCAGAATTGAAGCTTCTCGCCGCAAGCTGCGAGGAACCGAGTTTACGAGCCCGGCGACTTCGTCGGACGTAGCCCCGATGAACCGGGGCGAAGTTTGAAGCCAATGCGCTCGCCGGGATCCAATACTTACTTATCCGGGGGGTATTTGACTTTTGATAGGTCCCCTTCATTTTTTTTATACATTTGTCTGATCTGCAGGAACCTTAATCCAGTCCTGCTGGCATACATTGCTTCTATGGATAAAATGAGATGCGACTGGGCAGGTAATGACCCGTTATATATGATGTATCATGATAACGAATGGGGCCTGCCTGTATACGACGATCAGAAGCTGTTTGAATTCCTTGTTCTGGAAACTTTCCAGGCAGGCCTTAGCTGGATCACTATATTACGTAAGCGGGAAAATTTCAGGAAAGCATTTGATGGGTTCGATTTTATGGAAATTGCATCCTATGATGAAAACAGGGAGTCTGAACTATTGAATGACCCTGGAATTATCAGGAACAGGTTAAAGATCAAGGCTACCATAAATAATGCCAGGGCCTATATCAATATCAGGAAGGAATTCGGATCCTTCACCAATTACATCTGGGGATTTACTGAAGGTAAACCTATTATAAACAGATTCAGGTTCCTTTCGGATCTGCCCGCAAAAACAGACCTTTCAGACAGGGTAAGCAAAGATCTTAAAAAGAGAGAGTTTAAATTTGTCGGGTCGACAGTGGTTTATGCACATATGCAGGCAACAGGGATGGTAAACGACCATCTTACAAGCTGTTTCAGGTATTCTGAAATTAATAACTTCAGTTCAAAACAGGAGTCATGACCAGAAATCTGTTTTTATATTTGTTGTTTCTGCTATCCCTGCTCTCTTCCTGCACTTTAGGACCCGGAGAAAACATCAGAGCTTAAAAGATTGTTAAGGATGAAACAGGGGCTCTTTTACCTATAGAGAATCCAGACTTCAGCAAAAACAACAGCATGAATAAATGATGAACCTGATATTATTACAGAAAGATTTTAATCTGCTAGTTCTTATCTGGACAGCAATTGCTCTAATAATATTCCCGATACTTTTAAAAGTGAAAGCTCCATACGGACGTCATACTTCTGAGAAGTGGGGCCTGCTTATTGATAACAGAACCGGTTGGCTCGTAATGGAACTGCCTTCACTGTTGCTTTTTACAATTCTGTCTGTTACGGGTAATCCTTCTGTATCAAACGTAGGATGGATATTCTTTGCTGCCTGGGTCATCCACTATACCAACCGGATATTCATATTCCCCTTCAGGACCAGGACCAGAGGGAAAAAGATGCCAATACTGATTGTTGTTCTGGCTTCCATTTTTAATCTTATGAACGGATTCCTAAATGGATACTGGTTAGGCTATTTGTCAGCCAATTATAACATTGAATGGCTAACAGATCCAAGATTCATCATGGGCATATCATTTTTCATTTCAGGCTTCGTCATAAATCAGGCTTCCGATAACCACCTTATTAACCTCAGAACAAATAACAGAAATGGTTATTATATCCCGGGATCGAAATTATTTAAGTATGTGTCATGTCCTAATTTTTTAGGGGAAATAATAGAATGGAGCGGATTTGCTATAATGACCTGGTCGCTCCCGGGATTGTCATTTGCGATTTGGACTGCTGCAAACCTTATCCCGAGGGCGTTGCATCATCATAGATGGTACCATGAATATTTTGATGATTATCCCCGAATGAGGAAAGCAATATTCCCGGGAGTTCTCTGATTGTTGCTTCGGCACTCAGGATCCCGGAAATTCAGACTATTTTATCTTCAGCCATTATAGATGTAATGTAAATATCTATATATTAATTTATATATAATTTATCGATCTTATCCCCCCTGTCAACCTGTGTCCGCCCAATCCTTGGCGAAAACGGGCCTGTCATCCTTCGCCCGCCTTAGCCATGGCGGATAAGGCGGGCGAACCGAAGTTTTGTAACTTTTCGCTAAATTGCCCGTCTTTAAAGTGTAAAATGGGAGATGACGCCGCAGGAATTTAACAGGGCAGTAGACGAATATTCGGATCGGATATATCGCTTTATCCTCAAAAACCTCGGGGATGAGGAACGGGCACGTGATATTGTGCAGGATTCTTTCGAAAAGCTGTGGATTAATGTCACCGAAATTGAGTACCCCAAAGCCAAATCATGGCTCTTTTCCGCTTCTTACAATAACATGATAGATATAATAAGAAAGGAAAAGAAGCTTGTAATAGCGGATGAGTACACCACAGAGCCCTTCCATTATGATGGATACAGCGATCTTAACGAGGTTTTGCACCGGTGCCTTCTGAATTTGCCTGATAACTGGAAGTCAGTACTCCTGCTGCGCGATTATGAAGGGTACAGCTATGCTGAGATCTCTGAAATAACGGGACAGACAGAGCCACAGGTCAAAATAAACATTTACAGGGGAAGAATGGCCCTGAGGAAAATGATCGGCAAAATTGAAATGGTTGTTTGAGATGGAGATCAACAGAAATAACTACCAGATCTGGATTACCGACTTCTACGATGGAATCCTTGACAGCAGAAGACAGGATCTGCTAATGGAGTTCCTCGAAAAGAATAGTGATCTGAAGTCAGAATTTGACGATTACAACAATTTAATCCTCCACCCGGACCTTTCCCAGCGAATCGGGAAAGAATCCCTTAAAAAGGATTTAAACAGTCTTGAGGATGGTCAAATAGAGAAGCTTGTTATTGCCTATATCGAAAATGACCTTTCCAACAGACAGAAGGATGAATTCACTCAACTAATAAGAGAGAACGAGCGATTTTCCGCATTCTATAATACCTACATTAAGCTGAAACTCGAACCGGCCAATTATAGTTATCCCGGAAAGCGGGCTTTAAAGATGATCCCCTACCGGAAAGGAATCAGAAGGATTGCATTCGGAAGCCTGTCTGCTGCAGCCTCTGTTGTTATAATTATCACCTTGAGCCTGATGTTCAAAAGTCCTGTACAGGACCAGGTGATCTTTGACTCATCAGCTCTCAGCTCCATCAGTTTCACTTTTACAGATTCTGAACGCATCTGTCTTGAATTGCATGAGACCCTCACAAAATCTAAAGCAGTTCCAAAAAGGATTCCGGAATCCAGACAAACAAATATTGATATAACTGCTGATGCGACTGTTCCCAATGCCGGCCGGGAAGAGATCCTCATAGATCCGGTAACTTATCCTTCTGCAATAACCCTGGACATTCAGGCTGTCTCTTATTCACTGGCTGATGTAGACCCTGGAGATCAACTGGCTATCGAATATCCGGAAGGTTTAAGCCCAAGGCAGTTTATAGCCAGGAATTTCAGGGAAATTATCCTTAATGAAGAGGAGGGTAGCACTGAAAAACTTAAAGCATACGAGTTAGCTGACGCAAGTATCAGGGGGCTGAACAAACTTCTTGGATGGGAAATGAACCTGGAGAAGAATTTAACCGTGGATGGTCAGCTGAATAATCTCAAGTTTACATCACAGCTTATTAATTTTGATCACAAACCGAAAAAAAATGATGAATAGCTGTAACAAATCCCTCTGCTGCACCGTCACAGCAAGAAAGTATTTATTCTGAAAAAAAGTATACAATGAAAAAGATAGCTTTAATAGCAGGAATAATAGCATTTTTTCTGAATGTCACAGCACAGGACACCACAGCAGTCAACAGGTCAGATATAGGAGTTTTGAAGGTTTCAGATAAGGAATTTGGGACCTCTGTGACACTTGGCAAAGACCTTATAGTCGTTGAAAACGATAGCGATATAATAAGGATAAAAATGGGTAAAAACGGGATCAGTATTGTTGATCCAAACGGGAAGCCAAGAATAATATTTGACAAATATGATGTTCCGGATGATGAATTCCTTCTGCAGGATGAGGATGAGAAAGACAAAAGACAGAGGGGCAGGCGAAGGTTTACTCCCCACTGGTCAGGTGTCGAATTTGGGATGAATAATTATGTAACATCCGACTATAGCACCAGTCTTCCCCCATCCTTGAGCTATTTAGATCTTAATACCGGTAAGTCGTTTAATCTTAACATAAACTGCGCCCAGCTTGGAATAGGTCTAACAAGACGCTTTGGACTTGTCACCGGTGTCGGATTTGAGTTCAATAATTATTATTTCGACGGGAATAACAGTATTGCCAAGGATGACCTTGGTGTAATCGGACCCTATGTCCCTGACCCGGGAATCGTTCTTGACAAATCAAAATTAGCCACCTCCTATTTTGTTATCCCGCTGATGATCGAGGCTCAGGTTCCTGTTAATCGTGGCAATACCCTGAATCTTGCGGCTGGAATAATTGGTGGTGCCAAAATTGGTTCCCATACTAAAATGGTCTTTTATGATGACGGCAAACAAAAAGTCAAAGAGAAAAATGATTTCAGCCTGAATGAGATCAGGTATGGGCCAACTGTAAGAATAGGCTATGATAGTTTCCAGATCTTTGGTACCTGCTACATTAACGGGCTTTTTAAAGAAGACAAGGGACCTGAGTTGTATCCGGTACAAATAGGTATAGCTTTCACCTTTGATTGATAACATATCCTGACTGACAAACTGAGGGGGTGTATCATAAATGCGATACACCCCCTTACATTTATTTTGTGGTTTCGCATCCTAAATCTATATTTGTCAGTATCGTACTAAACCACCGAATCGGAAAATATAATGCTCACACAACGGGAAAAAATCAGGTACCGGAAACATATCATGCTTCCCGAAGTAGGTGAAGAGGGGCAGCTTAAACTTAAGAGCTCAAGGGTTCTTGTTGTTGGTGCAGGAGGCCTGGGATGTCCGGTTCTTCAATACCTGACCGCTGCAGGCGTGGGAACTATCGGGCTGGTAGAGTATGATATTGTTGATGAAAGCAATCTTCAACGCCAGATCCTTTATGGCACTATGGATAAGGGAAAGCTTAAATCCATTATTTCACGCGACCGGTTAAACCTGCAGAATGACCTGGTGAAAATTGAAATACATAATATCAAGTGCGATCAGAAAAATGCGCTTAAGCTGGCAGGTGACTATGACGTGATAGTTGATGCAACCGATAATTATGAAGCCAGGTACCTGATAAATGATGCCTGTGTGATTCTTGATAAACCAATGGTGCATGGTGCTATCTACAAATTCGAAGGACAGGTCTCTTTGTTCAATTATAAAGGTGGCCCCACCTACAGGTGTTATAACCCCTGGGATGAAAAACTTAGTGCAAGTCCCCTGCCGTCTGACGTAGGATTATTTGGTGTCCTCCCCGGAATAACAGGCACTTATATGGCTAATGAGGTAATAAAAATATTAATTGGGCTGGAAAATACTCTTTCAGGTAAAATTTTGATATTTAATATATTACATAATACTTCATACACTATAAATATTAATAAAAATCCTGAAAATCTGAATATTAATAATTTAGGAATAAAATCATAGAATTAGTAATAACCTATATCATTAACAATGAGACTTTTACTTATTAGTAATTCAACCAACGCTGGAGAAGAATATCTTGATTATCCAAAACATGAGATAGGCAGATTTCTTGGGACCAGACCTGTCAAAGCCCTGTTTATTCCATATGCTGCGGTAACATTCCCGTTCAACGATTATGAAAAGAAGGTAGCAGAAAGATTCAGGGAGGTGGGTCATGACATAATATCAATACACCGGTTCGACGATCCGGTAAGGGCCGTCAGTGAGGCAGAGGCCATAGTAGTCGGAGGAGGAAATACATGGCAACTTCTTAAGATGATCCGTGATAATGCTCTTATCGGGCCGGTAAGGGAAAAGGTTCTGGGAGGTACTCCCTATATCGGCTGGAGTGCAGGTTCAAATTTAGCCTGTCCCACGATACGGACTACCAACGACATGCCCATCATTGAACCTGATTCATTTTCGGCATTCGCTTTTATCCCTTTCCAGATCAATCCACACTACCTTGATGCCAATCCCGAAGGTCATGCCGGGGAAACCAGGCAGCAGCGCATTGAAGAATTAATAGAGATTAATCCTGATCTGTATGTGGCCGGATTGAGAGAGGGAACAATGCTTCATCTCGACAAGGATACCCTGCGTCTGATCGGACCACGGAAACTGATTGTATTCAGGAAAGGTGAAAATCCTGTGGAATTTACATCAGACGAGGATCTGAGCTTTCTTTTGCAATAAATAAAGTTATTTAAATTCACTAATTTCGCGACTGGTGGTCACATGATGATTACCGGCCTTTTTTATGAATAAAATTGGAAAGATATTAAAGCTCCTGTCTATTGCCCTTGCTTTATTGCTGGCTTCATTAATTGTTATTTCTTTCGTTTTTGAAGAGCGTATATCAACCATTTTCATAAATGAGGTGAATAAAAAACTTACCAGGCCAGCCTCCGCCAAGAAGATCAACTTCTCTTTGATAAGGAGGTTCCCAAATGCTTCCATCCAATTGGATGAACTCACGATACTTTCATCAATGGGTAATTCAGATACTCTTGTATATGCCGATAAGCTGGTAATATCACTGAAGCTGACCGACCTGATGCGGAACGATTTGACGATCGGGAGATTATTCCTGAGCGGTGGAAAGATTTCATTAGTTAAGGATAAAGATGGCAACTCGAATGCCAGGTTCTGGAAAGAGGGTGCCAGAACCGATTCTGCCAAACTGAAGGTTGAGTTAAGGAGCATTAAGGTAACCAGTACCAGAGTACACTATAGTAATCTCCCGGGCAATCTCATTATCGAGGGTCAGATATCAGATGCCAGCAGCAAGATCTGCTTTATAAATGACTCTATCAGTATTGATGCCAACGCCAGGATTATTGCCGACTCCATATCTGTTAGGGGCAATAGTATTCTCAGAGGTCCCTTCCCGGCAGAAACCTCTCTCTCAATGTTGGTAGGCCCAGGGGGCATAGACTTCAATAATACTGAAATAACTCTCAATAAGCAGCTTATAACCTTAACCGGCCAGATTGAAAAACCCGGCCGGATCATGTTGCTCACCTTTACATCCCGCTCTGCTGAGATCACAATGATAAAGGATATTCTTCCTTCCGGAATAGCTTCAATAATTGACACTTACTCAATTGGGGGAGAAGCACGGTTTGTTTGTACAATATCCGGCCCCTCAGGTCCTGGCAGCAAACCGGTACTTCACAGCACTGTTGAGGTCGGGTCTGGCAGCTTTCAGATTCCGGACCGGGAAGTCCGTTTTAGAAACATATCCATGACAACGGATATAACTACTGAATTCAAAGATCCCGCTGCTAAACTAATTTTTGATACGGAAATCAGGTCTGGTGAGATCAATGGCAGCAAATTCTATGGATCGTTGTTTATATCTAACCTAAAGGATCCCAGTATAGACATAATATTCAACGGAGCTCTCAATCCCGCTGAGATAATCAAGACCGGCGAAATAAAGGGCATTGAATCAATTGATGGATCTGTAAGAGCCAGCTTAAGGCTATATGGTAAACCGGGTTCTTTAAATAAACCAGGTTTTAAGGAACTGTCCCGGCTTAACAGATCAATAAATCTTCATTTTTCCAATGTCAGTCTGACACATGAAAGACTGCCTTATCCGGTCGGGAACATTAACGGCAATTTGATGATTGCAGATAATATCTGGCTGGATGAAGTAAGTTTTTTATCAGGCGGACACAGAGCGATCCTGAATGGAAGGATTTCAGGAGTGAGCGACAGGTTAAAAGATCCCGAAAGCAATATTGATCTTACAGCTGCTTTATGGCTCGACAAATTCGATATTGAAATAATCCGTGATATTCGTGGCCGGGGGAGATCTGGAGAGCAGAACAGGCAGGTGAAGAAGGTTGATGACAACATATCCCTGAATATTGATATTAACTGTGATAGCCTTATCGCCGATAAATTCAGGGCTTCACTCTTTTCTGGCAATGCAGGATATAAAAAAGGGCTTCTAAACATTAGTTCTTTCAGTCTTAATGCCCTTGATGGGTATGTCGAGGGTAATGCAGCCATAATGAGATCTGCCGACAGCGGCTATATGGCCGGGGGGTGGTTTGATATAGACCATATCGATATAAACGAGGCTTTCCGGGTCTTCAATAATTTTGGTCAGGAGCAGATCAGGGCAGAAAACCTCAAGGGTCTGCTTACCGGCAATGTCAGCCTGAATCTTTTAACAGACAACCAATTCAAGCCTGATATCGGATCCCTTTCAGTTACCGGTAAATATATAATTAACCAGGGAGTTCTGACCAATTTCGAACCTGTTCTCAAGCTTTCACGGTTCATAAAGCTCGAAGAGATAGAGGATATCCGGTTCTCTGAATTACGCAATGACCTTATTATTAAGGACGAAAAGATCATTATACCGTCCATGGATATCGAGTCATCTGCTTTTAATATCTCAGTATCAGGGGAGCAGTTTTTTGGTGGTAAACATTCTTATCATGTCAGATTATATCTGTCTGATCTGCTTAGCAATAAGGCAAAAAGCAGGAATGATGATATCTCCGAGTTTGGCATTATTGAAGATGATGAGCTTGGAAGGACCTCACTGCTCCTGAAGATTGAGGGATCGCCGGGAGACTCCAGGGTAAGCTATGATATAGAAATGTTGCGCCGTGGTATCAGACAGGATGTGCAGAATGAGCGTGGGATCATAAGAAATATCTTAAATGAGGAATATGGATGGTACAAAAATGACACACTTCCTGCTTCAAACAGGGATGATACCAGAAAGTTCCGGATTGTGTGGGAGGAGGTTGATTCAATAAGGACTGACCTCCCGGTTTCAGAAGAAAAGAGATTACCTTTACTTAATCTAATCAGGAAGAAGAAAAAGAAATAGTAAATGTTCGGAGGGGCAAACATATACAGAAAGAAAACAATCTGGAAACTTATACTCCTTCTGGTCGCTGCCTTAATTGGACTGGGGTCACTGTTTTATACAAATACCCTGATTGAGGAACTTAAGGAGGAGGAAAAGGAGATAGTAAGACACTGGGCCGAAGCAACTGGCCTTGTAGCCAGTACTGATGGTGATGATATTCTTACCTTCCTGGTCTCAATTATTGAGGAGAATAATATTATTCCTGTAATCTGGGTTGATGCTGAGAATAACATTAAATCACATATCAACTTCCATCCTTCGCAAGCTGAAGTTCCGGGTTATCTTGAGGATCAACTTGCAAAGATGAAAGAAACAACTGAGCCTATCGAAATTGATATAGGTAACGGAGAAAAGGACTATATATATTACAAGGAAAGCATTATACTGACAAAGCTGATCTATTACCCCTACGTACAGCTAATGATCATAATAATGTTCATAGCAATTGCCTATTTCGCTTTCAGTATGTCACGCAAAGCGGAACAGAACCAGGTATGGGTAGGTATGTCAAAGGAGACGGCTCACCAACTTGGAACTCCCACCTCCTCACTTGCAGGTTGGGCTGAGTTAATGAAAACAGATTTTCCAGATAACCGGATTTCCGATGAACTTGCCAGGGATGTTATCAGGCTTGAGAAAATCACAGACCGTTTCTCAAAAATAGGATCAAAACCTGAACTGAAAGATGAGAACCTGGTCATGGTAATAAACCAGAGTCTTGAATATCTCAAGTCAAGATCAGGCACAAGGGTTGAATTCACAATTGAGGAAGCAGACAGCGAAATAATTGTACCACTGAATACCGTGCTGTTTGAATGGGTTCTTGAAAACCTCTGCAAAAATGCCATTGATGCAATGAACGGGGAAGGAAGGATAGTGATCAGAACAACTGAATCTTCAGGGAAGGTAGTACTGGATATTGAAGACACCGGAAAAGGCATACAGAAATCTGCACAGAAAAACATTTTTAAACCAGGATATACAACCAAGGAAAGGGGGTGGGGTCTTGGTCTGTCGCTGACAAAACGGATAATTGAATTCTACCATGGCGGAAAGATCTTTATAAAACATTCCGAACCGGGAAAAGGATCTATTTTCAGGATCATCCTCCACAAATAGGCATGTATTCATAACAGCTGCCATCTGCATAAAGCGTAGTAGTGATAAAGATATATTATCTTTGTTGCCGCAATGAAAAGAAAAGATTTTGAAATAATGTCGCCTGCCGGTTCCTATGAATCACTCATGGCTTCCATACAGGGGGGAGCTGATTCTGTATATTTTGGAGTTGAACAGCTGAATATGAGGGCCCGATCATCGCATAATTTCACATTATCTGATCTTCAAAACATTGCCGGCATATGTACCAAAAACAATCTCAAGAGTTATCTTACTTTGAATGTTGTAATTTATGATAACGAAATTGCCCGGATGAGGTCGATTATCGACGCTGCCAGGGAATGCGGTATCACAGCGATAATTGCTTCAGATCTTTCAGCAGTCAGATATGCCAGGGAATCAGAAATGGAAGTCCATCTGTCAACGCAGGTAAATATTACCAATTTTGATGCCCTTAAATATTACTCAGAATGGGCAGACGTGGTAGTGCTTGCCAGAGAATTGAATCTGGACCAGGTCAGGCATATTCACGACCAGATTGCAGAGAAGAACATTACCGGCCCTTCAGGGAAAGGTATCAGGATAGAGATGTTCTGTCACGGTGCTCTTTGTATGGCAGTATCTGGTAAGTGTTACCTGAGTTTTCATGAAAATAATAAATCTGCAAACAGGGGTAATTGCTACCAGACCTGCAGGAAGGCCTATTTGGTTACTGAAAAAGATAGCGGGTATGAGCTTGAAGTTGACAATGAATATATAATGTCTCCGAAAGATCTCAATACAATCGGTTTTATTAACAAGATGATGGATGCAGGAGTAACTGTATTCAAAATAGAGGGCCGGGCCCGATCACCTGAGTATGTCAAAACAGTAACATCATCATATGATGAGGCAATAAATGCTGTCATTGACGGTACTTACAACCAGAAACTGATTGATAACCTGAATAGCAGGTTATCCACAGTATTCAACCGGGGTTTCTGGGATGGATATTATCTGGGACAGAAGTTAGGTGAATGGAGTCATAATTACGGATCAAGTGCAACCATGCGAAAGATTTATCTTGGAAAGATCACCAATTACTTTTCAAAAATCGGGGTTGCCGAGATCAAACTTGAAACCGGAGACCTGAAAAATGGAGATGAGCTCCTTATTATCGGCCCTACAACAGGTGTCGTTGACTATAATGTAAACGAGATCAGGGTTGATGATAAAAAGGTAGAGACCGCAGCAAAAGGAGCCTGTTGTTCTGTACCATCCAAATCGCTCGTAAGGCGTTCCGATAAAGTCTATAAATGGGTTGATGCCACCCTTGTAAAAAAGCAATAACTACTACCAGGTTATCTGATCCGCAATTTCAATAACCTTTCCCGCATTTACTCCTGCATCTGTGGTATCCGTATCCAGTAGCTTTATTGTTTTCTGGTCCCTTTTGCCAAGGCCATATTTGTAGGCATTGTCATAGTAATTGAGTACTATCTCAATCGCATCCTTAATATTCCCGGTATTTATTGACTCAATAGCTTTTGCCATATTTTCTGATCCTATCCTTTTTTCTATTTTTTTTACCGATGTTATCAGGTCATCATGAGGAAAACCACCATATTCCTCAAGCAATTGTGGTATCCGTACTCCGGGGGCAGGGGTAATTGCTATTATATTGCTCTTTCTGATTTTCTCAAATATCTCATCAGGCATGAATAATGAACCTATACTGCGGCTCTCATCTTCCATGAAAAGCCTTCTTTCAGGATCAAGATCCTTCATCTCTTCATAAAGCAGGTTTGCAAATTGCTCTGATGTTGGCTGGGTTTCTTTGCCAAGACCCCCGAAAGCTGATCCCCGGTGGTTTGCGATACCTTCAAGATCGATAACCTGCTCACCTTTCTCCTTCAGTTTCTCAAGGATAGAGGTTTTACCACTCCCGGTATAACCTCCAATGATTATTATTTTACGATCCTGGGAGAGATGTTCAAGTATATGACTCCTGTAGCTTTTATATCCTCCCTCAAGCAGATTACATTTGATTTCAACCCTTGAAACAAGCCACGCCATGCTTTCAGATCTCATGCCCCCTCTCCAGCAATATAGCATTAATTTCCTGCCTCTTCCTGAAGCCTTGATTCCCTCCTTTAACAATCGGGACATTTTTGTACCAACAAACTCAAGCCCTTTTAAAACTGCCTTTTCACGACCCTGTCTTTTATATATGGTCCCAACACAGGCTCGTTCGTCGTCTGAAAATAATGGAATATTAACTGCCCCCGGGATATGGCCCTGTTTATATTCGGAAGGTGTTCTTACATCTGCAACCGGCAAACACTCTGAAAGCTGCAGGAACTCCCGGACATTCAATTTGTCTTCAGTACTATTCAACCAGTGTCGAAAAGAATTTAAGCAATATCTTCTTAATCACATCCTGTTTTACAGGCTTCGCCAAGAAATGGTGCATGCCCGAGAGTTCAGCCTTTTTAATTGATTCATTGGTGCTGTCGGCTGTTAATGCTACTATTTTTACATCCTTATCCTCTGAGATTATTTTCCTCGAGGCTTCATATCCATCCATCACCGGCATAATGAGATCCATGAATATGATATCATATTTCTTGTCTTCAGACATTTTCACCGCCTCCTTTCCATTCCCGGCAATATCGACCTCATATCCCAGGCTTTTCAAAATGGTCTGGGCTACCTTTTGATTTATCAGGTTATCCTCAGCCACCAAAATATTGAGTTCTTTTTCAATAGCTCCGGCAATAGTAGGTTCAAGTTCTATCTCTATATTATTAAACCTGGTCTGTATAATGTTGAAGAGCTCGCTTGGATGAAACGGTTTAACTATATAATCATCAATACCATAATGTATGCATTCCGAATAATTGCCCTTTTTATCATTCGAACTGATCATGATAATCAGGAATTCTCTAAATAATTCTGTTTCCCATAACTCTTTTCCAACTTCAAATCCATTAAAATCGGCAGTATCCAGGATAATGAGCATCTTGTACCGATCTTCCGGATATTGAAAGTTCGATTTGATAAGATCTATAGTCTGCTTCTGCCAGCTTGTAACATAGGTCGACAACCCAAATTTATGCAAGGCATTCAGGAGCTCTTCATCCCTGCTCCTGCTGCCATTTATGACCAGTGTCTTAATGTCTGAATATTTTTTCACCTCATCTGCCCCAAAAGATTTCTCCAATCTTTCATTTGAATATACCTTTACGGTAAATACAAATCTTGCTCCAGGGCATTCAGGGTCGTCAGATAACCCTGACGGAGTTGAAGGGATGAGATCACCCCCCATCATTCCGATCAACTCTTTGGAGATCAGCCCTGTAAGTCCTTTCCCTTCATAACCGATTATGCTGCGCGATTCGGCCTGAATATATTCACCGAACATTTTCTTAAAAGTGGCCTTATCATATCCGCTGCCAGTATCCTTAAGGTCAAACTTCAAAAAAAGGACACCCTTTCCAGCCGCCTCTGAGCGGCATTCAAGTAAAATCCGGCCTTTGCTTGTATGTTTGGTCGATGTGAGTAAAAGGTTAGTGATCACCTGCCTGAGTCTGAAAGGATCACCAATAATACTTTCAGGGACGGAGTCATCTATGTGCCATTCAATGCTGACATCATCACTTTTGGTGGTAACTGCAACATTAAAGCAATAATCGATCTCCTGTTTAAGATTAAATGGTATTTCATCAAGCAATAGCCTTCCTGCTTCAATTTTTGAAAAGTCAAGCAGGTCGTTAATTATTGAGAGCAGAAGGTCCGATGAGCTTCTCATTAATTCTATGATATTCTTCGCCTCGTTGCTTTTTTCGATTTTTTCAAGCATATCTGCCATCCCTATTATTCCATTAAGCGGGGTTCTGATCTCATGACTAATTCTTGCAAGGAATTCGGATTTTGCTTCATTTGCCTTAGCTTCCTGTTTCCGGGCTATTTCAAGCAATGTAACGTCAATCAGGATCATCATTGTGGCATCTTCCTTGTAGAACTTCACCGGTATCTCTTTTCTGTAAAGGATAATATCCACACCCTCCTTATTGACCACCATGAACTGATTTGGCTCATATCCGGTACCAAGATTTGCAGCAAAAAACAATCCATCGCCCGAATGTAGATTTTCCGGCATCAGTTTCCCCTCCATTTCTGCCACAGTTTTATAGGCGAACATTCCGGCTGCAGCATCATTGGCTCTCAGTATCTCGTTTGTCTTATCTACAATCACAACGCCAACAGGCATCAGATCAATAAGCCTGATAAAGGTCTGCTCAGATTCTTTCAGTAACTCGTTGTCTTTCTGGTGCCGTCTGATATAATGACGGAACAATACTACAAGCAGAAACACCAATAAGATAGTCAGTGTCACTATAAGAAGAGAATTCCTGATAATATACTTCTGGTAGAAACTTGTCGGTGCTGAAAATACCATTCCAAAGTCCTTCCTCAATATTGTAACCGGGTAATATGATGAGATTATGTCTTTACTGTCGCTATCCACAATTATAGTATGAATAAGGGAGCCGCTGATCTCGTTCCTAAGATCGTTTATTATCTGGTCAAGGTTTCCTATCTCCAATCCTTTAACATTCCTGGAATCGGAAAGGTCTGTACTGAAATAATTGGTGAGAACAACTTCCCCATTCTCATCGATCAGCCACTGCCACTGGTAATCTTCGAGCTTATATTTCCTGAATTGCGAATCAAAGTACTTGATATAGTCGACAGTTACGATAAAATTACCGAAAATTTCACCTTCACTGCTGAGAATTGGCATGTAGTAGTCAAACCTGTCGCGGTTTGCTATGAGCATATCTCTATCGATGATCTGGCTCTGCTGCTGGGCAAAATAGGTATTGTCTATCCAGTCATCATTTTCAGCATCTTTGTAAAGTGTAAATACCTCTGCATTGTTATCATTAATCTGAATATTTACCACAAAATTCTCATACTTGCCATGAAAGAATTTGAGCTTTTCAGTAACTCTTTCCTTAACCACCCCATCCGAAAAAAAGTCTTCCATCCTTTCACCGAAAAAAAGTTCGTTGATATCGCTATCAAAGGTAAAATTTGAACTCCCAATCTCTGATCCAATCAGTGCGACCTGCTGGTTTAATAACTGTATAACATAGTTTATCTGTCTTTGATACAGATTGGTATAATAGATACCGTTTACAGCCAGGATCACCACAAACAGTGAATAGGATAAAAATGTGAGTCGTTTCATCAAAAGTGTTTTTATTTCAGTATCCGTATACCGAACAACAATCCTTAAAAATAGAGTATTTATTTTCTATCACAAAGTTATCTGTACTTAGAGTTATCATCCTCCATCATATTAAGATAACTTCTGTATCTGAACCATTCTATCTCCCCCTTTTCAAAGGATTCAATAACAGCACACCCGGGCTCGTTAACATGCAGGCAGTTATAGTAGCGGCATCTGCCTGATAAACGAAATATCTCAGGGAAAAAATGGTATATCTCTTCACGGATCATATCGGTTAGTCCAAATCCCCTGATCCCGGGTGTATCGATAATATACCCTCCAAATGAAAGAGGATGCATTTCAGCAAATGTGGTTTTATGTCTCCCCTGTTTATGGTATTCAGATATTTTTTCCGTCTCGATATTAAGTGACGGTTCTATAGTGTTAAGCAAACTTGACTTGCCGACTCCTGAATTTCCTGATACGAGCGTAACTTTATCTTTCAGAAGTGACTTAATGCATTCAATATGTTCCCTTTTCTTCACGGAAATGCTGAAACATGAATAACCTATCTTCTGATATACTGCTGTAAGAGAAGCCATTTTTTTCAGGTCCGCTTCCGAATAGATATCGGTCTTGTTAAAGATGATCTTCACCGGGATCCGGTAAGCCTCAGCGGATACAAGGAATCTGTCGATAAACTCAACCTGGGTTTCAGGTTCCCTCAATGTAACCATTAACAGGGCGTGATCAATATTGGCGGCAATTATCTGTGCTTGTCTGGAGAGGTTCGATGATTTGCGGATAATATAGTTTCTTCTATCCTCAATATCCCTGATCACTCCGACATTTTCTACTGCAGGTTCGAACAGTACATAGTCTCCAGCCACAACAGGATTGGTTGTTTTTATATCCTTAATCCTGAATTTGCCCTTAATTACACATTCGTGCGTAACTCCCTCCTCATCAAGTACCTTATACCTGCTGCCTGTAGATTTTATTACCAGTCCTCGTTTCAAAAGCCTTCTTTTTGGCAAATTTAAGGAAATCTATCTATTCAGGACAGATAATGATCGGCCAACAATCCCCTATTTTCCGTAGAATAATGGTGGTTTTTCTTCATCAAATCCGGTGGCCTGCTGATAGGCCCTTGCTACGGTAAGTATCGTTGCTTCATCATACAGGTTCCCTATGAAGCTGATGCTGGTAGGACTACCCTCATCAGTAAACCCATTTGGAACAACCACGCAGGGATGACCGGTCAGGTTTGTTATCAGCAATTGATTTCCTCCGTAACTGGGGGTTATTATTACATCGTATTCTTTCATAAGGTTCTCCATCTCCTGCATCAATATTGTCCTAAACCGGTTAGCCTGAATATACTCTACTGCAGGGATAAACCTTGCCGCACGGAAAGTATTTGGCCATGATCCTCCAGACTGGCCGGTAAGCAGTGTGTCAAGATTATAGCGCGTGAGCTCATCGAAGGCAGCAGCAGCCTCAGCGGTCAGGATAATTCTGAGGCTCTGTACCGGAATATCATCAAATTCCAGCTCTACGGGTATCAGATTAACTCCCATTGATCTGAATGTTCTCAAGACTGCAGCATCGTTTGCCTTATTGTCATATTTCTGGTCAAAAGCACTTTTGAAATAACCTACCTTTAAGGATTTTACATCAGTAGAACCATTATAGCTAAATGGTTTGTCGACGATGGTCAGATCGATCCCGTCTGACCCGATTATTTCATTGAAAACCAGGGCACAGTCTTCTGCAGATCTGCATATTGGTCCGATTTTGTCCATGCTCCAGCTGAGAGCCATTGCCCCTGTCCGGCTTACCCTTCCGAAGGTAGGCCTTAAGCTTGTGACACCACACCTGGTAGATGGGGATACAATTGATCCAAGCGTTTCAGTTCCTATTGAAAAACCCACAAGTCCGGCAGCAGTAGCAGAAGCCGATCCAGCTGATGACCCGCTTGATCCCTGCTTCAGGTTCCAGGGATTCCTTGTGCGACCCCCGAACCAGAGATCACCCATAGCCAGGGCACCCATCGATAATTTCGCAACCAGTACCGCACCTGCTTCTTCCAGTTTTGTAACTACCGTTGCAGTAGTATTTATCACCTGGTCTTCATAAGGTTTTGCGCCCCATGTTGTTCTGTATCCTTCAACTGCCAGCAGGTCCTTTACTCCATAGGGAATACCATGCAGTGGCCCCCTGTAGTTGCCGGCTGCAATCTCCCTGTCTGCTTTCCCGGCCTGTTCCAGGGCAAGATTTTCAGTAAGTGTAACAACACAATGCAAGGAGTCACTATATTCCCTGAGCCTTGACAGGTACAGCTGTGTAAGCTCCATACTGGTTATCTGTCCGGTCCTAACAAGGCATGCCAGTTCTGAAACCTTCATAAATGCCAGATCGTCATCATTTTCAGGTCTGGTGATATCGTCCGGTAATAACCATTCCGTATTATTATCCCTGATCCTTTCCTGTTCGCTCCCTGCAAGCGGGGTAAAATAAAGTGCTGGAGCAATACTATTATCAATATGGTGGGCACGCATAGCCTCGTATGAACGCAGGGCGTTTGTAAGGTTCCTTCCCATCATACGGTGCTCGGCAGTGTCGAAGGACAGGCCAATCAGGTTTTCAGCCTCAATAATAAGATTCTCATCAAATCTGAGCGGTTCGGTTTCATCTCTTTCATTTCCTCCTGAACAGGAAAAAAACATCGCCGGGATCAGTCCGGCGATAATTATAATTGCAATCTTTTTCATAGATAGTTTTTATTTCTGCCAAAGTAGAAAAAAAAAGCCACCTTTGAAAATCACGACTCTGATGCCATAAGAAAGAAAGGTTTCATTTCAAAGCTATGGTAGAATGGTCTTAACCGTTCCGTATTATAGTATTGCTGAACATTTACCAGTTTCTTGGATGCGGCAATCAAATCGATCGGTACATTATCGTACCGGCCGTTTTTTAGCACAACCAGCCGTCCATGCACACCCTTAAGGATCAGGTCCAGAGCCAGATTCCCATAAGCCATGGGTACAATTGAATCAACAGCGTCGGGATCTCCACCCCTGACCATATAACCAAGTTTCTGGTTAATTATGTTTATGATTTTCCCTTTGTTGTATTTGGCTGTCAGGTTCTTTATTTCAGAAGAGACCATGTCTCCAATCCCTCCCAGTTTTGCATGGCCGTACGCATCCTTTTCGGCATTTGAAAATATCATTTCGCCCCCCTTGTACATTGCTCCCTCACTTATCAGAAGAACCGAATACTTACTCGGATTGTGATTCCTGTCTTCCACGAGCAAACTGGTAAGCTGATCGATATCAAATTTATATTCAGGAATGACACACCGGTTGGCCGATCCTGCCATGGTCGGTAGCATTGCAGTAAAACCTGCATAACGTCCAAATACTTCAAGAACCATTATCCTTTCATGTGAGCCGGCAGAGGTTCTCAGACTATTGGTCATCTGAATGGTGCGGGTAACACAGGTACTGAAACCTATACAATAATCGGTTCCGGGAACATCGTTGTCCATTGTCTTGGGAATTGCCACAACTTTTACACCCTGTTTGAACAGGTGTACACCATAGCTAAGGGTGTCATCCCCTCCAATGGGGATCAGATAGTCTATATTGAGCCATTCAAGGTTCTTTATTACTTCAGGAGTAAGATCATTCATTTCAGCCGTATATTTATCCTTCAGATGGTCAGGAACTTCTGGTTTTGGCACATGACTTGGTCTGGTCCTGGAGGTATGCAGGAATGTCCCGCCTGTTCGACCTGCCTTATTTACAATGTCATCTGTTAATATCTGGTAACAGGCACTATTGTCAGCTTTGCTATCTCTGATGAGTTCGATTATTCCCCCCCAGCCTCTCCTGAGGCCTACAACTTTGTATCCTTCACGATTTGCCCTGATGGTCACAGCCCTGATGGCCGGATTTAATCCCGGCACGTCACCACCACCTGTCAGAATAGCTATAACGCCTTTGCACTTTTTCTGGTTAGCCATAATCTAAATCAATATTTCTTAATGGTTTATATCTGTTTCTTAATAGGCCAGTAAAATTAATATAATCCACCTCACATTCAAAAACATTAGACAATATAAACTTCTCCCTGTTGTCAATTATTAAAATCGTATTTTTGAACTTTATCCATTGAATACAATTTGGTCTATGAACAGAAGACATTTTCTAAGAATAGTGGGTATAACAAGTATTCTTGCAGGACAATCATGCTCTATAATTGGAGGTCGGAAAGGCTTGAAGAACTGGGCCTGGATCAATGGTTCAGGATATGCTTCTGATAATGACCTCAGGAACTTTCTAATAAAATTGAAGAATAACAGGATTGATGGGATTCTTCCGGGTGGCAGTAATAATTTTTATGAAAGGGTTGGCCCGATAGCCAGGGAGCTTGAGATGGAATTCCATGCGTGGAGATGGACTCTAAACAGAGGAGCTCATATGGATGAACATCCTGACTGGTATGCCGTTAACCGCAATGGCGATTCAGTAATTGATAAACCTCCCTACGTTAATTATTATCGCTGGCTCTGTCCTTCAAGGCCAGAGGTGGTCGATCTGTTGATTGATGACTACACAGGACTTTGTGAAGTTGAGGGTATGACCGGTGTGCATCTGGATTATGTAAGGTATTGTGATGTTATCCTCCCAATAGCACTTCAACCCAGGTACAACCTTGTTCAGGATTATGAGATGCCTGAATTCGATTTCTGTTATTGTAATGTATGTCGCAGCAAATTCATGTCGGAGTATGGTACTGATCCGATGGAAATGGGCGATCCTCCGGGGAATATTGAGTGGCATAACTGGAGGCTCAACCAGCTGGTCGGGCTCGTCAATAAGATTGCCGAAGCAGTCCATGATAAAGGAAAATTAATCTCAGCTGCCCTGTTCCCAACTCCCTCTATTGCAAGAAAGATTGTACGGCAGGATTGGGAGCGTTTCAACCTTGATGCATTCATGCCAATGATCTACTTTAATGATTATAATGGTGACCTTGAATGGGTTGCCAGTGTAGTAAGAGAGGATGTCAGCATTCTTGGTGGAAGAGCAAAACTCTACGCAGGCCTGAATATGGGTCACGTCCGTGATTATGGCATAACGCGAGTTGTTGATACATGCCTTGAAAATGGTGCTGACGGCATCTCATTTTTCACAGGTAATGGTATGACCGACGAGGAGCTTGCAGAGTTCTTGACACTTATATCATGAACCGGGATACTGTACTAATTACGGGTGGAAGCGGTCTAATCGGAAGCAACCTGGTTATCCGGCTGGCTGAAAAGGGATATAATATAAGAGTGCTTTCGCGTACTAAATTGGCTGTCGGGGGAGCAGAGCTATTTTTATGGGATGTTGATAGTGGTTTTATCGAGGAGGGAGCTTTGAATGGAGTAGATCATATTGTGCACCTGGCCGGGACAAATATTGGTGAAGGCAGATGGAGCTCCGGGAGAAAAAAATCGATCATTGACAGCAGGGTGAAAAGTGCCCGAATTTTACTTAAAGTAATAGCTGATAAGGAGCTGAATATCAAATCATTTATTAGTTCTTCGGCTATTGGTTATTATGGTGCCATTTCTTCTGATCATATATATACTGAGGAGGACAGGCCAGGAACAGATTTCAATGCGCAGGTTTGCATTGAGTGGGAAAAAGCGGCCGCGAAATTCCATGATATGGGGGTCAGGACAACTATTATAAGAACCGGTATAGTTCTGGCTACAGGCGGTGGGATGCTTAAAGCTTTAATGCCAGCTGTCAAGGCAAGATTTTTACCTCTCTTTGGAAATGGCAACCAGTATATTCCATGGATACATATAGATGATATCTGCAGAATTTATATAAAGGCAATTGAAGAACCTGGCTTTGGTCCTGTTATAAACGGTGTTGCTCCGGAGCATGTCAGTTACAGGCTGTTAATCAAGACAATCTCAAGTGTACTTGACAGGAAATTATTTTCCCCCCCTATACCTTCTGTTTTCTGGAAGCTGATTGTCGGAGAAAAGGCTGTTATCCTGGTTAACGGTAGCAGGATATCGTCCCGGTTATTAGAAAAATCGGGGTATTCATTCAAATATCCCGAACTGATCCCTGCCCTCAGAAACCTGCTGATTCCCTGAAGTTCAGCACAGGCCATCTCCATGCATCTTGCAGAACACCCTTTTTAGTGATCGTCCTGCCATTATATGTCATATTGATCCGGTATGTTCCAGGATCAGCCCTCACCCCGTTCCAGTATATTTTTTTGATGCCGGCAATTGAAGGGATTTCCTGCCTGTACACCTCGTTCCCTTCAATGTCTTCAATTGTAATCTCAGCAGGAGATTTACCATCTTTCCTGAAGTAGAACCAGATCTCCAGCCCGGGAGGCTCGTTAGGGGTCTTTATATGATTACTCCCCATCATACCATAATTACCCCAGCGTGCCATCTGGGATGCATTGTTCTGTGGCTTGGGATCGATGTAAAACAAATAGAAGTCCATTTTTCCCACCTCTTCAGTAAACTGCTGAAGCGGACTGATATCTCCTATCCATACAGCACGACCATAAGTGCCAATAACAAGATCGTTTTCACGAGGATGAACCAGAAGGTCTCTCACAACAGCCGGCGGAAGATTCTCTTTTAGCTGAATCCATTCCTTGCCTCTGTTTAAGGTATAAAAAACTCCTATATCATTACCAATGAACAGAAGGTCAGGATTTTTAGCATCCTCAAAAATCACATTCACAGGATAATCAGGCAGGTTGGATGATATATCAACCCAGCTCTTTCCGTAGTCAGTTGTCTTAAATACATAAGGATTGAAATCATCATTACGATAGCCTGTATGGGCAAGATATGCAGTTGCTTCATCATGTTTCGAAGCGATAATCCTTGCCACCCATCTTTCATGTGGCAGGCCTGCGGCTTCAACATTTTTTGTCACCTCCTCCCAGCCGGCCCCATGGTTTCTGGTAACGTGAACCTTGCCATCATCGGTACCAATCCAGATCAGCCCGGGTCTGAGTACCGACTCATCCATAGAAGTTATGGTACAATACATCACATGGCCTTTCCCGGCAATCTTAACCCTGTCATTACCGGTAAGGTCAGGGCTTATCTCTTCCCAGGTATCGCCCCTGTCGGGCGATCTAAGGAGTTTTTGCGCTCCGGCATAAATAATACTGCTGTTATGCGGTGACAGCATAATGGGAGCGTTCCAGGTATACCTGTATCTCTCTCCCCCCTCAGGCGGGACAGGGCTAATACTTACCCTTTCACCTATGGCCTGATTTTCGCGATAGTGAGATCCAAACTGGCTGGTATGATATAGCCATCTGTTGTCTTCCTGATCTACGCGGGTATACATACCATCTGAATAACCCGTAATCACAACATCCTCCACCCCAATCCGCCCCGACCAGTTATTTGAAGGCGCTTTCCATGATTCGTGGTCCTGTAGCCCGAAATAGACATTATATGGTGTATGGTTATCTGCTTCAACCATATATACCTCACCCAGCGGAATATTATAATAGTGATTCATACTTGCACCTCCATCCCAGGTCTGGTAGGCTCCGCCATCGGAACCAAGGAACATGTGCCTGCCGTCTCTCGGATCTATCCATAAAGTCCGGTTATCGCCAAAATTTGTGGTAAACAGTCCGCCTGAACGTCCCCCTGGCCAGGTTTTTCCACCATCAAGTGTGACATACATTCCGGCTCCAATAATATATATCTTTCCAGGATCCTGAGGATCGACACATATTTTATTGAAACTGTAACCTGCTTTACCGCTCACATCAACCTCCTCAGGATTATTCAGCCTTTCCCATGTTTCCCCGGCATCCATTGAACGATAACATTCACCTCCTATTAGCCGGTCCATCGAACGATCAACATATATATCTTCTTCAACCACCTCATTTGGATCGAGTCCGGGTCTTGGGTTCAGGTTCTGAACAACAGCCACTATCACGTCAGGATTTCCATACTGGACATCAATACCTATCCTTCCGAGCGGGCCATCCGGGAATCCCCCACCGGCGATCATATCCCATGAGTCTCCGCCATCTGTAGTTTTATAGAGTCTGCTTTTCTCCCCTCCGGGTTCAAATGTCCAGGGTGTGCGTACCTTCTCATAGGCTGAGGCATACAGAATATCCGGGTTCCGGGAATTAATAGCTATATCAATAATCCCCGTTGCCTCATCAATAAATAATATCTTCTTCCATGTTTTTCCTCCATCCAAGGTTTTAAAAACACCTCTCTCCGCATTTTCGGAAAAAAGATGTCCCATTACCGCCACCCAAACCACATCCGGGTTTTGAGGATGAATAATGATCTCGGCAATATGGTGTGAGTCTTCAAGGCCCATATTGACCCATGTCATCCCGGCATCAGTAGATTTCCAAATCCCATTCCCGTAATATGATGACCGGGCATTGAAGTCCTCTCCCGTCCCGATCCATACTATTTCGGGATCAGAAGGGGCAACTTCAACATCACCAATGGCTGTTACTCCAAGCGCGTCTGAAATGCATTCAAACGTGGTGCCGTTATTAATGGTTTTCCACACACCTCCATTCCTGGCTGCCACATACCAGGTATATTTGTGCTTCTCACCAGGATTAAGCGGAATGGCAAATTCGCTAACCCATGCATTAATCCTGAATGCACCGAGGTTTCTGAATTCAAATCCGACAGGATCGGATTGCCTCATCCTGAACTGTCCCTTTAATTCCTCACTTAGCAATGAAAAGGTGATCAATAGTGTAATAACTACAATTATTCGTTTCATTTTATAGCGATTTTTAGGATCTAATTTTTTCTGAGAAAAGCCGGTTTCCTGATATCTGCCTCTGTTCGCCTTACATTCCTCCGATTTGCATCTCGGTTATCCTGAAGGTTGGTGCGGCAAACGACCGGTTCATATCAAGGTCGCTACCAAGCATGTCGATGTTATTCAGAATTTCATCAGCCGTGCCTGCTATGGTAACTCCTTTCACAGGATGGACCATCTCACCATTTTCGATCCAGAACCCACTGGCACCACCACTGAAATTACCATTTACCGGATTTATGCCATACCCTGTAACACCTTTGAGAAGAAGGCCTCTTCCGGTTGAGGCAATTATCTCATTCCTTGTAATGCCGCCTGCTTCAAGGTAGACATTATGGGTTCCGATACCAGGCAATGAGGTGAAGCCACCCCTGCTTGCATTGCCTGTGCTTTCAGTTCCGGCCCTCCTGGCTGCGGAAGTATTGTATATAAATCCCTTTATTACACCTTTGTCTATTAACACCCTTCTCATGGTAGGCACTCCCTCTCCATCAAAAGGAGAGCTGTTTAAACCCTTTTCACGTCTGCCATCATCGACCAGCGTCAACAGGTCTGATGTAACCTTTTCATTTATTTTATCACGAAGAAAACTGGCCCCCTGGGACACCCTTTCTCCATTGAGTGCTGTTATCAGGCCTCCCAACAGCGACCTGCCCACATCGGGATCAAAAATAACTGATGCCCTCTGGGTTCTTATCATACGGGGATCAAGCATCTCCCATGCCTCTTTTGACGCTTTGGCAGCCATATCCTCCAGCGAATCCAGATCACTGAAGTATCGTCGCGTACAATTTTCCCCACCCGTGTTTTTCTGGTCACCTTTTTCAGCAACGACACTTACGCCCAGTCCACATGTGGATGATTTATAGTTTTTTGAGATTCCTTTCGAATTTGCAATGAAGATCTCAGTCTCCGATTCTCCAAAGCCTGAACCAGAGCTTTTTGTAACTCTGGGATCCTTCATGGCCAGTACTTCAAGCTCCTGGGCCATCTGAATTTTCCGCTCCATTGGAATATCGGCAATTTCCGGATCATACAGGCCGGCAATCTCGTTAATGGGGCTATTTCCGGGAAGCACATTGTTCTCATCCGGTGTTGTCAGCCGGGCAAAGGCTATTGCTCTTTTCAGGGTTTCAAGAAGAGAGTGATCACTGAAGTCGTTGCAATGACTGAATCCCATTCGTCCTTCAACAAAAACCCTGAACCCAATGCCATGAGAGGAGGCTTCTTCAATTGTTTCAATTTCGTTGTTAAGAATCTGTATACTCAGATTTCTTGTTGACTGCAGATATACCTCAGCTTCATCAGCTCCATTCTGCAAACATTTATTAACCAGTTTTTCGGTAAGATCCTTATAGTTCATCGTTTATTCTTTTTTCATTTAAATCAATTAATACTGAAACGGGTCAGCCTCTGCTACCTCCAACATTAATACCTCTTATTCTGACTGTTGGCTGACCGGCATCCACCTCTGCTGCCTGTCCCTTTCCGCAAATCCCGGGGGCGAAATCCAGATCATTCCCTACAGCATCGATATTTGAAATCACATCCAGGGAAGATCCGATGAGAGTAGCGCCTTTAATCGCCCTTGTTTTCTTACCGTTCTCAATAAGATAGGCCTCTCTGCATGTAAAATTGAAAATCCCTGTTATGGGGTTGACGCTTCCCCCGCTGAGGCTCTGTACGTATATCCCTTTGCTGGTTGATGCAAGAATATCTGCAGGGTCTGATTCACCACTATCGATGAATGTGTTGGTCATTCTGGGTATCGGGATATTCCTGAAAGACTCACGGCGACCATTCCCGGTGCGTTCAATTCCCAGCTGTTTTGCACTCAGAATATCTGTCATATATCCTTTCAGGACACCATTTTCAATAAGAACATTCTTCCTGGCCTGTGTTCCCTCATCATCAAAATTTATTGTGCCACGTGCATTTTGAATGCTGCCATCATCTATCATTGTGAAAACGTCGCTTGCAACTTTCTGATCCACCTTACCGGTGAATGCGCCTACTCCTTTAGCTATATTATCCGCCTCCAGAGGATGCCCTACTGCTTCATGAACCAGTACCCCGCCCCATCCATTTTGCATAACTATATCCATTATGCCTGCCGGGCCATCCACAGCATCGAGCATTGCAATAGCTTCCCTTGCTGACCTTCTGGAAACCTCTTCAGGGGTTATCATTTCAAACATCTCGAACCCGCTATGCTTGCTTATCCTCTCACGTGACATGTGTCTGGCGTTGCCATCATCACTCATCGTCTGAACAATAAAGAACAGCAGTGGCAGTTCATCCCTGATATATAGTCCTTCACTATTTGCAATAACTCTTCCTCTTATTTCATCATAATAGTCGATCAATGCCATTTTGATTCTAGAATCGTAATCCATTGCAGCCTGATCTGCCCTTTTCATTATATCTATTCGCTTGGCATCTGCAATATTTTCCAGCGGTTGTTGTATGCTAGTGAATGAAGCTCTCGTCGCCTCATTGATATCAACCGGTCCGGTCATTTTGCCCTCTGATGCCACATATGAGGCAACTTTTGCCGCCCTCATCAGATTTTCAACCGTGATGTCGTCGGTATACGCATATCCGGTTTTGTTGCCCGAAATTACTCGTACCCCTGCTCCCTGGCTTACTCCGTACAGACCACTCTTGAATTTTGATTCCTCCATCACAATGTTTCTTGATACGCGGTTTTCGAGATAAACCTCAGCAAAATCGCCGCCATTTTCGAGTGCTGCTGCGATTACTTCTGCTAGTGTTGTTTTGTCCATATCAAGACCTGAAGCTGAAGCTCCCAACGGTTTGCAGGACACTAACTGCGATAACAGGGCAGGGGTTGATGCAACAAGCAATCCCCCTTTCATGCTGAGCTCCAGAAATCTTCTGCGTGGAATATCCCTGACAAAATATTTCTTACTGTTCATTTGATGTTTTTTTAATTTACCTGGTTAGTAATTATTTATTTTCAAAGACTGATTAAAACATTTAGACCCACAATTTATTATAATTATTTCTAATTCATTATTTATTAATACTATTTAACAATATCCGGGCTCTTAGAAGTACTCAACTCCTCAAATCTTGATATGATAACAGCTCCACAGCTATCACTGAACACATTGGCAGTTGTGCGAAACATGTCAAGTATCCTGTCTACCGCAAGAATAATTGCTACTCCTTCAAGTGGAAGCCCCACTGCACTAAGGATTATTGACATCATCACCATGCCGCTCATCGGGACACTTGCTGCACCAATAGAAGCAAGAACAGCCGTAACTGCCACAATAACCTGGGCGGAGAATGAGAGATCAAATCCATATACCTGGGCAATAAATATTGTGGCAACACATTCATACAACGCGGTACCGTCCATGTTCATTGTGGCACCAATAGGCAGCACAAATCCAGCCGCTTTTTTGGAGACACCTGATGTTTCGGTGACTGCTCTCATGGTTAATGGAAGCGTTACAATAGTCGAGCATGTTGAAAAGGCAGTAAAAAGGGCCGGAAGCATTCCCCTGTAATGTTTAACAGGGTTCATTCTTCCCAGGAACCTTAATAACATAGGGAGGGTAAAAAACATATGGATTGACAATCCTGCCAAAACAATAATAAAGTAAAAACCGAGAGAACGGAATGCAGAGAAGCCTGTATCTGCAACGATCTCTGCTATAATACCAAAGACACCTGCCGGAGCAGTCCAAATAACTAATGTTGTCATCTTAAGCATCGCATCGAATGCAGCGTCAAAAATATTCCCCAGCAGCTCTCTCTGATCATTCTTCAGGCGTGTTATGAAATAACCAAAAAGGATCGAAAAAAAAATAACAGGAAGGACATCCCCGTCTGCCATCGCCCTGAAAGGATTTTCAGGAATAATGTTGAGCAGTATTTCACCAAGGCCTTTATCGATTATTTCAATGTTTTCCGGGTTTGCCTGAAGACCGATTTCAGCGCCAGCTCCTGGCTTGAAGATATTTACCAGGACCTGACCTGTGAAAATTGCCAGAAGACTGGTCAATATATAATAACCGAATGTTCTTAATCCTATTCGTCCCAGGCCATAAGCGGTGCCAACCTGAACCACTGCACTAACAATTGAAGTGATAATAAGTGGCATTATTGCCATTCGAAGTAACCTGAGAAAAATCTGTGCAAGGGTTCCGGCAAATGGAATCACCTCTTTGCCAATTGTTGTCCCAGCAATTATTCCGAGAATAAATCCTGCGAAAATCCATATAGTCAAGGTATAATCCCTGGCTCTTACCATCCGGAAAGTATAATTAAAAGTCTCAAACTTCTAATCACTATTCTTTAATATTAGATCAATATTTTTGGAGGCAACTCTAATTAATAACAAATTCTTTCTCCTTCAGTACTCCCCCTCTTGTTGAAGCAACACTGGCTTTTCCTGTAATCTCTCCGGATTTGTAAACCCTAACTTTAAAGACAACCTCGGTAGTTTCGCCTCCTTCTGTAAAACCCGCATTCAGGGTGGCAGAATTGCGTACCATCTGCCTTTCCTGGGATCCAAATCTTCCGCCCCGGCTTCTTTCTTGTTCTGAAAGGATCTTCAGTGCCGGCTCCTCCCCCGAGACATCTTTTATGGCAAACTCAATACTTACACGATCTTCCATTACTATCTTTACCAGATGTGCCTGCTTCAATGCCGTAGGAAGTTTCCCCATGTTTTTGAAACCCACTGTAATCTGATAGTCCGTTGAATCACTTTTAAAGGATTTTAGTTTCTTTATCTTAATATCATCCCACTCCAACTGAGGCATATGCTTTACCATTTCAAGATTATAAAGTGCCTGGTTCCTGGCCCATGGCAACAGATGCTTTGATGGTGCATTCTGAGAGAAGAACTTCGGATGGAAGCCTCCGATTTCAACCTCCCCGTAAACAGGATGAGTGGCAGGCTTCCATTCTATGAATCCCTTACCGTCATTTTCTTCGTCATCCCATCTCAGAATATCGATATTGTCAATATCATCATCCCCGTCATAATCCTTATATCTCGCTCCGTTCCAGAGTTCGTCGCCATACCATATCGCTCCATAATACCAGTAGCCAAAATCGGGTCCGTGACCAAACAGTGGACGTCCACCTCCGTAATCGCTGAACACATCTCCGGCTCTTTCATATCCGGTTATTTCCTTCCCCATTTTGTCAAAATACCTGTACCATTCAAGATCCTCGGGGTACATTCTCTCCTCCGAGGGTGAAGTTGAGGGTGGTCGTAAATGCATGGGCACTCTTGTGTCCATTGAATTAACAACATAAATATTGGGATGTGAAAGCAGGAAGGTCACTACCGAACGGGTTTCAACTTCACTGAGAGGATATTCCCCCGCTCCTCCCTGTGTATATCCCCTGCCGGTTGCTTCAACATGACTTTCAGGTCGCCAGTTCTCAGGATAATTCCGGTGCAGGTCAAGCCCACCAATGCCATCCTCATTAATCCTTCCATCGCCATCATTATCAATACCCTCGGATTCAGTTACATAAGTTCCTTCTCCCTCCGGAACCCTTTTTAATATCCTTCCTGAAGGGTCCTCCGGATCAGGAATATAGTTACCCTTTTCAGAGTCTTTCCACCTCATTGTGAGGATTATTCCGTCGCCGTCAATATCATCAGGTGAGTCTTCATCAAGCAGGCCATCCAGATCATTATCGGTAGGCTTTACAGTGCTACGATTGCTTTGAGCCGTATGAATATATAGATTATGTCCGTCGGGATTATTGAGCGGACGTACATAAATAGCCTTTTTGTCAAGTATTCCAGTAATCTCCTCATCTGTCCCATAACCGGTAAGAAGATGCTGAATAAGCCACAAAACCGATTCTGCTGATGTGATCTCCCCGCTATGCCTGTTACCCTCGAAGTATGCACCCGGTTTATCCGTATCTTTTCCGCTCTCCTTGTTTGTAATTGTCATTTGCAGAATGGGTCTGCCTTCGAAACTCTCTGCGATCTGGTATAGATCGACCAGGCCGGGATATTCTTCAGCCCATCTGATCATCCACTCATTAATCACATCTGCAGAATGAAATTTGTCAAAGGTGAGCTCTTCGCCTGCCTCATACTCAACATCTGAATGCCTTACCTGTGCGAAAAAACTTACACCATGCCTGTAACCGGATACTGTATAGATTTTATCATTTTCGTCAGATTCTGGCCATGATTTAACATCAAGAGGTTTGTATCCCTGAGCTGAGACTGAAAATCCGATACTTAAGAAAATAAGAAGGATAAAGGTACTTTTCATTGTGTATGATTTTTGGATGAAAATTTGTTACCCGCCAGAAGTCTGGTGTCAATAAAATTATTCAAATTATTCATGTTATAATAACGTTTCCAAATGTTTTGGAGCAGTGACGAAGAAAAAATATCATCCTCTTTCCGAAATTATTTCCAGTTTATTCAGGTCTACTATCTCTACTGTTTTGCCAAATAGCCTGATAATGCCATCCTTCCGGAAATCGGAAAGGGTTCTGATAACATTTGCCGTGCTCATGCTAATATAGTCAGCAATCTCTTTTCTGGATACAGGCAGATCAAAAATTCTTGAGTTATAGATATCCGTTGCAAAATAGATAACAATGTAGGCTACCCTTCCTGCCAGATTACGGCTACGTATATCAAGGGTTTGCAGGATAATTTTGTCAGTTATCTGGGATATTTTAGTCATAAGCTCAAGGGCAAATCTCCCATTTCCGGCCATAAGCATCTTTATATGTTCAAGTTTTATGCTGCAGATAATTGATTCTTCAATCGCCGAAACAGAATATCTGTATTTCAGTTCTGAGAATATGCTCATATTGCTTACAAATTCAAATGGTTTTGTGATTGCTATTATTTGTTCCTCACCGCCTTTGGTTTGCCTGAAAACCTTTACAAGTCCTCTCCTCAGGTACTTGAAATCCTGAATAGGATCTCCCTCCTTATGAATAATACCCCCTTTCTGATAGGAAAGCTCCTGCCTGAAATCGCATAACTTATCAACCTCATCAGGACCAAGGGTTGAAAAAGCAACATTTTTGAACTGACAATCTGAACACTCGCAAGATTTTTGAGCCATTATCCCTTAATTTTAATACAAAGTAATCGAATTTAACAAATAACTATACTATTTGATCATATTTTTATGGAAATCCTTATTTTCTCATTATTTTGGCATTGCTTAATCAGTTCCCTGAATGGCTACCTTGAAAACCAGTAAAAAGTTAAAGGTTCTTGCTGTAAGTGGCAGTCCGAGAGTAAAGAGCAATACTGATATAATTCTCTTTTCAGTATTGAAAGGGGCTGAAGATGCAGGCCATTTTACGGAGTTCATAAAACTGAACGATCTTGATATATCACCCTGTCAGGCGTGCAATTATTGCCGTGAAGAACCAGGTCGTTGGTGCAAACTTAAAGATGATGGGAAGATGGTGCTTGATAAAACCATCGAATGTGATGTTCTGGTCGTTGGATCACCAATTTATATGGGAGGCATTTCTGCCCAGACGAAAGCATACATCGACAGGTGGTATTCATTTAAGGATAAAAACAGGATTACCAAGCTTGACAGGGACAGAAAAGTTATCGGTGTGTATGCTCAGGGGGCAAAAGATGGTACCTACCACAGGCTTTTTGAAACTAATGAACGACTCTTCAATTCCAACAATTTCGAATATCTGGGATCTCTTGTTACTCCTGAATATGAAGTCCCCCAGGAAGGAGGCAAGCTGCTGAAGAAAGCCTACAGGATGGGGTTTGATCTGTGACATGCTCTACAGGACCGATTACCATATCCATACCCGGTACAGCGATGGAGGCGGCTGGCCTGAAGATTATATTTATTCTGCCAGTGCGGCAGGCCTTTCAGAAATTGGATTTTCTGACCACTTCACCCTTACCCCGGAACAGCAGGACTGGAGTATCAGGCCTGAACTTCTTGGAGAGTATTGCGAACGCATCCTTCGACTGAAAGAGGAAAGTAAAAGTATTATTGTCAGGCTTGGTCTTGAAATTGATTACTTCCCGGGGAAAGAGAAGGAGATATTTGAAATCTCCAGGGATCTGCCTCTTGATTTTATTATCGGATCAGTACATTATTTGGATGAGGAGCCCGTGGACGCAGGTCCTGATTTTTATAAGGATAAAGACATTTATGACCTTTTTGAATCCTATTTCATCCTGGTTGGCAAAACTGCTGCAACAGGACTGTTTGATATTATAGGTCATCCCGACCTGGTAAGGATATACCGTGCCGGTCCTGTAAAAAGCCCTGCCCATCTTTACCTTGATCTTGCAAAAAAGTTTAAGAAATTCAATGTGGCAATTGAGCTAAATACCAATGGCTATAACAAACCGTTGGGCGACTTCTACCCTGATAAAGACTATCTTCACCTTTTTTGTGAAGAGGGGGTCCCGGTCTGTGTAAACTCAGATGCACATGAACCTGCCCGTGTCGCACAGTATTTTGACCAGGCATACTCGCTGCTTATCCAGGTGGGTTATAAAGAAATGGCCTTGTTTAATAACAGGACAAGATCATTAAAGTCAATATCTTGATTGTTAAATAATTGTATGTTCAATCAGAATTTTAATCCCTATGCTTATCAGGATCAGGCCCCCAGCTATTTCTACATAGGACCCTAACTTCTTGCCAACACCTTTTCCTATCCTGATAGCTATCATTGACGATAGAAATGTTACGGCACCGATAATTAATCCGGGTAACCAGATGGTCAAGTTCAGGAATGCAATGCTGATGCCGACTGCTAATGCATCTATGCTAGTACCTGCTGCCATTGTGATCAGCGATGTCGTTCGTGTTATATCCTCCGGCCTGGTATCAGATTTTGCGAACAATCCATCAGCTATCATTTTGCCGCCAAGAAAAAAAAGCAACCCAAAGGCTATCCAATGGTCAATGGATTCCACCATGTTGCTGATAGTTAATGCCAGGAAAAAGCCACCAACAGTAAAGCCAGCTTGAAAAATGGCCATTATCATTGCAATCCTTATCGCTTCAAATATTTTGATCTTTGACTGGATCAGGCCGCATGACAATGACACTGCAAATGTATCAAAAGAAAGTCCGGTTGCTATGGCTAATATGGTAAGTAAATCCATTGATATTCAATATTAGGATGCAAAAATAGCATAACATTTTATTACTATCTTTGCTAATCAAAAAATTATTATGAGGGCAGTAATACAGAGGGTAAGCAAGGCATCTGTTAATGTTGCAGGCAGGGTTAAATCAGAAATCGGAAATGGAATGGTAGTGCTCCTGGGAATAGAGGAGGCTGATAACATTAAAGATATTGAATGGTTGAGCAAAAAGATTGCCCGGCTTAGAATCTTTGATGATGAGAATGGTGTAATGAATCTTTCCGTTGAGGAAACAGAAGGTGACATAATAGTTGTCAGCCAGTTTACGCTTCATGCAAAAACCAGGAAGGGAAACCGTCCCTCTTACATAAAAGCTGCTCCTCCTGAAATAGCTATTCCGTTATATGAAAAATTCATTGAAAGGACAGAATCCCATTTAGGGAAAGCCATAGGTTCAGGAGATTTTGGTGCCAAAATGAATGTGACACTTGTAAATGATGGCCCGGTAACAATTATCATAGACACCAGGAATAAGGAGTAACAGGATGGAGGGGCGCATAGTGAAAACAACGGATAGGACAGCTGAACTGAAAAGATCAGTACTTATCGTTGCAGCATTTTCAGCATTTCTTACGCCATTCATGGGGGCTGCAGTTAACCTGGCTCTTCCCGAGATTGGCAGTGATCTGGATGCCAATGCAATACAGCTGAACTGGGTTGTAACTGCTTATCTTCTTTCCTCAGCAGTATTCCTGTTACCGTTCGGACGACTTGGTGATATTGTTGGTCGCAAGAAGATCTTTTTCTGGGGATTGATCCTGTTTACGATCTCTACTTTTTGTGTCTGCTTTTCAAAAAGTATTTCCTATCTGATTGTTTTCAGGGTAATTCAAGGTATCGCCAGTTCGATGATATTCGGTACAAGCATGGCAATAATTACATCCGTCTTTCCTCCCGGAGAAAGAGGAAAGGCAATAGGAATTAGTATTACTGCGGTTTACATTGGGCTTTCCAGCGGTCCATTTCTCGGGGGATTATTAACACAATATTTTGGATGGAGAAGTATCTTCCTTTTCCTGGTACCAGGGGGCCTGGCAGCAGCTCTCCTGACCCATTTAAAAATAAAAACCGAATGGGCTGATGCCAGAAATGAAAGGCTGGATATACCTGGTGCCATTCTTATCGGAGCAGGTCTTATACTAACCATAACAGGCTTCTCAAAACTTCCATCGACAACAGGATTTATTATGGTCGGTTGCGGTATATTGCTTATCGGCTTTTTCTTCTTCTATGAAAGGCTTGTTACCCAACCATTGCTGGATATCAAACTTCTGACCGGCAACAGGGTGTTTGCATTCTCCAACCTGGCTGCAATGATCCAGTACTCTGCAACATCTGCAACAGGTTTCTTTATGAGCCTGTATCTTCAATACCTGAAGGGATTGGATGCCCGAACTGCCGGTCTCATCCTTATGACCCAGCCAGTTATGATGGCTCTCCTTTCAACCCCCTCCGGAAAGCTGTCAGACAGAATTAATCCAGGCATTATGGCTTCTGCCGGTATTGGACTTACCGCTGCCGGTATTATCTCATTCACTTTTCTCACAGAAAACTCCGCTCTCTCAATGATTTTTGTGATTCTGATCGTTATGGGAGTCGGCTATGCTCTTTTCTCAACACCAAATTCAAATGCAATAATGAGCTCCGTCGAAAAAAGAGACCTTGGGGTAGCCAGCGGAATGCTCGGGACAATGAGGATGGTTGGTCAGACAATGAGCCTGGGAATTGCAATGATGCTTATTGCGCTGTTCATTGGAAATGAAAAAATTGACCCGGCTAATTATCCCGATCTTTTAATTACTATCAGAACAGGTTTTCTGATATTCGCACTCATATGTATCCCCGCTATTTTTGCCTCACTTGCAAGGAATAAAAGTCTGAACCGCACAAAAAAATGACAATTGAAGAAGCACAATCAAAATCCGAAATTAAAGGGCTAAAATAGCATGAAAAACAGATTTGCTGATCATAATTTGAATGACATAAAAAGGGAGCTTGATAAAATCAATGTTGCCGAAGGACAAAATTCCCGGAGCAGGATATTGAGCTTTCTTGATCTCACAAGTCTCAATATTACTGATAATGAAAACACCATTCATTCAATGGTTGAGAAGGTGAATGGTTTTATCGATCAATTCCCTGATCTTCCTGTCATAGCAGGTTTATGCGTTTTCCCCCGGTTTATTCCCCTGATTAAAGAACGCCTTTCAGTACCATCGGTAAAGATTGTATCCGTAGCAGCCTCTTTCCCATTCTCGCAAACCTTCAAGGATGTGAAAATTGTTGAGTGTGTGAAGGCTGTTCATCATGGCGCAGACGAAATTGATATTGTTCTTTCTGTTGGTGATTTTATTATGGGAAAATTTAAAGAGGTCAGGAATGAGATAATTGAAATAAAAAATAGGATTGGTAAAGCTCATCTGAAAGTTATCCTGGAAACAGGAATCCTTGAACTGCCTGAAATAATATATAATGCTTCGATGATTGCCATGGAAGCAGGTGCTGATTTCATTAAGACCTCCACGGGTAAGAGTCCCGTGAGTGCCACACCTGAAGCAGCCTGGGTGATGTGCCATGCAATAAATGACTATTTCAAGGAAACAGGAAGAATGGTAGGTATAAAACCTGCCGGAGGTATATCTGCCTCATCAGAAGCTCATATATATTATGGGATTGTTGAAAATGTGCTTGGGAACGAGTGGCTGGTACCCGATTTTTTTAGAATAGGTGCCAGCCGGCTGGCTAATGATCTTCTTTCTAAGATCAAAGGAAGGGCTTTAACCTATTTTTAATTTTTCACTACCCGATCCAATAGTAACTTATAAATAATTTTGAAAATCCAGAAGCTGTAACCTATGTCCGGTTCCCTTATTATCACTGGTAATCCTCTGCCTGAAGATATCTTCAGGTCTGACTGGATACTCGGTATGGTTATTCTTCCCCTCTTTCTCTATGCGATTGTCTCTTCAATTGAATACCTCCCGTTTGTCAGGCTTACAAAGCGGGTATTCAGGTATTCCTTTTCAAATGCTGACTTCAGAAGCAGTTCAGGCGGAACCCAATTGTATGAGACACTTTTAGGACTAATTGCCCTTCTGAGTATATCCATCTTTCTCTACTTTACAGAGCTGCATTTTAATCTTGTTATCCCCGGATTAAAAGGCCCTTATATGTGTTTAATTAATCTTGGGTTTTTAATTGGCGCAATTACTTTCAGGTATATTGTTTCATTTTTGACTGGATATCTGACCGGCACAAAGGAGATGTTTGATGAATATTTTTATATTATTTCCCAGTTTTATAAATTCCTGGCCATTCCACTTGTTTTCGTGAATTTCCTGATCCCCTATATGATAATTGTTCCTGATATATTTTTGATATTAACTATTCTTTCTCTTGCCCTTATATTGTACATTCTAAGATATATAAGGCTATCTTTATTATTTATTAGGAGGAGTTCTTCATTATTTTATTTGATTTTGTATCTTTGCGCTCTGGAATTTACCCCCGTTCTGATATTATACAGATATCTGGCCGGGACTGTTTAGCTAAAAGATATTGCAGTTGGTTAACTTAAATTGAGGAGCCTTGAAGATAAAAAGTGTTTTAGTTTCGCAGCCGGAGCCACAGAATCCCAAATCTCCATACTATGAGCTTGCCAGGAAACACAACCTGAAGATAGATTTCAGGCCGTTTATTACTGTAGTAGGCATTCCGGCAAAAGATTTCAGGCAGCAAAAGATCAATATTCCCGATTTTACTGCTGTAATATTTACCAGTAAGACTGCTATTGACCACTTCTTCAGAATTTGTGAAGACCTCAGAGTCACTATTCAGGACACTATGAAATATTTTTGCATAACTGAAAATATCGCCTTCTATCTGCAAAAGTATATTGTTTACAGGAAAAGAAAGATTTTCCATGGCAATGCTGACTTCAAAGAGTTGGTTTCGATAATAACCAGACATAAGGAGGATAACTTTTTTGTTCCTCTTTCTGTTCCTCATAAAGCCGAGATCCCGGAGCTCCTTGAGCAGCATAAGATCAAGTACAAGATCGCTAACCTGTATAAGACAATTAGTGCTGATCTCTCCGATCTGGCAGATGTCTCCTATGATATTCTGGTATTTTACAGTCCTTCAGGACCAAAATCACTTATGGAGAACTTCCCGGATTTCAAGCAGAATAATACAATGATCGCTGCATTTGGTCCTACCACTGCAGATGCCATCAGGAATCTCGGATTAAGGCTTGATATTGATGCCCCGAACCAGAAGGCACCCTCAATGACTATGGCCCTTGATGACTTTATTACCGAACTAAAGAAATCAAAACAATAAAATCCGTTAAAAATCTTTGCCCGCGAGTAATTACACCTGGTAATACTTACCGGTTTATCAGTATGCCTTACTATAAGAAATATGGCTTCGGAAAAGAAGAAAGACTTAGCAGCCGTAAAGAAATCACAAGGCTTTTTGAGGAGGGAAATTCATTCTTCAGTTATCCTTTTAACCTGATATGGATTAAAAGCGATAATAAATTGCATTTCCCTGCACAATTTGCGATAAGTGTCTCCAGGAAGTCATTTAAGAAAGCTGTTACTAGAAACAGGATAAAAAGGCTTATCCGTGAAGCATGGCGTCTCGAAAAATCAGTCCTGTATGAATATCTCAAACAGCATAACATCTGTTTAATTGTTATGCTAATATATATTGGTAATGATGTTCCCCGCCATGCTGAGCTAAGGCCTAAAGTTGTGGAGCTTATTAGGAATTTTTCATTACATTTGGACAAGTCGGGGAGAAGTAAATATTCTTGCATTTAAAATTAATGGTCATGAAACGGAATCGGAAGAAATTGGCGATATTATCGTTTGCTGCAGGTATTGCAGCCATACTTACAATAGCTTTTGCATTCAGGGAGGAGTCCGGGGATTTTAAGCTTGTTAAAAACCTGGATATCTATTATTCGCTATTCAGGGAGCTGAACACATTCTATGTCGACGATATCGATCCTGACAAATTGGTTAAGACAAGTATTGACGAAATGCTCCAGATCCTGGATCCCTATACAGTTTACTATCCAGAATCCGAACTTGATGATTTCAGGTTTATGACCACCGGGAAGTACGGAGGGATTGGATCTTTGATCAGGAGAAGTGGTGACTATACTGTCCTGACCCAAATATACAAAGGTTTTCCTGCCGACATTGCAGGCCTGAAAGCTGGTGATATCTTAAAGGAGATAAATGGCCGTTCACTAAAGGAATTGGCAGTTGATAAGGTCAGTGACCGACTTAAGGGCGATCCTGATACTGAAGTAACGATAAAAATAGAAAGGGATGGGGATGAATTTATTAAGACACTTGTAAGAAAGCGGATCGCAATACCTTCTGTCCCATATTATGGTATGCTCGATTCTGAGACCGGTTATATCAGATTTACAAATTTTACACAGGATTGCAGCAAGGATGTAAAGGAGGCACTGGTAAGTCTAAAAAGTGAGCATAATGCTTTAAAAATCATTCTTGATCTTCGCAGTAATCCTGGTGGGTTGCTTCCTGAAGCAGTGGATGTTGTGAATCTGTTTGTAGGGCCAGGTGAAGTAGTCGTGAGCACGAAAGGAAAGGTCAGTAACTATGACCACACCTACAAAACCACCAGGCAGGCAGTAGATGAAGATATACCGCTGGTAGTAATGATAAACAGGAATTCTGCTTCTGCTGCTGAGATTGTGGCGGGTGCCATTCAGGATCTTGACCGCGGTGTGATTGCAGGACAGCGCTCTTATGGAAAGGGTCTTGTCCAGATAAGCAGACCTCTTAGCTATAACACCACACTTAAAGTTACTACTGCCAAATATTATATACCCAGCGGAAGGTGTATTCAGGCTCTTGATTTCAGCAACAGGAATGAAGATGGAAGCGTAGGCCATATACCCGACTCACTGATTTCCGAGTATGAGACAAAAAACGGACGAATAGTGAAGGATGGCGGAGGAATTGTGCCCGACTATAGTGTTGAAGCTCCTCAACTTAGTCAATTGGCCACCGAATTATTCATAAGACAATATATATTCGATTTTGCAACTATGTTTTCATGGAGGAATGAGAAAATTGCCGGACCCGATGAATATTCGCTAAGTGAAGCCGAGTATCAGTCGTTTGGGAAATTTCTGGAAGAAAGAGGATTTAGCTATGAAACGGCCTCACAGGATGCACTTGACAGATTGATCGAGGTTGCCAGAAGGGAAAAGTACTATGAATCGAATGAAAGCCTCTTTGATGAACTTAAAGGGAATATGGAACAAAATCTTTTTAATGATCTTCACCTGTTCAGGGAAGAGATCATCAAGCTCCTGGAAAATGAAATCGTGGGAAGGTATTATTATGAAGAAGGTTTGATCAAACATATAATAAAGTCTGACGAACAGATCAACAGGGCACTTGAAATAATTAATGATAACAAGCTATATTCTTCTGCACTTACAGGGGATTCAGTGGTTTTATCATCAGGGCCATTAACCCTTAATTCCAAAACTTATCAGCCATCCCTGAGAATTCTGAGAAATGGAGAAGCGGAAATTTCTTGTTAAAGGACCAATTTCACCCGATCTAATAGCCGGCTATCTTAATAAGCTGGGCGAACGGAAGAATACCGGAGGTCACTCAATATTCCTAGGACAGGTACGTGATGATATGACTGATGGGAAGATGGTTTCTGCAATTGAATACTCAGCCTATAATGATATGGTTGAAAAGGAAGCCTGCAGGATAATAGAGATTACCCGTGGGGCTTTTAATGATATTAAGGATATTGTTATCATTCATTCCACCGGCCTTGTTAAAACCGGTGCAATCTCACTTTTTGTCCTTGTAACTGCCGGCCACCGTGATCATGCCATTAGAGGCTGCCGGCATGTTCTGGAGATGATAAAGGAATATTATCCTGTCTGGAAGAAAGAGATATTCGAGGATTCCACACATAAGTGGAAAGACCAATGATGCATCTGCAGCATTCATGCCACAGACTATTAATCTAACCTCCGGAGAAGGGGGGAAGAAATGCTATTTCATCACCATCCTTGAGACTGACATTTCCGCTGACCAGATTTTTATTCACAGATACCTGAAACTTGATTTTATCCAGAAATGGATATGTTTCTGACATATGCTTCCTCAGTCTTTCCAGTTCAAATATGTCATTAACTTCAATGCTTTCTTTGCCTGCCTCCTCTGCCAGATTACCAAATAACAAAACATTTACCTTCATACCTAAGTCCCTCATTTATTATGAGTTGATATTAATCGTATAGTTAGTGTGCTTCGAGCCAGTTTGTCCCCGTCCCGGACTCAACAATAAGAGGTATATCCAGACTTGCTGCATTCTCCATCTCGCTGACAACAATTTCACGTAACCTGTCCATATCTTTTTCATCTACTTCAAATATAAGTTCGTCATGCACCTGAAGGATCATGGCTGCATCGAGCCCGGACTTCTCAAGCCTGTCATGAATTTTGATCATTGCTATTTTTATTATATCTGCCGCTGTGCCCTGTATTGGAGCATTAATGGCATTCCTTTCTGCATTGCTGCGAAGGAGTGAATTCCTTGACTGAATATCCCTGAGATACCGCTTTCTTCCAAACATGGTTGTGACATACCCGTTATTTCTGCCCTTCTCAACGCTTTTATCCATATATCTTTTCACTCCGGGGTAGCTGGCAAAATATCCATCAATCAGTTCCTTTGCCTCCCCTCTTGATATATTTAAACGCTGGGATAACCCGAAAGCTGAAATCCCGTATATTATCCCGAAATTGGCCGTTTTTGCCTTGCCCCTCATCTCCCTGGTAACTTTATCCGGCTCAACCCTGAAGATCTTTGATGCTGTAGCCACATGGATATCCTCTCCATCAAGGAAATCACTCTTCATCCCCTTGTCTCCGCTCAAATGAGCCATCAGCCTTAACTCAATCTGAGAGTAGTCGGCCGAAAAGAAAATCTTGCCTGTTGCCGGGATGAATGACTTTCTTATCTCCCTCCCCTTTGCATCCCTTATTGGTATGTTTTGAAGATTCGGATTGTTTGAGCTTAGTCTTCCGGTTGCAGCCACTGCCTGATTATAAGAGGTGTGTATCCTTCCGGTTCTCTTGCTGACCAGCACCGGCAATGCCTCCACGTATGTCGACAGGAGTTTCTTCAGCCCACGATATTCAAGCACCTTCTCAACTATCGGATGTTTATGAGTGAGCCGCTGCAACACCTCTTCATTTGTGCTGAATTGCTTTGTCCTTGTCTTTCTGGCTTTATCATCCAGCTTGAGCCGCAGAAAAAGCAGATCGCCCAGTTGTTTCGGAGATGAAATATTGAATTCCATTCCTGCAAGATTAAAAATCTCCCTTTCCAGCAATATTATCTCTTCCCGAAGTATTGCCGCATATTCCTTCAGTGATTCCTCATTTAATGCCACGCCGGTTCTCTCCATTTCAGCCAGGACCGGGATCAGCGGCATCTCAATCTCTTCCGAAAGAGAAATGAGGTTGTTTTTGATCATTTTTTCCTGGAACAGGGACTTTAATTGATATGTTATATCAGCATCTTCTACAGCATATTCAGTAAGTATATCCAAGGAGACTGACCGCATTGTTTTTTGTCCTTTCCCTTTTTCCCCGATCAATGATTCTATGGGTATTGGCTTATATTTAAGATAGGTTTCGGCAAGATAGTCCATCTTATGCCTCATGTCAGGCTCCAGCAGGTAATGAGCTATCATCGTATCGAAAAGTTTCCCTTTTACCCTGATCCCATAATTGCCCAGAACCTGGATGTCAAACTTGAGATTATGTCCTATTTTCATGATGTTCCGGTCCTCAAACAACGGTTTGAGAAGACCAAGCTTTTTCTTAGTATCTTCCTGGTCATCATTGAAATAAACCAGATACCCCTTTTCTTTCTGCCACGAGAAGGCAATTGCAACAAGTTCTGATTCCAGGGAACTAATCGATGTTGTTTCGGTATCGAAGCAAAATTCTGAAAGAGGAGACATTTTCTCAACCAGACCTGAAATATCATCCTTTTCAGTGATTGCTTTATACTCGTATGTCCTGTCGTTAAGAGTTGTAAGGTTAACGGAACCGGCCGATGGGGAGTCGCTGAAAAGAGAGCCCTGAATTGATGGTCCGGGATGCGTTTCCGGGTGCCCGGCGGTATTAAAAGCTTCGCCTATCACCATGCCTGATGATCCAAGTTTTGAGACCAGGGTTTTGAATTCAAGTTCTCCGAATATTTTCCTTAGCTTTTCAATATCCGGCTCTTTGCGCACCAATTCCTCATCAGTAAACTGAATTGGGACATTTGTTTCAATAGTCACCAGTTTCTTTGAAAAGATAATCTGCTCTCCATTATTATCTATTATCTCCTTTTGCCTCCCCTTCAGTCCCGAGGTATCCTCCAGTAATTTTTCAACACTCCCATATTCTGAGATCAGCTTTTTTGCTGTCTTGGGACCGATCCCGGGAGCGCCGGGAATATTATCAGCTGGATCGCCCATTAAAGCCAGTACATCGACAACCTGTTGAGGATCATTTACCATAAACTCTTCTTTCACCTCATCGGGTCCCCATATGATAGCCTTATTCCCGCCCCTGGCGGGCTTATACATCTTAATCCTCTCAGTCACTAACTGAGCAAAGTCTTTGTCCGGGGTCATCATATATGTGGAATACCCTCTTTCCGAAGCATGTTTTGACATAGTCCCAATCACATCGTCAGCTTCATATCCATCGACCTCATATACCGGTATTCTGTATGCTTCAAGTATCTCCTTTATATATGGTACTGATATTTTTATGTCCTCTGGTGTTGCGTCCCTGTTGGCTTTATACCCTTTGTACATCTTATGCCTGAAGGTTGGGGTGGGAGGATCAAATACAACTGCAATATGTGACGGATCCTGTTTCTGCAATATCTCTTCCAGGGTTAGCATAAAACCGAAAACTGCTGATGTATTCAGCCCTTTGGAATTAATCCTGGGATTCCCGATGAATGCATAATATGATCTGAATATCAATGCATAGGCATCCAGGAGAAAGAGGAGCTTGTTTTTTTCAGGCATAGGAGAAGAATTTATCAATTATCATCAGCATACCATTCAGCATATGATGTTGCTGTTTCGAAAAGCCTGAGACTATGGAGTTTTACGGTTGATGGTAAAAACGGTATTAGTCGTACGGCAATATCGGCTACCAGATTTTCACATGTCGGCTGATAGTCAACAACCAGGACATTCCCAAATATCCTGTTAAGATCCCCCAGTCTTTCCTCTGCAACTTTCCGGCTTACAACCACTGTATGATCGAACAATCCGACTATCTCCCTTGTAACGATCTTCTTAAGATCACCGAAGTCAATAACCATCCCGTTTTTAGGATTATCTTGATTTTCAACCGGTTTACCTATAACTGTAACAAAGAGCCTGTAGGAATGTCCGTGGATATTTCTACATGGCCCGTCATAATTCCAGAGAGCGTGAGCTGTCTCAAACGAGAACTCCTTGGTAACTCTTATAGTACTCATATCAATCGTAAAGTCCGTTAGTCATACAAAAGTAACCATAAACATGGAGTTTTGTTAAATGAATAATCATTTATACATTTCTTGTCCCACTGAATAAACTTTTTTTTACTTGCCGCATTTCAGCAGACAGATCCTCATTTGGCGGGATAGAAAGGTTAATGCAGACAGTCAACCTGAACTCACAGGTTGTTCTTGCCCGGGCCTGCAAAAGACTTGAAAAGTACCATGACGCTTACCGGATATATGAGAAGATGATGCGGCTCATCCCTGAAATCAGGCAGGTTACAGTAAAGCTTTATCCTGAATGTCTGAAAAAGCTTGAGAATTCGATCTCCGGCGATCCCAACATTATAATCCCAGGAACAGGATTCCGGCACCACATAAAATTATTGCCGAGCCTGCCAGTAGATGCTGATATTTCTCGAGGGCACTGATCTTAACCAGAGAAAATCCCTTTAACAGAACAAAAACACTAATCAGCATCGTGCTGATTGTGGCAATTGCAAAAATAAGGGAGATCAAACCTGCGGCAGCATAGTTGTGCCGGGCAGCCGGATACATGAGGATAGGTATAAGCGGCTCGCACGGACCGAAAACGAATATTGTGAACAGAATCCAGAATGTAAGTTGCTTCTTTTCGTCACCCGGCTTGAAATGCTTATGCCCGTGAACTTTTTTGCGAAGAAGCCTGAACACTGCCCAGGCAGTATAAGCAACACCAAATGAGAAGAGCAGCCATGCAGCAATGTTTCCCCTGAATCCTTCCAGAAATTCAATCCTTGTTAAGCTTACTCCTGCTGCAATACCAATAAATCCGATTATGATGGAACTTATTACATGGCCAAGGCCACTCAGGATAACAATATTAATTGTCCTTATGTTATTCCACTTCCTTGCCTTTGATAATACCACAAATGGCAGATAGTGGTCTGGTCCGGCAAGTGTATGTATTACTCCGATCGAAACTGCAGTTATTATCAGTGCCAGATAACCTTCCATCAGTGTGGATTATTTTTCAGTCAATTTTACTCATTGATAGTCGGCCATGTTCTATCCCTTTAACAGCTATCAGCTCCTCCGCGAGGGCTGTCAGGCGCGATGCCTTCCCTTTTAATGCAACAATCTCAAGGCAGTCATTATGATTCAGGTGAAAATGCTGTGTGGATAATATAACATCATGATATCCATGTTGAATATCTGCCATCCGATTCAGTATGTCTTTCTTATGATGATCATAGACCAGGGTTATTGCTCCGGCCACAATATTGTTGCATTGCCATTTTTTTGTTACCAGGTTAAGTGAAACCAGATGGCGTATTGCCTGTGATCTGTTTGAAAACTGATTTTCTTTCGAGTATTCATCCAGTGCATCAAGTATCTCTTTTTCAAGTGAAACACCAAATCTTACAACCGTCATCGTGTTACTTTTTAGTTAATTCGTGTTACCCAAATTCAAATATATAAATTTTTCCTGAGATTATTAAGGATTATTAATTTTTATGATTGCAGTATTGGGTTTAGCTGTTGTACGCCTGCTTTTGAGCCGGTTATCCAGGTATCTTCCAACGACCCTCTGTAACCGGTGATTTAAACAGGCGGACAAATTATCAGCTTAACAAACAATTCAGAATTTGCATATAATTCCGAGTGGAGAATCTGTGTTTCGCAATGATTTTCATATTCCACTTTGAAGCCATCACCGTCAATCAGAATAGCCACCTTATCACTACCACCCGGAAGGAACTTTCCATTCAGGCTTACGGAAAATACGGGAAGAGTTTTCATCATATCAAGGACAGATCAGCCAGAAAGCGCAAAATTATCTTCACCTAAAAAGCCACTTCTATCAGGATTGGCTGAAACAATAGATTGCTGTGGCTGAACCGTGATCTCATCTATCTTCTCATCTGATGGAGTGAACCCTATTTTTCCAAAATCGAAAGTAAATTGATGTACTCCTGTTTATGAAGCTTTCTTAAATGATTTATTTCCTGATGGTTTTATTGATAAGCCGGTAAAATTTGAACTATTTTCAGTGGTATGTGTTACTATAATTCCATGATATGAAATGATTTAACATAAAAGAAATCATCTGCAAAATGATAAAAATCCAAGATAAAAGCTATCTTTGCAAAAATAATATAATGTAAGGTCGGTTATTAGTCGCCCCGAAAGAGGATCCTGAAATCGGAACCCGCCGGGCAGAAATAATCGGAATATCATTAAAATGAGTATGGTATATCAATTAAAAACCGCAATATTTTATAAAAGCCTGTCAAGGCATTATTACTAATAAACAAACAATTAAAATGAACATTTACGTAGGTAACCTTGATTATAAGGTTAATGAAAATGACTTACAAGAACTTTTTGAAGAATTCGGAGAAGTATCATCAGCCAAACTTATCACTGATAAGTTTTCAGGCAGAAGTAAAGGTTTTGGATTTGTAATAATGGACAACGATGATGAAGCAAAAGCTGCAATTGAGGCTCTTAACGGCCAGTCCCACAAGGACAGGGACATTGTAGTTAGCGAAGCAAGACCAAGACGTGACAATTTTAACAACTAGTAACAACATCTTTTTTCAACTATGGCAAAAGGTAAAGTAAAGTGGTATAATAAAGTCAAAGGATACGGCTTTATTGAAACAGAATCTGGTACAGATATATTTGTTCACCGTACAGGTTTAGTAAATCCGGAAGATGTCCTGGATACTGGGCAGGATGTTGAGTTTGAGATCCGCGATGGAGATAAGGGTCCGGTTGCTTTCGATGTAAAGCCTGTATAAATACCCAAAATAATTCTATTTATCCTGTCACCCCTGGACAATATGACTCCATGGGACAGGTTTTTTATGCCCTTCAACCTGCTTCACCCGCCGAAGCTTTCCCGAAGGCTGACTCCCCTGCTTTTTCCGGAATTCTGCTCATTGCTCTCTCGGTAATAGCGACAATACTGATAGCAGGATTGACTCCCGGATTGGCAGATATCATGGATCCGTCACAAACAAGCATATTG